>Ga0081606_1000057_pt1 | contig 103174 bp, 87 predicted proteins | sample EareggfetidaYelm_FD_71127 | JGI IMG/M metagenome (GOLD analysis project Ga0081606, IMG submission 71127) | Earthworm egg capsule microbial community from the University of Washington, USA - E. fetida Yelm (SPADES assembly) (version 2) | ecosystem: Host-associated > Annelida > Reproductive...
CACCCGTTCCCATCCCGAACACGGAAGTTAAGCCCTCCAGAGCCGATGGTACTCCGCGGGAAACCGCGCGGGAGAGTAGGTCGCTGCCGGATTTTTTCTTGCTTGAAGGCCCCGAGCCTCCACTTCACCGTGGTCGCTCGGGGCCTTCTCCTTTGCGGGCTTCGCTCATCGATCGGGTCTCGCGTCCTTCCGCGGGAAGATTTCGCCTCCGTTTTGAGCTCCCTCGGAAGGGAACAGAGCCCAAGTGGCTGGAACTCTTAGGGAATCACCGCGTGGGGTCGTTTGACTCCCCATTCGTGCTCCGTCTAAAGTTCCGTCTTCGTCCGGTTATCCACCCACCGTTTTCCTTCCAGCGGCACCGTGGCCATCCGGGTGCGGGCGAGCCCACGCAATGAAGAAGCCGACCCTATTTGGGAAGTACCTCCTCCTCGAGCGCATCAACGTTGGCGGCATGGCGGAGGTCTTTACGGCCAAGGCCTTCGGCGTCGAGGGGTTCGAGCGGATCCTCGCCATCAAGAAGATCCTTCCGACGATGGCGGAGGACGACGAGTTCATCACGATGTTCATCGACGAAGCGCGGATCAGCGTGCAGCTGAACCACGCCAACGTCGTGCACATCCATGAGCTGGGGAAACACGAGGACACCTACTTCATCGCCATGGAGTACGTGCCTGGTCGCGACCTGCGCACGCTCCTGGAGCGTTACCGGCGGCGCAAGGAGATCATGCCCACGGCGCAGGCGGTCTTCCTGGCCTCGAAGATCTGCGAGGGTCTCGACTACGCCCACCGCAAGAAGGATGCGCGCGGGCAGGACCTGAACATCATCCATCGCGACATCTCTCCTCAGAACATCCTCATCTCGTACGAAGGCGAGGTGAAGATCATCGACTTCGGTATCGCCAAGGCGGCGAACCGGTCCCAGAAGACGCAAGCCGGCATCCTCAAGGGGAAGTTCGGTTACATGAGCCCGGAGCAGGTTCGCGGCCTGCCCATCGATCGTCGGAGTGACGTCTTCGCGGTGGGCGTCATCCTCTACGAGATGCTCACGGGTGAGCGGCTGTTCGTGGGTGAGTCCGACTTCTCCACCCTGGAGAAGGTCCGCAACGCGGACGTGCCTACCCCGCGGCAGTTCAACCCGAACATTCCGGCGGGGCTCGAGCGCGTGCTGATGAAGGCGCTCTCCGGAGATGCGGACACCCGTTACCAATGGGGTTCGGACCTGCAGGAGGACCTGATGCGGTTCCTCCTGGCGGGTGATGCCATCTACTCGTCCAAGCATCTATCGGCCTACATGAAGGACGCCTTCGCCGAGGACATCCTCCGCGAGGCCGAGAAAATGGAGCGCTATGCCTCCATCGAGCGTCCGGAGTTGATCGAAACCTCGGGTGTCACCGGCGACATGATGCGTGCACCGCGCCGGAACCAGTCCGTTGCCGCGATGCCCGTGGCCCACCGTTCGGCTCCACCCGCCGCACAACACGCGCCTCGCGCTGGATACGTCCCTCCTCCTACCGAGGAGGAACTCGCGGAACTCGATGGGGCAGGGGAGAAGACTCAGATTGTCGACTCGACGCATGGTTTGCGGTCGGAGTCTTCTTCTGAACCCTCCTCGAGCGTGTTGGTCGATGACAGCCTGACGGGCGAGACCGACTATGCCGCTGCCTCCAACTCCGCTCAATCCTCCCGGGGGCGCGGTGGCGTCAAATCCCGAGTGGTCATCGGAGAGGAGAACGAGAGCTACGCGGGCGCCACGGTCGTTGGCCCCGCGCCCTCCGCCCCCGCGGAGTTCGACGCGTTGGTGGAACCCAAGGCCACCCGGGTCGGACATGCCGCCTCCAGCGGCACCATGGTGGGTCCGGCGCTCGATGATGAGCCGGATGCCGACATGCCCTCGTACGATGAGCCGGACGATGAGCGGGCATACGCGGATGAGCCGGAGGACGGGTACGGCGATCCCCAGGGTTTGGAGCACGAGGAGGATCCCCAGGAGGAAGAGGCCACCGGGCCCATTCTGCTCAATCAAGAGCCGGAGCCCTCGCCCTCGAAGCCCACTCCTGCACGTGGGAAGTCACCGCGCGCCGAGACTCCCGCCCGCAAGAAGTTGCCCCCCAAGGTCATCATCGGCATCGCCGCGGCGTCCGCGGTGCTCGTGGTCGCGCTCCTGGGCTTCATGCTGTCCGGTCCCAACACCGGCCGTGTGATGATCTCCGTGCAGCCGAGTCGAGGCGCGGATGTTCGCATCGACGGCAAGCTCATGGCCCAGAACGAGGTCATCCAGCTCGCCGAGGGCTCCCATTCCTTGTCCGTGAAAGCCCCTGGCTATCTGACCTCGGAAAGGAAGATTGCCGTCACCAAGGGGCAGCAGCCGCAGGTGATCCAGATCTCGCTGGATGAGGAGCCGCCCGCGGGTTCCGCTACCGCCCCCGTGGTGGCCGCTGCCCAGGGTTCGCCCTCGGAGACGAATCCTCAGCCCACCTCGCCCACTCCTTCTGGGGAAGAGAAGGACCCGACCCAGGAGCAGTCGCCGCCCTCCTCGCCTACTACCGCCGCCGCTACGGGGACCGAGCCTCGTACCGACACCGCCTCGCCTACTCCTCCCCAGGAGGAAGCACCCAAGCCGACTCTCTTCTCCGCGGTGTTCGTGGGAACCCCGGGTGCCGAGGTCGCCGTGGGTGGAAAGAGCGCGGGGAAGACTCCCGAGGCCAAGCTCGCCAATCTCACCATCGGTAAGACCTACGAATTCAAGGCCACCCGGGCGGGCTACAAGAGCTTCTCCGGCCAGTTCCGCTCCGATGGCGAGGAACAGGTGCGGGTTCCCTTCGAGCTCGAGAAGGAAGCACCTCCGCCCGCTCAGGTCGTCGAGCGTCCCGTCGCTCCGAAGGTGAACAATCCCAAACCGCCCCCCTCTCCCAAGCCGGTGGTGTCGAGCGCCAAGGGCAAGCTCGCCTGCAGTTCCCGCCCCCTCGGAGCTGAGATCTGGGTGGACGGGAAGAACACGGGCCGGAAGACCCCTGCGGCGCTCGGCAACGCGCTCGTGCTACCGGTAGGCACTCACACGGTCGTCTTCAAGCTGGATGGCAAGCAGAGCAAGCCCCAAACGGTGAAGATCGCCGATGGGGAGCTCGAGAAGCTCATCAACGTGCAGCTCGAATAGTGCCTCATGGATTGCCCTCTTCACGCCGTTAGGTAAAGAGGGTGTCCCACCGGAAATAGCGTTCCCGACCCCTGGTTCCGGTAAGGTAAACCGCCATGACGACGATGCCCATTCGTGGGAAGCCGGCCTCCGCCGGCCCCGCGCAGCAGCCATTCTCCTACCCCCTGCGCCGTGAGTTCGTGGAGCCCGACTGGAGGCGCTTCCCGGGTTACAAGGACGTGACCCAGGCCGAGTGGGAAAGTTCCGTCTGGCAGCGCAAGCACACCGTCAAGAATTTCAAGGAACTCCAAGCCGTCCTCGGTCCTCTCCTCCCCGCGGACCTGCTCGCCAGCCTCGAGCGCGACCAGCGTGAGCGGGCGACCATGTCCATCCTCGTGCCGCCCCAGATGATCAACACGATGGATGAGACGGACCTGTGGAACGACCCCGTCCGCCGCTACATGCTGCCCGCCTTCGACGACCGGCACACCGAGTGGCCCAACCACCCCAAGGCCAGCCGCGACAGCCTCCACGAGGCGGATATGTGGGCCGTCGAGGGTCTCACCCACCGCTACCCCACCAAGGTGCTGGCGGAGATGCTCCCCACCTGTCCCCAGTACTGCGGCCACTGCACCCGCATGGACCTCGTGGGCAATGACGTGCCCCAGGTCCAGAAGCACCGCTTCCACCTGGGTCAGAAGGAGCGCTACGAGCAGATGCTCGACTACCTGCGCCGCACCCCCACCGTGCGTGACGTGGTCGTCAGCGGCGGCGACATCGCCAACCTGCCCATCCAGGCGCTCGAGCCCTTCATCAGCGCCCTGCTCGACATCCCCAACATCCGGGACATCCGCCTGGCCAGCAAGGGCCTCATGGCCATTCCCCAGCACTTCCTCCAGGACTCCGTCCTGCAAGGGTTGGAGCGGCTCGCCAAGAAGGCCAACGAGCGGGGGGTGGACCTGGCGCTCCACACCCACGTCAACAACGCCCGCCAGCTCACGCCCCTCGTGGCCAAGGCCGTGCGCAAGCTGCTCGACATGGGCTTCCGCGACGTGCGCAACCAGGGCGTCCTCCTGCGCGGCATCAACGGGACGTCCAAGGATCTGCTCGAGCTGTGCTTCACCCTGCTCGATCACGCGAAGATCCTGCCGTACTACTTCTACATGTGCGACATGATCCCCAACTCGGAGCACTGGCGCATGAGCGTGGCCGAGGCCCAGCAGCTCCAGCACGACATCATGGGCTACATGCCCGGCTTCGCCACCCCGCGCATCGTGTGTGACGTGCCGTTCGTGGGCAAGCGCTGGGTCCACCAGGTGGCCGAGTACGATCGCGAGCGCGGCATCTCCTACTGGACGAAGAACTACCGCACCGGCATCGAAGGCGATGACGCCGACGCGCTCACCCGCCAGTACGAGTATTTCGACCCCATCTACACGCTGCCCGAATCGGGCCAGCAGTGGTGGCGGGATCAGGCCCAGGCGGCGTGATGCCCGTTGATGCACCGCCCTCCAAGGGCTCCTCCTCGCGGCCGGCTTCCCAGGCCGGCCGCGAGGCCCTTTTCCCCTCGGCCACCGACGCGGAATGGGCCGACTGGCGCTGGCAGCAGCGCCATGCCGTGCGCAACCTCGCCCAGTTGGAGCAGTACATCCCCCTCACGCCCGACGAGCGCGCCGGCGTGCAGGAGACCTCCTCCCTGTTCCGCGTGGGCATCAGCCCGTACTACCTGTCGCTCATCGACCGGGACCATCCGCTCTGTCCCATCCGCATGCAGTCCATCCCCGTGCGCGCCGAGGCTCGCGTGCGGCCCGGTGAGCTCGCGGATCCGCTCGGCGAGGACAAGACCCGGCCCGAGGAGGCCATCGTCCACAAGTATCCGGACCGGGTGCTCTTCCTCGCGCTCGACACGTGCTCCGTCTACTGTCGGCACTGCACCCGCCGCCGCATCACCAAGGGCGGCGAGGCGGAGCTCACCAAGGAGCAGATGCGGCGTGGCATCGACTACGTCCGCCGCCACCCCGAAGTGCGTGATGTGCTCATCTCCGGCGGAGATCCCTTCCTCCTGACCGAGCAGCGGCTCGAGGAGTTGCTCGCGCCCCTGTACGACATCCCCCATGTGGAGATGGTCCGCATCGGCACGCGCGTGCCCGTGTGCCTGCCCATGCGCGTCACCGATTCGCTGGCCAGGCTGCTGCGCCGCTACGCCCCCGTCTACGTCATCACCCACTTCAACCACCCGAAGGAGATCACCCCCGAGGCGCGGGAGGCGTGCGAGCGGCTCGTGGACCACGGCGTCCCCGTGGAAAACCAGGCCGTGCTCATGCGGCGCCTCAACTCGGACGCGCGCATCATCCAGGAACTGTCCCATGCGCTCCTGCGCATGCGCGTGCGCCCGTACTACCTCCACCAGATGGATGTGGCCGAGGGCTGCGAGCACCTGCGCACTCCCATCGCCAAGGGGGTGGAGATCCTCCAGCAGATGCGGGGGCATACCTCGGGACTCGCCGTGCCCCACCTCGCCGTGGATCTGCCCGGAGGCGGCGGCAAGGTGACGCTCCAGCCCGACTACGTGGTGGAGCGGAGCGCTCACGAGACCGTGTTCCGCAACTACAAGGGCGAGCGCTACGTCTACCCCGAGCCCGAGGAAGTCGACTGCTCGTGCCCCTACGATGCCGTGTGGCGCGAGCGACGCTGGGGGTAGGGGCGGTTGCTCATGGACTCTCGGTGGGGGTGTTCGGCCCCACCTCGGCGGTGTCGAGTTCCTCCACGGGCACTCCGCCTTCTTCCGAGACGGGAATGTCTCCAGGCTCGGAGGCCGGTGCCGCTGGCGGTGATTCCGGGGCCTCCGGGTTGGTGAACTCGTCCCGGATCTCCACCGGAATGATCTCCTCGGGCTTAGTTTCCGCCGCCGCCGCCTTCTGTTTCGCTTCCAGTTCCTTCTGCGCGGCGGCCACCTCGGCGTTCTGCTTCGGCCCCATCCGCGCCGTCTGCCGCGCGTACTCCTTCTCCGACACGCCGTGCTTGTCCTTCACCGCCTGGACGGCTTGCCGCTGCTCCTCGATGATCTGTCGCCGCTCGGTGCTGCTCATCTCCGAGGGCTTCTTGCCGCCGTGCGCGTCGTCGATCTTCTTCAGTGCTTCCTTCTCGTCGAGCCGGATGCGCGCGAGTTGCTCTGGCGACAGGTTCTGGGCGGACGCGGTGACCGGAACGGCGAGCCAGGTCAAGCACAGCAGGACGTACAGACGGCGGGACATGAGAGAACTCCTGGATGGGCGCCCCCATCGTAGAGGAGGTCCACGGAGGACGGTAATCACCGCTTCCCGGAACGTGCGCTGGTTTCCTTGCGCATCCGGGCCTTCACCGTGACCACCGCATCCCTCGGGCAGAGCGTCTTGTGTGTCGCCTTCTCGAAGTCGCGCAGGGTGAACTCGATGACGAGCGGCGTGCCGGGCACGCAGTCGAGCCCCACCGACACGGGGGTCTCCCCCTGATCCACCCCGTTCACCTGGGCGGAGGCTCCAGAGGGCCGCGATTCCAGCGACAGAATGGCTCCCTGGAACTCGGAACGTGATTCCTGGATCGTCTTCTCCGCGGGTTCGGCTCGCGCCGGGTTCTCGGATTCCACGATCAGGACCGGTTCATCCGATGGACCCGGTGCCTCGGGTGCACCCGATGGGGCGACGCCCTCTCCGTGGCGCAGGGCCAGGACGAAGAGACCGGCGGCCACCACCGCGCAAAGGGAGGAGGCCAGCTTCAGTACCGCGGCGGCCCATTCGCTCATCCGGCTCACGCCCCTACCTCCGGCATTCCTGGGTTCATCCGACCACACGGAAGACTTCGCGCAGGGTCGTGTTTCCGGCATGGACTCGCTCCAGTCCGGCCCCGAGCAGAGGCACCATGCCTTCCTTCACCGCCACGTCATGCGTCTGGGACGTGGGGACCTTGGTGTTGATGCAATCGCGGATGGAGGGGGTCACCGTCAACACTTCGTAGAGCGCGGTGCGTCCCAGGAACCCCGCGCCCGCGCACTGCGGACAACCCGTGGAGCCGTAGAAAGGCCCCGACGTGGGCAGTCCCGCGGTGTGCAACCGGAGGATCTCCTCGTGCTCGGGCTGGAAGGGGATGCGGCAGTGCGGACACAGCGAGCGCACGAGGCGCTGCGAGACGCTGGCCACCGAGGCGGAGGCGAGCAGGAAGGGCTCGACGCCCATCTCGATGAGCCGGTTGAACACGCCCGCCGCCGAGTTCGCATGCACGGTCGTGAGCAGCAGGTGTCCGCTGAGCCCGGCCTGGATGGCGGTGCGCGCCGTCTCCGCGTCGCGGATCTCTCCCACCATGATGACGTTGGGATCCTGGCGCAGCACCGAGCGCAGTCCCTGGGCGAAGGTGAAACCCTGCTCGGTGTTCACCTGCGTCTGGGAGAACAGCGGCACGTCGTACTCGATCGGATCCTCGATGGTGGCGATGCGGGTCATGTCGCCGCGGGTCTGCTTGATGTAGCCGAGCGAGGCATACAGCGTCGTCGTCTTGCCGCTGCCCGTGGCGCCCGCCACGAAGATGACGCCCTGGGGCCGGTCGAGCACGCCCTGGAAGGGGCCGAGGATCGTCTCCGGAAAGCCCAGGGTGGACAGTTGCGGCAACCTCACGCTGCTGCGCGCGATGCGCAGCGCCGAGGACTCGCCGTGGTTGGTGGGCAGCAAGGACACGCGGATGTCCGCGGGCCCCTCGGGGGTGCCGATGGCGAAGTGGCCATCCTGGGGCCGGTCCGTCCGGAAGAGCACCACCTTGGACAGGACCTTGAGCCGGTTGATGAGGCGCGAATGGTGCTCGCGCGGCAGCATCATCACCTCCTCCAACACGCCATGAACACGAAAGGCGATGCGCGTGCCCGACTCCAGCGGGTGGACGTGCACGTCGCTCGCACCCACCCGGATGGCCCCGTCGAGCAGGGTGTCCAGGAAGGCGATCATGTCCGGCTCCGCGCGCATCACGTAGCGGCGCAGCACCTGGTTCATCTCCGTGAGCAGCTCCCGTACGGCGACCGCCACCTCCGCGTTCACCACTTCCAGTGGCGACAAGCCCGGCCGATGGTCACGGCGAGTCTCGGCGCGAGCGGGCCGGTAGGCGACGACCACTCCGCCCATCCAGAGCGCCACCGCTCCGCCCACCCAGCCCAGGACATTGGGGGTGAGGACGAGCCCGCCCATCCATCGTGCGGTCTCTGGCGTGGGGGACGGGTGGTTCATCAGCCACCAGCCGAGGCCGCCCATGACCATCAGCACGGACAGGACCCAGGCGACTCGGGTGATGGTGCGCAAGGAATGGAGCATCGCCCTTCGAGGCTAACAGGTCCTGGTGTCGATGTGTTTCCCTCGCACTTGCCCGGAGTGAATCGGCTCGCACCTGCGTCCCGAGGCTCGCAACCGCCTCAACACCGTCACGTGGTGACGTACTGTCGCTCATGGGCCTGCTGGTGCTGGGGCTGGCTCGCCCGAGCCGCCGGATGCCATCGGCGGCCCGGGACGTTTCCTGACTCAGCGGACCCCTGGATCCGTGTCGCGATGGCTCGAGTCGTTTCCCTGGGTCGTTCCCGGTGCCGGCTCCCGGGTGTTGTCCTGTGGAGTGCCCGAGTCCGTCGTGCCCGCGCCTCCCGTGCCGCTGGGCTCCTGGCCTCGGACGTCTCCTGTCCCAGCATCGTGCGTCTCCATGTACGGAGAGCTCCCGGTGTCGTCGCGCAGCCCCGACCCGCCAGTCCCCGTTCCCATGTGGGAATCCGTACTGTCGGGATTTTGGATGACGGGGGCGCCTCCCGTGCTTTGCTCCATCGATGGATTCTGGGGGCGGACCGGCTGATTGGGTTTGCACCCAGCGCCCAGGAAAAAGACCGCCGCTATCGCCCCGACGCACACACCCTGGATGTGCCGCATGATCGTCTCTCCCTCCTTCTGGAGTTCGCCTTCGCCAGGAAGCTGAGGTGTTCCCGGGTGGCTTGGCATTGGTCGGCGATACAGGTCGCCGGTCAGGAGGGCGGAGGCTTCCCCTCTCCACCTCACCGTTGGCGGGAGCGAGGAGCCGGGGGCCGCTCCTGGGGTTCCTCGGTGCGATGGAGGTACAGATAGGCCGTCAGCCCCAGCAGGGCCAGCACCGCGAGGCGACGCAGCCAGTCCTCGCGCCGCCGCTTCGGCGAGTCCTCTTCGGCGCGCTCGGCGGCCTGGAGCGCGGCCGTCAGTTCCGGGCCCAACACCCGCATCCGCCTGCACAGGGCCACGGTCCCCACCATCGAGGGCGGTATCGTCACCGTCTCGTGTTCGAGCGACTCGGCGAGCACCCGTGCCCAGAGTTCCTCCTCCGTGTCGTTCTCCGGAGCCCGGACGGGGAGGGCCGTCGCCCGGGAGAGCACCAGCGCCGCGCGGAGCAGGTGGACGGAGAAGGCGTCCGGGGAGATGCCATAGAAGGAGGCGCTCTCCGGCAACGAGCGGCCCTGGGCGAGCCTCCTCAGGAGCAGGGCGGCCGAGCGGGAGGGGAGCACCCGCAGCGCGGTGGTGAAGTCGGCGATCGAGAAGCGGGAGGCGTCGGGAGCAGGGGACACGGGGGCGGCATTCTCCGTCATCCGGCGGTTGATTTCTTGAGCCGTGATCGGCCCCCCCTACACTGACGTCATGTTGCGTCCTGTTGCGGTCTTGCTGCTCCTGCTCGCGCCTCTTCACGCCTCCGCCGTGGAGACCATGCGCATCGCCATGGGTGATGCCCAGGGAGAGGTCCGGGTGAGCGGCAAGGGGTTGTCCTTCGGCTCGGATACCGAGGATGCCCGCTTCTCTCCGCTCGAACAGGACGCGGTCGTCGTGCGGCGCCGGGGCTCGCGTCTGGAACTCAATGGAGCGCCCGTCATTGGCGCCGCCGTCCGCTTCCGCGCGGGGTTGGACTCCCAGGCCCTGCGCGCGGGGAACATGCAGGTGCGCGGTGACGTGGTGGTGCGCCTGTACAAGGACGGCCTCCAGCTCATCAACGTCATTCCCCTGGAGGACTACCTCGCCGCGGTCCTCGGCGGAGAGATGCCCGTCTCCTTTCCCTCCGAGGCCTTGAAGGCCCAGGCCGTGGCGGCGCGCACCTACGCCCTCCAGAAGAAGCTCGAGGCCTACGGCGCTCCTTTCTACGTGGGCAGCAGCGTGCTCCATCAGGTGTACGGCGGCCTCAATCGCGAGGACGCCCGCACGCGCATCGCCGTGGAGGCCACTCGCGGGGAAGTGCTCACCTATGACCTGGCCCCCATCGAGGCCTACTTCCATGCCTCGTGCGGAGGCCACACCGAGACCGGGTGGGACGCCCTGCAGAGGGATCTCCCCTACCTGAAGGCCGTGGACTGCCCGTGTGGCCGTCTTCCCGCCAGCCGTTGGAGCGCCACCGTGACCGATGCCGAGCTGCGCGCCGCCCTGGGGCAGTCCCCCGAGGGCTTTCGCGTCACCTCGCGCACCGCCACCCACCGCGTCAACCGCGTCACCACGTCGGGGGGCGCCTCGGTGGATGGTGTGACGCTGCGCAGGAAGATCGGCTACACGAAGCTCAAGAGCCTGGACTTCGACGCCGAGCGCACCTCGGGAGGCTGGCACCTCACCGGCCGGGGTTATGGCCACGGCGCCGGCCTGTGCCAGTGGGGCGCCAAGGCCCTCGCGGATCAGGGCCGGAGCTACCGGGACATCCTCCAGCATTACTACCCGGGGACCGAGTTGCAGCAGCTCTACTGAGCGCCGTCGTGGGCGCGCCCCCTCCCTTGGCCGGCGCGCCCTCCGGGCTCAAACGATGACGCGCACCGTGGCGTCCGCCTTCAAGGGGCAGGGCAGGGTGCTGTCGAGGCTCAACTCGGTGGCGCTGGCCACGACGAAGCCCCCGAGGTGGGTCGCCGCTTCCAGGGGTGGCATCCTCGCCGTCGCGGTGTTCAGATCCTGGGCGTAGACGAAGACGTGCCAGTCTCCGGCGACCTCACTGCCCTGGCTCCGGAGCAGCCGGAACGCGGCGGGCAGGTTCAGCTGCCCGGTGTACGTCCCGTCGTTGGGGTGGGCATCCACGAGGAGGCCGTCATCGTTCAGCGGGACGATGAAGCCCACCCGGCCTGGAGACAGCACCAGCGCGAACACGTAGAGCGCGTCCCCCGTGTAGAGCATCGAGCCCTTCTGGAAGAAGTTCGCCGTGATGCGGAAGGCCGGCTCGAAGTGGGAAATCACCGGGGGCGCCGTCACGACCTTCTTTTCCACCAGGTGCGAGTTGCCGACGTCCTCTTCCACGTCCAGGGTGTAGCTCCTGACGTTGGTGACGCGGGTGTAGTTCCACTTCACGTGAACGACATAGGGCGTCCCCGCCTGGATGACAGGGGGGTAGGTGAACTCCACCTTCACTGTTTCGGAGAGGGTGATTTCCCCGGGCCCTGGAGGCGTCGCCTCCCGGCCCCGTTGCCACGGATCCTCGAGGTCCGCGAGACCCACCGCGATGCCCGCGGCGGCGATCGTCGACGCGACGCCCGCCACCGTGTCCGCTCCCGTGGTGTCCGCGGTGGCGCCTGGATCCGGCCGGCAGCAGGACACCGAGGGATCGCTCTCGTCGAACGTGCCACTCACGCCGAAGCCCGCGGTGCCATGCCCGAGCGCCGCGGCGACGATGGCCACGATGGCGGCGATGGCGGCCACGATCCATCCGAGCACCTTCCACCACGGATCCTGAAAGGGGATGTCCCCGAATTGTCCCGTGTAGGGGGTGCTCGGAGTCACTTCCAGGGTCACGCGCGTGGGCAACCAGGGGCCCAGACCGCCGCGGGAGCCATGATCTCCACCACAGCCACACTTGCAGCCGCAGCAGCCCTGACCTCCTCCGCTGTTCCAGTCCTTGTCCGAGGGTCCGATCACCTGGTGGAACTTCACCCGGATGCTTCCCTCGGGGACCTCGCAGGTGAAGGTTCCCGTGGTGGTGTCGAGGCTCGTCTTCGAGACGAAGATCTGCTTGAGGGTCCGGCGCATCTCCTGTCCCGCCGCCTGAGCGATGAAGCTGACGTTCTTCTTGCCGATGCTCGCGTGCGTGAAGTCGCACACCCACTCCACCCGGACGGAGGCGCCTGGCGGAATGACGGGGAAGGAGTACGTCCTGGCCTCGGGGACGATGCCCGTGTCACTCACGCCTTCCAGATAGAGCGTGACGTCGTTGAGCGGAGCCGCCCCCGTGTTGGTGTAGTAGCAGGTGAGCTTCTGCCGGGTGAGCGCGAGGTCGAAGATGCCATCGGGCAGCATGACGTTCGTGATGGGCTCCACGGAGAAGGGCCGCTTGAGGATGTCCATTGATGTCTGTGCCATGGCTCAGCCCTCCTTCGCGAAGGTGACGAGGTAGGTGATGCCGCCGAGTTCCTTCTCGTCCGGGCCCCGTTCCACGACGTGGACCAGCGTGTAGCCCTCGAAGGGCTGGGGGGCCGAGAGTTGGAGGAACACCGCCTGCTGCCGTCCAGGGAGCGCGGGCAGCCGTACTTCCGGACTGCCCTGCTGGGACTCACAGGCGCGAGACTCCACGAAGCCCGCCTCCAGGTAGGCCTCGCCGCTCGGGGCTTGCTTCATGCCGATGTTCGCGAGCACCTCCTTGCTCAACTCGGCCGGTTCACGCTCGATGCGGACGAAGAGCTCGCGTTGGCGTGACTGGGCGGGCGTGGAGAGCTGGATGGGCAGCACCAGGTGGCTGAGCTTCCTGCTCATGACGACGACGGCGAGATTGCGCTGGGCGACCTGCCGGTAGGCCGGTGGATCGAACGGATCGGGCAGGGGCGTGGGGAGCGGATCGGCCGGGTGGACAAGCTGCGCCACCACGCACTCGTGCCCTCCGTTGACGATGACGGGGACCCAGGGGGAGACGCACAGCACCTCCTTCGTTTCCCCGGGCGCCAGGTCGGTGAAGGACGAGCCGATCTGCTGGGACGTGCTTCGCAGGACTCCCGTGGCGGGGTTGGACCAGAAGAAGTCCACGCGCGCCATGCTCACCGCTCGATCCCCCGTGTTGCGCACGCGCGCCCAGAGGTAGTTGTTCTGCCCCGCGATGGGGCTGCCGGCCGCACCGGAGGGGTCGTCTCCCGGGACCACCCAGAGGTCGGGACTGAGCCACCACGGCGTGCCGTCCCTGATTTCCAATTGCGCGGACACCACTCACCTCCTGGGGAGCGAGATCCTCTCCGTCACCATGATGGAGGTTGATGTATGAACACGCTCCCTCATTCGTCTAAACACATACGCTAATTATTGGATTTCTCCGGTGCGGGGCGTGTTTGGAGGGGACGCGATGCGGCGCGGGGAAAGGACTGCTAGAAGCCCCTGCCTCCGTGTCCTCCCTGCTCTCCGACTACGACTTCGCGCTACCCGAGGCGCAGATCGCCCAGACGCCACTCGCGGCCCGTGATGCCTCGCGCCTCTTCGTGGTGAGCCGTGCCTCGGGCGCATGGGCCCACCGCCACTTCGCCGATCTGCCCGGGCTGCTGAGGCAGGGGGATCTGCTCGTCGTCAACGACGCGCGCGTCATCCCCGCCCGGCTCCTGGGCTCCAAGGCGGACACGGGAGGCCGGGTGGAGCTGCTCGTCGTGCGCCCCGCGTCATCCACACTGACGTCACAGGCCCTCGGAAGTGACGCCGAGGCGCTGGAGTGGATCTGCCTCGGTCAGGCGTCCAAGGGCCTCAAGCCCGGAGCTCGCCTCACATTTTCCGGGGGGCTCGTCGCGGAGGTGTTGGAGGCGCTCGGAGGAGGGGAGTACCGGGTGCGTTTCCAGGCGGCGCCGGGCACGTCCCTCGCCGAGGTGCTGAATCAGGCGGGACGGCTGCCCCTGCCGCCCTACATCACCCGGGCTCCCGAGGAGGCCGATGCCGAGCGCTATCAGACGGTGTACGCGCGGGCCTCGGGCGCGGTGGCGGCGCCCACGGCGGGGCTGCACTTCACGGACGCGACCTTCCAGGCGCTCGCGGCCCGGGGCATCCAGCGCGTGGAGGTGACACTGGATGTGGGGCCCGGCACCTTCCTGCCCGTGCGCGAGGAGAACCTGGAGAAGCACCGGATGCACCCGGAGCGCTACTTCGTGCCCGAGGCCACGGCGCGGGCGGTGAACGCCGCGAAGGCCGAGGGGCGCCGGGTGGTGGCGGTGGGGACGACGGTGGTGCGCACGCTGGAGTCGGCGTGGGACGCCGCATCGGGCACGCTGCGCGAGGGGCCGGGCGAGACGGAGATCTTCATCCGCCCCGGCTTCGACTTCCGGGCGGTGGACGTGCTGCTCACCAACTTTCACCTGCCGCGCTCCACGCTGGTGGTACTGGTGAGCGCGCTGCTCGGGCGCGAGAGAACCCTGGCGGCCTACCGGGAGGCGGTCGCCGCCGGCTACCGGTTCTTCTCGTACGGCGATGCGATGCTGGTGACGGAATAGGGAGACACGAGGACACCATGGGAGAGCCGCGCGAGGAGAAGGGGGATACCCGGGTGCCGCCGAGCCTGGTGCGCTACGAGCTGTTGCACGAGGACGCCTCGGGCACGCGCGCGCGCCGGGGTCGGCTGCACACGCCGCATGGAATGGTGGAGACACCCATCTTCATGCCGGTGGGCACGGTGGGCAGCGTCAAGGGCGTGGGGCCGGATGAGCTGCTGACGCTCGATGCTCAAATCATCCTCGGCAACACCTACCACCTGATGCTCCGGCCGGGAGATGACCTGGTGGGGGAGATGGGCGGCCTGCACCGCTTCATCTCGTGGGATCGCCCCATGCTCACCGACAGTGGGGGCTTCCAGGTGTTCAGCCTCTCGGAGAAGCGGAAGATCACCGAGGAGGGCGCCGCCTTCCAGTCCCACCTGGACGGGCGCAAGTTGCTGCTCACGCCCGAGCGCTCCATCGAGATTCAAGAGACGCTCGGCGCGGACATCATCATGGCCTTCGACGAGTGCCCGCCGTCCACCGAGAGCCGGGCCTACCTGGAGAAGTCCCTGGCTCGCACCACGCGCTGGCTGCACCGGTGCGTGAAGGCCTGGCGCCGCGAGCGCTCCTCGCTCTTCGGCATCGTCCAGGGAGGCATGGACCCACAGTTGCGCAAGGCGCACGCCGAGGAGGTGTGCGCGGTGGACCTGCCGGGTTACGCGCTCGGGGGCTACGCGGTGGGGGAGACCCCCGACGCCATGTACGAGGGCGTGGCATATTCGGCGCCCCTGCTGCCCCGGGACAAGCCGCGCTACCTCATGGGGGTGGGCACGCCCGTGGATCTCATCACCTGCGTGGAGCAGGGGGTGGACATGTTCGACTGCGTGCTGCCCACGCGCTGCGCCCGCAACGGACTGCTCTTCACCACCGAGGGCAAGCTCGTCATCCGCAACGCCACCTGGGCCAAGGATCCCCGGCCGGTGGATCCGGCGTGCTCCTGCTACACCTGCCGTACCTTCAGCCGCGCCTACCTGCGCCACCTCTTCGTGGCGGGGGAAATCCTCGCCATGCGGCTCAACACCCTGCACAACCTCCACTACTTCCTGACCCTGATGAAGCAGGTGCGCGAGGCCATCGCCGAGGACCGCTATGCCACCTTCGCCCGCGACTTCCGGGAGAAGGCCCGGGCCCAGGAGGCCGAGCGGACGCGGACGAAATAGGTCCCGGGAGGGGTCCGGAGGGGGGTCTGGAGGGGGGTCTGGAGGGGGGCCGGGCGGGCATGACGCACCACGGAATGGCCGGGGTGGCTCGTCGTTCTCTTGCTCGGGGTGTGGGGCTACTGCTAAGAGGCCCCCCTTTCCGGCTCTTGCGTTGTCCACGGGTAGATGTGGGTGACGCCTCGGGTGGAGCCCTCTCTTTAAGCGACGAGGCGGTTTGTGGCTGACAGCTATCTAGTCCTGGCTCAGGCGGCGGGTGGACCCGGCGGCGCGTGGAACATCGCGTTCTTCATCGGGCTGTTCGCCATCATGTACTTCATGATGATCCGCCCGCAGCAGAAGCAGCTCAAGACGCACCGCGAGCTCATCTCCGGCCTGAAGAAGGGGGATGAGGTCGTCACGCAGGGGGGCCTCATCGGGCGCATCCAGGTGGTGGCCGAGCGCGAGGTGACGCTCGAGATCGCCAGTGGCACGCGCATCCGTGTCCTCAAGACGTCGGTGGCGGGACGGTACGCGGCGGGTGAGTCCACCCCGGCCGCGAAGATCGAAGACAAGAAGGAGGAGAAGTAATGGATCGCGCCTGGTACTGGAGGTTGGGCCTGGTCATCGGCGTGACGCTGCTGACCATCTGGTTCCTCATCCCCTCCTATTATTCGCTGTTCCATGTCGACCGGAGCCAGCGCAACAACCTGGCGGCCATCGACGCGGCCATGCCCTCGTGGGCCCCCCCCGCCAAGTACCGCATCAACCTGGGGTTGGACCTGCAGGGCGGCATCCACATGGTGATGCGCGTGGATACCAAGACGGCCCTCGAGAAGCGGACCGAGCGCCGCGGCGATCAGATCGCGCGCTACATCAACGACAAGCAGCTCGGCCAGGTGACGGTGAGCACGGATCCGGACCGCCTGCAGGTGTCGCTCACCGCGCAGGAGCCGGCCACCATGGACGCCATCGAGAAGGAGGTGCTCGCCACCTTCACGGACTTCTCCAAGGTGTCGCGTGATGGGGCGAAGCTGGTGCTCTCTCCGGACGACACCCAGACGAACCGCTTCCGCGAGGAGTCGGTGGATCAGGCGATGCTCGTCATCCGCAAGCGCATCGACAAGTGGGGTGTGGCCGAGGTGGACGTGCGCAAGCTGGGCACCGACGCCATCCAGATTTCCCTGCCGGGCCGCAACAACCCGGAGCAGGCCAAGGAGCTGGTGGGCACCACGGCGCAGCTCGAGTTCCACATGGTGGACGACACCACCGACTTCTTCCGCCAGACGTACCAGACCACGCCTCCTCCGGAGGGCAGCAACATCACCCTGACCACCGCCGAGGGCTTCCCCCAACTGGAGGGTCCCAACCGCGAGGCGCTGCTCGAGTACGTGAAGGGCAAGGTCCCCCAGGACCGCCTGGTGCTGCTCGAGTGCATCGCCAGCGCGACGCGCAAGGGCGTGTGCGACAGCTACCGCACCTACCTGGTGGAGAAGGAAGCGCCGCTCACGGGCGAGAGCCTGACGGGCGCGGACGCCTCGCTCAGCCAACTCAACGAGCCCGAGGTGAACATCAGCTTCGACGCCGCCGGGGCGCGTCAGTTCGAGCAGCTCACCGAGAAGGGCGTGGGTCGGCGCATGGCCATCGTGCTGGACGACTACGTGCAGTCGGCCCCGCGCATCAACGAGCGCATTGGCGGTGGCCGGGCGCGCATCACCATGGGCCGCTCGGGTGGCCGTCCCCTGGAGCAGTGGCTGGCGGACGCGCAGACGCTGGCGCTGGCCCTCAAGGCCGGTGCGCTGCCCGCGCCGGTGACCACGGGCGAAATCCGCCAGGTGGGCGCCTCGCTGGGTGACGAGCTCATCCGCAAGGGCGGCCTCGCCGCGGGCGTGGGCGTGCTGTGCGTCATCATCTTCATGGTGGTGTACTACCGCTCCGCGGGCCTCATCGCGGACGTGGCGTTGATCCTCAACGGCCTGCTCATCTTCGGCGGCCTCGCGTTCTTCAACGCCACGCTCACCTTGCCGGGCATCGCCGGCTTCGTGCTGACGCTGGGGATCGCGGTGGATGCCAACGTGCTCATCAATGAGCGCATCCGCGAGGAGCTAGCCCACGGCAAGTCGGCACGCGCCGCGGTGGACCAGGGCTATGACCGCGCTTTCTGGACCATCTTCGACGCCCACGTCACCTCGCTCATCGCCGGCTTCATCCTCTTCTTCACGGGGACGGGCCCGGTGCGCGGCTTCGCCACCACGCTCATCATCGGCCTGCTGGCGTCGCTCTTCACGTCCATCCTGGTGACGCGGGTCATCATGACCTACTTCGTTCACGGCAAGAACGCTCAGACGGTGTCCGTCTAGGCCACACCTCGAGGCACAGCCGACATGCAGATCCTCAAGAACAAGACGAACTTCGACTTCATCGGCAAGCGCAAGCCGGCGTTCTTCATTTCCACTGCGGTCAACCTGCTCATCCTGGTGGGAATCGCTGTCTACGGCTTCAACCTGGGCGTGGACTTCGCCGGTGGTACGGTGGTGGAGGTGCAGTTCAACCACCCGGTGAGCGCCGCCGACGTGCGTGAGCGCGTGGAATCCTCGGGCCAGCTGCACGACGTGTCCGTGCAGAGCATCGGCTCGTCGAGCGAGAACTCGTTCCTGGTGCGCCTGGGCGGCGTGACCCAGCTGACCGAGGACGGCGCCGAGAAGGCGAGCGCGGCCATCCAGACGCTTGGCCAGTTGGATCCCAAGGACATCCGCCCCGATCTGTCCAACGGCATGATCCGGGTGCGCTCCAAGCAGCCGCTCGTGCCCGCGCAGGTCGAGAAGGCCGTGGAGGACACGGGCACGGGCGTGGACGAGGTGCGTGAGCTGGGTCAGGCGCAGTCCGGTGACTACGAGTACCAGGTGGTCGCCAGCGGCATGGCGGACCGCATCCGCGCCGCGCTGATGCACGGGGTGCAGAACCCGGAGTCTCCGGACTTCGAGATGCGCCGCACCGAGTACGTGGGTCCCCAGGTGGGCAAGCAGCTGCGCAACCGCGGCTTCCAGGCGCTGATCTTCTCCATGGTGGCCATCCTCATCTACGTGGCCTTCCGCTTCGACTTCAAGTTCGGCCCGGGCGCGCTGCTCGCCATGCTCCACGACGTGATCATGGTGGCGGGCTTCTACCTGTTCAGCCGCGCCGAGTTCAGCCTCACCTCCATCGCCGCGCTGCTCACCGTGGTGGGCTACTCGGTCAACGACACCATCGTCATCTACGACCGCATCCGCGAGGACATGGCCAAGTACCCGGACCGGCCCCTGGCGGAGGTCATCAACATCGCGGTCAACGACACGCTGGTGCGCACCATCCTCACCTCGGGCGTCACCGCGCTGTCGCTGCTGGGTCTGCTCATCTTCGGGGTGGGTGAAATCCGCGACTTCGCCTGGGCCATGCTCGTGGGCATCGTCGTGGGCACGTACTCCTCGGTCTACATCGCGAGCCCCGTCACGCTCTGGCTGGATGAGCGTGCCGCCTCGCGCGAGAAGAAGTCCGGCGTCGATCAGCCCAAGGTCGCCTAGCGCCCTTCCTGGCGGTCACGAAGTCCTCCGAGGCCCTCGCGCTCCGTGACGTCACGGACCGGGGGCCTCGGGCGTTGAGACGCGACGTGGGCCCCGCACGCGCATCCCAGGGGCATCCGTTCCGCCTTTCCGCGTGGGGCAGGCGGGAGAGCGAGCAGCGAGTTGGACTCGCCTCGACAGACTTCCGAAGTAGACTGGGTGGGTTGACGAGCGGGGACGCCCAGCGGGCGGCCCATCAGGGAGGCGAGAACGTGCGTTGGATGATGCCCGAGGTGCCACAGGAGCAGGCCGCCCTGCTCGCCGCCGAGCTGGGACTGCATCCCCTCTCGGCCCGGGTGCTCGTCCACCGGGGCCTGCGCACGCCCGAGGCCGCGTCCGCCTTCCTGTCCGACAAGCTGGCCGACCTGCCCGACCCCTTCCGGATGAAGGGCATGGTGGCCGCCGTGGAGCGCCTGTCGCGCGCCCTGCGGGACAAGGAGCGCATCACCCTCTACGGCGACTACGACGTGGACGGCGTGTGCTCCACGTCGCTGCTGGCCCTGTTCCTCCGGGAGTTGGGCGTCCGGCCCGCCACCTACATCCCCCACCGGCTGGACGAGGGCTATGGCCTCAACCTCCAGGCGGTGGAGAAGATCGCCGCGGAGGGCACCCGGGTGCTGGTGACGCTCGACTGCGGCGTCACCTCCGTGGCGGAGATCTCCCGGGCCAGGGAGCTGGGGCTGGACGTGGTGGTGGTGGATCACCACACGGTGCCGCCCACGCTGCCTCCGGCCGTGGCGGTGCTCAACCCGCACCAGCCCGGCTGTGAGTACCCCACCAAGCACCTGTGCGCCGCCGGCGTCGCCTTCAACCTGTGCATGGGGTTGCGCAAGCGGCTGCGCGAGGACGGATGGTTCTCCACCCGCAAGGAGCCCAACCTCAAGGCGCTGTTGGACCTGGTGGCCATGGCCACGGTGGCGGACGTGGTGCCCCTCACCGGCGCCAACCGAATCCTCGTGCACCACGGCCTGCAGGAGTTGAGCGCGGGCCGCCGGCCCGGAGTGCGCGCCCTCAAGGAAGCGGCGGGCCTCGACGCGGACAGCCCCGTCACCGCGGGGCAGGTGGGCTTCCGGCTGGGGCCTCGCATCAACGCCGCGGGCCGGTTGCATGATGCCTCGCTCGGTTTGCAGTTGCTGTGCTCCGAGGGTGTCGACGCGGCGCGGCCGCTCGCCCAGATGCTGGATCGGGCCAACGCCGAGCGGCAGGGCCTGGAGAGCAGCATCCTCACCGAGGCCCTGGCCCAGGCGGGGGAAATCGCCGAGCGCGGCGCCCGCGGCTTCGTGCTCTACGCGGACGGCTGGCACCCGGGCGTCATCGGCATCGTCGCCTCGCGCGTGGTGGAGCGCTTCCACCGGCCCACCGTCATGGTCGGCGTGAAGGACGGAGTGGGGAAGGGCTCGGCGCGCAGCATCGAGGGCTTCCACCTCTATGACGCCCTGAGCGGCTGCGCGGACCTCTTCGTGCGCTTTGGTGGCCACAAGCATGCCGCCGGGCTCACCGTGGAGGCGCCCCAACTGCCCGCCTTCCGCGAGGCCTTCGAGCGCATCGCCCTGCAGCGGCTGACGCCGGAGGACTTGATTCCCCGCTGCAAGGTGGACGCGGTGGTGGGCGTGTCGGATCTGGACGAGGGCGCCGTGGAGGCGCTGCAGCGGCTCGGGCCCTTCGGACAGGGCAACCCCGAGCCCGTGCTGGTGCTGCGCCGTCAGGTGGCGCGCCCGCGCGTGCTGCCCCACAAGACGGGAGGCTCGGGTCATCTCAAGCTCGCCCTGGTGGACGCGCCCGCCGTGGACGCCATCGGCTTCGGCATGGCGGACCGTCTGGCCCTCACCGAGGGGCCCGTGGACCTGGCCTTCCAGGCCAGCTTCGACACCTTCCGCGGTCAGCGCCGGTTGTCCCTCAAGCTCAAGGACTTGCGCTCCGCGGCGTGAGCGCCATCAGGCGATGCCCCAGCGCACCCGGCCCGGCGTCAGCAGCGCCCCCGCGCGCGCCAGGTCGTTCATCCGAAAGCGCTCCGCCTGACGCTCGAAGGCCGAGCGGCACCGCTCCGAACAGAAGAAATACCGCCGCTTCTTGTACTCCGTGGACGGACGGCCCTCGGGGGCCTCCAGGTCCTTGCCGCACACCGGGTCCAGCTGCTTCTTCTGCACGCTCATCATCTCCCGCCTCCCACCTCGACTACCCACTCCCGCGTCGGCATGAAGCAGCAGGCGTGCCAGTGCTATGGGGCGAGGAGATTCGAGGGCTTAGGCCCCCTGGCCTCCTTGGAGAGGAGGCCCGGCGCATCCGACGGAAGAGAAAAGTTTTCCCCGGTGTGTGGACTCCGCAGTGGGAAGCGCACTCCGGGGCTGTCTAGAAGGCGGTGCCGAGGCTCGCGCCGAAGAAGGTGTCGTCCTGGTAGCCGCGCCGGAAGCGCTGGGCCTCCACTCTCCACGCCAGCCGCACGTTGGTGGCCGCGGACAGCCGGCTCCGGCCGCGCAGGCCCACGCCGTACTGGATGAGCGACTTCACGCCGTCCACGGGCGTCACCTTGCCTCCGGATTCGATCGCCGTGTGCTCGTAGGTGATGCCCGCGCCGGCCTGCAGGAAGAAGCCGTAGTCCGAGCTCTCGCCGAAGGTGAATTCGTACGCCGGGGCGATGGTGGCGTAGTGCAGCCGGGTGTCGCCGATGACGAGGCTCGTGCCCTCGCGCTGCCCGGCGTAGGTGTAGCGCACGTCGAACCAGAGGGATTCGCGCAGCGGCTCGCTGTTGAGCAGCCGGCCGTACTCCCAGGTGAAGCGCGCGCCGAAGGCGGGCTGGGCGTCACCCAGGAACTGGCCGCGCGCGCTGCTCAGGAACATGGCGCCGCCAATCAACTCGAAGGCCACGCCCGTGTTCGGATCATCCAGGCCCGCCATCCGCTCAAAGTCCCTGCTCTCCTCGTCCTCCCCCTCGGCGGCCTGGCGGAACTCCTCGTGCATGTCCCGCTCGGGGCGCGCGGGACGGCGGCGCGAGGGACGGGACGACTCCTCGGATTGCTCGTCCGGGTAGGCGTAGGGCGAGTCCTCGGAGGACGAGGAGCGCCGACGAGGGGAGTCCGACTCCTCGGATTGCTCGTCCGGGTAGGAATAGGGCGAGTCCTCGTCCTGGGCGAGCGAGGGCGTGGCCAGCACGAGGCCTCCCACGAGGAAGGGCAGCGTCCAGCGGTGCGCGGCGCGGGTTTTCATGGGTTGAGATTGATGGCGGGGCAGTCGGTGGTGGTCGTGGTGCTGGCGGGGCAGTCGTACTCGGTGTTTCCGGTGAGTGCGTTGACCGGAATCTGCAGCCGGGTGGCGAAGTTGGTGCACACCTTCTGGCGCAGATCGACGTTGCCGCTGGGGATGTGCTGGATGATGGCCTTGGCGGCCTTGATGAGCGTGAAGGTCGTCTGATCGTTCAGGGACGAGGCCGCCAACTGGTTGAAGCCGGGCCGGGCCGCGTCCGTGTCCGAGTAGGCGGCGACGATCGCGCGCGCCATCGTCTGCCGCTCGGCATCGGTGGTGGTGGACGTGTAGAGCGCGTTGGCGAGCAGGGTGCCCACCTCGTAGGGGAGGTTCGGGAGCACGTTGACGCTGGAGCGGGTGAGGTTGTTGTACATGAGCTGGCCCATGCACCGGGGGGTCGCCAGATCGCGTGCTTCCACGTCGGTGGACTCGAAGGAGGTGGACAGCACGCGCGTGTTGCAGCCAAAGCGCTTCGTGTCCCGGCACGAGGCCACGTAGGCGTGGAAGTCGGCGAGGCCCTCGTCCAGGGCCTTGAGGACGTTGAGGCCCGGGGTGAAGTCACCCGACTGGGCCCAGTTGTTGAGCGGGGCGGGCAGGGCGCTGCCGCCGTACACGCGGCGGTTGAAGACCAGGTGCGCGTACTCGTGCGTGAGGATGGAGGCGTTGGTGGCCAGGGGCGCCTTCTGCAGCTTGTCGAAGGGCAGCACCAGGAAGGACTTGAGCGGCGGGTAGAAGAGGGCGTTGTCGAGCTGGGGCTGGTCGCTCACGTCGGCGAGGACGAACTCCGGGAAGTAGTGCACCGTCGTCTGGGGCAGCTCCGCCTGGGGCACCGCGAGCGTCGTGGTGAAGTAGTCCCAGGCGCGCTCGAGGTTGTAATACGTGGTGACCAGATTCCACGTGTGGAAGTCCGCCGGCCACAACACCCCCTGGGGGTCGGTGATGTAGCTGGCGGTGATGGCGCGGCCCTCGTCCTTCGTCATCGCGCGCGCCAGGGCCTCCTCGGTCTGGGCCGCCTGGACCTCGGGATCGGTCGAGGCCAGCCGGAGGATGGCCCCCCCCTGCATCCGCGCCACCTTGCCCTCCAGGGACACGATGTCGGTGACCGTCTTGAGCTCCACCTCGGTGGGCTCGTACTCGCCATTGCTGGAGAGCACGAGCGCCCGCACCTTCATGGGCACCTGGGTCTGCGGCGCGCACGAGACGGCGAGCAGGGCGGTGATGGCTGTCAGCTTTCGGACCATGTCGGACTTCTTACTACGGCTGCCCGGGGGGTCAGAAGCAAGCGGGAGAGCACCGCGTCATCGGGACGGGAGAACGCCCCGGGCCCTCGGGAATCCTTGACGCATCGTTTCCACGCTCTCTATGGTGCCGCCCCTTCACGTTCTCCCTCCTGTGCAGGCGGTGTCATGGCGGTCCCGTTCATTACCGAGGTCAAGCGTACCCACACCTGCGGGCAGCTCACCAAAGCCCAGATTGGCGAGGAGGTCGTCCTCTTCGGCTGGGTGCAGAACCGGCGAGACCACGGCGGCGCGGTCTTCATCGACCTGCGTGACCGCGAAGGTCTCACCCAGGTCGTCTTCGAGCCGGACATCGCCAAGGAAGCCCACGAGACGGCCGGGCAGTTGCGGCTCGAGTACTGCGTGGGCATCAAGGGCAAGGTCGTCTCGCGCGGCAGCCAGGTCAATCCCAAGCTCAAGACGGGAGAGATCGAGATCAAGGCGTCGGATCTCACCATCTTCAACCGCTCCGAGCCCACGCCCTTCCTCGTCGAGGACAACATCGACACCGCCGAGGAGAAGCGCCTGGCGTACCGCTTCCTCGACCTGCGCCGCCGGCCGCTGCAGCAGTCGCTGATGACGCGCTCGAAGATGAACGCCCTCACGCGCTCGTACCTCAACGAGCACCGTTTCCTGGAGCTGGAAACGCCCTTCATGGGCAAGTACACCCCGGGTGGCGCGCGCAACTTCCTGGTGCCCAGCCGACTCAACCCGGGCAAGTTCTACGCCCTGGCGGAGAGCCCCCAGCTCTACAAGCAGCTCTTCATGGTGGCGGGCTTCGACCGCTACTTCCAGATCGTCAAGTGCTTCCGGGACGAGGACCTGCGTCTGGACCGGCAGCCGGAGTTCACCCAGATCGATATCGAGATGAGCTTCGTCACCCAGGACGACATCTTCACGATCGTCGAGGGGCTCATCAAGAAGCTGTGGGGCGAGGTGCTGGGCATCGACGTGCCCACCCCCTTCATGCGCATGGACTTCGATGAGTCCATGGCCAAGTACGGCAACGACAAGCCGGACCTGCGCTTCGGCCTGGAGCACGTCCTCCTCACGGACCTCATCCGCCAGCACGGCGCCGAGGGCGGCGTGCCCATGATCTGGGACGCGGTGGTGCAGGGCGGCATCGTCAAGGCGATGGTGGTGCCCGGCGACAAGCCCATGAGCCGCGCGGAGAGCGACAAGCTGGAGGAGTTCGCCAAGCAGAACGGCGCCAAGGGGCTCGCGCGCGCCAAGGTGGCCGAGGGCGGCGAGTGGACCCAGTCCCCCCTGTCCAAGACGATCACCCCCGCGCTGCGCCAGGCCATCAACCAGGCGTGCGGCGCCAAGACGGGCGACCTGCTCCTGTTCCAGTTCGGCCGCGAGTCGCTGGTGCACACGGTGATGGCCAACCTGCGCGTGCACGTGGCCAAGAAGCTCGGCCTCATCCCCGAGTACGGCAGCGGCGGCGTGTGGAAGTTCCTCTGGGTCGTCAACCCGCCCCTCTTCGAGTACGACGAGGACAGCAAGACGTGGGCGGCGGCGCACCACGCCTTCACCCGGCCGCACGACGAGCACGTCCAGTACCTCCAGACGGAGCCGGGCCGCGTGAAGTGCCACCGCTATGACGTGGTGCTCAACGGCTTCGAGATCGGCGGCGGCTCCATCCGTCTGCATGATCCCAAGGTGCAGGCCGATGTCTTCAAGGCCCTGGGCATCGGCGAGGAGGAGGCGCGCGTGAAGTTCGGCTTCCTGCTGGACGCGCTCAAGTTCGGCGCTCCGCCCCACGGTGGCCTCGCGCTGGGCATGGACCGTCTGGTGATGCTGCTCACGGGCGCCGAGTCGCTGCGCGACGTCATCCCCTTCCCGAAGACGAAGATGGGGACGGATCTGATGACGGGCGCGCCCGGTGAAGTGGACGACCGGCAGTTGCGCGAGGTGCATGTGCGCGCCGCGCCGCTGCCGCAGAAGTAACCGGACGGTCCCCGGGTGGGCCCCCGCTCGTGCAGTCCCCTGTGGTGCGAGCCGGGGTCCCGCTGTAAACATGCGCCTCCTTTGGAGGACCAGGGCCGATGAAGACGTTCCTCGTGGTGAACCCGCGCAGCGCCAACGGAGAGACGGGCAAGCGGTGGGCCGAGATCTCCGGCCAGGTGACCCGATCGATTGGTGACTTCGGCTTCGGGTTCACCGAGCGCGCCATGGACGCCGTGCGGTTGACCCGCGACGCGCTCGCGGATGGGTATGAGTGTGTCGCCGCGGTGGGCGGGGATGGCACCGTCAACGAGGTCGTCAACGGCTTCTTCGCCGACGGCAAGGCCATCAACCCCCAGGCCGCCCTGGGTCTCATTCCCCGGGGCACGGGCGGTGACTTCCGGCGGGCCTTTGGCTGGGAGCTGGACTTGGAGTCGGCGCTCGCGCGGTTGAGCTCGGACAAGACGGAGCCCTTCGACGTGGGGCTCGCCGAGTACGTCAACCACGAGGGCCAGACGGAGTCGCGCTACTTCGCCAACATCGCCTCCTTCGGCGTGAGCGCGACCATCGCCCATGAGGTGAACGTGGGCAGCAAGGCGTTCGGCGGCAACCTGAGCTTCCTGTGGGGCACGGTGAAGACCCTGGCGAAGTACAAGGATCGCCAGGTGCGCCTGCGCGTGGATGGGGGCGAGCCCGAGAACTTGGGCGTCACCGTCGTCGCCGCGTCCAACGGCCGCTACTTCGGCAGCGGCATGTGCGTGGCCCCCAAGGCGCTCACCAACGATGGCCGCTTCGATCTGACGCTCTGGCAGGACTACCGCCTGTCCGACTTCATCATCAAGTCCAAGGGCGTCTACAACGGCGATCACACCACCTGGAACAAGACGCGCTACCTCCAGTGCCGCACCCTCGATGCGGAGAGCGACGAGGAGGTATTCCTGGAGATGGATGGCGAGGTGCCCGGCAAGCTGCCCTGCCGCATCCGCCTGTTGCCCGGCGCCATCCGCCTCAAGGTCTGAGCGCGGACGGCTCCGGAGGCCCCGGCCCGCGGCGGCTCACCTCGGAGCCGTCGCGCCGGTCCGCCTACAGGGAGGGCATGGCCTGGGCGGTGTTCTTCTGCTCCGGCACGTTCACACGCGCCTCCGGCTCGCGTCCCGGTTGCTCCTGGCCCACCTTGTTCACCCAGCGCCGGTAGAAGGTCCGGTACTTCAAGATGAGCTGGTCGTACTTGCTGAAGGCCCCGCCACCGTCCGTCTTCAGGGAGTTCCAGATCGCGACGTCATACCCGGCGGCCTGCCGCGTCTGCAAACCATACATGATGAGATTGGCCGCGTTGCGAAACGCCCCATCGGCCTTCTTCATCGTGATGAGCATGTGCATGACGGTTTCATTCTTGTCCACCGGAGTCACGCACTGGAGCAGCTTGTACTTCACCTGGTCGTCGAGGCTCACCGTCATGATGCAGCCGCCGGGGTAGCCATCGAAATGCAGTTGCATCTTGCTGATGTTCAAGCCCAGCGTCCGGGAGATGATGCCGATGACTCCGAAGTACCGGTTGACCTTGAACTCCATGCTTCCGCCAAACCAGGCATCCGCTTTGGCCAGACCCTCCATGTCTTGTGACTGGCGCCAGTCGTCGTGCACGGAGATCGTGAAGGCCGAGATGGGCAGCTGGTGCACCGCCTCCGCGTGCTGGGCGTCGTAGAAGTTCTCCACGATCCGGAGCACCGAGGTCTTGGTGTCGAAGGAGAAGCGCAGGTTCAGGTAGTCCTTGTTCCCCACGTCGGCGCTGGGGAGCTCCGGGAGCGGGAACAAGGGGGCCTTGGTGCCGTACCAGACCCAGACATACCCATACCGCTCGGTGGTGCGGTAGATGGACTGCCGCGCGGTGGGTGGAATGGGCTCCAGCTTGGGCACTTCCTGGCTGTGCCCGGGGACATGCGCGCACGCCCCGGCACTGTCGTAGCGCCAGCGGTGGAAGGGGCACTCGATGCACCCATCCACCACCTTGCCGTCCGCGAGGTTGGCGCCCATGTGAGAGCAGTAGCGCTCCATGACGACGGGGCGGCCCGCCTTGTCCCGCCAGGCCACCAGCGGCTGGCCGAACATCTTCAGCTCGACGGGCTTCTGCTTCAGGTCCTCCGAGCGCAGCGCGACATACCAGCTCGCGGCGAGCTGCGTGGTGATGTCATTCAACCCGGGCAGGGGCCTGATCCGATTTTGTTCCAACTCCGTGTCGACGCTCATTTGATTTCAAGGCCTCCAGCCAGGGATTGAACCGTTCCCCCCCACTGCGTTCGCCTACTTCAGGGCGAGCGCCACCCGGTTCTCGACGTACGTCCTCAACATGGACAGCATGGGATTGTAATCGAAGTACTTCTTGACCTCGGGGGGCGCGCCGGCCTGGGTCCAGTGCAGCAGGCGCAGGGCTGGGATGAGGCTGTACTTGGAATTGTTGACGTGCTTCCAGGCGCCCGAGATGCAGTAGCCGAAGCTGAAGAGGGGCTTGGCGAATTCCTGCGCGTCGATCAACTGGTGGATGCGGGCCGCGGCGTCCTCGGACGACTTGCGCTGTTCGGCCACGGCGAACACCTCCGCCTTGCAGTCATTGAACAACCGGTAGTAGCCCTCCATGTCCGCGCACAGGTAGCCGAGGTAGGGCGGGTTGTCGTCCAGGTGATCCAGGTGGCGCTCATCCCGCGATTCCTTGAACCGGGCGTGGGCCTGGACCAGGCGGAACTGGCCCAGCATGGTGCCAATGGCCCACAAACGGTGGAAGGCGTCCCAGAGGCGGAAGTCGGAGAACGACGTGTAGCAGCAGCTCACGAAGTCGTCGTTGTGCTCCAGGAGCTTCTGCTGCAGGCGATCGATGTACTCGAAGCGCTCCGGGGAGAAGTCATCGTCCCGCAGCGCCTTGATGAGGCGCGCCGCCAGGGCGTGGATCGTCACGGACGTGTTCTCGAGCCCGCGCGAGAAGAGCGGATCAATGAAGCCCGCCGCGTGGAGCATCAGGCAGTAGCGATCCCCCACGGTCGTCTTGGAGGAGTACTGCAACCGGTCCGACTTGACCCAGTCACGCACGGGCTTCGCGTTCTTGAACTGCTCCGCGATGGTCGGAAAACGGGCGAGGAACTCGTCGAACTCCTGCTGCGCCGGGATGTCCGTCTTCGGGTGGATGCGGGGATCGAGCTGCAGGCCCACGCTCACGAGATCGTTCGTGGCCTTGTCGTGGTTGTTGAACGGGATGACCCACAGCCAGCCGCCGTGGAACATGTGGTGCAGGGTGCCCTCGTGCCACCGCCACCGCTGCCCCTGGAGCTTGAAGATGTCGTCGAACGGCTTGACGCCAATCATGTGCGTGTAGAGCGTGCGCGAGTGCGTCCTGTAGCGGCAGGGGGTCTCGCGGTGCCCGAACTTCATCGCGAGCGGCGCCCGGGGGCCGCCGCAGTCAATCATGTAGCGCCCCGTGAAGCGCTCGCCCTGCGCGGAGGTGACCGCCACGCCCGTCTTGCTCACCTCGTAATCGGTGATCGAAATCCGCTGGCGGACCGTGCAGCCATAGCGGATCGCGGCATGCAACAGGTACGCGTCGACGTCCTGCCGGTAGAAGTGGCTCTCCGGCCCCCAGGGCAGCTCCGGAATCACACACTGGGTGTATTCCTTCGGATCGTGCTCCTGGCCCTCCCGGTGGAACACGAAGCCGAAGTTGCGCTTGATTCCCGTGCTGGAGGAGACCTTCTTGAAGGTCGAATAGAAGGAGGTGATGTCGTTGATCTCGGGGATGCCGTAGCGGTCCGCGATGATCCGGTTCATCAAGGAGGTCTCCGGAATGGAGGACTCTCCGATGGTGAAGCGGGGGTGGGCCGCCTCCTCGACGATGAGCACCCGGAAGCCCTGCTTGGCGAGGATGGCTCCCATCTGGGTGCCCGACATCCCCGAGCCCAGGATGATCACATCGAAATGGTTGCTATTGCCGGTGCTCTCGTCGCGCCGGCTCTTGAGCTCATTGACTGGTTGCTGCATTGAAGAGGCTCCCCTTTTGGGAAACATGAAGTCGTTGATGGTGTGACAGCCGTGTCAACCGCGAGTGCTAGCGCGCCATGCTCATCCGCGCGGGCGGTTCGCTGACCTCGGCACCGCGCAGCACCGCTGTCAGACGCGAGCGAGCGTCCCGCGTGAGAGCGAGGAGATCGCCGAGCATGCTGGGCGCATAACCCCCACTCCCGACGGAGTGGGTCTCGCTCTCGACTTGATAAGCTTGCTCCGCCAGTCCGACATGCGGGGCGCGGAAGCGCAGCAGCACCTCGAAAATCTTGTCCAGGGACTTCAAGCCGCTGCGCACGGGCTCCTCCAGGGTCCCCATGGCCTCGACCTCCTCGAGCACCCGCTCGAGGAGCGAGATGTGTCCGAGGAACCGCCCATGCAGCGTCCGCAACTGAGGGAGCACATAGGGCAGGTAGGTCTCCTTGAACGACTTGTACTCCGCGTGCTCCGAGCGCGAGCCCCACAGGATGTGATCCACCAGGAAGAGCGGCATCTCGACCGCGCCAGGTCCCAGGTAGGACTGGCCTCTCACGTGGATGGGATCGTAGTAGGGCCTGAGCTCCTGGACGAAGACGCGGGGCGGGATGGTCCGGTACGCATACACGATGGACTCGACCATCTTCTTGAGCTTCTCCGCGACGTCATCGCACATGGGCGCGAACAGGCGCGAGCCGATGGGCACCTCGTACAGCTCGACGAGACGATGGAGCGCCGACTCCAGCGACACCATCGAAATCCGGACGCTCTCGAGGAGGTGCACCTCCGCCTGGCAGCAGGTGTACCTTCTCTCCGCATCTGGACTGGGAGGGTTCCAGACCGTCACGTGCAGCAGGGTCTCCCTCGGGGGCAGGTCCGTCACCCGGGCGAGCTCCAACAGGAGCGGCTCCAGGGCCGGGACTATCTCGACGGGTTCATGCCCGTGACGTTTGAGCGACCCCAGGAAGAAGCCGACGTCGCGCATGGCGGCCGCGGCTTCGACGTAGCTCCAGGTCCGCGCTTTTCCCGGAGGGGGGAGGATCCCGTGGAGCAATCGCAAGATGCCCGGGACATCCTTCTGCTGGTTCAACTCCGGCAACCGCCGCATCGTCGCCAAGGCATCCAGTGGATCAAGCGCCGTGATCGCGGCATGCATGGATGCGAAGTTCTGGCCCTGCTCCATAAAAGATCTTTCTCAAGCGATACACGGCCCGCCACGGGTGGGCGTGAGACGAGCCTCCGCCGGAGGCCCGTGGCGGGCGCGTCAGGTCAGCCCGCCTGCTGGACGATCCGAACGGCCTGTTCGCCGCTCTTGCCCTTGGTGTAAAGGGAGGCGAGGTAGTCATACTGCGAGGGCAACTGGGCCATCAGCTGGTCCGTCTTCTTCTGGATGTCGTCGAAGGCCCGCTCCGCCTCGAGCAGGATGTCTGGCCGGTGCCGCAGCAGCGGCATGGGCTGCTTGGGCAGGTAATTCACCCCGGCGAAGATGGACTGGAAGTTGCTGTTGGTCCAGAACCTGTCGAAGCCCGCCTCGAAGGAGTCATACAGCGAGTTGTTCGAGTGGTAGCTCTTGCGGATGGGGATGCCTGCCTTCTGCAGCTCGAGGGCTTCCTTGAGCGTGTCGGGCAGCTTGAGATCGTTCTGGTTGGCCCGCCAGTAGGGCGTATCCGTGCGCGGGGACGTGCAGAAGTGCAGCACGATGAAGTCGCGCACGTCATCCACCATGTAGGACACGCGCTCGTTGAACTTGTTGCGCAGCGCGGGGTCGATGTCCTTGTTCGGGAAGCAGGCCATCAACTGGTACAGCGCGGCGTAGACGAAGTAGAGGCCGGTCGACTCCAGCGGCTCGAGGAAGCTGCTGGACAGGCCGATGCTCACGCAGTTCTTCACCCAGGAGCGCCGGCGCCTGCCCGAGATGAACTTGATGTGACGCACATCCAGATTGTCCGCCTTCTTGCCAAACCAGGCGCGGACTTCCCGCTCCGCGTCCTCGGCGGTCTGGAAGGCGCTGGAATAGACGTATCCGTTGCCGGAGCGGTTGTTGAGCGGAATCTCCCAGGTCCAGCCGGAGCTGAAGGCGGAGGCGGTCGTGTAGGGGCGGATGCCCTCCGCCGTGGAGTCCGAGGGAATGTTGATGGCGACGGCGCGGTCGGTGAGGAGGCAGTCGTGGAAGGTGACTTTCGGCTCGCCGAGCGCCTTCTCGATGAGCAGACCCGCGAAGCCAGTACAATCAATGTAGAGGTCCGCTTCGTACTTGCGCCCGCTGGCACCGCGCAGGGCCTGGATGTCGCCCGTCTCGCTCAGGTCCGTGCCAATGATGTCGTCGGTGATGTGGGTGAGGCCCCGCGCCATCGACCACTTCTTGAGGAACTCCGAGACCAGGAGCGCATCGAAGTGGTAGGCGTAGTGGAGGGCCTTGGTCCCGTCCATGTAGCGCGGGGACTTCATGGCGTCACAGATGGGAGAGGCGCTGTAGCAGGAGTAGTCGAGCGTCTTGGCGAAGCCCTGCTGCTGGTGCTTGTACATCCAGATGTGGGAGAGGGGCACGCCCTTCACCACGGGCATCTCACCAAAGTTGTGGTAGTAATGATCACCACCCTCGGAGGCCGGCTTCTTCCAGTTCTGGAACCGGATGCCCAGCTTGTACGAGGCCTTGCACTCCGCCATCCATTCCTCTTCGGGAACCCCGAGGAAGTCGAACAGCTCTTCCTTGATGGTCGGAATGGTGGCTTCGCCGACGCCAATCCTGCCGATGTTGGCGGACTCGATCAGCGTGATGTTGACATTGAAGTTCAATGCCTTGCTGAGATAGGCGGCCGCGATCCATCCCGAGCTTCCACCGCCAACAATGATGAGATTGCGCACTCGTCCGTCGTTGTCGTCGGGGATCTGGTTTGTATTCATGGGCTTTGAGCGGAGAAACAGTGTGGATGGCCCGGGGTCGCCGGTATGCCGTGGGGTTCACGGTCATCCCGAAGAGATGCGGGATGTCCGAAAAACATGAATATCATAAATTTTCAGTATCAAATGGTCAACAAGAAAAATAATAGCCTTCTCGACTCCCTTGCTCAAGGGAGGAGCGAGCAGGTGAGACAAGCACCCATTTCAAACGACTGTTAAAACTTCCACCCTTGGCGTTATTTCAGTGGTTGTCCTCGCCGCTTCCGCTCTGGGTGAATTCGGGCTTCAGAAGGGCATCCTGCCTTGGGGTCCGCGCCTGAGCCTCCGCGAAGCGCCCGCCGTGAGTCGGCTCACTCCATCCGTGTGGGCAAGGTGAACTCGCAGTCTCGGATCACCGGACCGAAAGCCGACCTGTCGCTGCTAGGATGGCCGCATGTCCTTGAGGAAATACCAATGCGTGCCCTGCGGTCACATCTATGATCCCGCGGTGGGTGACCCGGAATCGGGCATTCCCCCTGGAACCGCCTTCGAGTCGTTGCCCGAGACGTGGTGTTGTCCGGATTGTGGCGCGGTGAAGGCGGACTTCGAACCCATCGAGGACTGAAGTCGCCTCTCCGCGCTACCGGGGCGCCGGGAGGACAGCCCACGAGCGCTCCCGATGGAGCCGGGCGCGCAGGTCCGCGACGACCTCGGGGTTCGCGGCGGAGATCTCGTGCCGCTCCTCGGGGTCCGCGTGGACGTCGTAGAGTTCCACGCGTGGGCCCTCGGGCGTGGGCAGTTCCAGGAGCTTCCAGCGGCCCAGATAGAGGCCCCGGTGTCTGGCCTTCTCCACCGTCTCCTCCCACTCGGGCTTGAGTGAGATGTCCCCCGAGCCCTTTTCCACCGTCAGGATCTCGTAGAGCCAGGGGTAGGGCAGACGGAATCGCTGGTAGCGCTGGCCATCCCGGTCGGAGAACCAGATATCCGTCTCCAGGAGCGCGGGCAGCTCGTCGAGTTCCGGTACCGCTCCGCCCGGGACGAGCTGTGAGGCGAGGGAGCGGCCCTGGAAGCTCGCGGGCGCGGGCACTCCGAGCAGTTCCAGCAAGGTGGGCGCCACGTCGATGGCGCGCGCGCGGATCGTGAGTTGCCGGCCCGCCGCCACCTTTCCGGGCCAGTGCAGGATGAAGGGCACGCGCAGGGCCTCGGGGCCCCACAGGTGCTCACCATGGCCGAGTCCCCGGTCCCGCTCCTCCAGGTGCTCGCCATGGTCCGACAGGATGACCACCAGGGTGTTGTCCGCGAGCCCCCGCCGCTCCAGCTCTTCCATCATCCGGCCCACGAAGGCGTCGAAGGCGAGCACGCCCGCGTCGTAGTTGGCCACCAGCGCCGCCACGTCCTCGGGGCTCGGTGGGGTGGGCGGTGGCTCCATCTGGGGCGTGGCCCCGAAGCGCCAGGGGCCGCGCTCGCCCGGCGCGAGGAAGCGTCCCTCGTACGGGTGCGGCGCGGCATAGGGGAAGTGCGTCACGGAGGCGAAGACGAGCAGGGCGAAGGGCGCTTCTCCCTCGCGGAAGTCCTCGAGCGCTCGCCGGGTGCTCGCCGCGAGCGGGGAGGGGTCCGTGAGCTCGGGGAACTGCTGGCGCTCGGGAAAGAAGGAGGGCAGCAGCGCGGTCCAGGGCAGCAGCGCCACCTGGGTGATGAGCATGCGCTGGCGGATGAGCTCCGGGAAGTTGAAGGCCGGGGCCTCCACGCGCTCGAAGCCCAGGGGCAGACGCGAGAAGATGTCGCCCGCGTAGTCGGACAGCACCGCGGTCCGCCATCCCGCCTCGCTCAGCGCGGTGGCGAGCGTGGGAAAGCGGCTCGCGCGTGCCTCGGGGCCCACCATGGTGTGACGGATGGGATGCTGGCCCGCCCACTGGGAGCTCAGCAGCGTGGTCCACGAGGGTCCCGTGCGGGGAATCTGGATGAGGGTCTGCTCGAAGTGGCTGCCCTCGCGCAGGAGCCGATCGATGTGAGGCGACGTCTGGCGTGGATAGCCATTGCCCGAGAGGTGATCCGGCCGCAGCCCATCCGAGGCGAGGATGAGCAGATGGGGCCGGGCGCCACGCGCGGGAGGGGGCGTCGCGTTCCAGGCGAGCAACAGGCCCGCGAGGATCGCGCCCACCAGGATCACGCCCAGGGGCCGCGCCAGCCCCGTTCCGTCCAGGGCGCGCGGGCGCGTTCGATCCCCTCCAGTGCCTCGCCGGGCCCTCCATCGCCACGAGGCCAGCGCGGGCGCCGCCAGGACGAGCAGCGCGGCCACTGTCCGCCACGAGGCCGGCTCGCTCTGGCTGACGCTCAGCAGCATCTGCTTCGTCCACGCCGAGCGCGCGTACAGCGTGGCGGCGTACAGGTGGGGGTGCTGCGCGATGTCTCCCAGACACGCGAGCAGCGCGAGCAGCAGGCTTCCCCCGAGCCCCCCGAGGAAGATCCCCGCGCGCCGTGACGCGCCGAGCCCCCACGCCGCCACTCCCGTCACGAGTCCCGCGAGCAGCCCCAGCACGGTGTGCGCGGCGATCAGCCGGACCACCTGGAGCAACACGTCGCGTCGGAACTCGCGCCACACCAGCGAGGTCAGCTCGCTGTTCTCGTTGCCCTGATAGCCCAACCGCATGTTGAGCACGGCACACAGGGTGTAGAGGCCGAGGAAGGCACAGAGCCCGCCTCGGCATGCCCAGGCCAGAACCCGCGTGAAGGGGAGGGGAGTCGGGGGCGGCATCGCGTCAGACACCTTGTTCATCCGGGCGGGGGGTGTGCACCCCCGGCGTTGGGTTTCCTGTCGCCCCTCATTCCGACATCCCCGGGATTTTCCGCTCCTTGTATAATTATTGCTGAGCCTGGTTTGTTTTGACTTCCAGGGGTTCAATGGTTGACTTGTCCCCTGTTGAGCCAGGTTCTCGAGTGTCTTCCTCCCCTCGGTCCGGACCTCCCAAGACAGACAAGGACACCCCCCATGATGAGTCGTCCCTTCGTTGGCCAGTGGGCTCGGAAAACGATGATGCGCCCGACCCCGTCCGGTTCGGGGTTGATGTTGCTGTTGGTGTTGACCGGCTGTGGCGAGTCCGCCCGGAGCGTGGTGCCCGGGCACGCGGCACACGTGGCGGCCCTGGCGGTGGAGACCCAGCCGCCTCCGCCCCCGCTTCCGCCCGTCACGGAGCCGTTGCCGACCACCGATCCCCTGCTGCCCACGGAGCCGCCCGCGGAGCCACCCTCCGCGACCTGGGCGCCGCTGAGCTGGGCGCACGAGCAGCCGGGGCAATACAACTCGGACGTCTACCGGTGGCTGGATGCCCAGGGCGAGCAACGCACGGCGGTGCTCACCCGCAACGACGCCATGGATCCGGGCGGCAGCCACGGCGGCATGCTGCGGCAGTTCCGCTACCGGGTGGGCCAGCAGGAGCGTGTGTCCACGGGCACGGGCGCCAGCTCCGGGCCCGGGTGGGTGTGGAACGGGTGGGGGTACCTGGTGAGCCATGGCGGCAACGGCTCGGTGAGCACGTCGTCGAACCTCACGGGCAACTACCGCCAGGTCTTCGTGGGCCGGCATCACGCCCTCCACGAGTTCACCTGGAACCTCCCCATCGGGGGCGTGCCCGTCAAGACCACGGTGCACTGGTTCTTCGCCACGGGCCGTGACCATCCCGTCTACGCCGTCACCTTCGACAGCAGCGCGGCGGGGCCCGGGGGCTTGAGCGTCAGCTCGGATTCCCGCACGCCCTATGGCGACATCGCCTGGGATGGGGATGGCACCCAGGCCTGGGTGGATGGCGTGAAGTGGGGCGACAAGCGCCGGTTCTTCTCCCGGGACGAGCCGCTCACCGCCCAGAGCAAGTGGGATTACACGCAGCTCAACGTGGTGCCCTACGCCGCGGCCTGGTCGCGCTCCGCCGACGCGGAGATGGGCATGGTGCAGACGCTCGACTGGCTGCAGCACAACACGGGTGGCACCTGGTTCCACAACAACTGGGGCCACATCTCGGAGAACCGCGCCGAGTCCGACGTGTTCGGCTCGTGGATGATGCCGCCCAACTGGAACTGGCCCTACCAGCTGTGCCAGTACGAGATGAGTGACACCCAGCCCACGCGCAGCAAGCGCCTCGCCTGGGGTCTCATGTACGGCGCCGTGGGAAGCCCGTCCTACTACGGCTACGGCTACGAGAGCGTGGGCGTCAGCCACCCCTACCAGAGCTACTCCGTCTTCATGGTCATGGGCCGGCAGAGCGGTGGGGTCGTCGATGCTCAGGTGTCCGAGGTCGAGCACCTGCTCGGCACCCAGTTGAGCGCCAGCCTGGGCTCCGTGGTGACCCAGGGCTCCGGAGGCGTGGGCCGCACCGACACCGTGAACTACGCCGTGGCCGGCTACAACAGCACGTACGGCGTCCACGAGTTCCAGGCGGCCTCGGGCGGGGCCTTCTCCGTGACGTTGAACGCCGCCGCGGGCGCGCTCCAGAACCCCACCTTCCTCATCCGCGGCATGGACGCGCTGCCCACGAGCCTGTCCCTGGATGGGGTGCCGCTGACGACGGACCTGGACTACTTCGCGTCCTTCGACGCCAGCACGCGGCGGGTGTGGCTCACCCTCCACCGCGCCTGGAGCGGCAGCCACATCCTCACCCACCTGCCCGCGAACCCCTGAGAGGCGGAGGACCCGCGCCACAAGCGGTGCGTGTGATGGGCGCTCCGCCCGGTCGCGGCGCTCGTCTTCGTCACGTTGAGCAGCGGACGCTGGCCCCGGGGTCCACCCGTGTCGGATGTGGTCAAGGTGCGTCAACGTCCTGTGCGGACATGGGAAGCTGTGCTAGCGCGGACGCGGCCGGTTGGAGAAAGAGAACGAGCGATGACGGAGAGCGGTCCAGGTTCGATGGAGCGGGTCTCGACGGGCATTCCCGGCCTCGACACGGTGCTCCACGGAGGTTTCCGCCGGGGCCGCACGTACATGGTGATGGGCCTGCCGGGCGCGGGGAAGACGATCCTCGCCAATCAGACGTGCTTCCATCACATCCGCCAGGGCGAGCGGGTGCTGTACGTCACGCTGCTGGCCGAGTCGCACACGGAACTCGTCTCCAACCTGCGCTCGCTGTCGTTCTTCGACGCCTCGCGCATCCCCGACACCGTCACGTACCTGAGCGCCTTCAACGCGCTGGAGGATGGGGGACTGGACGCGTTGCTGGAGCTCATCCGCAAGGAAATCAAACTGCGGGGCGCGTCACTGCTCGTGCTCGACGGACTGGTGGCGGCGGAGGAAGCGGCCTCGTCCGCCCAGGCCCTCAAGAAGTTCATCCACAGCCTCCAGGTGGTGACCCAGCTCATGGCGTGCACCACGCTGATTCTCACCACGGGGGGCGGCAAGGGACTGCGCGCCGAGTACACCATGGTGGATGGCCTCATCGTGTTGCAGCAGCGCACCTCCGGCGTGCGGACGCGGCGGGAGCTGTATGTCCGCAAGTTCCGGGGCAGTGCCCACCTGCTCGGACATCACGGCTTCGAGATCACCGCCGATGGACTCGTCGTCTACCCGAGGCTGGAATCCCTCCTGGCCGAGTACTCGCCCACGGAGGCCTCGACCTCGATACGGCACTCCTTTGGCATCTCCGGATTGGACACGATGCTCCGGGGCGGACTGAGCTCGGGGTCCACCACGCTCCTGTTCGGTCCCCCGGGTAGCGGCAAGACACTGCTGGGGTTGAACTTCCTCGCGGAGGGGGCGCGCCAGGGCGAGCGCGGCCACTACTTCGCCTTCTATGATTCCCCGAGCCGGATGATGGCCCAGGCGGCGGGCGTGGGCCTGGACCTGGCGCCCTTGATGGCCCGGGGCGACTTCGAGTTGAGCTTCCGGCCGCCCATGGAGAACATGCTCGACAAGCTGGGGGCGCAGTTGCTGGTGATCATCCGCGAGCGCGGCGTGCGCAGGCTCTTCCTGGATGGCTACGACGCGCTCCAGAAGGCCTCGATCCAGCGGGGCCGGGTGACGCGCTTCCTCGCGGCGCTGGTCAACGAGTGCCGCCAGCGCGATGTGACCTTGCTCTACTCGGCGGAGACACCGGTCGCCTTCGGCCCGGAGCTCAGGTTCCCGCTCCAGGGCTTGTCGATGGTGGCGGAGAACACGCTCTTCCTGCGCTCCGTGGAGATTCGCGCCCAGCTGCGCCGCTTCGTCTGCGCGCTCAAGGTGCGCAACAGTGACTACGATCCATCCTTCCGAGAGCTGTTGATTGGAGAGAAGGGGTTGGAGGTGGGGCAGGTTCTCGAGGAGGGGCAATTGCTTCTGACGGGCGTGGCACGGCTCCCGTCCTACCGGGGCCAATAGGCATGGGGCCCATTCTCATCGTTGATGACGAGTTCGGCCTGGCCGAGTCCCTGCGGGATCTGCTCCGGGACGAGGGCTATCAGGTGACGGTGGCGTTCAACGGTCGGCAGGCCCTGGACCGCATGGCGGAGGAGCTGCCCGCCCTGGTGCTGCTCGACTACATGATGCCGTCGATGAACGGGCCGGAGTTGTTGGAGGTGATGAAGAAGGACACGCGGCTGAGCGGGGTTTCCGTCGTGATGATGAGCGCGGCCCCGCCTTCCTTCTGGAAGAGCCTTCCCTGTGCCGCGTTCCTTCCCAAGCCCTTCACGCTCATGCAGATGTTGGGGGTGGTGCACCAGTTCATCGGAGCACCGCGTGAGCGGCCCTGAGCGTCCTCAGCGGGGGCTGTCCAGCCGCCGCCGCATGTGGACATGGGGAACGCTCACCTCCATGAAGGGCTCGCCGTACACCGCGTAGCCGAGCTTCTCGTAGAAGCCCGCCACGTGGGCGCGCGCATGCAGGGTGACTTCCTGGATGCCCCGGGCCACGAGCGCTTCTTCCAGGGCGCGGACCAGCTGGGCACCCAGGCCGCTCTTCTGGCGCGAGGGGGAGACGGCCATCTGGAAGAGCCGGCCCGTCTGGAGGCCCTCGGGGTGGAAGAGCACGCAGCCGACGACTTCCCCTCCGTCCAGGGCCACCAGGTGCAGGCTGTCCGCGTCGAAGGGGAACTTCACCGAGGCGCGGTCCATGCCGAGGGGCGCTCGCAGCACCTGGTAGCGCAGCTCCAGTTCCTGGGGATAGAGGCGGTGCGTGGTGTCGATGAAGCGCAGGTCCATCCCGCCCTTCTATCAGCCCCCGGACGGCGGAGCGGGCGTGAGCACTTCGTGGCCGTCACGCGTCACGAGGACGGTGTGCTCGAACTGGGCGGAGAGACTGCCGTCCTCGGTGATCACCGTCCACCCATCCGGCAGCACGCGGATGTCCGGACGGCCCAGGTTCACCATGGGCTCGATGGTGAGGACCATGCCCGAGCGCAGCGTGATGCCCGTGCCCCGCTTTCCCACGTGGGACACATGCGGGGGGCCGTGCATCTGGTGGCCGATGCCATGCCCGCCGAACTCGGCCACCACGCTGCAACCCTCCTGGCGCGCCAGTTCCTGGATGGCGGCGCCGATGTCCCCCAGCTTCGCGCCGTGGCGCACGACGGCCATGCCCGCGTCCCGGCACCGCCGCGCGACGTCCACCACGTGCCGGGCCTCGGCGGACACCTCGCCGATGAGGAACGTGGCCGAGGTGTCTCCATGAAAGCCGTTGAGACACGTGGTGACGTCCACGTTGACGATGTCCCCGGGCCCCAGCCGTTCGTCCGCGCGGGGGATTCCATGGCAGACGACGTGGTTGCGGCTCGTACAGACCGCCGCCGGGAAGCCCTTGTAGCCCAGTTGGCTCGGCGTCCCCCCGCGCCGTGCCGTGTCCTCGCGCGCCCACGCGTCGATGTCCGCCGTCGCGATGCCCGGCGCCAGCTTCGACGCGATGTAGGCGAGCGTCCCCGCGGCCGCCTGTCCCGCCAGGCGCAGGCGCTCGATCTCCGTCTCCTTCATCAATGGAATTCCCATGGTGGGCAAGGTGGCAGTCCCCGAGTCGCGGCGTCCAATGCTGTATCGGTATGGAATCGGGGTCCGCGACGGCGCTAGGCTGGGAGGCGTGAGCCTCACGCACATCCAATCCTTCGTCGCGGTGGCCGAAGAGGGCCACGTGGGCCGCGCCGCGCGCCGGCTCCACTTGTCCCAGCCTCCGCTCAGCCGTCACATCCTGTCGCTCGAGGACGAACTGGGGGCCCCGCTCTTCGAGCGCACGCCGCGGGGCATGCGCCTGCTGCCCGCGGGCGAGGCGTTCCTCCAGCATGCGCGCCGCATCCTGGCCGAGGTGGATGCCGCGGTGCACACCGTGCGCGGCGTGGCGGCGGACCGTCCCGGCGGCACCTGAAGCGCGCGTCTTCCCGCTCGCTCTCCAGGAAACGTGCTCCGCGGGAGCCGGGCAGGCGTGTTCGCAGCGAGTAGACCTTGGAAGTCCAGCCGTTCCGCCTTACTCTAGAAATAGAGTTCACCGGAGCGTGCCATGGCCGACCAGGATTCCTCCCAGCTCGATCTCTTCACCGGGGCCCCGAGCCCCGTCGCCCCCAAGGGCCGCCGTGGCAAGGGCGAGCCCGTGGGCCCGGCCGTCCAGGCCGAGGACGTCCGTGCCCTGGGAGATCAGCTCCCTCCGGGCCTTCATCTGGGCACGTCCTCCTGGACGTTCCCGGGGTGGAAGGGGCTGGTCTTCGACCGGGAGGCCACGCCCGCGCGCCTGTCCCGGGAAGGGCTCGCCGCGTACGCCCAGCACCCCGTCCTGCGCACCGTGGGCGTGGACCGGACCTTCTACGCCCCCATTCCCGCCGCCACCTTCGCGGAGTATGCCGCCCAGGTGCCTCCTGGGTTCCGCTTCCTCGTGAAGGCCCATGAGGCCTGTACGCTCGCTCGCTGGCCGCTGCATGCGCGTTATGGCGACGTGCGAGGTCAGCCCAATGTGCGCTTCCTCGACGCCGCCTACGCCACGGACTTCGTGGTGGCGCCCTGCGTGGAGGGGTTGGGAGAGAAGGCGGGGCCCATCGTCTTCCAACTGCCTCCGCAAGACGTCCAGGAACTGGGGGGAGCCGCCCCCTTCGTGGAGCGGCTGCATGCCTTTCTCTCCGCGCTGCCTCGGGGTCCGCTCTACGCCGTCGAGGTGCGCAATGAAGCCCTGATGACCGAGGCCCTGGCCCAGGCGCTCGCGGATGTGGGGGCGGCTCCGGTGCTGGCCGTCTGGAAGAACCTGCCTCCCGTGGAGCGCCAGACCGTGCGCATGAGGGCCTTGCAGGCGCCCGCGCTCGTGGCCCGGTGGATGCTGCCGCCCAACCTGGACTACGAGGAGGCGAGGCGGCGCTATTTCCCCTTCGATCGCCTGGTGGACGAGGACGTGCGGACCCGGGAGGCGCTCGCCCGCGTGGCCACCGCCGCGCTGAACCTGGGCCGCCCCGTCTTCATCACGCTCAACAACAAGGCCGAGGGCAGTGCGCCCCTGTCCGCCGTACAACTGGCGCGGAGCGTTGTGTCGCGTACCCGAAACACTCCGGGTGTGGGTTCTTGATCACCAGGGGTCCGGGGGTACGCTGGTGGCGTGGGGCCTCTGACATCTCCGAGGCTTGGCACGTGGCTTGCTCCAAGGGAGAACCATGAGATCGGTCCTTGTTGCGGCGATGATGGCGCGCATGGCAGCGGCCGGTGGCGCGGGCGCGGGTGTCGAGGCGGAAGCACAATTCGTGCGAGCGGGCGATACCTGGGAAGACGTGCGTAAACATTTTTCCGCCCTGCGTAGCGAGGTTTCCACCTTGGAGGCCCAGTACCAGGAGGCGATGGAGCGGCGGCGGCTGGAGGCCATCCGCCGACAGGAGGCGCTGGAGTTCGCCCGCCGTGGGCGGTGAGAGGGAGGAAGATGACGCCGGTTTCGATCCCGAGGCGCCCGTGGCGCTGCCGTTGGATGGGAACCTGGATCTGCACCCCTTCCGCCCCCGGGACGTGAAGGACGTCGTGACCGAGTACCTCTGGGCGTGCCGTGAGGCGGGGGTGCTGGACATTCGCATCATCCACGGCAAGGGAACAGGCGCGCTGCGGCGCACCGTCCAGACACTCCTTCCGACACTTCCCGAAGTGGAGTCGTTCCGGTCCGCGTCTGAATCCGACGGCGGCTGGGGCGCCACCTGGGTCCGGTTGAAGCCCCGGCCGCCCTAGTGGGTTTCCGGAAGGGAATCCGGAAGAATTTTCAGGATCTGCCGGTAGAAATCTTCCCGCTCGCTCACGGGATCCACCGCGAAGCAGCCCCCGGGGGCGTGGCCCTGTCCAGGGGGAATCACGGCCATGACGCGGGCCTTGGGGCAGATGTCCATGCAGCTCACCTTGAGGATCCGCACCTCATCCGCATGGCCCTCGGCGGCGAGCCGGTGCTCAAGCCATTTGCGTAGATCCAGGCTCTTGTTGCCAGAGCACTTCTTGCACACGAGCACGAAACCAGACTTCCAGGGCGGGCGAACAGGTCGAGCGGCGGCCATGAAGCCAGGGTAACGACCGCGCTTCCCATTGGCCCGGTCCGCGGTCGAGGCTCCCTTGGGGAGCAGGCGGCTTATGTCATCGTCCTGGACTCGCGAGGAGACACACACGTGGAGAAGATCTGGCTCAAGCATTACCCCCCGGGAGTTCCGACCGAAATCGACGGCACGCGGTACGCCTCGCTCGCGCACCTCCTGGACGAGTCGTTTCACATGTTCGCCGATCGCCCGGCGTTCGAGTGCCTGGGCCGGTCCATCACCTATCGCGAGCTCGATGCCCTGTCGCGCCAGGTGGGGGCGTGGTTGCAGGCCCGGGGGCTCGCGCGCGGCGCGGCCGTGGCCCTCATGATGCCCAACACGTTGCAGTACCCGGTCTGCGTCGCCGCCATCCTGCGCGCGGGCTGCACCGTGGTGAACATCAACCCGCTCTTCACCCCGCGCGAGCTGGAGCACCAACTCAAGGACAGCGGGGCCGAGGCCCTCTTCCTCCTGGAGGCCTTCGTCCCCAACCTCCAGAAGGTCCAGGGGAACACCGCCTTGCGGCACGTGGTGACGGTCGCCGCGGGCACGCCGGGCACCGCCTCGCCCATGCCCCATGCGATCCCCTTCGAGCGCGTGCTGGCCGAGGGACAGGCGCTCTCGTTCGCCCCCGTCACGGTGTCACCCGATGACGTCGCCTTCCTCCAATACACGGGGGGCACCACGGGCGTGGTCAAGGGCGCCATGCTGCTGCACCGCAACCTGATCGCCAGCCTGTTGCAGACCGAGGCCTGGCTGCGGCCCGCCCTGCGCAAGCGGCCGGATCAGCCCCTCACCTTCGTCTGCGTGCTGCCGCTCTACCACATCTACGCGCTCAACAACTGCGCGCTGCTGGGCATGCGCCTGGGCGCGCTGAACATCCTCATCCCCAACCCGCGAGACTTCACGGGCCTCATCCAGACGCTGTCCCACCGGCCCATCCATGTCCTGCCGGGGGTCAACACCTTCTTCAATGCCCTCATCCACCATCCCGACCTCGGTCAGCTGGATCTCTCCCAGGTGCTGATCGCCAACAGTGGTGGCGCGGCGGCGCAGCGGGCCGTCGCGGAGAAGTGGTTCGCGCTGACCGGCGTGCCGCTCATCGAGAGCTATGGCTTGACGGAGACCTCGCCTGGGGTGTCCAGCAACCCGGTCACCGCGACGGAGTACTCCGGTGGCATCGGGCTTCCGCTGCCCTCCACCGAGGTCGCCCTGCGCGATGACGAGGGGAGGGACGTGCCGATCAACGAGCCCGGGGAGATCTGCATCCGGGGTCCCCAGGTGATGGCCGGCTACTGGAACCGCCCGGAGGAGACGGCCCGGGTCATGACGCCCGATGGCTTCCTCAAATCCGGCGACATCGGTGTCATGGACGAGCGCGGCTTCCTGCGCATCGTGGACCGTAAGAAAGACATGATCCTCGTGTCGGGCTTCAACGTCTATCCCAACGAGGTCGAGGGCGTGGTCGCCGCGCATCCCGGCGTGCTGGAGGTGGCGGCCGTGGGCGTGCCCGACGAGCGCTCGGGCGAGGCGGTGAAGCTCTTCGTGGTGAAGAAGGACGCGGCCCTCACCGAGGCCCAGTTGCTGGATTTCTGCCGCGAGCAGCTCACGGGCTACAAGCGGCCCAGGTCGATCGAGTTCCGCGCCGAGCTTCCCAAGAGCAACGTGGGGAAGATCCTCCGTCGGGAGCTACGGCCCCCGGCGAGCTGACAATGGATCGCTGTCGGAAGAGTTCCTTGGCCTAGGATGCGCGACCTCCTATCGCTGAAGGATCTCCGCATGATCAGTCATGTCTTGCGTTTCACGCATTTACTCGCCGTCGTTGTCACCATGACTCTTGGTTGTGGCTCTTCGTCCGATCCCGAGATGGACGCGGGCACCGACCTCGATGCTGGCTCTGACCCCGACGCGGGCACCGGCCCCGACCCCGACGCGGGCACCGATGGCGGGCCACCCGAGGCGCCGCGCGAGTTCTACTCGTCATTCGAGGCCACGGATCCTCAGCCCCAGTGGAGCTCCACGGTCGAGATCGACGCCCAGGGACAGAAGAAGTCCTCGGGCGTCACCGGTGAGACGGACACGCGGATCCTCGGCAGCATCTCGGAGCAGGTGGTCGCGGTGACCGCCAGTGGCGAAAACCCTCCCGACGAGATCGCGACCCGTGTCTCCGACGGCGAGGTGACCTCCAAGTGGCTGGTGTTCGCGAGCACCGGCTGGGTGCAGTTCAAGCTCTCCCAGCCCATCGCCGTGAAGCGCTACGCCCTCTCCTCCGCCAACGACGCGCCCGAGCGAGACCCCGCCGCCTGGACCCTCGAGGGTTCACAGGATGGAGCGAGCTGGACCGTGCTCGACAGCCGCGGCAACGAGTCCTTCGCCACCCGTTTCGAGACCCACACCTACGAGTTCTCCAACACCACCGCTTATCTCCATTACCGCCTCAACATCACCGCCAACCACGGTGGCGGCATCGTGCAGCTGGCCGAGCTCCAGCTCTCCAATGGCGACGATACGCCGCGGCCGGTGACCGACATGAAGAGCGCCGTCGGGAACGGCCCTGGTGCCTCGCACAACGCCAAGCTCGGCGCCGGATTCACGGGCACGCATGCGCTCCGCTTCGCGGGCGCGGTGACGGTGAACGGCCGCGGCTATTCCTACAACAAGCTCTTCGATGTCGACGTGCGGGTCACTCCGACGACGGAGCTGTCGTATCTGATCTTCGTGGATGAGGCGATCAATGACCTGACCTATCCCGGGACCTACGCGGCGCTCGATCTCGCCTTCGACGATGGCACCTACCTGAGCGAGCTGAATGCCATCGACCAGCACCACGCGGTGCTGAGCCCGGTGGGGCAGGGCGCGTCGCGGACGCTCTACACGGGCGAGTGGAACTACAAGGTCGCGCGCATCGGTGACGTCGCCGCGGGCAAGACGATCAAGCGCATCCTGGTGGGCTATGACCAACCGCAGGGGCCCGTCTCGGCCTTCGGCGGCTGGATCGACGACATCCGGATCACGGACAAGCCCGTTCATGTGACGCCCACGCACTTGTCGGATTACGTGACGACCCTGCGAGGCACCCACTCGAGTGGTGGCTACTCGCGTGGCAACAACTTCCCCGCGACGGCGATCCCCCACGGATTCAACTTCTGGACCCCGGTGACCAACGCGGGCTCGGCGAGCTGGATCTACGAGTACCACCGCCGCAACAACGCGGACAATCGACCGACGCTCCAGGCGCTCTCCCTGAGCCACGAGCCGAGCCCGTGGATGGGTGATCGGCAGAGCTTCCAGATCCTTCCCTCGGCGGTCGAAGGCACGCCGAACGCCAACCGCACCGCACGTGCCCTGGCCTTCCAGCACGAGAACGAGATCGCACGGCCCTACTACTACGGGGTGAAGTTCGACGAGGGCATCCAGGCCGAGCTCACGCCCACCGATCACGCCGCGATCTTCCGCTTCACGTTCCCCGGCGACAACGCGAGCCTCATCTTCGACAACGTGAACAACAACGGTGGGATCTCGCTGGATGCCTCCGCGCATGTGCTCACGGGCTACTCCGACGCGCGCAGTGGGCTCTCGACGGGGGCGTCGCGGATCTTCGTCTACGCCACGTTCGACCGGCCGGTGGCCGCGAGCGGCATGCTCCCCGGAGGCGGGGGCGCGAACGTGACCGGCTACATGCGCTTCACCGTCCCGGCGGACGACCGCACCGTGACGATGCGGATCGCCACGTCCCTCATCAGCGTCGAGCAGGCCAAGAAGAACCTGGAGCTCGAGATCGCGGAGTCCGAGGGCTTCGACGACGTGAAGGCTCGTGCACGGGCACTCTGGGATCAGCGGCTCGCGATCATCGAGGTGCAGGGCGCCAATGAAGATCAGCTCACCACGCTCTACTCCAACCTGTACCGGCTGTTCCTCTATCCCAACTCGGGATTCGAGAACACCGGCACGGCGGACGCTCCCGTCTACGAGTACGCGAGCCCGGTGTCGGCATCCGTGGGTGCCAGCACGCCCACGCGGACCGGCGCGAAGATCGTGAGTGGGAAGATCTACGTGAACAACGGCTTCTGGGACACCTATCGGGCGACCTGGCCCGCCTACGCGCTGTTCTCGCCGACCCGGGCGGGCGAGCTGATTGACGGCTTCGTGGAGCAGTACAAGGAGGGCGGCTGGGTCGCGCGCTGGTCGTCACCCGGCTATGCCGATCTCATGACGGGCACGAGCTCCGATGTGGCCTTCGCCGACGCCTACGTGAAGGGCGTGAGGAACTTCGATGCCGTGGCGGCCTATGACGCGGCCCTGAAGAACGCGACGGTCCGGCCGACCAACTCCGGCGTTGGGCGCAAGGGTCTCGAGTCGTCGATCTTCCTCGGCTACACCTCGACCTCGATTGGAGCCGGCCTGTCGTGGGCGATGGCGGGCTACCTGAACGACTTCGGCATCGCGAACATGGCGAGCGCGCTCGCCGCTGCGGACCCGAGCGACCCCCGCCACCAGGAGTATGTCGAGAACGCGGAGTATTTCCGCGAGCGCGCGCTCAGCTACGTGAACCTGTTCGACCCGTCGATCCAGTTCTTCCAGGGGAGGAGCGCGAGTGGCGCGTTCGTGACGCCCGCGGAGGACTATGATCCGCGCGTCTGGGGCCACGACTACACCGAGACCAATGGCTGGAACACCGCCTTCGACGCGCCGTATGACGGCCAGGGACTCGCCAACCTGTACGGCGGCAAGGCCCAGCTCGCCGCGAAGCTCGACGAGTTCTTCGCCACGCCGGAGACCGCGAGCTTTGGTGGCTCCTACGGCGGCGTGATCCACGAGATGATCGAGGCGCGTGACGTGCGCATGGGCCAGCTCGGCCTGAGCAACCAGCCCTCGTTCCACATCCCGTACATGTACAACCACGCCGGACAGCCGGCGAAGACGCAGGAGAAGGTCCGCGACGCGCTCGCGCGCCTGTGGATCGGGAGCAACATCGGCCAGGGATACCTCGGCGACGAGGACAATGGCGCGATGTCGGCGTGGCACCTCTTCAGCGCGCTCGGCTTCTACCCGGCCGGGGTGGGGAGCGCGGACTACGTCATCGGCTCTCCGCTCTTCACCCGGGCGATCGTTCATCTGGAGAATGGCCGCGACATCACGATCAACGCGCCGGACAACAGCCCGAAGAATGTCTACGTGCGTGCCCTGCGGATCAACGGTCAGACGTATACGAAGACCTCCCTGCCCCATGCACTGCTCACCGCCGGTGCTACGCTCGACTTCGACATGTCTCCTTCACCCTCCACGTGGGGAACCGGTGCCGACGATGCGCCGCCCTCCCTCACTCCCGAGGGTGTCATCCCGCGGCCGCTGAGCGACACCGCGACGGGCGGCGTGGCCACCGCGAGTGACGGCACGAGCACGAGCGCGCTCTTCGACAACACCTCGACGACGAGCGTGAGCTTCACCGCCGAGAACCCCGTGCTGCTGTACCACTTCGCCTCGGGCACGCAGCAGGTCACCTTCTACACGCTGACGTCGGGCACCGCCGCGGTCGACCCGACGGGCTGGACGCTGAGCGGCTCGAATGACGGAGTGACCTTCACGACGCTCGATCAGCGCAGCGCGCAGACGTTCCGCTGGCGCACGCAGACGCGCGCCTTCCGGGTCGCGAATCCGGGTACCTACGCGTACTACCGTCTCGAGTTGACCGGCGCGGCGGGCCTGTCGCTCGCCGAGGTGGAACTGCTCGCCAGGCCGTAGTTCCGAGCCCCCGGCCGGCCGCGGAGGCGCGCGGCCGGTCGGGGGCGTGCTGCCTCATCTCCTAGACGAGCCAGAAGTAGGCGGACGCGATGAGGGAGCGCTTCTCGGTCACCTTGGACTTGTTGACGAGCTCCGAGATCTGCCGATCCTTGGCCGCGTAGCGCTTCTCCTCCTCGTTGCGCAGCGAGGCCAGCTTCTTGCGGTACTCGCGCTCCAGGCGCTCGGCATGGGCGCGGGCCTTCACCCGCTCGGAGGGATCTTCCTGCGGGCACACCACGCGGCGCGCTTCCTGCCAGGCCTCGCGGGCACGCTCCACGGCCTCTCGGGACTCCAGGAGACAGTCCTCGGCGTAGCGGTCGGCCCGCTCGCGCGCCACGTCCAACTCCAGGGCGTTGCGGCGCTCGGCGGCGCGCAGCACCTCGTCCTTGGCCGCCATGAGGGCCTGCTCCTGCATGAGCGACACGGACACCGGGGGCGGACGCAGGCGCCGCTCCTCCTCGCCCACCAGCTTCATGAAGTGCTCGCCGTCCGCGAGCGGCAGGGCGCGGAAGCCCTTGCCATCGCGCTCCAGCATGAGCACCAGGTGCAGCATGCGCTCCTCGGCCTTGAGGCCCGTCGTCTCGCACTTGTAGACGAACCACCAGCCCTCCTGGCCCGCGAGCCGGGCCAGTCGTGCTGGGAGGCCCGCGGCGTTGAGCCGCAGGTAGTTGATGGCGTCGTGGGTCCGGTCGCGCACGGCGTAGGCGGCCTTGGCCACCTGGAGCCGACCCGAGGCGTGACTGCCCAGCACCGAGCCCGTCAGCGCGCGCGCTCCCTGCTGGCGCTTCTCCAGCGCCTCCTTCGTCATCGCGCCGGCCACGCGCAGCCGCCGGCGCACGTCTCCGTCGAAGCGCTCCATGAGCACGGAGCGCGCCTCCGTCATGCGCTCGCTGATGCGGCCCTCCATGTCCGAGCGCAGCTTGTCGAAGGCGGCGTTGATGTCGTCCGGGTGGCGGCAGGACTGGTAGATGTCGAGGATGCGCCGCTCGAAGTCCACGCCGCTCTCCAGCGCGCCGAGGATTTCATCCGACGCGCCGAACACGCCGTCGAACAGGCTCAGCTTCTTCTCGAGCAGCTCGTACAGGCGCGCGTCCGCGGCGTTGCGGCGGTTGAGGAAGTTGATGACGAGCACGTCGCGCTGCTGGCCGTAGCGATGGCAGCGGCCGATGCGCTGCTCCACGCGCTGCGGATTCCACGGCAGATCGTAGTTCACCACCAGGTTGCAGAACTGGAGGTTGAGTCCTTCCGCGCCGGCCTCGGTGCAGATGAGGATCTGCGTCTTGTCGCGGAACTCGTTCACGAGCGCGCGGCGCTCCTCGGGGCCGCCGCCCGAGTCGCCGGAGAGCAGGGAGATCTTCCCCTCGTAGCCGTGCTGGGACAGGAGCCTGCACAGGTACTGCTGGGTGCGCTTGGACTCGGTGAAGATGAGGGCCTTCTCCGGCCAGCCCTGGCCCTTCATCACCTTGAAGGTGCGCTCCAGGGCGCGCGTGAGGGCCTCGCCCTTGGCGTTGACCTTGATGGAGTCAGCGAGGTCCGCGTACTGCTTGAGCTCCCACATCTCGCTCTCGAGCGTGCGGATGCTCACGGGTTTGTCGGAGGAGGAGCCGTCGATCCACTCCTCGCCGTCCTCGGCGAACTGCCTGGCTTCCTCGGGCTCGAAGAAGCCCAGGGCGCGCTGGCCCAGGCGGGCGGCCTCCAGGCGCTTGATGAGGTTCTCGCTCAACCGGCGCAGGGTAGGGGCGATGGCGTAGGTGCTGGAGGCCAGGAGCTTGCGGTAGCAGAGCGTGAGCAGCGTCTTCTTGCCCGGCTCGATCGCGGCGACCTCGGAGCGGCGCAGGTACTCGCTCACCTTCTCGTAGAGATCATGCTCCTCGGGCGAGGGCGCGAAGTCCTCCACGATGGAGCGGCGGTTGGTGTAGCGCACGTACTCGCGCACCTGGCGGCGCAGGGTGCGCTGCACCACGGGGGCGAGTCGTTCCTTGAGCTCGGTGGCGGCGTCGCCGGGCAGGCCCCCCGTCTCGCCCTCCAGGCGGTAGCGGCTGCGGAAGGCGTGCTCGGGGCCGAGGATCTGCTCGTCGAGCAGCGTCACCAGGCCGAACAGCTCCATCAAGTCATTCTGCAGCGGCGTGGCGGTGAGCAGCAGCTTGGGGCGGCCCATGAGCGAGGCGCGCAGGGCCTGGCCCGTCTTGTGGCCCGCCTTGTAGGCGTTCCTCAGGCGGTGGGCCTCGTCGATGATGACGACGTCCCAGGGGATCTCGGCCACCAGCGCGGCCTTGTTGGCGGCGAAGGGGTGCGAGCAGATGACGGGGAAGGGCTGATCGAAGCAGTTGCCCGTGGCGCGCACGGTGCGGCCGTCGACCATGACGGATTCCAGGTCGAACTTCTCGCGCAGCTCGCTGTTCCACTGGGCGCGCAGCACGGCGGGGGCGAGGATGAGGATGCGCGTCTTGCCCTCGGCCATGAGCTGGGCGATGACCATGCCCGCCTCGATGGTCTTCCCGAGGCCCACCTCGTCCGCGAGCATGCAGCCGCCGCGCGAGAGCGCGTCCATGGCGAAGCACGCGGCCTCGAGCTGGTGGGGGTTCAAGTCCACGCGGGCCTCGGCGAGTGCTCCGGCGAGCCGCTCGCGCGAGTCCGAACTCTTGATGGTGAGCTCCTCCGCGAGCAGCCGCTCGTGGAAGGGCGTCAACGTGTGCGTCTGCTGCCCGGCTTCCTGGGAGGAGTCCTCCCCCGACGCCATCACCGCCGCCGCATTCGCCACCACCCGCAGCTCCCTGAACTCCCTCGCCTCCGCCAAGCGCCTGTCTCCGTCCGTTCGAGCGTGCTCACACAGGCGTGTAGCACGAATGGGTGGCCATTTTGTTGACCGCGAAGCGCGTGTAAAGGGGGTCGTCGCGGAGGCCGGAAAATCGGCCTCGGAACGCTTGGCACGGTTTTTCCTCGGGAGTGTCGCGAACTACAACAACCCCCGCGTTTTTACATGCAGATAGGTGTTGACGGCGGCGGCGCCAAAACCTTTCGCCGGAGCCCTCACCACGAGTGCGCCCGCGTCCCGAAGGGTGAGGGCGGTGCGTTGGTAGTCTTCCTCCAAGCGCGCCGCGGCCTGGCGTGCGTAGGCGTCGGGGACGGTGGCGGGCACGTCCGTGGCGGCGCGTTGGAGATCCTCGTCCAGGAGCGAGGCCACCACGGGCAGGTGGCGGGGGCGCAGGGCCAACGTGCGGGAGAGCAGGGTGCCCGAGGCATCCGGGTCCACCAGGTCCGTGAAGAGCACCACCAGCGAGCGGCGCGAGGAGCGGGCGAAGGCGAAGTCGTAGGCGCGCCCGTAGTCGCTCTCCTCGAGCGCCGCCTCGGCGCGGTAGAGGGCCGAGGTGAGCAGGCGCAGGTGTTCGCTTCCCTTTCGCGGGGGAAGGAAGGTGTGCACGTCCCGGGCGAAGGCGAGCACGCCCACCTGATCCCCCGCGTCCAGGCTCACCTTGGCCAGACGCAGGGCCGCGTCCACGGCGTGGTCCAGCTTGCGGCGGCCATCCACCCGGCCCGCCATGTGGCGCCCGCAGTCGAGCAGCAGCAGCACGGGTTGGTTGCGCTCGGGTTGATACACCCGCACGGTGGTGCGTCCCCGCCGTGCCGTGGCCTTCCAGTCCACCGCGCGCAGATCATCTCCGGTGCGGTACTCGCGCAGGGACTCGAACTCACGGCCCTCGGCGGGGCGGCGCAGGGTGCGTGTGGAGGGGGCGTCCGAGGCCAGGCTGAGCGCGAGTGCTTCGCGCGTGAGCACGGTGAGGTCCGGGTACACCTTCACGTCCCGCGCCGCGGGCACACGCACCTGACGCGCGCACAGGCCCAGGGGCCCCAACAGGCGCAGGTGCACGTCGCCCAGGTGCAGATCTCCCCGCGCGGACGGCGTGAGGACGTAGGGGAGGGTGGTCTCGGATGCGTGGGGCGAGAGCGTGAAGGGCTGTTGGTGTCCGCGCACGTCCACGCCCGGTGGGACTTCGTCGCGCACGTGTCCGCGCACGGACTTCGGGCCTCGCAACTCCAGCACCAGGCGCACCGGATTGGCGACCCCGGAGGAGAGCACGGGCTCCAGTTCGCGCCGCACCGCCACGTGCGAGGCGCGAGGCGCCGCGAGGAAGTCGCCCACGCACAGCCCGAGCACCGCCAGGTCCAGGGCGAGCACGAACCCGAGGAAGCCCTCGCCCGCCACGGCGAGCGCCGCGGGCACCAGGGCAAGCGCCACGAGCGCCACGGCGAGCCCCGTGGGGACGGGCCTGCCGGAACTCACCGGGGAACCTGGACGCGCTCCAGCGTCTGGCGGAGCACGTCGTCCGCGGTGAGGCCTTCCACCTCGGCCTCGGCCTTGAGCAGCAGGCGATGGTTGAGCACGCTCGGGCACACGGCCTTCACGTCGTCCGGGGTGACGAAGTCGCTGCCTTGGAGGGCCGCGCGGGCCTTGGCCGCCGCCAGCAGCGCCTGAGCCGAGCGGGGAGACGCGCCCAGGCGCACGCGGGGGTTGGCGCGCGTCTCGCGGATGAGGCGCACCGTGTACGAGAGCACGGACTCGTCACAGGCCACGCTCGCCGCGTGCTCCTGCAACTGGGTGAGCGCCGCCGCGTCGAGCACCCGCTCCACCTGGGCCGCGCGTCCGTGCCGCTGGTGGAAGGCGCGCACCATGTCCAGCTCGGCCTCGGGTGGCGGATAGCCCACGCGCACGCGCATCAGGAAGCGATCGAGCTGGGCCTCGGGCAGGGGGTAGGTGCCCTCCAGCTCCAGCGGGTTCTGCGTGGCCACCACGAAGAAGTGGGGCGGCAGCACGTGCGTGGTGCCATCGAGCGTCACCTGCCGCTCCTCCATGGCCTCCAGGAGCGCGGCCTGTGTCTTGGGCGGGGTGCGGTTGATCTCATCGGCCACCAGCAGCTCGGTGAAGATGGGGCCCTTCACCAGGTGGAAGGCACCCTCCTGGGGCCGGAAGACATGGGTGCCGAGGATGTCGCTCGGCATCAGGTCCGGGGTGAACTGGACGCGGGTGAAGTCCAGTCCGAGCGCCGAGGCCATGCTGCGCGCGGTGAGCGTCTTGGCCACACCGGGAACGCCCTCGAGGAGCACATGGCCCCTCGCGAGGAACGCGGTGACGAGGTCCGCCACCACGTGGGGCTGGCCCAGCACCGCGCCGTGCAGGGACCGCAGCAGCCGCTCCAGGGCGGGAAGCGCCGGGGAGGACGGCGAGGTCGTCAAGCGGGCTTCTCCTTCAACCCCAGCAGCGTGCCCACCAGGCTCCCCACGGAGCCCAGCAGGCCGATGAAGGCGCCAAAGGCGGGCGTGGAGTTGGTGATGGTCGCGTTGCCGATGGGCGAGGGCACCTCGGTGGCGTCGTACGAGAGCTTCATGAAGATGAGGCACCAGACGAGGCAGACGAGGGCCATCGACAACTGGGTCAGCCAGGGGGCGAGTGCGTTGATTTGGGGCAGCAGCTTGCGCGAGCGCACGGTGAGGGCGCCAATCACGCCGAGCGAGAGCAGGACGCAGATGAAGCCCAGGCTCAGCAGTCCCAGGTTCTCTCCCTCCTCGGCCGTCTCCACCCACGGCATGAAGGACGAGAAGACGACGAGGAGAGCGCTCCAGAAGGCGACGCGGTCGGCGCGGCCCAACTCGCCGACGAACTCGCGGAAGTCGGCGATGACCTGCTCGGGATCCTCCACCGGACCGGAGCTCCGACGGCTCGCGCCGCGAAGGGGAGACTCGTTGTCCGCGAAGTCGGCTTCCGGGGCCCGGCGAGGGGCGGGCCGGCTTCCCGCGCTCGCGGCGGGACGGGGCCCGGAGCCCGCGCGTGCGCTCGCCGCGCGCGGTGGCGCGTTGCGGAGGATCTCGTCGGTGGAGCGGATGTTGGTGGCGTCGTCGCGCGCCGGTTCTGGCTCGGGAGCGGGCTTCGCCCGCGCGCCAGACGCGACACTCCGGGTGCTTCCGGTGGCGCGAGAGGAGCGGGCCGGACGGGACGCGGAGCCCTGCTTGCGCGATGCTCCGGAAGGCTCGTCCTCGGGAGCGTTCGCCGAGATGAACGAGGCGTCGATGATGTAATCGCACGAGGGGCAGATGGCGGTGCCATCCGCGACCTGGGTGTTACAGCCGGGGCAGTTCAGGACCGGTGCTCCTTGAGGCGGGAAAGCAACACGCATCTTCCGGCGCACGTGCGTTCCAAGTCAAACGCCAAGAGGAGCCTAACCCCTGGATTTTCGCGGGGAATTGGCCTACGCGAAGGTGCCATGCATTCTCCGCGCGCCGTGCGTGCTCTCTGCTGCTTCTGGGGGCTCGTGCTCTCGGGTTGTGTCCGCTCCCTACCCGCTCCCGAGGAGGCACGTGCCTCGGAGGCCGCCATCGCGGCCTGGGAGGATCAACGCTCCCTGGCGGATGGGCGGCTCGTGGCCCTCGCGGAGCGGGGCTCACCCGCGGTGCGTCTCCGGGCCTTGCGCGCGCTCGCCCGCATCCAGGATCCGTCCTCGATGGGCGTGCTGATCAAGGCGGTGGGTGATGCCTCGGTGTCCGTGCGGGAGGAGGCCGCGTTCGCACTGGGGGTGATGGCCCTCTCATGGGAACCCCTCCAGGAGGAGGAGAAGGCCCGCGTGACGCGCGCCCTGCTCGCCGCGGAGGCGGTGGAGAAGGACGACGGCACGCGTCGCACCCTGCTCGAGGCCTTGGGCCGGCTGGCGACGCCGGACGCGGTGGCGCGCCTGGGTGCACGGCTGTCACACGAGACGGGAGAACTCGCGGGCCGGGCGGCCCTGGCGCTGGGCGTGGCGATGCGCCAGGGCGCCACGCTGGTGAACGTGCCGTTCGCGCGGGCCGGGGAACTGCTGCGGGTCTCGCAACCCGAATCCTCCCGTTACGGGGGGGCCTACCTGCTGGCGAGCGCGAAGCGCGCCGAGGCGTTGCCGGGGCTGCGGCGCTGTCTCGGGGATGAGGCGCCGGATGTGCGGGCCCTGTGCGTGAAGGGCATGGGGGAGGTAGGGGGTCCGGAGGACGCGGCGGTGGTGGGTGCCCGGCTCGCGGACGAGGTGCCACGCGTGGCGGCCGAGGCGGCGCGCGCCCTCGCGAAGCTGGCCTCGCGGTGCGTGGGGGACTGCACGGCCCTGGACGCGCTCGCGGGCCTGGCGCCGCGGGCGGAGCACGTGGCCCGGGGAGACTCCGCGGCGGGTCATGCGGTGCTCGCGCTCGCGCAACAGGGCCTGCCCGAGGTGGGGCGTCGGGTGTTGGTGTCCCTGCGGCGGGCGCTCCAGGCGGCCCTGCCCACGGCGGTCTCCGACGTGGCCCGGGACGACGTGTTGAACCTGGATTGCCGTCTGGCGGCGGCGATGGATCGTCAGCGCGGCGTGCTCGACGAGGTGCTGCGCTGTGGGGGAGAGCGGATTCCCGAGGGCTGGCGGCTGGCGCTGGGGCTCCAGGAAGTGGCTCGCTCGAGCGGCTCCAAGGGCGCGGTGGGGGCGGTGCGCTACCTCGCGCATCCGGATGCGCGCGTGAAGTTGGCGGCGCTCGCGGTGGTGGCGGCGCACCCCGTTCAGGAGGCGGCCGAGCCCGTGCGCGCGCTCCTGTCGGGAGCCGATGCCGTGGTGGCCGCGTCGGCGGCGAGTGCGGCGGGCGTGTTGAGGGACACGCGGGCGCTGCCTGGGGTTCGCGCGCTCGCGGAACGGGTCCCCGAGGAGCCGGATCTCGCCGAGCCGGTGGCCACGGGATGGGTGGCGCTCGCGGGGAAGGACGCGGAAGAGCTCCTGCGCTCGTGGCTGACGCATCCGCACGCCAACGTGCGCCGGGTGGCGGCCGCGTCCCTGAGCTCCCTCACGGGAAAGCCGGTGCGCTCGCCGCATCGAGCGCTCCCCGAGGGCGCGCGCCGCCCCGAAGCCGCCGCTCCGGGCAGCACGCTCACCTTCCGCACGCGCAAGGGGGACTTCACGGTGGCGCTGGACGCGGGCGCGCCGCTGACCTCGGGCAACCTCGCCGCGCTCGCGCGTCAGGGGTCCTTTCGGGGGCTCACCTTCCACCGCGTGGTGCCGGACTTCGTGGCACAGGGGGGCGATCCTCGGGGGGATGGGGAAGGGGGCCCGGGCTACTCCATCCGGTGTGAGATCACCCGCCGCGCCTACCGCCGGGGCGTGCTGGGGATGGCGCTGTCGGGCAAGGACACGGGGGGCAGCCAGTTCTTCTTCACGCACGCGCCCCAGCCGCACCTGGACGGCCGCTACACGGCCTTCGGCGAGGTGACGCGGGGCATGGAGGTGGTGGATCAACTGCTGGAGGGCGACACCTTGATCGACGTGTCGGTGTCGCCCTGAGAGGAGGCGGGGAGGGCGGTGCTCAGCTCGCGACGCGGCTGGGCACCTTGCCCGGGGTGAAGCCCGCCCAGAGCGCGTTCTCCGCGTTCTCCATGTCCTCGACCTTCTTGCGGATGCGCTGCCACTCGGCGTCGGGGATGCGCAGGAAGGCCTCGGCCACCTCGGGATCGAACTGCGTGCCCGAGCAGCGCTTGATCTCATCGCGCGCCACGGACATGGGGCGGCCCTTGCGGTAGGGGCGATCCGAGGTGATGGCGTCCACCGTGTCGGCGATGGCGAAGATGCGCGCGCCGATGGAGATGTCCCGGCTCTTGAGCCCCTGGGGGTAGCCCTTGCCGTCCCAGCGCTCCTGGTGGTGCAGCACGATGAGCGAGGCGTCGTGCAGGTAGGGCATCTTCGCGAGGATCTTGTAGCCGTACTCGGGGTGCTTGCGCATCTCCACCCACTCCTCGGGGGAGAGGGGGCCGGGCTTGAGCAGGATGGTGTCGCTCACGCCAATCTTGCCGATGTCGTGCAGCAGCGCGCCTTGTTCCACCACTTCCAGCTGGGTGGGCGTCAGGCCGATCTCCTCGCCGATGCGGCGCGAGTAGAGCGACACGCGGCGCGAGTGCCACTGCGTCTCGGTGTCGCGGTAGTCCAGCGCGCTGATGAGGCCGTCGAGCAGACCGTTGGTGCGCTCGACCACCATGCGCTCCAGGTCGCGGTTGATGGCCGTGAGCTCGGCGTTCTTCTCCGCCACTTCGCGCGTGAGCCGCTCGTTGGACTCCACCAGCCGGAAGTGCTCGATGGCCTGACGCACCGCACTGGTCAGCTCGCTGAGCGACCACGGTTTGCCGAGCAGCCGGAACACCTCGCCTCGGTTGACCGCCTCCGAGGCCGTACGGAAATCCGCCGCCGCCGTGAGCATCAGGCGCACCGCTCTCGGGTTCTTCTCGCGCAGTGTGCGCAACAGCTCCACGCCGTTGAGCAGCGGCATCATGAAGTCCGTCAGCACTACCTGGAATCCCTCCTCCTTGGCGGCCTGGGCGGGATCCGTGTGCGTGATGACCTCGTAGCCCTCCGATTGGAGGATGCGCGAGAGCGCGGCCAGAATGAGCGGATCGTCATCCACTACGAGGATGCGGTCCATGAATACAGCCTCCCAACCCAGTGAAGAACAGATGTTGAAGAACGGTGCCGGTTATACACGGCTTCACCCCCAAAGGTCACACCCTCTGAGGGGTCTCCCCGTGCTCCTGCCTGCTTGACAAGCCCTCGGAACTTTTGCCCTTTCTGCACAGACGGTATCGGCCCGCCTCACGAGCCGCTTGCCTGTCCGGCTGGGGGTGGTCTATGGTGCGCGGAATCCTCGATATGCGTTGTAACTCCTTGATATTTGGAGAGTTCTCCGATGCCTAGAGACTCCGCAGGGCCGGTCCCGGTGGTGGTCATGGGGTTGGGAGTCATCGGGCAGGAGATCGCCAGGGCCGCCCAGCTATCACCCGAAGTGGAATTGCTCGGGGTGATCGATGCCAATCCCCAACTTGTGGGAAAACCCCTGTCGGACGTGCTGGGGGTCGCTGGAGTGAAGGGCAAGGTCGTCGGCTCGCTGGAAGCGGCCGTGGGCCGGCGCAGGGGCGTCGTGCTGCTGCATGCCACGGGCTCGCGGCTCGCGCAGGTGATGGATCAGCTGCTCGAGGCCATTGCCCTGGGCATGCCGGTGGTCTCCACCTGCGAGGAGCTGGCCTTCCCCTTCCTCAAATACCCGGAGCTCGCGCAGAAGCTGGAGGACGCGGCGCAGCGGGCGGGGGTGGCGGTGCTCGGCACGGGCGTCAATCCCGGCTTCGTGATGGACCGGCTGGTGGCCACGGTGGGTCAGGCCTGCGGCCCGGTGCGCCACGCCACGGTGACGCGCGTGGTGGACGCTCGAGACCGCCGCGAGTCCCTGCAGCGCAAGGTGGGCGCGGGGCTGAGCGAGGACGAGTTCTTCGCCCTGGTGGACCGCGAGCAGCTGGGCCATGTGGGGCTGGTGGAGAGCGCGGCCCTGTGCGCGCTCGGGCTCGGCATGGACTGCGACGACTTCGAGGAGGAAATCGTCCCCGTCTTCGCCGAGGAGGACATCTCTGGTGGCGCCTTCCCCGTGAAGAAGGGGCGGGTGGCCGGCATCTTCCAGTCCGCGGTGGGGCTGGAGGAGGGGCAGGAGCGGGTCAGATTGGAACTGACGATCGCGGTGGGCGCGGATGAACCCGGCGACCGCATCGAGATCGAAGCGGAGCCGAAGCTGGTCGTTGAAATCCGCGGGGGGGTGCCTGGCGACCGGGCAACCGCACACATGTTGGTGAACGCCGCCCCGCGCGTGACGGCCGCCGAGGCCGGTCTTCTGACCGTGCTCGAGCTTCCGGCCGGTCGTTAAAGGGAGAGGGACATGCTGGACAAGAATGCGATTGGCCGGGCTTCACCGCCGTTCCTGAACGAGGTGGAGAAGGGCGCCATCCGGCGCTTCGCCGAGTCCCTCGGCGACTACAACCCCATCTACTACGACGAGGAGTACGCGCGCGCCTCGGGCTATCCCACCGTGGTGGCCCCTCCCTCGTTTCCCGCGTCCTTCAGCTCCGCGGCGGACCTGCGGGAACTGTTGGGCGTGGGCATCAAGAGCCTGCTGCACGCCGAGCAGTCCTTCGAGTACGAGCGGCCCATCTTCGCCGGGGACCGCATCTTCGTCGCCACGCGCGTGGCCGAGGTGCTCGAGCGCACGGGCCCGGGGGGCAAGATGGATGTCGCCGTCATCGAGGACGAGGGCCGCGACGAAGAGGGCAACCTCGTGTTCCGTGCCCGCCGCACGCTCATTGTCCGCGCCGCCAAGGAGAACCCGTGATGCCCGCGCGCAAGCTCTACTTCGAAGGCATTCGTGTCGGTGATGAACTGCCGGCGCTCGCCAAGGCCCCCATCGACCGCGTGCAGCTGTCGCGCTACGCGGGGGCGTCGGGGGACTTCAACCCCGTGCACGTGGACGAGGTGTACGCCAAGAGCGTGGGCATGCCGTCCGTCTACGCCCCTGGCATGCTCATCATGGGCATGCTCGGCCAACTCATCAGTGACTGGGCGCGCGGGGGCCAGCTGCGCCGCTACCACGTGCGCTTCATCAAGATGGTGTGGCCGGGTGACACCGTCGTGTGCAAGGGCCGCGTGAGCGACCGCCACGGCGAGGGCGGTCGCTACTTCGTCGAGGTGGACCTCTGGGCGGAGAACCAGAAGGGCGAGCTGGTGATGAAGGGCAGCTCCGCCATCCAGCTCTTCTTCTCGCTTGAGGACGAGAACCGGCAGCGCTCCGGCCAGTCCCCCATCGTCGTGGACGTGCCGCGCGAGAGCCTGCTGCAGGCTCCCGCCAACGCCGCCCCCGGGGGCGAGGACGACGACACCAAGGGCGGGAGCTTGTCGGGCAAGAAGACGACGTCCAAGCCAGCCGCCAAGACGGCGGTCGCTCCGGACGCCTCGAAGAAAGCCAAGAAGTAGGGGTATCCCATTCTCCAATGCCCCGAGGGGCGGTGTGCTTACACCGCCCCTCCAACGCGAGGTGTCATTCGCGGTTGACTCCAGAATCAATCGTCGTAACCTTCCCCGCATCCCACCTGGGGCCTTGAACCGTGCATGTCGTCCGGTCGGGTGCCCCCTCACGTACGGGGAAGTGACATGTCCGCGGGCATCAACACCTACAAGATCGACCTCCGAGAAGTCTTCTTCACGCTGTTCGAGCAGTTCGGCTTCGGCCAGGTCGCCGGACAGGCCCCGTTCGATGCCTGGGGTTCGGATGAGGCCAAGGCCGTCCTCAACGAGACCTACCGCTTCGCCAAGGACGTGCTCGGGCCCCTCAACGCCTCGGGTGATCGCGAGGGCTGTCGGGTGGAGAATGGCGGTGTCATCACGCCCAAGGGCTTCAAGGATGCCTGGACGAAGCTCTACGAGCAGGGCTTCATGACGGTGTCGGTGAGCCCGGATCACGGCGGCCAGGGCGGCCCCATGATGCTGCAGGTGCTCATCCAGGAGATCCTCTCGGGCGCCAACTCCGCGTTCAACATGTACCCGGGCCTGTCCTTCGGTGCCGCGGAGCTCATCGCCGAGTGCGGCACGCCCGAGCAGAAGAAGCTCTACGTGGAGCGCATGCTCAATGGCGCCTGGAGCGGCACCATGTGCCTCACCGAGCCGCAGGCGGGCTCGGACGTGGGCGCGGCGAAGACGACCGCGCGCAAGAACGCGGACGGCACCTACAACATCCGCGGCACGAAGATCTTCATCTCCGGCGGTGACAACGATCTGTCGGAGAACGTCATCCACCTGGTGCTCGCGCGCATCGAGGGCGCGGTCCCCGGCACCAAGGGCCTGTCGCTCTTCATCGTGCCGAAGCTCCGCGTGAAGGCGGACGGCTCGCCCGCGGGCTCCAACGACGTCACCCTGGGGTCCATCGAGCACAAGATGGGCATCCGTGCCTCGGCCACGTGTGTGCTGAACTTCGGCGAGAGCGACGGCTGTGTGGGCGAGCTCGTGGGTGGCATCGAGAACGTCGGCATGAGCCAGATGTTCAAGATGATGAACGGCGCGCGCATCGCCGTGGGCATCCAGGGCCTGTCGCTCGCGAACGCGGCCTACTTCAACGCGCTCGACTACGCGAAGGACCGCAAGCAGGGCGCGCCGATGAACAAGTGGAAGGATCCCTCGGCGCCTCGCGCGGCCATCATCGAGCACGCGGACGTGCGCCGCATGCTGCTGGACATGAAGGCCCACGTGGAGGGCATCCGCGCGCTCATCGTCAAGCTGGCGATGCACACGGACAAGGCCCACATGCTCTCGGGCAAGGACGACGATCAGGCCGCCTACCACCGCGGCCAGGTGGAGCTGCTCACGCCGCTCGTCAAGTCGTACGGCTCGGATCAGTCCTTCCGTCTGTGCTCGCAGGCCATCCAGGTGTATGGCGGCGCGGGCTACTGCCAGGACTACCCGGTGGAGCAGTACACGCGTGACTCGAAGATCTTCTCCATCTACGAGGGCACCAACCACATCCAGGCCATGGACCTGGTGGGCCGCAAGATGGGCCAGGCCGGTGGCGCGCACTTCCAGCAGTTCATGACGGACGTGGGCGCGTTCATCGACGCGAACCGCGAGCACAAGGCGTACGGCGAGGCCGTCAAGCAGCTCGCGGCGGCGCAGGAAGGCGTGATGGCGAGCGCCATGGCGGTGCTCGGCTGGTCGCAGGAGCCGGCGAAGATGACGCTCATCCCGCTGTCGGCCAACCGCTTCCTCAACATGATGTCCGAGCTGGCGGTGGGCTGGCTGCTGCTGGACGCGGCCATCATCGCCGAGCGCGTGGGCGCGAGCGCCACGGGCGACGAGAAGGCCTTCTACGAGGGCAAGAAGTGGAGTGCCCTGTGGTACGCGCGCAACGTGCTGCCCAACGTGGAGCAGGCCGCGCGCATGATGGCCACCGAGGACACCTCGTCCGTGGACATCTCCCTGCAGGCATTCGGCGCCGTCTGAGCGAATCCGCGACGGCCGTCACGACCCCCGCCGGAGCACGGCGGGGGTTTTTTATTTGGCCTCGCGCACGCCGATGGCGAGCTGGCCGAGGCCGGCGCTCTTGGCGAGCTCCATCACCACCACCACCGTGCCGTGGGGCACGCCCTCGTCCGCCTGGACGATGACGACGGTGTCCGGGTTCTTCTGTTGGGTGTCGGCGAAGGCGCGCTTGAGTTCGTCCTCGCTCACGACGTTGCCCCCGAGCACGAAGCGCCCATCGGAGAGGATGGCCACGGACATATCCGTGGCGCGCGCGGTGACGTCCGTGGCTCCGCCCTTGGGCAGGTTCACCTTGAGACCCGTCTGGGCGCCGCCATTGGGGGCCTGCTGGACGATGACCGAGCTGGTCACCATGAAGATGATGAGCAGCACGAGGAAGATGTCGGTGAGCGGGGTGATGTTGATCTCCGCGAAGCCGACTTCCTCGCCGTTCTCGCCGTCTCCTGGTGCCTTGCCCATCGCCATGTGCGTGAACCTCAGGTTTCCTGGGGGGGACGTGCGTCCACCGGAGTCACGGGCGCGGGCGTGGAGGCGGGAGCACCCACCGGACGCTCCCGCAGCAACTCGACGAACTCGTCACCCAACAGCCGCAGTTCCACCAGCACGCGCGCCAGCCGCGCCTGGAAGTAGTTGTAGAAGGCCATGGCCTGCACGGCGACGAGGATGCCCACCGCGGTGGCCACCAGCGCCTCGGAGATGCCCGTCATCACCGCGCCCGTGCCTCCAGTGCCACCGCCCGCCACGTCCAGGCCCAGGTCCTTGAAGGACTTCATGATGCCGGCCACCGTGCCGAACAGGCCCACGAAGGGCGTCAGCGAGCCGATGGTGGCCAGCAGCCACAGGTTGCGCCGCAGCCGCAGGCCCACCTGGGCGCGCTCGCGCTCCACGGCCGAGTCCACGCCCTCGCCACTGCCGCGCGTGCGCTCGTAGCGGTCGAAGCCGGCCAGGAAGATGTCGGCCACGGCGGCGTCCGAGCGTTCGGTGACGGTGCGGGCCGCCGCGATGTCTCCTCGCAGCAGGTGCTTGTGCACGGTGTCGCCGAGCAGCCGCGAGCGCTCGCTCACGCCCCACAGGGTGATGATCCGCTCGACGGCCACCACCAGCGCCACCGTGGAGGCCAGGATGAGGAGGGCGAGGGTGAAGCCGCCGATGCGCAGGTAATGGAGGATGTCGGAAAGGCTCATACGGAAGTGGCCAGGGGGTTCGCCGAGCGCGAGACTTAAGCCATGAACCGCGCAGCCGCAGCAATCTTCCTGGCCCTCATCTGTTCAGGTTGTCCCAAGCGCATGGATTTCGGCCCCCAGGGCCCCATCACCGAGGCCGAGGAGCTCTTCCGCCTGACGAGCGCCGCCCAGGACACCGCGGTCACCCTCCAGGGCGAGGGGAAGCTCCGGATCGAGTCGCCCCAGGGCTCGGGTAGCGTCTCGGCCTTCCTGGCCGCCAGCCGTCCGGGCCTGCTCCGGGTGGAGATGTTCGACTTCTTCAACCGCCCCATCGCCGTGCTGGTGACGGATGGCCACCGCTTCGGTCTGCTCCAGGCCCAGGAGAACAAGTATTACCAGGGGCCCGCCACGCCCCGGAACCTCTCGCGCTTCCTGCCCGTGGCCCTGCCGAGCGAGGAGCTCGTCGCCGTGATGCTCGGCCGGGTGCCCTTCATTCCCGCGGAGCGGATGACGCTCGCCATCGACGAGAAGGAAGGGCTGTACGTGCTCACCCTCCTCAAGGGCTCCGTGTCCCAGGTGCTCCACATCCACCCCCGCCACCTGCGCGTGGTGCGCAGCCAGGTCCAGGGGGTGCGCACCTACTCACTGGAGTACGGCCGCTTCGAGCCCCAGGGTGAAGCCGTCTTTCCCCATGAGGTGAAGCTCGTGGCGGAGGCGGCTGAGACCTCACTGGGCGTGCGCTACACCTCTGTCACGCTCAACGAATCCCCGGATCTCACTCTTTTCGACCTCTCCGCGCCCGAGGACGTCCCCGTGGTCGACGTCGACGAGGGGGGACAGGCGCTGCCTCCGGTCGCACTGCCCCCTGCCTCACCCGGCTCGTGAGCGGGCAGATCAAGAACTCAGCAACCGTTGGAATCTCAGGTACAGTGCCCCGACCGGCGGGTCCGTTCGGGCTCCCACGACTAGCGACATGGCACAGATCAAACTCGGCGAACTGCTCATCAAGGCGAACGTGCTCCAGGAGGGCCAGCTCAAGGCGGCGCTCGCGGAGCAGGCGAAATGGGGCGGGAAGCTGGGAGAAATCCTGGTGCGGATGAACCTCGTGTCCGAGGACATCCTGGTGCGGGCGTTGTCCAAGCAGCTCGCCATTCCCGCGGTGAACCTGGACGCGCTCAAGGACATCCCCAAGCACGTGCTCAACCGGGTACCGGTGCAGACGGCGCGTGACTTCGCCCTGTTGCCCATGCAGTTGCGCGATGACGGCAAGACGCTCGTGGTGGCCATCGCGGATCCGCTCAACGTGCGGCAACTGGACGAGCTGCGCGCCATCACCAAGTGCCGCATCGTGCCCAACGTGGCGGGCCGTACGGCCATCGCCCGGGCCATGGCGCGCTTCTACGACGAAGTGAGCGACCTGGAGGACGCGGACACCAACTTCAAGGTGGTGGACTCCCATGGCCGCACGGTGGTGCGGAACATGAAGGAGCCGGCCCCGGCGCCCACTCCCGCTCCGGTCCCCATGCCCATGGTGCCCTCGCGCGAGACGCCCTCGGTTCGCGGCGGGGGCAGCCCCGTGGAACTCCTGCGCGGCGTGGAGGAAGTGCAGCGCAAGGAGGTGGCGGCCCTCAAGGCGATGGTGGAACTGCTCATCGAGAAGGGCGTCTTCACCCGTGATGAGTACCTGGCGAAGGTCAAGCGTTAAGCCGTCCACCCACCCCTCGGTCCTCAATGCGTAAGAAGATCGGTGAGCTGCTCCTCGAATCCGGTGCGGTCAATCCGGAGCAGATCCGCACGGCGCTCGGCCAGCAGCGCAGCCGTGGCAACAGTCAGCGCCTGGGCTCGGTGATCGTCACCCTGGGTTTCGCCTCGTCCACCGAGGTGGCCCGGGCCCTGGCGCGTCAGGCGAACCTGCCCTTCGTCCAACTGTCGGAGATCCCCGCGTCCGTGCGCGCGCTCGTGCCGATCGACTTCCAGGTCGAGCACCGCATCGTCCCGTTCCAGCTCGAGCGGGAAGGGCGCAGCGAGCGGCTGCACGTGGCCGTGGATGACCCCTCGGATCTCTCCCTCGTGGACGAGCTGAGCTTCCAGCTCAACAAACCCATCCGCGTGCACGTGGCGTCCGAGGACGACCTGGACCATGCGTTGGATCTGGTCAGTGGCCGAGTGGTGGCCGGCATCGTCCTGGAGGATGACGCCGGAGCGCCCATGGAGCTCGAGCACGGCAACGCCAGCGTGGCGGGGGGGCATTGGCATGCTCCGGCTTCCGAGCCGCCTTCCGATCTGCCCCTGATGGAATGGGATGCGGACGACATTGACGACAGCTCTCACCGTTCCTCGACGAGGTCCGCCTTGAAGCCCAAGCCCCCGGCGCCGCCCCCCTTCTCCGACGACGACGACGAGATCACCCTCATCACGCCCAAGCACGCGCAGAAGGGCCGGGCCGCGACGCCGCCTCCTCCCCCGCCTCCGCAGGAGAGCGAGGAGGTGCTGGATGAACTGCTCGGCGAGCCCGATGACGAGGAGACGCCGCTGCCCGTGCCCCAGCCGAACAAGAAGGGCGTGCCGGTGGTTGTCTTCGGAGGCGCCGCCAAGGGGGCGCCGCAGCCCACGCCCCGGCCGGAACTGCCCGACATCTCCGAGGAGGACCTCAAGGTGCTCGAGGACATCGAGCGCATGGCGGACGGTGCCGAGGCGGAGCTGCACACGGAGAAGGTGAAGCCCGCTCGCATGGTGGCCAGCCTCATCCGCCTGCTCATCCGCAAGCGCCTCATCCGCGAGGAGGAATTCCTCGAGGAGCTGTCGCGCAAGTAGTGCCTCGTCCATGCCCGAGCCCCTCCTCGACGTTCGCGGACTCAAGACCCGGCTGGAGCTGGAGGCGGGACCGGTCCTGGCCGTGGATGACGTGTCGTTCTCCATCCCGCCGGGGGGCACGCTCGGTGTCGTGGGGGAGAGTGGCTGCGGCAAGAGCCTCACCGCGCTCTCGGTGATGCGGTTGGTGCCGGACCCTCCGGTCCGCGTGGTGGGGGGCAGCATCCGCTTCCAGGGGGAGGAGCTGCTCGCCCTGCCCGAGGCGAGGATGCGCCGCCTGCGTGGACGTCACCTGTCCATGATCTTCCAGGAGCCGATGACGTCACTCAACCCCGTCTACACGGCGGGCCAGCAGATCGCCGAGGGCGTGCGGCTGCACCAGGGCCTGTCGCGCACCGCCGCGCGCGAGCACGCGGTGGAGATGTTGCGGCAGGTGGGCATTCCCGCGCCCGAGCAACGCGTGGACAGCTACCCCCACCAGCTCTCCGGCGGGATGCGCCAGCGGGTGATGATCGCCATGGCGCTCGCCAGTGGGCCGGAATTGCTCATCGCCGACGAGCCCACCACGGCGCTGGACGTCACCATCCAGGCGCAGATCCTCGAGTTGCTCAAGCGGCTCCAGGTGGAGCGGCGCATGGCGGTGATGCTCATCACCCACGACCTGGGCGTGGTGGCGGGCAGTTGTGACGCGGTGGTGGTGATGTACGCGGGCCGCGTGGTGGAGCGTGCCCCGGTGAAGGAGCTGTTCCGCCAACCGGCGCATCCGTATACGGCGGGGCTCCTGCGCTCCATTCCCTCGCTCCAGACGGGAGGCGCGCCAGGACAGCGGCCCCGGTTGAAGACGATTCCCGGCATGGTGCCGAGCCTGAGCCGGTTGCCCGCGGGCTGCCGCTTCCGCGACCGGTGTGAGCGCGCGCTGGAGGTTTGCGCGCGGGTGGATCCGCCCCTGGAGTCCAAGCGCGACGGCCAGGAAGCCGCCTGCCACAACCCGGTGCCCGCGCCATGAGTGACGAGCCCCTGCTGCGAGTCCGGGACGTGAAGACGCATTTCCCGGTGCGGGGCGGCCCCTGGGGCCGTGTCCGCGGCACCGTGAGGGCGGTGGATGGCGTCAGCTTCGACGTGCGGCGGGGCGAGACGCTCGGGTTGGTGGGGGAGAGTGGTTGTGGCAAGAGCACCCTGGGCCGGACGTTGCTCCGGCTCGTGGAACCCACGGCCGGCTCCATCCGCTTCGAGGGCCGGGAGTTGACGGGCCTGTCCCAGCGCGAGTTGCGCCCCTTGCGGCGGCGCATGCAGCTCGTCTTCCAGGATCCCTATGCCTCGCTCAACCCGCGCATGTCCGTGCGGGAGATCCTGGGCGAGCCCTTCGCCATCCATGGGCTCGAGAGCGGCCGGGCCCGTGAGGAGAAGGTGGCCGGGTTGTTGGACCTGATGGGCCTGCCACGCGAGGCCCTGGGGCGCTATCCGCATGAGTTCTCCGGCGGTCAGCGCCAGCGCATCGGCATCGCCCGGGCCATCGCCCTGCGGCCGGATCTGGTCATCGCCGACGAGCCCATCAGCGCGCTCGACGTCTCGATCCAGGCACAGATCGTCAACCTGCTGGTGGACCTGCAACGTGAACTGGGGCTCACCTACGTCTTCATCGCGCATGACCTGAAGATCGTGGAGTACGTCTCCACCCGGGTGGCGGTGATGTACCTGGGCCGCATCGTGGAACTGGCGGACGCGGCGGACCTCTACCGCGCGCCTCGCCATCCCTATACCCAGGCGCTGTTGTCGGCGGTGCCGGTGCCGGATCCCGAGCATCCCCGCGCGCGCATTCCCCTCAAGGGCGATGTGCCTTCGCCGCTCGCGCCACCGCCGGGATGTGCCTTCCATCCCCGCTGCCCCTACGCCATGGAGCGCTGCCGGAGGGAGACGCCGCCCCTCTACACACTGGACAATGGGCACACCGCCGCATGCTTCCTCGTGGAGGAGGCCGCGCACGCGCGTCCCGCTCCCACCCCCTCGGTGGACGGGCCCACGGAAGAGGGAGGGTAGGGTGTTCTGGCTCAGTCACCATCACCCGGAGGAGTACAACCGCACGTACGTGCTCGGTGGTGTCCGGGTCTGTGCCCGTTGCCTGGGCACCTACCCCATCCTGTTCGCCACGCTGGTGGGACTCTTCAAGCTGCGCGCTCCCCTGTCGTGGTCCTGGGACGTGCCCGGGGTGCTGGGGCTCACCCTGCCCGCGCTGCTGGACTGGGCGGTGGGCCGTTTCCGTCCCCAGGGCGGCTCCAATCCCGTGCGCACCCTCACCGGGGTCCTGCTGGGCATGGCGCTCGGCCGCTCCTTGTTCATCCACTTCCAGAAACCCCTGCCCCAGGTGCTCGTATGGCAGGCCGCGCTGGTGGCGCTCGTCGCGATTCCCGTCATGTTCGCCACGTCTCGGGGTCCAAGACCCTGAGCCTCCGCGCGTGACAGCGATGCTTCGCCCTGTCATTCTCGCCACTTACGGAAGCCCGCCGAAAGAGTAGACCCGAATTGGCCCATGCCCGTTGAAGCGGGCAGTGGGGATGAGGGAAGGCGCGGGGCCCTGGAAATTGGGGGAGTGTTGGGACCGGAGACCTCAGACGAACGGTTGATGCTCGCCTTCCGGGCGGGAGATGTCCGTGCGTTCGAGACATTGGTGCGCAGGCACCGCACCCTGGTGTTCAGCTTCATCCTTCGGTTCACCGGACACGCGGCGCGGGCGGAAGATGTCCTTCAGGAAACGTGGTTGAAGGTGGTGCGCAGCGCACCCGAGTATGAGACGCGGGCGAAGTTCACCACCTGGCTCTATACGATCGCGAGGAACCTCTGCGTGGACAGCGCGCGTAAAGAGAGCTACCGGCAGACGGCTTCGCTCGAGGCGCCCGTGACGGGGGCCGAGGGTGACGAGGGCCGGTCGTTGGGTGAGGGTCTCCCCGACGAGGGGGCCAGCCCCGAGCGGGGTGCCTACAATGCCCGCGTGCGGCCGCTGCTGGAGCGCGCGCTGGCCGGTCTTCCCGAGGAGCAGCGCGAGGTGTTCGTGCTGCGCGAGTACAACGGCATCCCCTTCAAGGAGATCGCCGTTGTCACCGGTGTGTCCGAGAACACGGTGAAGAGCCGCATGCGCTATGCGTTGGAGGGCCTGCGCCGAAGGCTGGCGGAACTGGGCGTGGACGGCGATCTGGCCGAGGACGGAAAGACGGTGGCGGGATGAAGACCCAGAGCGCCCACGCACACGAGGATCGCCTGCTGGACTTCGCCTACGACGAACTCCCGCGCTCCGAGGCCCTGCTGGTGGAGCAGCATGTCCAGGACTGTTCGCGTTGCGCGGCGACCCTGCGGGACATTCGCGGCGTACGCGGCTCCATGTCTCGTCTGCCCCTGGTATCGGCACCGGACGCGGGAATGGAGTCCTTGCTGGCCTATGCGCAGCAGGCCGCGCGCCGCTCCTCCGCCGGGGCCGAGCCCGCGCCTCGTTGGTGGCGCCGCTTGTTGGCTCCCGCGTTGAGCATGGCGGCCATGGGCGTCGTGGGAGTCGTGGCTGTCCAGATGAGCCAGGAGCCGCCGCCACGGCCCTCGTCGAAGCAGGGCCTGCAGGAGGCGTCGTCCCGCCGCGCCAAGGCCGAGTCCGTGACGGCCGCCGCGCCCGCGGCCGCGCCAGAGCCTGTGCTCGCGCCCGCGGCTCCTCCTCCCCCGGCCCAGGTGTCGGCCGAGGTCGGCGAGCGACACAAGCAGTTCGACAACCGGATTCGCGAGGAGCAGCGTGCCGCGCCCGTGGCCAAGGCGTTGCCCTCGAAGTCGGCGCCTCCCTTCGATCGGAACCGGGGTGCCGCCGACGAGGCGGAGGCAATGGGCAGCGGGGGAGGGTTTCCAGCCAAGAAGCGCTCGGCGGATTTTGGCTCGGTGGCGCGCCAGCCGGCGTCCCGGGCGGCGCCTGGTGGCGGTGCGAGCCGCGACGACGCCTTCGAGCAGGACGTGGCCATGGCCGAGGAGCCTCCGCCTCCTGCCGTCGCTTCCGCCCCGGTCGTGCCGGCGGAGACGAAGGCCAAGGGGAAGGTCTCCCTGCCCGAGCCAGTGTCGAAGCCCCAGGCGGGACGCTCCGCTGCCGCGGCCTCCGTGTCTTCGGGGGACCTTTTGCGGCAGGCCGACGGGGCCGCTCGCGCGGGTGACCGGGAACAGGAAATCGTCTACCTGCGCGGTGCCGTGGCGGCGGGCGCCCAGGGCGTGGCGGTGCTCTCCCGGTTGTGTCAGGCGGAAGCCGCGCTGGGCCACCGGCGCAACGCGATCGAGTCCTGCTCGCGGGTGCTGGTGGTGGCGCCGGGCTCCGGTGAGGCCTTGAAGGCCCAACGCCTTCTCGACGAGGACCTGCGCGCGTCCGAGCCCGAGGCGCGTTAGTCGGCCCGCCTACGGGTCGTCGTCAGGGCGTCTGCCGCGGGCGCGTGTCGATTTCCGGGTTGAAGGCACCCCGGAAGACCACGGGCTCGCCCGCCGGGAGGAGCTGGAGCCGCCAGGGCTCTCCCTCGGGAGAGATGCCAATGGCCTGGAGCTCGTAGGCGATGCCGCCTTCCATCACGTAGAGCAGCAGTGTCCCGGGTGGCACGCCCTCCTCGGGCAGCGCGTCGGGCTTCTCCACCTTCTGGATGCGGTAGGCAAGGGGCTCGAAGGAGCGCGTGCGCACGGGCGTGGGCTCGCCGTGGGTGACCTGCTGGAGAGCCACTTGCCAGGCTTCCACGTCCTCCGCGAGGGCGCCCCGGTTCTGCAACTCGGGGACCTGGAGCCCATGGAGCGCCCGGGCCGTCTGGAGGATTTTCAGGTTGGCGGAGTCGGAGGTCCGCCCGGGTACGGGCCCCTCGCGATTGCTCCACAGCACGAGCCCCAGGGCGCCCAGGATGAGCACGGACCAGCGCAGCCGCGCGCTGCGTCCCCGGAGTGCCTGCACCAGGATGACGCCCATGCCGAAGAGCGATGCGAGCACCGCCAGCAGCACCTCCGGACGGGGGAGCGGTCCGGTGTGAAACACCTGCCGCTGGGTGCGAAGAAGTTGTTCGAACTCCGGAGCTCCGACCACGACGCAGATGGCCGTGAAGCCTCCGAAGAGGATTCCGTGCACGAGCCGCATCGAGAACGGGGAGCCGGACGCCACGGGGGGAGTCGAGGTTTTCACGGGAACGGCAGGTTCAGCACGAAGTAGAACGAGTCGTAGTAGACCTGATAGGCGCGCATGAAGGCATGGATGATGTTCACCTTCTGCTCGCCCGAGCCGAAATTGATGGTCAGCGACACCATGAGGCCCAGGACGAGCACGTAGTTGATGAAGGAGTACTCGACCATGGCCTGCCCACGGCGGGCGCGGCGGGCGATTCTGGGACGGCGGACGGGCGTCTTCATGGGGTGGGGTCCTTCTCCTGAATGAATCCAGGGGCGGAGGCGGGAAGCTGGGCGGGGAGCGCGAGGCCTCCCCCGGGCTCGAGGGTAATCTTCTTGTCGCTCGGGGAGGGGAGCACCATGCGCGGTTTGGCATCCACGCCGTATTCGCGCACCTCCATGGTGTACTTGATCGCCGGGAACTCGATCTTCGCCAGGTGCAGCAAGGGAATCTCCCGGCTGATCCAATAGCGCTTGAGGACGAGCTTGCGGTAGCGGGCCTCCATGGGCTCGGCCGTCACGGTGCCCGCGAGCGTCATGATCCGCGTGGGTGGGCCCCGGAACACGGTTGACTCCGAACCCGCGGGGAGCGTCTCCGAGGGAGGGGGCAACTCGGGACGGGAGGGGGACGTCCGCGCGTCGGAAGGGCTGAAGAAGAAGGGCAGGGCGGACGTGTCCACTTCCTGCACTTTCTCATAGCCCTGGGTGACGAACAGCCGGGACACGCCTTCCGAGCTCAGTCCCAGTTCCCGCGTCACCAGCATGCGGAACTGAGCCAGCGGGGCCTTGAGTTCCCAGTGCTTGCCGAACTCCATCTCCAGCCACACCGCGTCGCGGCCCTTGGGATCCTTGTCCTCGCCCACGACGGCCAGACGCACGAAGCCCTGCTGGGGACCGCCCTCCATCTGGTACGTCACCCACTCGCCCACGCGGGCCTCGAGTTGCTGGGGCGCGGCCTCGAAGAGCATCCGGCCCTCGCGTCCCATCCTCGGGGGCGCGGCGCCCATCAGCGCCACCGCCAGGACACACCAGAGCGCCCTCACGGCTTCTTCCCCTGGAGACGGGCGCGCGCGGCTTCCTCGCGGCTCCGGCGCACGGCTTCCGCGTTGGGCATGCCGTCGGGACGGTCCGTGCCCACCCACGCCTGTGACACCGCCACGCGCGTGGACTCGAGTTCGACCAGCGTGGTGAGCGTCTGCTCGGCTCCGCGCGCGTACTCGAGCACGGCGGTGCGCTGTCCATCCAGCTTGCCCCCGGACTCACGCACCAGCTTGAAGCCCGAGGCCGTCAGCTTCGACGTGAGCTCCTGGCGCACCGCGTCCAGTCCGCGATCCACGATCTCGGTCCGGTTGCGGGTTCCTCCCGCCTCATCGCGCGAACCCACTTCCGAGCTGAAGAGCGAGTTCTCCATCCGCACGAAGGGGCTCTTGCTGGCGTCTGGCGGCTTCTCGTACAGCCACATGTCCTTCAACACGCTGAAGCCCACGGTCTTGCCCTGGTGCTGGCGCAGCACGATGGCGCGTTGCAGGCCCTCGCGCGTGTAGAAGGCCGCCACCACCGCTTCGTCCTTCAGGTCTCCCTCCACGACGACCGGGTAGCCCTGCCGGGTCCAGGAGTCGTGGAAGTACTTCGCCACCTGGGGAATCGAATCCTTCGTGGTGAAGTAGGCCATGCGGTGGTACTCGCCGCCGATGACCAGATCGTTGCCGATGCGCGTGTGCACGGTGCCCGGATAGACCGCGAGCTCCTGCTCGGCGGATGCCGGGCGGGCCCACAACCCGAGGAGCAACAGGGACAGGATGCTTACTCGCACGTGATCTTCTGCTCGTTCTTGTCCCGGCCCGTGCCTTCACCGGTGCCGCGGCTGTTGGGCATGTCCGCCTGGGCCTTCTTGCAACCCATGAAGTGCTCACCCCGGGCGTCGAAGATGTTCTTGTAGAGGGAGCGGCTGTAGGCCTGGGTGTCGCGGAAGGGCGCGGTGTCGAAGCAGCGCTGCCTCCGGTCGATCTCCTCATCGTCCAGGCCGGGGATCTCCTCCAGGTTGTTGAGGCCCGAGGTGGCTGTATGCAACCCCTTGTTGCAGCCGCGCGTGTTGGACGAGTTGGTGTAGTTGTGGGCCGTCACGAAGGTGCCGAAGAAGGCGGGGAAGATGAGGTCGAGCGTGCCCGTGAGCCGGTCCAGCTTCGTGTCCTTGAGGAACTCCCCCGCGCTCAGGAACTTCATCCGGTCGACCTGCAGGGCCATGCCATGCCGGGTGTTGCCGCCGGTGTGATCGCCCGCGCGATACTTGCTCATCACGGCGTCGCCGCCATCGGGCAGATGCCAGCCGTTGGCGATGAGCGTGTAGCGGTTCTTGATGGGCATGTTGCCCAGATCACGTCCGCCCCAGTTGTCGACGGAGTAGAAGCCGCCCTGCTCCTTCTGCAGGTAGTTGCGGGGCATGATCGTGCTGGAGAGTGTGCTGGTGAGTTCCACTTCCACCTGGCCCTTCGTGTTGAACTTGAAGCGGTCCAGGAGGAAGTTGAGGGCCTGGCCGGCGCCATTGCCACCTTCCGCGACGCGGCTCAGGTCGATGCCCGCCACGGTCTGGTTCTTCACCGTCACCTGCGGCGCGGCGGCGCTCAACAGGGTGCCGAACCGGCTGTTGATGTCGAGCGAGTCCATGTCCTTGTAGCGCTCGGTGGCCTCCTGCACCGCGGAGTCCATGGCGGTCTGGAAGGCTTGATCATGGTTCGCGTTGCCGAAGTCGCTCAGCGTGTAGCTACTCATCTCCCAGGCGACGTACCGGCTGGCTTCCTGCAGTTTGTATTTCGCCCGGATGACGTCGGTCAGATACATGCTGAAGAAGAGGATGGAGACCAGGATGGGCGCCACGAGCGCGAACTCGACGACGGCGGCGCCGCGCCGGGCTCGTCTGCTGCTGAAGGGGCGGGAGCGGAGCATGACGGGCCTTAGTGGGTGATGATCTTGGCGGGCGCGTCCTTGACCGCGGCCGGCAGGGCGTTCGACAACTGGTTGATGAGCGGCAGCGAGTTCTTGCCCTGCCACACGGCCGCCAGACGGGGCCGCCAGTAGGGGTTGAAGAAGTTGGGCTGCTCGGCCCAGTTGCCCGGCCGGTGGTAGTACGTCTGACCGCGGGAGATGACGTTCATGCCCTCCGCGAGGGACAGGAACTTCTTGCGATCATTGTCCAGGTCCAGCGTCTCCGCGCCCGCCGCGCCCAGGGTGAAGGTGAGCTTGCCCGTGGAGTTGAGCAGGGCCGGGGTGTTGTGGGTGGCCCCGGTGGCGTCGGCCTTCGTGTTGTGCAACTGCTGGGTGTTCTTGTTGAGCATCACCCAGGTGGAGGGCTGATTGAAGTCGTGCTCGCGCGTGGCCATGTTGCCGATGCTGGCCTTGGAGAAGGCACCCACGGCGCAGTCGTTCGCGTAGTCACCCGGCTCGAAGTGGGGGAAGGGCACGATGCCGTCCCACGGGTGGTTGTTGTCCTTCTTGTCGATGTGGGTGTTGGCGGTGAACACGTCCAGCTTGAAGACGCAGACCCCCAGGATCTTGGCCACGCAGAACTTGTACTGATAGAGCCCCACGTCCTTGTCGGACTTCGACTTGGCCTCGCCGGGGAAGACGACCCGCCAGTGGATGCCCTTGCGGCGGTAGTCGCCGCTGCTCATGGCCCAGATGCTGGGCTCGAGCGTGCTGTCGCGGTCCTCGCGGGGGTCACCCCAGCACTTGCGCCAGGTGCGGTCGTCGCCGCCTCCCGGGTACTTGGGGCAGCTGAACGGGTTGAAGATCTGACCCACGCCCGGCACGCCCAGCGAGGCGGGCCCCATCTTGATGTAGTACGGGTCATCCGAGCCGAGCACGTCGCCCTGGGCGATCATGCCCATGGGCTTGTCGGGCAGATCGTTGACCTCGCGGATCTTGTTCTTCCCCTGGGCGCGCGGCTTTTTCGTCTCCTCGTTGATGTCGCCATAGCCGAGCTTGAACGTGACAAAGCGCGTCTGTCCCCACTTGGGAATGGCGTCGAGCAGCATCTCCAGGGGCTTGAGCCAATCGGGGATGGGCAGCAGCTGGCCCAGGCGCCGATCCGTGACCATCGTCTCCGGGCACGCGTTGAAGGGGTCGCTCTTGTCCTTGTTGCAGGCGTACCGGGTGGCGTTGGTGATGCCCGCCATGACGCGCTTGGCGCGGGCGACCTTGCTGTCTTCATTGCGCGCGGAAGGATCCAGGGCCTTGAGGGGATTGGCCGGACTCAAGGGCTTGCCGTTGGCCTCATCGTAGTGCGCCCGGCTGTAGAGGCACTGGTTGATCGCCCCGGTGATGGCCTGCGAGGCCAGGGAATCCACGTTGGGATCGTTCGCCTGGATGATCGCGTTGGAGGTGCCCATCACATAGGTGGACGTGGATAACATCACCGCGGTCGCTGCTCCCGCCATCACCGAGTTGAGCACCCGATGGGCGGGGATGATGATGGTGCCTATCATCTGGTCCGCGAAGTCCAGGATGGGCTTGAGCAGCACCAGCACCCCCTTGAGCGCCGAGATGATCGCGTCCAGCGCCTTCATGATGACGCCGATGTAGGGCAGGTTGTCGAGGATGCCGCAGATGACTGGCCAGAAGACGCCACTGCGGCTGTCCTTGGGAAAGCACGGTCCGATGGTGCGGATGAGCCCGTACATGTCCGTGAGGAAGGCCTGCACGGAGAACAGGAACGAGTCCGTGGACTGCCAGATCATCGCCGACACGTAGTGGGACACCTGCGTGCGGTTGGTGAAGGCGTAGAAGTTGAAGGCGCGGGCCTCCATGGCGGCCGTGGAGTAGGCCGCCGCGTCCGCCGTGTTCTGCAGACGGATGCGCTCGTGCACGCTGTGCCCGATGTTCACCGTCGTCATGAGCGCGATGCTGAGGATGAGCATCAGGAGGCAGGCGAGCACGAGGGCCTGGCCTTCCTGGCGCCGAAGGCCGCGTCGGAAAGCGCGAGTCACCATGTCACAGGCCCCAATCTGGGTTCAGGTGCATCAACCACTTGTAATAGAAGTTCGACTGCATCCTCATGCTGTACGTCGCCGTCAGCGGGATGAAGTAGCGCTTGCCCACGATGCTCGACAGCAGGGGGATGCTGCCGGTGGCCAGCCCCCACAGCACCGTCATCTCGATCTGGTAGAGCGTGTTGTAGCCGCGCTCGTGCGCGAGCCCTCGCACGGGAGCCATGGCCACCTGGCTCATGCCGCCCTGCTGGTTGGTCATGCTCACCTGCGTGTTGAGCGTGGGCTTGTAGATGGCTCCGCCCAGCGACACACCGGCGTTGGCCGCCCACCAGGAGGTGAAGATGATCCAGTTGGCGAAGGGCACCCGCAGCTCGTACCAGTAGCGCACGCGGATGCTCAGCACGGTGGCCTTGCGGTAGACCTCCTCGCCGTTGTCCGGCAGGGGCAGGTTGAAGAACTTGGCGATCTTCGACTCGAGGGCCGGCACCTCGGGGTAGGTGTCCGGCCCATCGAAGTCCAGCTCCTTCCAGTTGGCGCCCGAGCGCAGCTTCCACACGCTCTGGATGGGCGAGTACCAGGCGGGGCTCACCGTGTCGACGCGCACCTGACCGAAGAGGTTGGAGCCGTTCACCGTGGCGGGCACGACCGAGTTCTTGTTCGGCCAGGCCAGCAACTGCAGCGCCTCGTCGTAGACCTGGGCGATCGCCCACGTCTTGCCCAGGTTGAGCAGGTCGTCCGTGCGGCCCATGGTGGGCAGCAGCGCGACGATGGCCGCGTCGTGCATGCGCTCGTTGTTGCCGTTCCACACGATGCCCGTGCGCGCCGCGGAGAACGCCGCGTACTCCGTCATCAACTTCGCCTGCTGCATCATCGTCAGCTGGATGAGGCCCAGGCCGAGGAACACCATCAACGGAAGCACCAGCGCCGACTCGACCGCCGCTTGACCTGATTGCCGGGACTGGGGGGGATGTTCACTCATGGATACCTCCATCTAGCGACATCCCGTAAAAAGGCAGTATCGGTCAGGTGGCCGCTGGCTCTGGAGGATGAGGGGAGGAAGGGGGGGGCGGATGCCCGGGACCGAGGGGGGATGGCAACCCGTCCTCCCGAAGCAGGCTGCCAACCTGGGCGGCATGACTTTGACACTTTCCCTGACTACTGGATAACATCCCACCCGCTGGTGCCCCGGGCCCCCAGCTTGCAAAGCAGTGCCGCACCTCTTACGCCTTCCGCGCCCCGGGCGCCCCCCCTTGTTTTTGGAGGTCCTCGAGACATGTTGAAGGGCAAGACTCCTCTGATCATCGCGCTGGGCCTCGGCCTGCTGGCCGGAATCATTGCGTGGTCCGCGATCAAGAAGAAGGAAGCGGACGTACGCAAGGGGTGGAACCTGGTGCCGGTGGTCGTGGCCACCCAGGACGTCCCCGAGGGTACGGTCATCACCTTCGACATGATCAGCCAGCGCCAGGTCCCCGAGCAGTTCGTCACTTCCTCGGTGGTGAAGCCGGACTCGGCCAACTACGTGGTGGGCCAGAAGGTGCTGGTGGCGCTGCAGACGGGTGACGCGCTGCTCTGGAGCCAGTTCGAGACGACCAAGGCCGCCGAGCGGTTGTCCACCAAGGTCCAGAAGAAGGTCCGCGCGGTCGCCATCGAGGCGCGCAACACCACGGCGGTGGGCGGCTGGGTGCGTCCCAACGATCACGTGGACGTGATCGGTACCTTCCGCGATCCCCAGACGGACGAGCAGGTGGCGGTGACGCTGCTGCAGAACGTCATCGTGCTCGCCACGGGCAAGGTGACGGGCACCACCAACGTCAACCTCATTCCCGAGAACCAGCGCGACTACAACAACCTCACGCTGATGGTCATCCCCGAGGAGGCGGAAATCCTCACCCTGGCGGCGGAGCTGGGCAGCCTCACGCTGTCGCTGCGCAACGAGGAAGACGTGGACATGATCGAGGAGCGGGGCCGCGCCACCATCACCACGCTGCTGTCGGGTGAGCGCACGCGCGTGCTCGAGGCCAAGCGCCGCGAGATCATCCAGATCATCAAGGGCAACCCCACCGAGAAGAGCGCGGCTTCGTCGCCTTGAGCCCTTCTTCCCCGCTGCCCTTCCCCCGTCGCTGAAGGAAGCCCTCGCCCATGTTGGCCGGAATCGTCCTCCTCCTCGTCACCGGATCGGTCTTCTTCTTCAGCCTGGTGATCTTCACCGTGCTGGCGAAGGCCTACGAGCAGTACCAGGAGAGGTACGTCGTCAAGTCGATGAACGACTTGAGCGACATGTTCCTCTTCATCGATGCCCGTCAGTTGCTGGTGCTCAACATCGCCAGCATGTGCTTGATGGGCATCCTGTCGTACATCATCTTCAACCCCATCCTGTGCGTCATCAGCACCATCTTCGGCTTCTTCCTGCCGATCATCCTGGTGAAGCACTACCGCAAGCGGCGCATCAAGAAGTTCAACGTGCAGCTGGTGGACGCGCTGCAGGCCATGGCCAACGCCTTCAAGGCCGGTCTCACGTTCCCCCAGGCCATCGAGCACGTGGCGCGCGAGGCGCAGCCGCCGCTGGCGCAGGAGTTCGGGTTGTTCGTGAAGGAAGTGAAGCTCGGCGTGCCGCTGGAGGAGGCCCTCATCAACATGGGCCGCCGCGTGGGCAGTGACGACCTGGAGCTGGTCGTGGTGGCCACCAACATCGCCCGTCAGCTTGGCGGCAACATGGCGGAGATGTTCGAGACGATCTCCAGCGTCATCCGCGAGCGCTTCCGGCTCGAGGGAAAGATCGACGCGCTCACCTCCCAGGGCAAGCTGCAGGGCTGGGTGGTGGCGGCCATGCCGGCCGTCCTCGGCATGGTGCTCAACTACATGCGCCCCGACCTGATGGAGCCCATGCTCGACCACTGGTTCGGCTACTTGCTGATCACGGTGATCGCCATCATGGAGCTGCTGGGCATCTTCATCATCCGGCGCATCGTCAACATCGATATCTGAGGACACTCCGTGAGCGACATTCTAACGGACACGCTGGTGGGAGGCTCGGCGCTGATGTTCGCGGCGTCGGTGGGCTTCTTCGGCATTGGCATCTACCAGAACTACTTCTCGCAGTTCGTGGCCGAGGTGCAGGACGAGTCGACCGGCGGCATGTCGGGCATGGGCTCGGTGGCCATCCGCAAGCTGGGCGCGATGAACCGCCGGCTGATGTGGCCGGGCTACGAGTCCAAGATGCGCCGCAAGCTCATCAAGGCGGGTGAGCCTCAGGCGTTCAAGCCCGAGGACATCATGGCGCTGCAGGAGGTCTCCTCGGTGATCGGCCTGTTCATGGGCCTCATCATGGTGAACTTCGTGGGCGAGAACCTGGCCTGGTCGCTGCTCTTCGCGCTGTTCGGCATGTACTACCCGCTCATCTGGGTGAACGATCAGGTGAAGAAGCGCCACCTGCAGATCTCCCGGGCGCTGCCCTACAGCCTGGACCTGCTGACGCTGTCGGTGGAAGCGGGTCTGGACTTCACGGGCGCACTGGCCAAGGTGGTGGAGAAGGGCAAGGCGGGTCCGCTGCGCGAGGAGCTGCAGATCGTCCTCAAGCAGCTGAAGATGGGCAAGACGCGCGAGGAGTGCCTCAAGTCGATGATCGCCCGGGTGGACCTGCCGTCGCTCACCACGTTCGTCACCGCGCTCGTCCAGGCGGACAAGATGGGCACCAGTCTTGGCAAGGTGCTGCGCATCCAGTCCACCCAGTTGCGCATCGACCGCACCCAGCGCGCCGAGAAGCTGGCGGGTGAGGCTCCGGTGAAGATGCTCTTCCCACTCATCGCGTGCATCTTCCCCACGGTGTTCATGGTTCTCTTCGGGCCGATCGTGTTCCAGTTCATGTTCGGCGATATCACCGCCTCGGCGTAGACGCCCGTCGGGTAGCGCACCATCGTCAAGGGACTCATGCGGGAAGGACATTCCCGCATGGCGTCCGTTTTTCAGGGCGGCCATGAGCGAGAAAGACACCAAGCATCCCGTTCGCCGCGGTCGGCAGGCCTCAGCGGGCATGGGCTCCGACGACGACATGTTGGCTCCCTCCTCGGATCCGGACTCCTTGCCACCCGGGTCCGATTCCGGAGGAACCTCCGAGCGCACAGCCGTGTTCCGGGTCCGGTCAGGGCCTCAGGCGCCCGCGGAGCGGCCGGAGTCCGGGGAAGAGCCACCTTCGGCCGAGGCCACCGTCATCCGCATGCGTCCGGAGCGGCCGGAGCCCGAGGAGGAGCCACCTCCGGCCGAGGCCACCGTCATCCGCATGCGCCCGGATCCTCCCCCGGCCAAGGCCTTGGCCAAGGCTCCCGCGCGCCCCGCGCGGCCGGAGGTTCCGCTCCAAGAGAAGGAGACGTTGCCTCCCGCCAGTGCGCCCCTGGCTCGCTCCGAGCCCCGTGCCCCGGTGAGCGTGGCCCGGCCCGAGTCCCGAGCTCCCGTGAAGGCGGTCCCCACCGGGCGCGCCATGGCCTCGCGTGCTTCCGCGGGTGCCGGCGCGGGTTCCGCCCTGTCCGCCGCGGAGAAGGCGCGTCGTCGGCGTGAGGCGGGCGAGACGCTGGGTGGCCAGCTCGCGTTGTGGTGGGCCGACATGTCCGGCCAGGGCAAGGCCGTCGTGGGCCTGTTGGCCAGCTGCTTCGTGGTGGGCATGTTCGCGGCGCTGTTCATCGTCTTCCGGCCCAAGATCGAGCAGAGCTTCAAGGGGGACGCGCCCGGGTCACTGGGTGTCTCGACCTTGAAGGATTCCTTCGGCCTGGGCGAGGGCGTGGACTGGGAAGAGGCGGACATGAAGTCCTTCGACTTCGACTTCGTGTCGCCCACGCGCGCGGTGGCGGTCATCCGCTATCACGCCAGCGGCATCTCCAAGGAAGAGGTCTCCATCTCCGTCAACGCGGTGAGCGTGGGCTGGGTTCCTCCCGACACGGTCAACAGCGCCGAGCGCGAAGTGCAGCAGATCCTCACGCCCGCCATGCTCAAGCGGGGCGTCAAGAACCAGGTGGTCTTCGACAACGTGCGCAACCCCCCGGGGCAGGATAGCTGGCGCATCTGGAACCTGCGGCTCGAGGTCATCCCCGTGCCCAACCTGCGTCCCGATGAGCTGCTGGAATCCGCGCGCACCGCCGCGAGGCGGGCCCGGAACTACTATGATCGCCGTGCCGTGGGTCCGGAGAACCTGCTGCTCGCCTGGGAGAACTACCGCTCGGCGTGGATCACCCTCGAGGCGCTGGACGAGAAGCCCGACCTCTATGCTGACGTGCGGCACATGCTCGCCGAGATTTCAGTGGAACTGGACAAGAAGTGCGGACAGCTGTTGCTGGATTTCCAACGGAACATCCAGTTCAAGGATATGACGAAGGCGGCCCTGGTATTGGAGGACATCAACCGGGCCTTCCCCACTCAGTCGCATCGCTGCCACAATCTGTCGATCGAGAAAGCCAGCCAGTACGAGCTGTAAGGCCCGTGTTGGCGCACCAAGTGAAGTGGTGATTCCCCATGTCGAACGGTTCTCCTCCCACACGCCGTCGTCCCGCGTCAGCCTCCTCGTCGGATGCCCCTCCGGCGGGAGCCACACGGCAGCGTCCCGCGGTGAGGCCTTCGGCCGCGCCGGATACGTTGCCCCTTTCGGGTACCAAGCTGGTGTGCTCGGCCGGCCCTTGCGAGGGACAGGAGTTCGCCCTGGAAGATGGCGAGTACGTCGTTGGCCGCTCCAACGACAACCCCATCTGCATTCCGGACACCTCGGTGTCCCGGAAGCACGTGCTCATCCGCCGCCTGGGTGGAGGCTGGACGGCGAACGATCTGGGCTCCGGCAACGGGACCCTGCTCAACGGCGAGCCCCTCACCGACGAGACACCCCTGTCCTCGGGCAGCGTGCTCACGTTGGGCGATACGGAGCTGACGTTCAACGATGCCTCCAACGCCACGATGATGATGCCGATGCCCTCGGCACCGTCCTCGCGTCCGGCGCGCCGTCCCACGGCCGCGGCTCCCGCCGCGGAGCCGGCCGAGGATGAAGAGCCTGGAGAGGCCATCGCGCCCCGGCGGCCAGGGCCGCCCCGGCCCGAGTCCCGCGTGCGCTCCTCGCGGGGGCGTGCGGCGGGTCCGGATCCCGAGGCGCAGAAGCGCAAGAAGCGCCTGCTGCTCATGTCCGCGGGCGTCTTCGTGGTGCTGGTGGGTCTGCTGATCGCCATCAAGGTGAAGCAGCAGCAGGACGCCGATACGTGGCGTGTGAAGGCGCTGGCGGCCCAGGAGCAGCGCGAGCAGGTCGAAGGCCTGTTCCAGGACGCCAAGAACCTCATCCGCGATGGCAAGTGGGCGGATGCCAAGGCGCGTCTGCTCGAGCTCCAGGAAACGCAGCCCGACCATCCGCAGCTTCAGGACTACCTCACGCGCGTCGAGAAGGAGATCCCCAACCAGGCGGCGATCGACGCGGCCAAGATGGCGCTGGAGAAGGAGCAACTCGGTGCGGCGGCCACCTCGCTCGCCAAGGTGAGCAAGGACACCCAGCTCTTCGAGAGCATGGGCACGCTGCGCCGGACGCTGCAGGAGAAGTCCGACAAGCGCGCCCGCGAGGCCCTGTCCATGCTGGACCAGAAGCAGATCGATCAGGCGAAGGCCATCACCGACGACATCCTCGTCGCCATCCCGACGCACCGTGACGCCAAGGTGATCAACGAGCAGGCCACGCGGCTCATCAACATCCGGGATGCGCCTCCGCCGCCTCCCGTTGCCCCGCCCACGATCAAGCCCTGGGATCAGGCCGTGGAGCGCTTCCGGGACGGAGACCTCAATGGCGCCATGGCCATGGCCAACGCCTGCGCGGCGAGGAACCCGCAGTGCAAGACGCTCATGACGTCGCTCACGGACTTCGGCAACCTCTACAAGAAGGTGGAGGAGCTGGACGTGAAGGGGCTGTCGCGCCTGATGGACCTGGACAAGAAGATCACCAACGGCCGCAGCAGCAAGCTCATCGGCAACGCGGGCAAGCGGGCCGCCAACCTGTTCTACAAGATGGCGTCCTCGGCCAAGGTGGCCGGACAGTGGGGACGGGCCATGGAGAATGCCCAGCGCGCCCTCCAGGCGGATCCGAGCCACGTGGGCGCCAGCGCCATCGTCACCGAGATGCGCGGCAAGGCGAAGGACGTCTACTGGAGTGCCTACGCCATCAAGGACAGCTCGCCCGAGGATGCCCTGCCCAAGTTCCGGGACGTCGTGAACATGACGCCTTCGGACGATGAGCTGCACCAGAAGGCCAAGGTCTGGGTGGAGAAGCTCCAGCGATGAAGAAGCGGCGAGGCACTCCCGAGGCCCCGTCGGTTCCGCCCGCTGGACAAGGAGACCTCTTCGGAGGGCTGACCCAGGCCGCGGCGCCCAGAGCGCCGTCGTCCGAGCCCGCCCCCCGGCCGTCGGCGCCCGTTCCCCCCGCCGAACTGCCGGATGTCTCCTCGACGCTGTCCGCGTTGCCGGGAGCGCCCGCGCGCCCCGCTCCGACGCGCACGGTGCTCACCGTGGGGGAGCTCACCCAACAGCTCAAGGCGACGCTCGAGGCCCGCTTCCCGCGGGTGATGGTGCGGGGGGAGGTGTCCGGCTTCCGGGGACCCCATGCTCGGGGTCACCTGTACTTCACGCTCAAGGACGCCGAGGCGTCGATCGACGTGAAGATGTGGGCCTCGCAGGCGGCACGGTTGCGCTTCCACCTGCGCGACGGCCTGGCGATGGTGGTCGAGGGCAGCGTGGACGTGTATGCGCCCGCCGGCCGCTACAGCCTCATCGCCTTCAAGATGGAGCCGGAAGGAGAGGGCGCGCTGGCGCTCGCCTTCGAGCAGCTCAAGGAACGGCTCGCCGCCGAGGGGCTCATCGGAGACAAGCGCCAGCGTCCGCTCCGGCCGCTGCCGTTTCTTCCCCGGCGCATCGGCGTGGTGACGAGCCGCACGGGCGCGGCCCTGCAGGACTTCCTGCGCGTGCTGCACTCGCGCCACCCCCGGTTGTCGGTGCTGCTGTGCGACGCGCGCGTGCAGGGGGAAGGCTCCGCCGAGGAGGTGGCTCGCGGCATCGAGCGCCTGGCGCGCACGGACGTGGACGTCATCGTCGTCACGCGGGGCGGCGGCTCCAAGGAAGACCTCTGGACGTTCAACGAGGAGCGTGTGGCGCGCGCCATCTTCGCCTCCCCGGTTCCGGTGGTGTCCGCCATCGGCCATGAGATCGACTTCACCATCGCGGACTTCGTGGCCGACTGGCGCGCGCCCACCCCCAGCGCGGCGGCGGAGCGCCTGGCCCCCGTGCTCCAGGATCTCCAATACGGGCTCGCCACCTGGTCGGTGCGCCTGCGCAAGGCCTCCGAGCGCCGGGTGCTGGAACTGCGCGGGCGCCTGGGCGTCCTGCGGGGACGGGTGGTGGACCCCCGGCGGCGGCTGTCCACCGAGCGGCTGCGGCTGGCGGATGCCGAGGAGGCCCTGACGCGGGGAATGCGGCAGGCGCTCCGTCAGCGGCGCGATGCGCTCAAGACGCATACCGAACACTTGCAGCGGCAGCGGCCCCAGGCACGGCTCGCCGAGCAACGCAACCGGCTGGCACAACTGTCCGCGCGACTGAAGGACGCGCTGCGGGCGGACGTGGCGACGCGGCGTGCCCAGGCGGCCCAGGCCCGGTTGCGGCTGGAGCGGGTGTCGCCGGTGGCTCGGGTGGCGGAGTTGCGCGCCCGTCTGGCCGAGCACCGCACCCGCCTGGTGGCCCTGCAGAAGGACTCCCTGGCGCACGCCATGGGGCATTTCCATCGTCTGGAGGGGCAGTTGGATGCCCTGAGCCCCTTGAAGGTCATGTCCCGGGGCTACGCGGTGGCCCTGCGGCGGCGCGATGGCGGCGTGGTGCGCTCCGTGGCGGACGTGGTCCCCGGGGACGTGCTCGGCATCCGCTTCGCCAGCGGCGGAGCCCGGACTCTCCAGGCATGCGAGGAAATCGAGGCCACTGTCACATCCGTGAAGGGTCCGACGGATTGCTGACGTCCCCCCGCATGTCTCCCTGGCACCCGAGGGGGGGGCTCCACTAGAGTCCCACGGCTCTTTTTTTCGAGGTGGACTGGCCGTGGCGAAGGACAGCAGGGGCAAGGTGGCGGAGGAGATCCCCGAGCAGTACGGGGATGTGGTGCAGCGTCTCGAGGAGATGGTTGCCCGGTTGGAGGGCGGTACCCTCTCGCTCGAGGACTCGCTCAAATCGTTCGAGGAGGGCATCAAGCTGGTACGCCGGGGCGAACAACTCCTCAACGCGGCGGAAAAGCGCATCGAGGAGCTGTTGAGCCAGGACGGACAGGAGGTCGTGGTGCCGATGCAGACGGGGGTGAAGCCGCCCGGGGTTGCCGTGGCTCCCTCGCCCGCTCCGTCACGAGGCAATACAGGGGCGTCCCGAGGCATCACGCCTCCCGAGGACGACGTGCCGTTCTAGCTTCTCTTGGGAAGAGATACCCCGGTCACCTCATGCAGAAGCCCAAGGTCACCATCGTCGACGATGATCGCGACACGCGGGAATTGCTCTCGCTCGCCCTCGAGTCGGAAGACTTCGAGGTCAATGCCGCCGCGAACGGGTTGCGATTGATCGCATCCCTGCAGCTCAAAAGGCCCGACGTCATCCTCATGGACGTGAACATGTCCTGGATCGATGGCTTCGAGTTGTGCAAAGCCGTGAAGAAGAACGAGGTCTTTCGCGACATCCCCATCGTCTTCATCAGTGGACGAGGGGATCCGGAGGACAAGCGGCGCGGCGTGGCGGTTGGCGCCGCGGATTATTTCGTGAAGCCCCTGGACCTGGTCGCGCTCATCAAGCGGCTGCGCCAACTCATCCCCATGCCCTCCCCCGACGTGCCCTGACATGACCTCTTTCAATCTGGACGCATACCTGAATGCTCAGCAGCAGCGCGTGGAAGCGTTGCTGCTCTCGCGCACCGAGGAGGTGGCCTCCCATGTCCCGCCGCGCCTGCTCGAGTCCATGCGCTACTCGCTCATGGCGGGTGGCAAACGGTTGCGGCCGGTGTTGTGCCTGAGCTTCGCGGAGGCCGTGCTCAAGCAGAGCACCGTGTCCCGCGTGGTGGAGGACAGCGCCTGCGCGCTCGAGTTCATCCACACCTATTCGCTCGTGCACGATGACCTGCCGGCCATGGACGACGACGATCTGCGCCGCGGCCGTCCCACCAACCACAAGGTTTATGGCGAGGCCATCGCCATCCTCACGGGTGACTCGCTCCTCACGGACGCCTTCTCCCTGGTGGCCGGAGGCCCCGAGCCGGTACGTGCCGCGCTCTGCCGCGAGCTGGCCGCGGGCTCGGGCTCCTGGGGCATGGTGGGCGGACAGGTGCTGGACATCGCCGATGATCGCCCCGCCCACATCGACTACCTCACGCGCATGCATCGTCTGAAGACGGGCGCCCTCATCCGCGCCGCGTGCCGCATGGGCGTGCTCTCCGCGGGCGGGGACGAGGACGCGCTGCGCCGCGCGGACATCTACGGCGAAGCGGTGGGGCTCGCCTTCCAGATCGCCGATGACGTGCTGGACGTCACGGGAGATGAGTCCTCGTTGGGCAAGCCGGTGGGCGCGGACGCCGCCGCCGGGCGCTTCACCTTCCCGGCGGTGCTGGGGCTCGAGGAGTCCAAGCAGCTCGCGGCTCGCAAGGTGGCCGAGGCCATCGCCGCGGTGCAGCCGCTGGAGCCCGGAGACGGTCCGTTGGCGGCGCTCGCGCGCTACTCGGTGGAGCGCAGCTCGTGATGGAGCGGCTCCTGCCGCGCATCCATTCCCCTCGCGATGTCCGGGCTCTGCCCGAGTCGGAACTGCCTCGCCTGTGTGAAGAGCTGCGCGAGGAGATCATCGCCATCTGTGGCCGCGTGGGTGGCCACCTGGGTGCCTCGCTCGGCGCGGTGGAGCTGATCGTCGCCCTGCACCGTGTCTTCCACGCGCCCCAGGACGCACTCGTCTTCGACGTGGGTCATCAGACCTACGCGCACAAGCTGCTCACCGGCCGGCGCGAGCGCATGGACACCCTGCGCCAGGCCGGAGGGATCGCCCCCTTCCTGGACCCCCGCGAGAGCCCCTACGACGCGCTGGCCGCGGGCCACGCGAGCACCTCCGTCTCCGCGGGGCTCGGCATGCTCCAGGGCCGGCGCCTGCGCGGTCTGCCCGGACACGTGGTGGCGGTGGTGGGCGATGGAGCGCTCACCGGCGGGCTCGCCTTCGAGGGGCTGAACAACACCGGAGGCACGCACCTGCCGCTGGTGGTGGTGCTCAACGACAACCAGATGTCCATCTCCGCCAACGTGGGCGCCATTCCGGCCCTGTTGCGCACGCACGAGGCCCGGGCCTTCTTCGAGGGACTGGGCTTCACCTACCTCGGGCCGGTGGATGGGCATGACCTGCCCGCGCTCCTCCACACGCTGCGCGAGGCGCGTGCCTCCTCTCGGCCGGTGGTGGTGCACGCGCTCACGCGGAAGGGCAGGGGCTTTCCCCCGGCCGAGGCGGATCTCCAGACGCGCGGCCACGCCATGGGTCCCTACGAGTGGCGGGATGGAAAGCTCGTGCGCTCGCGTGGCGGCCACCGCACCTTCAGCGAGGCGTTCGCCTCCGCGCTGGATGAGCTCATGGCCCGGGACGCGCGCGTGGTGGCGGTGACTCCAGCCATGCTGGAGGGCAGTGCCCTCGTGGAGTTGCAGCGGCGCTACCCCGAGCGCGTCTTCGACGTGGGCATCGCCGAGCAGCACGCCGTCACCTTCTGCGCGGGACTCGCCGCCACGGGGCTGCGGCCGGTGTGCGCCATCTACTCCACCTTCCTGCAGCGCGCGTACGATCAGATCATCCACGACGTGTGCCTGCCGGGCCTGCCCGTGTTGTTCGCCGTGGATCGCGCGGGGCTCGTGGGCGCGGACGGCGCCACCCACCAGGGGGCCTATGACGTGGCCTCGTTGCGGCCCATTCCCGGCCTCACCGTGATGGCGCCGGTGACAGGGGAGGATCTGCCAGGGATGCTGGCCACCGCGCTCGCGCTGGACGGCCCCTCCTTGCTGCGTTTTCCCCGGGGCACGTTGCCGGAAGGGCCTCCGGAGCTCTCCGTGGAGTCGCTGGAGCCGGTGCGCGGGGCGCGCTGGGTGAAGCGGGCGTCCCGGGCGCGGGTGACGTTCATCACGCTCGGGCCGTTCGCCTTGTCCGCGTGGGAGGCGGCCTCGGCGGAGCCGGACTGGAGCGTGCTGGACGCGCGCTTCGTGTCCCCGCTCGACGAGGCGGCCGTGCTGGAGGCCGCCGCTTGCGGACGTCTGGTGGTGGCGGAAGAAGGGACGACGCGGGGTGGGTTGGGCAGCGCGGTGTTGGAATTGCTCGCCGCGAAACAGGTGCCGGCCCGGGTGACGCTCCTGGGCATGCCGGACACCTTCGTGCCGCATGGCGACGCGCGGGTGCAGCGAGCTGAACTGGGCCTGGATGCCGCGGGCCTTCGCCGTGCCGCCCTGGCATTGCTCGCCGAGGGGAAGGCCTCATGAAGCCGCGCAAGGAACGGCTCGATGTCCTGGTGGTGGAGCGGGGGCTCGCCGAGTCGCGCACCAAGGCGCAGGCCCTCATCCTCGCCGGTCAGGTGGTGGTGGCGGATCAACGGGTGGACAAGCCCGGCTCCCTGGTGGCCGTGGAGGCGGAGCTGCGGCTCAAGGGCGAGGTGTTGCCCTACGTGTCCCGCGGCGGATTGAAGCTCAAGGCCGCCATCGAGCGCTTTGGTCTGGACATGCGCGGCCGGGTGGCGGCGGACATCGGCGCGAGCACCGGCGGCTTCACCGACTGCCTCCTGCAAGAGGGCGCCGTGCGCGTGCACGCCATCGACGTGGGCTACGGCCAGCTCCACGAGAAGCTGCGCACCGATTCGCGCGTGCGCTCGCGCGAGCGCGTCAACGCCCGCTACCTCACCGACGAGGATCTGCCCGAGCCCGTGGACGTGGTGGTCATCGACGTGAGCTTCATCTCGCTCACGCAGGTCCTGCCCGCGGTGCTGCCCTTCATCAAACCCCGGGGCCTGCTGGTGGCGCTCGTGAAGCCTCAGTTCGAGGTGGGGCCCGACAAGGTCGGCAAGGGCGGCGTGGTTCGGGACGTGGCCGCGCGCCAGGGGGCCATCGACTCCGTGTCCGCGTTCGTGCGCGAGCAGGGCCTCTCCGTGCGCGGGGTCATGGACTCCACCGTGCCTGGGCCCGCGGGCAACGTCGAGGCCCTGCTCGTCGCCGACAGGGCCTGAAGCGGCTTCACGCCGCCGACAGGCGCTCCAGGCACTCGATGATGCTCGCTGGATGCTCCGCGAGCGCATCCGGTCCGGCGTTCTGGAGGAGCGCGGTCGAGTCGAATCCCCACTGGACGGCGATCACCTTCACGCCCGCCTGTTTGCACGCCTCCACGTCCCGGCACTCATCGCCGACATAGACGAGTTGCTCGCGCGACAGTCCGCCCCGTTTCATCAGGGCCCGCAGCAGCCGGGCCTTCCCGAACACGCGGCTGCTGCAATGGATACCCTCCACCCAGCCCTCGAGGGCATGTCGTCTGAGGACCTCGCGGATGTTTCCCTCGTCATTGGTGGACAGGATGCTGAGCCGCAGCCCCCGGCCCCTCAGCTCCCGCAGCAGCTCGAGGATGCCCTCGTGGAAGTCGATCTCGTGAAGGGCGCCTCGGTAGTCCTGGAGTACCTGCGTCACCAGTCCGGGCAAACGCCAGGGTGATACCCCCAGGCGCTTGCTCCGATCGAGTACGGACAGATTGCGCAGCTCCTCCAGTCCGCTGTTCGTCAGAAGCCCATAGCCCTTGCGCTCGGCGATGGCGTTGTAGAGCCGGATGGCCACCGAGCGCGAATCCACCAGGGTTCCGTCGAAATCGAACACCACATCCGTCACCATCAACCCATCTCCTCCGCATGGTCCGGCGCGCAGTGTATTCGTCCCATCACCCGCCGAGGAATCGTCGCGCGAGCGCGCCCGGGGCGTGAATACCATGAGGGCTCCTTCGCTTCGTCCCCGAGGTCGCCCCATGAAAGCCCGAGTCCTGGCTCTGTTCCCCGCCGCGCTGCTGTCCGCCCAGACGTGGGCCGCCGAGCCCAGGGCCACCCAGAAGGCGGACCTCGACGGGGATGGCAAGCCGGAGTCCATCGCCCTGCACTGGAACGAGAACAAGGGCTCCTTCACGCTCAAGATTGGGAAGGCCTCCTTCACCTCGCCGGAAAGCAGGCTGCAGGGTGGGGCACTGGACGTGGTGGACCTCCTGGAAGTCGGTGACAAGTGGAAGGAGGTCGCCGTGTCGTCGGGCTTCACCGATGGCGACAAGCGCATCTTCCTCTTCGGCTTCGATGGCAAGGCGGTGAAGCCCCTGGGCGAGGTCCACTCCCTGGGCGAGGTGAAGGGCAATGGCATCGTCCTGTCGCAGATCTGGATGGGCTTCTGGAACAGGACGGAGAAGTACGCCCTGGACCGAGAGACGTGGTCGGTGCGCCGGGTCGCCCAGCCGCTCTACTACGTCGGCAAGCAGGCGACGGTGAAGCAGACCTTTCCGCTCGGCAACAGTCGGAAGGATTCGACGCCGATCGCCAACCTGGCCCCCGGGACGACCATCGAGGTGCTGGCCGCGGACGTCCCGGAGCGCCAGGGAGAGCCAGTGTTCTACATGGTGAAGTCCGTGACGGGGCTGCTCGGGTGGACCTCGCACAAGGAGCTGTCGGCCAAGACGGAGGGGCTGCCGTTCGCGGGCCCTGCTTCTGTCGTCGATGGGTCCCCCTCCGCCCGATGACTCGAGCGGACGGGGAGCCGTTCACTGCCGCTCGCGCAGCTCCCGGTAGCGCGCGAGCGACAGCGGCTTGACGAGCTTGCGGCCCACGCGCATCCAGAGCGTGCCCGAGTCGTCCAGCGCGCCGAAGAGGCTGTCGCCCTGGACCTGGTAGCGGAAGAGCACGCCCTTCTCCGCCTCCTCCGTGGCGACGATCTCCACGGGGTAGGGATCCGGCACCGCCTCCGAGCCCTGCGCGCTGGTGAACAGGTAGAACGCGTTGCTCGGGCCGGGCTGGACGAAGCGCGCCACCAGCGCGCCGTTGGGCTTGAGGGCCGTCTGATCCTTGTTCACGATCCCTCCTTGGGAGGCCTTGTTGCCCGGCAGGTTGCGGACATCCAGGAACCAGGTCTGGTTCGCGGTGACGACCGCCAGTCGCGAGTTGTTGTTGTAGGGCACCAGCGCGGCCAGGTAGCCCGGCAGGTTCTGGGTGGTGATCCACAAGCGAGTGTCCGTCGAGGCCCGGCACAGGCCTGTCTTCCCGAGCGCGCAGGCCCGCACGACGGCCGCGTCGTCCTGCTGCGTGCCCAGGTACATCACCGAGCCCGTGTCATCGAACGCCGTCCAGAACGGTTGGTTGAGCGTGAGGGAGTCGAGTTCGTAGGTCGCGGTCAGCGAGCCATCGGAGTACTTCAGGACCGCGACCCGGACGGCGGTGGTGGTAGCGCCATCGTCCTTGAGTGGCACCACGACGGTTCCCGTGCTGGTGCCGCCCGTGCGCACCTGCGGCTCGCCGGCGATCTGGCCGGGCAGGTAGTTCGTGTCGCCGATGATGGTCCGCTCCCAGAGGAGCTTGCCCGCGGGGCTCACGAGCCGGAGCTGCGTGCTGTCGTAGATGATGGCGCTGCCATCGGGCCCCACCGCGAGGTTCTTCACCGCCGCGTCCGACGTGTAGGCGATGGAGAAGTCCGCCTTCAGCGCGAGCACGCCCCGGTCACGCGTCCACAACCAGCGCAGACCCGTGAGCGCGGGCTTGCGATCGGTGATGATCGTGGTCGCGTCACAGCGGAAGTCCATCTCCAGGGAGTCGGCGTTCGCCGGATCGCTCTTCTTGACCCGGAAGAGCGTGGGGACGTTGCCCTGCATGGCGCAGCCGATGAACGACACGTTGTTGCCCGTGCCCTCGGCGACGAAGTACAGCGGGACGACCTGGGTGTTGCCGCTGATGGGCTCGACGACTTCGTCCACCGGGAAGAACGTGGCGAGCTGGGCCTGGGAGACGTTGGAGCGCCCGTCGGCGCAGGTGACCTGCGCGCTGAGCGACAGGGTGGCCGCGATGCCCTTCGTGTAGCGGAGCTCATCCGTCCCCAGGACCACCTGCGTGGGATTGCCCGCGTAGGGCACCACCTTGATCGCCCGGGTGTCGTCGAAGATCTCCAGCCGCTGCACCTGATCACAGCCGGACGTGTTGACGGCGAACTTGAAGCTGGTCCCCACGGTATTCGTCTCCGCGAGTTGGATGACGACCTGGGGGGGCTCTGGGATGGTGATGGGTGGGGTGTTGTTGCACGCGAGTGCGCACCAGGAGAGCAGCAGGGCCGGGCCACGGGACGCCCGGAGGAAGGTTCGGAGGGACATGGTGCGCTCCAGTCTAGGACAGGAGCGCCCGGTCCTGTCAGGACACACCGTGTCAGACCTCGCGGGGCAACCGGACGGAGAAGGTCGTGCCATTCTCGGCCGTCGAGCGGGCGCTGACGTTGCCTCCATGGGCGCGGACGATCTGATCCACGATGTACAGCCCCAGGCCGATGCTCCGGCCCGTCTTGTCCGCGCCCTGGGTGCCGCGCTGCAGGGGCTCGAAGAGGAAGGGGAGCCTGTCCTGTGGGATGGGCTCGCCCAGGTTGTGCACCGCCAGCAGGGCGTGGGCATCATCCCGGCTGACGTGGATGCGCACGGGGCTCGTGGCGGGGCTGTACTTCACCGCGTTGCTCACGAGGTTGACCACCACCTGGGCGATGCGATCCGCGTCCCACTCGCCCGAGGGCATTTCTTCCGACGAGAAGAAGATGTCCCGGTCCGGATGGGCGAGCTTCACCTCTTCCACGGCGTGCCAGGCGATGTCCTCGAGCGCCGCGGGTCCGCGCTCCACCCGCAGGCCGCTTCCCAGCCGTGCCTGCGTGAAGTCGAGCAGGTCGCGAATCATCCGGTTGGTGCGCTCCGCGCTGGACTGGATGCGGGCGATCACCTTGGTGAGCCTCTCGTCGAGATCCACGCGGCGCAGCAGCAGTTGCGTCGACATGAGGATGGCGGAGATGGGACTGCGCAGGTCGTGGCTGACGATGCCGATGAGTTGTTGCTCGAACTTGATGCGGTCATCGGCGACGCGCTCGCGAGTGGTGCGCTCGCGCGCGAGCCGGACCGCGCTTTCGATACGGGCCAGGAGTTCCGTGGCGCTGAAGGGCTTGACCAGATAGTCGTCCGCGCCGGCCTGGAGCCCTTCGATGCGGGCCTCGGGTCCCGCCCGCGCCGACAACAGGATGAACGGCACGGCCTGGGTCTTCGGATTGGCGCGGAGCTTGTCGAGCAGCCCGAAGCCATCCAGCCGAGGCATCATCACGTCGCTCAGGATGAGGTCTGGCGGTGACTCGATCACGGCCTGGTACGCGGCTTCCCCGTCCGCGACCGCCCGCACGTCGTTGGAGCGCTCGAGCAGGGACTTGATGTAGCCGCGCATGTCCGCGTTGTCGTCGGCGATGAGGATCGTCGGCCGGGTGAAGGGGGAGCTCGCCGTGGCCACCGGAGTGGCCGAGGGGGAGGCGGTTCGCGGGGGCGGTTGCGTGCCGGGTGGGGAGGAGAGGGGCGCTGCCGCATCGGGCAACCAGCGCATCGCCTCCTCGACGAAGGCGGAGGTCAATCCTGGAGTGCTGGCGGGCTTCTCGTGGTGTTTGACGCGCGAGGACTCCAGATGGGCATGGCCCAGGGGAATCTCGACATGGAACGCGCTGCCTTCGCCCTCCACGCTCTGCACCCAGAAGGAACCACCCTGCAGCTTCACGAGCTCCTGGATCATCGCCAGTCCGATGCCGGTGCCTTCGTAGGTGCGGCCCCGGGTGCTCTCCACGCGGTGGAAGCGCTCGAACAGCCGCGGCAGCTCGGCTTCCGGAATGCCCGCCCCGGTGTCCCTCACCGTCAACCGGATCCGCTGGGCAACCCGGGTGAGCCGGACCTCCACCTCGCCCTCGAGGGTGAACTTGAAGGCGTTGGAGATGAGGTTGAGGACGATCTTCTCCCAGAAGTCCGGGTCCACGTAGACCGGTTCCGAAAGGGAGGGCACGGTGATGACGTAGCGCAGTCCGGCCCGGGTCATCGCGGACTCGAAGGCACTCGCGAGCTCCACCGTGAGCCGTGGCAGATCCGTGGGCCGGTAGCTCGCCTGGATCCGGCCCGCTTCGATCCGGGAGAAGTCCAGCAGGGTGTTGACGAGCTTGAGCAGCCGCGAGCCGCTGCGCAGGATGAGTTGCTGCCGCTGCCGCTGGCCGGGGGAGAGCGGATCCTCATCGTCCGAGAGGGAGTCCTCCAAGGGGCCGAGCATCAACGTCAGGGGGGTGCGGAACTCGTGGGACACATTGGAGAAGAAGGCCGTCTTGGCGCGGTCCAGTTCGGCCAGGGCCGCGGCGCGCTTCTGCTCTTCCTCATAGGCCCGCACGCTCGTGACCGCGTTGGTCACGGTGGCTCGCAGCAGTTCGTAGAAGGTCTGGTAGCCCACATCCAGGGCCCGCCGCACGCTGACGCCCGCCACCAGGCATCCGGTGGGAGCCGTGGCGCCCACGGGGTGGATGGGCAGGAGCATCGCCGTGTGAGGGGGGTCCTCATGGGGTCCGCAAGTCCATGCGCCGAACCGGTCGCCGAGCCCTTGCAGTCGCTCCAGCCGTCCTGAGTCGCGCACGTGCCCAAGAGGCCAGGCCGGTGTGCTTCCGGCGCCGAATTCGAGGGTCCGGGGACAGGCCTCGCTTTCCGGCGCGAGTCCCGTGCTCCCCAGGAGCCGGGCCTGACCCCCGGCCTCGTCGAACTGGTAGAGGAGCAGGAAGGGCAGATCGAGCGCGAACTCGGTGCCCAGTTGCGTCAGCCGCTCGCCGAGTTCCACCATGGAGAGCGCGTTGCCGAGCCGGACGGCGAGGTGTTGCAGCGCCTGGGTCCTGCGGGCGCTGAGCATCCTGTCGGTGGTCTCGGTGATGGGGTGGAAGAGCCCTCCAACCTTTCCCGACTCATCCCGGATGGGACTGAACGAGAAGGTCATGAAGGCCTCTTCCAGGTAGCCATGGCGGTCGAGCACCATGGGCAGGTTCTCCAGGTAGGAGCCCGTTCCACCCTGGGCCCGGTCGACGACGGCTCCCACGGCGGGCAGGGCGGACGCCCAGCACTCGTTGAAGGGCTGCCCCATCGACTCGGGGTGCTTCGCGCCGCAGATGGGCCGGTAGGTGTCGTTGTAGATCTGGATCCGCTCGGGCCCCCAGGCGATGAGGATGGGGAAGGTGGAGGAGAGGCAGAGGCTGACGGTGGTCCGCAAGCTCTGGGGCCAGGTCTCGACCGGGCCCAGGGGGGTGCGCGCCCAGTCCATGGAGCGGATGAGCACGCCCATGTCCCCTCCGCCCGAGAGCCAGTCCATGCCGTGTCCGGGAGGGGACTCGGGACTCTTCGCATTCTCTTCGGACGACGCGGGCTTCATGACATGGGATCATAATGGGCACCTCCTCGCCAGGAATGGGGTGCCTTGGGCTGTCCCTCGGCGACCCTCCCTCCGACGTCAGGGTGGGGAGCCGACCCACGAGGTCCAGTGGGAGGCGAGCGGGGGAGCGGATGCCTCGCTGGCTGGAACCGGCGCCCACCAGGAGTGGCCGCATGGGGGGCAAGGAGGATGATTCTTGCCCCAGCCGCTCGCGTCCTACACGCTGGCCCCCAAACCGCTTCGACGGCATGATTCGGAGCCGCGCATGACGGCTGACGCTTTGTGGGAACATCTCCAGTCTCTTCAAACGCTTGGGCAGCGGGTCCACGCAGCGTGGGGGTTCGCTTGAGGGCGGAACTCGCGGGGTCTCGCGGTTGCGTGCTGGTGATTGGTGCGCGCGAGCCTAATCAGGTCTTGCTCGCCCACCTGTCGCATGTCGGCTACCAGTGGGTCCTCACCGAGGACATGACCGATTTGATGCGCCTGGCCGAGTCGTCCCGGCCGGATGCCGTGCTCGTGTCGACCACCGGCAAGCGAGCCACCGAGGCGCTGGAGGCCGTGCGCCGGGCTCCCCTGCTGCGCGAGTTGCGCGTGCTGGCGGATCTGACGCGCTCGCGCTCGGAGGTGCTGCGCAAGCTGCCCGTGGATGACTGGGTGCGCAGCCTCGAGGAGCTCACGGCGCGGCTGGATTCCGCGTTGCGCGAGCGGCGGCTGATGGAGCGCACGCGCAACCGCATGGAGCGCTTGCTGGAAATCACCCAGGCGGCCACGAGTTCGCTCGAGCTGGAGGAGATCCTGCGCCTGGCGGTGGAGAAGGTGGGCGCGGTCATCAACGCGGATCGCTGCTCGGTGGTGTTGGTGGAGGACAACAACGCGACCACCGTCAACGTGGTGGCCACGATGGAGAGCCCGGGCCTGTCGCTGGACATGGATCTGGCGCGCTACCCCGAGCTGCGCCGGGCCCTGGAGACGCGGGAGCAGGTGCTGGTGGAGGAGGCGCAGCGGGATCCCCTCATGGCCGAGGTGCGTCCGACCATCGCCCCGCTCGGCGTGCGCTCCATCCTCGTGCAGCCCCTGGTGTGCCATGACGAGCTGCTCGGGGCGCTCTTCCTGCGCATCTCCCACGGCTCGGAGGGCTTCAACCGCGACGAGCAGGAGTTCGCCCAGGCGGTGGGCGCGGCGCTCGCCAACTGCATCCGCAACGCGCGCATGCACACCGCGCTCAGGAAGAAGCGCGACGAGCTGGAACTGGCCTACGTGGAGCGCTACCGCGAGCTGTCCGAGGCCAACCGCCGCCTGAAGGATCTCAACCGGCTCAAGGACGAGATCATCGCCGTGTGCAGCCATGATCTGCGCGCGCCGTTGCAGGTGCTGCTGGGCCATGGCCGGCTGCTGCTGGAAGGCGAGCTGGACGCGCTGCAGAAGCAATCCGCCGAGGCGATGATCCGCCAGGGCCGGAAGATCCTCAGCCTGGTGGAGTCGCTGCTGGAGCGCGGCAAGGGAGACGTGGCGCGGCTGTCCATCGAGCCGCGCGTGCTGGACATGTCGGTGCTGTGCACGGAGAGCGTCACGGAGCTGGCGATCCTCGCCGCCGAGCGCGGCGTGTCCCTGCGCTCCGAGGCGACCGAGCGCATGATGCTCATTGGTGACGAGCTCAAGCTGCACGAGGTGCTGCAGAACCTCATCACCAACGCCATCCACCACGCCAAGGACGCGGGAGTGGTGGTGGTGCGCACCTCTCGGCTGGCGCGGCCGGACGGAGACGTGGCGCGCATCGTGGTGCAGGACGACGGCAAGGGCATTCCCCCCGAGGAACTGCCCCTCGTGTTCGACCGCTACCGCAGTGGGGCCAAGGCGGGGGGCGGCACGGGCCTCGGACTGGCCATCTGCAAGGAGTTCGTGGAGCTGCACGGCGGGGAGATCTGGGCCGAGGCCCCGCCCGAGGGGGGCGCCGCGTTCATCTTCACCCTGCCGTTGGCACAGGAAGTCAGCCGTGCCGTGCAGAACCTGCCCAACAAGGACACGTCCGAGCAGCCGCGCGTCCTGGTGGTGGAGGACGAGCCGGAGATCGCCGCGGTGCTGGTGGAGGTGCTGCGCTCGCGCTACCGCGTGGACGTGGCACGCGATGGCGCCGAGGGCCTGGCGCGTGCCCGCTCGGGCAAGCCGGATCTGGTGGTGATGGACGTCTTCCTGCCCAAGCTGGACGGGTTGGATGCCGCCGTGGCCCTCAAGTCTTCCTCGGACACCGCGGGCATTCCCGTCATCCTGCTGTCGGCCCACCAGGGCGTGGCCGACAAGGTGCGTGCGCTCAACTTGGGCGCCGTGGACTACATGAGCAAGCCCTTCAACGCGATGGAGCTGCTCGTGCGCACCGAGCGCGCCCTCAAGCTGAAGAAGGCCGAGACCGAGATGGAGCGCTCCTCGACGCTCTCGCGGCGCAACGGCAACGATCCCATCACCGGCCTCTATGACCGGCGCGGTCTCCTGTTGCGCCTGGAGCACGAGGTGAGCCGGGGTCGGCGCTACAGCCGGCCGGTGAGCCTCGCCGTGCTCCGCCCGGATCGTCCCGTGCTCGATGACTCGCTGCGCGGCCTGCCAGACGTGATGCGCGCACGCCTGCGCACCCAGGATCTGCTCGGACACCTGGGGGATGGAGTGCTCGCCGTCATCCTGCCGGAGTGCAATGTTGAAGCAGGGCGCAACGCCATCAGCCGTCTGGTGCCGGATGTCGAGAAGCAGACGAGGATGGAGTACCGCTCGGCGGTGGCGGACGTGAGCCACGACAGCGAGCCGGCGGATCGCATCCTGGAGCGGTTGGGCGCGTCGGGACCGGGCTTGAAGTCGTAGTAGAGTCGCGGGCGTGCGTCCCTCGCGACTCCACACCCGCGCTGTACCGCTCCTGGTCCTGCTCGGGTGGACGACGGCCGCGATGTCGGCCCCGCGCCGGGCCGCGGTGGACCGGTCGGCGATGCGCGAGGCCATCTCCGCGGCGGCGGCCCCGGATGACAGGCGCGCCTCGTCGGCCAGCTATGCGCATGACTTGAGGGCGCAACTGCTGAGCCTGGAGGGCCAGCATCACGAGGCGGCGGATGCCTTGCGTCTGGCCCTGGCCACGGACGAGGGCAACCCCTACCTGCTCACGCGCCTGGGCGAGGAGTACTCGCTCGTGGGCGACCTGATGCGCGCGGAGAACGAGCTGCGGCGCGCGGTGGCGCTGCATCCGCGCTACTACCCCGGCAGGATGATGCTCGCGCGGGTGTTGTTGGAGGCGAGACGGACCGAGCGGGCCCAGGTTCAGCTGCGCCAGGCCCTCCGGCTCAAGCCCCGCGAGCCCGAGGCGTATCTGCTGCTCGCGCAGTTGCACCTGGACGCGCGGGCGAACGCCCGGGCGGTGCGGGTGGTGGAGCAACTGGCGAAGGCGCTGCCGGGGGAGATCTCGGGTTTCCGGCGCCTCGGGCTGGCCCTGGCCGAGCGGGGGGACGCGGCCCGGGCCCAGCGGATGTTGTCGCGGGCCCTGGAGCGGGATCCGGGTGACGTGGAGTCCCTGATCGCGCTCGCGCGGCTGCACGAGAAGGCGGGGCACCTCCAGCGGGCCGAGGACTGCTTCGCCCGGGCCCTGGAGAGGGATCCGGACAACGCGGCGATGTTGGAAGCCGCGGGACGGCTCGCCTTGCGGCTCGGCTCCTCGGTGCGGGCGCGAGCGTATTTCGATCGGCTGCTCACGAACGCGGGAGATCCCGAGCTCGCCGTGCAGGCGGCCCTGGTGTTCCTGTCCGCGCATGACAGCGCGTCCGCCCTGGAGGTGCTGGACGCGGCCCGGAAGGGCAGGGGGGGCTCTCCGCGCGTCTCCTTCTCCGCGGGCCTCGTGCACGAGCGGATGCGTCACTACGAGCAGGCGGCCGCCGCCTATGCCGAGGTGCCGGACACCTCGGCGCTCGCGGCCGATGCGCGCACCCGCCGCGCCATCTGCCTGTCGCGGGCGGGACAGCACGCGGAGGCCCTGAAGCTGTTGCGCGAGTCGCTGGCCGAGCGTCCCGAGGACACCGAACTGGAGGTCCAACTGGCCCGCGCCCTGGAGCGGGGAGGGGATGTGGAGCACGCCGTGGCCACGCTGCGCGAGGCGATTGAGCGCAAGCCTCAGCCGGATTTGCTGGAAGCGCTCGCCGCCACCTTGAAGCGCCAGGGCCGCTCCTCCGAGGCCCTGGACGTGCTGCGCGAGGCGATCGCGCGGATGCCCGGGGATCCGGCGCCGCGCTACGTGCTCGCCACCGTGCTGTTGCAGCAGGGAGACGAAGCGGGGGCCCTCACCTGGATGCGCAGCGTGTTGCAGGTGGAGCCGGACCACGCCCCGGCCCTGAACTTCATCGGCTACCTGTTGGCCCAGCGGGGCCGGGACTTCGCCGAGGCGGAGCGGCTGGTGCGACGGGCGCTGGCGTTGCGTCCGGACACCGGCTCCTTCCTCGACTCGTTGGGGTGGATCCACTACCGGCGGGGCGACTATCCGCGCGCGGTGGAGGCGCTGGCCCGGGCGGCGGAGCTGGAGCCGGAGGAACCCGTCATCCTCGATCACCTGGGAGATGCCTACCAGCGGGTGTCGCGTCCGGACGAGGCCGCGGGGGCGTGGCGGCGCGCCCTGGAGTTGCTCGCGCAGATGCCCGAGGCGGCGGATCCAGCGGATCAACGCGCGCTCATCGAGCGGAAGCTGAAGTTGCTACCCACGGCTGCGTCGGGTCGCTAATGTCACCGGCTGTCATGGCGCGCTTCGACGAGGGCTTCTTCACGAGCAGGGATGGGCTGCGGCTCTATTGGATGTCCGAGCAGCCGGAGCAGCCCCGCGCGCATGTGGTGCTCGTGCACGGCTATGGCGACCACACGGGCCGCTACCGTCCGACGTTCGCCGCGCTCACGGCCCAGGGCTTCGCGGTGCACGGCCTCGACTACCGGGGCCATGGCCGCGCGGATGGGCGCCGGGGCCACTGCGATACCTGGCCCGACTACCTGGACGACCTGAGCGCCTTCTGGGAGCGGGTGCGTCACACGGCGGGCGGTGGCAAGCTCTTCCTGCTCGCCCACAGCCATGGCGCGCTCATGTCGGTGCACCTGCGAGCGCGCGGCGGGCTGGACGGGCTGAGCGGCATGGTGTTGTCGTCTCCCTACTTCAAGCTCGCCCTCACGCCGCCGCGTGCGAAGCTGCTGGCCGCGCGGGTGCTCGCGCGGATCGTTCCCTGGGCCCCCATTCCCACGGAACTCACCCCCGAGCAGCTCAGCCGCGACGAGGGGGTCCAGCGCGAGGCACGTCAGGACCCGCTCTATAATCGGATCGCGACCCCGGGCTGGTTCATCGAGTCCACCCAGGCGCAGGAGAAGGTGCTCGCGCTCGCTCCGAGCATCCAGTTGCCCCTGTTTCTCTTCACCGGGGCGGAGGATGGCGTGGCCAAGGTGGAAAGCGGACGGGCCTTCTTCGATGCCGTGGGCTCGCGCGACAAGGTGTACAAATCCTATCCCGGCATGCGTCACGAGCCGCTCAACGAGCTAGGCAAGGAGCAGGTCTTCCGGGACGTCTCTAACTGGATCTCCGAGCATCTCTGACGTAGGTTGGACTCTCACCGCACGCGTTTTCGATAGGCGAGGGCACCTCCGAGGGGCACCGCATGGCACAGAGCGAGCAGACGGGCATCATCGGCAAGGGCATCATCATCCGGGGGAACCTGACCGGGGGTGGGGATCTGGTCATCGAGGGGCGGGTGGAGGGGCAGATCGCCCTGAAGAACCATCTGACCATCGAGGGCACCGGCAAGGTGCAGGCGGACATCCGCGCCGAGGAATTGACCATCAACGGCGAGGCGAGTGGCAACATCGACGCGTCGGGCCGGGTGGCCATCAACGCGTCGGCGAAGGTCGCGGGGGACATCAAGGCCCCGCGGGTGGTCATCGAGGATGGGGCGGTCTTCAACGGATCCATCGAGATGGACGTGAAGTTGCCGGACGACATCTAAACGGGCTTCACGGCCCGCAGCACGCCTCGGGAGGGGTGGACAACACTCATGGCGAATACGGTCATCGGTTCGAGCATTGTCATCGATGGTGAAATCTCCGGCGACGAGGATCTCGTCATCCAGGGGACGGTGAAGGGCAAGATCTCTCTGCGCGAGAGCCTCTACGTCGAGGGCAGTGGCGTGGTGGAAGCCGACATCGAGACGCAGAACGTGGAGATCGCGGGCCGCGTCACGGGCAACATCGCGGCCACCGACAAGGTGGAACTCAAGACGGACTGCCGCGTGGTGGGTGACATCAAGGCCCCGCGCATCCTCATCGCCGACGGAGCCTCCTTCAAGGGCAACGTCGACATGGACATTCCGAAGGAGCGCTGATCCTTGGCCACCGTGAAGGAACTGGCCCCCGGGGCCGTGGACAACACCGTGGTGGGTCAATCCATCCTCATCAGCGGCAGGCTGACGGGTGATGAGGACCTGACCGTACGTGGCAGGGTCGAGGGTGAGCTCACGCTCAGCCGGACCCTCATCGTGGAGCCCACGGGCGTCGTGAAGGCGAACGTGGCGGTGCGCAACGCCATCATCAGTGGCGTGGTGGTGGGCAACATCAACGCCACCGAGAGCGTGGAGCTCACCCGCGAAGGCCGCATGGTGGGGGACATCCACGCCCCGCGCGTCATCATCGTGGACGGAGCGAGCTTCCGTGGCCGCGTGGACATGGGCGAGGTCGAGCCGGGCCGCGTGCCCGCCGAGCGTCCCGCGCTGCCGCGTCCGGCC
>Ga0081606_1000058_pt1 | contig 102940 bp, 91 predicted proteins | sample EareggfetidaYelm_FD_71127 | JGI IMG/M metagenome (GOLD analysis project Ga0081606, IMG submission 71127) | Earthworm egg capsule microbial community from the University of Washington, USA - E. fetida Yelm (SPADES assembly) (version 2) | ecosystem: Host-associated > Annelida > Reproductive...
TTGGCAATAAAGCGCCTTTACGCATGCGGATGTCATTCTGCGCCATTTCAACTTCCTGCAAGGTAATGTTGAGCTCCTGGTTGTTTTTGAGTGCAATGTCAATCAAAGCATTCAGGTTCGGGTCTTTAAAATAATTGTGCCAGCTGAGGTTGGAGCTGTTTGCAGTATCCGATGCCTTTGCATAAGATTCCGGAAGGTTGGGATTGGCAGCCGTGGGCGTTATCGCCGGTGCCTTGCAGCCTGCAATCGCCAGGAACAAACCCAAAGGCAACAGGTAGCGGTATGTTTTCAATTTATACATTGTGGTCGATTTCTTCAGTTAGTGGATTTTCTTCTTCGTGTTTGACTAAGCGGTGTTTTTCAGCAATTCTTCCAAAGACATAATAAAGCCCCGGAATGATCAGCACACCAAATACGGTTCCTACAAGCATTCCGCCGGCAGCAGCTGAACCAATGGTGCGGTTTCCGGTGGCGCCCGGGCCGCTTGCAAATACTAACGGGATCAATCCGGCAATAAAAGCAAACGATGTCATTAATATGGGACGAAACCGGACAGACGCGCCTTCAATTGCAGATTCCAGGATCGATTTCCCGTCTTTGTGTTGCTGCGCGGCAAATTCTACAATCAGCACGGCATTCTTACCCAGTAATCCGATGAGCATGACCATGGCGACCTGCGCATAAATATTATTCTCCAATCCCATGATCTTGAGCAATAAGAAGGCACCAAAAATGCCCGCTACGAGCGACAGGATTACCGAAAACGGCAACACAAAACTCTCATATTGCGCGGCAAGGATCAGGTATACGAATCCGAGGCAAATCAGGAAAATGTAAATCGCTTCGTTGCCACGCGCTACTTCATCTTTCGAAATACCTGCCCAGTCTATGGCATAACCACGCGGTAATGATTTTTCGGCGACTTCGGTAATGGCCTTGATCGCTTCACCACTACTATAACCTGCTGCCGAAGCGCCACTGATTTCAGATGCGGTGTACATATTCTGTCGCGTAATTTCTGAAAGCCCATACACTTTGTCCATCCGCATAAAAGCAGAAAACGGCACCATTTCGTCATGGTCGTTTTTCACATACAGTTTCAGGATGTCTGTTGGCAATGCCCGGTATTGCGGAGAAGCCTGTACAATCACTTTGTATTGCCTTCCGAATTTGATAAAACTGATCTCATAATTACTGCCTACCAATGTTGAAAGCGTATTCATCGCATTGTCAATCGAAACGCCTTTTTGTTGCGCCAGGTCATTGTCGATATGAAGCATGTATTGCGGAAAACTCGCACTGAAGAAGCTGAATACCGATGACAATTCCGGGCGTTTGTTGAGCGCTTTTACAAAATCATTGCTTACGGTTTCCATTTTTTTGTAATCGCCGGAACCGGTTTTGTCAAGCAGGCGCAATTCAAATCCACCCGCGGCACCATAACCCGGAACAGCCGGCGGCTGGAAGAATTCTATAGTGGCACCGGTGATGTCTTTGGATTTTTCCTCAAGCTCGGCCATCACTTCCTGTACGGAATGGTTGCGGTCGTCCCAGCTTTTAAGGTTGATTAAACAGGTTCCGGAGTTGGCACCCGTACCTTCCGTCAGGATTTCATATCCGGCAAGTGAAGAAACGGATTGTACGTCGGGAATGCCCTCGGCAATTTTCTGCAACCGTTCGGAAATCTGGTTCGTGCGCTCCAGCGAAGAACCCGGCGGTGTCTGGATAACGGCATAAAACATCCCCTGGTCTTCATTCGGTATAAAACCCGAAGGCAAACTGCCATTGAGCAGCCAGGTTCCGGCACAGAATGCGAGTAACATTCCGAAAGTGACCGTCCTGCGGTTGACGATTTTTTCAAGCAAACTGCGATACCGTCCGGAAACGCCATCAAACCAACGGTTGAATGCCGCGACAATTTTATTGACCGGCGTTTGTTTCTTCGGCTGCCCATGGGTATTTTTGAGCATCATTGCACAAAGTGCCGGCGTTAAAGTCAACGCAACGATACCCGACAAAATGATCGAAGTGGCCATTGTAATGGAAAACTGCCGGTAGAAAATCCCCACCGGGCCGCTCATAAACGCTACAGGAATAAATACTGCGGCCATCACAAAAGTAATTGCAATGATCGCCCCGCTGATTTCATGCATCGCTTTTTGTGTTGCTTTTCGAGCCGAAAGGTGTTCGGTTTCCATCTTCGCATGGACGGCTTCGATGACGACGATGGCATTATCGACTACAATTCCGATGGCTAAAACCAACGCAAACAGCGTGATAAGATTTAAGGTGATGCCAAAGAACTGCATGAACATAAACGTTCCTATTAGCGATACCGGAACCGCAATGGCCGGAATCACCGTCGACCGCCAGTCGCCCAGGAAAAGAAAGACTACCAATCCGACGAGCAGGAATGCTTCAACCAGCGTGTGTAACACTTTTTCAATCGAAGCATCAAGGAATTTTGATACGTCGTAACTGATTTCATAATCCATTCCTTTCGGAAATGAACTGGCTTTGATCTCGGCGAGTTTGGCTTTTACATCTTTGATAACCTGGCTGGCGTTGCTGCCGTACGATTGTTTGAGTACGATGGCAGCAGAAGGTTTTCCGTTGAGGTTCGAATAAATATCATACATCGAACTGCCGAATTCGACATCGGCGACATCTTTGAGCCGCAGGATTTCGCCATCTGAAGTGGATCTTAAAATGACATTCTCGTATTGTTCCTTCGTGGTGAAACGCCCGGAATATTTGAGTACGTATTCGAAAGATTGCGAACGCTTGCCCGAACTTTCCCCTGTTTTTCCTGGAGAAGCTTCAAGGCTTTGTTCTTCGAGTGCTTTCATCACTTCATCTGCCGAAATTTTGTAAGCCAGCATGCGGTCAGGTTTGAGCCAGATGCGCATCGCATATTCCCGGTTTCCGAGGATATCGGCCACACCAACACCATCAACCCGTTTCAATTCGGGCAAAATATTGATATCGGCAAAATTGAACAGGAATTTCTGGTCGGTATTTTTATCGGTGCTGTACAAATTCACATACAACAACATATTCGACTCTTCACGCGTAATCTTCACACCTTCACGAACCACCAAAGGCGGAAGTTTGTTGACTACAGAAGCCACGCGGTTCTGCACGTTGAGTGACGCCTGGTTCGGGTCGGTACCGAGGTTGAACACGACCTGGATGGTCGCTTCACCGTCGTTTCCGGCATCCGAAGCCATATATTTCATTCCCGGAACGCCATTAATCGCGCGCTCTAAAGGAATGAGTACCGATTTGGTCATGAGTTCATTATTAGCGCCCGGATATTCTGCGGTAACATTTACTTTCGGAGGCGAAATCGACGGGAATTGGGTTACCGGAAGCCCAACCATGGCGAGCACTCCTAAAAATACGATAATAAGCGAGATGACGATCGATAAGACCGGCCTGTGTATAAACTTATTGAACATGGGATTTTAGGTTAAGATGATACTACTCTGCTTTGAGTTTCAGTTTTGAAATCACATCCTGAGGTTTTTGGAAAACCGCCGAAATTTTGTCGTCGTCTTTGACTTTTTGTACGCCTTCGAGCAGGATGCGGTCATTTTCTGTGATGCCGCTTTGCACGACGTACAGATCGGGCATTTCGCCGGTAATGCTGATTTCATGCGATTTCACAACATTGTTCTTATCCAAAACAAAAACATATTTTTTGTCCTGGATTTCATAGGTGGCCTTCTGCGGAATGACCAGCGCATTTTTAGCAGGAACGGTCAATAAGACTTTTCCGGTTTCGCCATTGCGCAACAGTTTATCGGGATTTGGGAAACGCGCGCGGAACGCGATATTCCCGGTTTCGTTGTCAAATTCACTTTCAATCACCTCTACTTTTCCTTTGTTGGCCAATGGCGTGTTGTTTGCCAAAAGCAGGGTGACATTGGTGTCGCCACGGCCTTTGGTGTTCGTTTGATAATCGAGGTATTCCGGCTCGGAAACATTAAAGTAAGCAAACATCTGGCTGTTGTCTGATAAGCTGGTGAGCAATTCGCCTTCGTCGATAAGGCTTCCGAGTTTTTTCGGGATGCGGTCGATCGTTCCTGAAAATGGCGCCCGGATTTCAGTAAAAGACAAATGCAGTTGGGCGAGCGCGGTTTCTGCTTTGGCCTGTTCGAGTTTGGCTTGTGCCAACGCCTGTTCGTTTTTGGAAACGACATTCTTGTCGGCCAGCAATTTTGTATTTTGCAATTCGATGCTGGCTGCTTTGGCCTCGGCCTGTGCTTTTTGCAGTTCGGCTTCATACATTTTCGGCATGATGCGGAATAAAACCTGTCCGGCAGTAACATACTGTCCTTCATCGACATAAATATTTTGCAGAAATCCTTTTTCCTGGGCGCGGATTTCAATATTTTTTACGGAACGGATTTGGGAAACGTATTCTTTGGTAAAGGAAGTGTCGATTTTTACCGGATTGGTCACGGTGAAATTGCCGTTTTCTTCTTTTTCTATTTTTTTATCGCTACAGCTAACAAGGCTCAACAAGCCCATTACGGCTGTAAGCAGGAGGAATTTTTTCATGAATTTTGCGTTAAATTGGAAATGTTTGAGGAAAATAAAAATGCTAAGCATCGCAGATGTCAATTTTACATCCGGATGGCATCGTAATAATGTCCGAAAATCAAATCCGCAAAACGCGCTGCGAAATGTAAATAGGTGTAGAGGAACCGCAGGAAGAATGGATAACAGGATAGCCATTGCGGTTTTTGTATTCGTGTAAATTTCTATTAATTCCCTGCCAGTTTTCAAAAAAACTGATAGGTCCGTTGTAAATCTTAACCGGAAATTTTTCTTTTACTTTAGTGCCAACGGGAATTTCTTCATTCGCATCGATATCTTCATCGACTGTCCAAAGCGAACTGTTAGTGGCTGCATGTAATTGGTTTTGTACAGAAAAAAAGGAACCGGAATCCGATTTGGGAGCAACAGCAGTCGCCGCTTCGGAAAAGTCGGCCCAAAGCAGCAAGGAAAATAGCGATATGAAGAAAATAACTGCTCTCATTTCGGCGTCAAAATTAGAAGAAAGACTGCAAGTGTTAACAGCCTTTATATAAATTTTAAGATTTAGCAACTTATTATTCGACCAAGGCCAAAAAAAATCCGGCAATTCTCATCACCGGATTTGATTATCTATTTTGATTAATATGCGCAATCAAGGCCATTATTAATTGTTCATTATTAACTAATTAGTCATTCAATTTCAAAACCGCCATAAAAGCTTCCTGCGGAATTTCCACATTTCCTACCTGGCGCATTCTTTTCTTTCCTTTTTTCTGTTTTTCGAGCAGTTTACGCTTACGCGAAATATCACCACCATAACATTTGGCGGTCACGTCTTTTCGAAGTGCTTTTACCGTTTCACGCGCAATGATTTTTGCACCGATGGCGGCCTGGATCGGAATATCAAACTGTTGTCTCGGAATCAACTCACGCAATTTTTCGGTCATTTTCTTTCCGATATGGTACGCGTTGTCCGCATGGATCAATGCCGAAAGTGCATCGACCGGATTGGCATTCAGCAACACATCAACTTTCACAAGATTTGACGTGCGCATGCCAATTGGCGAATAATCAAACGAAGCATATCCTTTAGAAACGGTTTTCAAACGGTCGTAAAAATCAAATACGATTTCCGCAAGCGGCATGTCAAAATTGAGTTCGACACGCTCAGTTGTTAAATACGTCTGGTTCGTAATCACGCCGCGTTTTTCAATACACAATGACATCACATTGCCAACAAAATCCGATTTGGTGATGATTGTCGCTTTAATATAAGGCTCTTCTACACGGTCTAATTTTGACGGTTCAGGCAAATCGGAAGGATTGTTTACGATCAACGGCGTTTCCGGGTCTTTTTTCGTAAACGCGTTGTATGAAACGTTCGGAACAGTAGTAATGACAGTCATATCAAATTCGCGTTCCAATCGTTCCTGAATGATTTCCATATGGAGCATGCCAAGGAATCCACAACGGAAACCAAATCCTAAAGCCGCAGAACTTTCCGCCTGAAACACCAATGAAGCATCATTAAGCTGCAGTTTCTCCATAGAGTTGCGCAGTTCTTCATAATCTTCGGTATCAACCGGATAAATTCCGGCGAAAACCATCGGTTTCACATCTTCAAAACCGGTAATCATATTTGTAGTTGGCGTTTTGGCATCGGTTAAAGTATCGCCTACTTTGACTTCTTTCGCTTCTTTGATTCCAGAAATTAAATAACCCACATCTCCGGTCGAAATGACGGTTTTCGGCACCTGGTTCAACTTCAATGTGCCAATTTCATCCGCAAAATATTCATTTCCGGTGGCCATGAATTTAATTTTCTGGCCTTTTTTGATTTCGCCGTTTTTCACACGAAAAATAACCTCGATCCCGCGAAACGGATTGTATACCGAATCAAAGATCAAAGCCTGCAACGGTTCATCTTTCACACCTTTTGGGGCTGGGATTTTTTCAATGATTGCTGCCAGAATATTTTCAACGCCAAAACCGGTTTTCCCCGAAGCGTGAATAATGTCCTCGAGTTTGCAACCCAATAAATCGATAATATCGTCGCTGACTTCCTCGGGATTCGCACTTGGCAAATCGACTTTATTGAGTACCGGAATAATTTCCAAATCGTTTTCCAAAGCCAAATACAGGTTCGAAATCGTCTGCGCCTGAATACTCTGCGCCGCATCAACGATCAACAAAGCACCTTCGCAGGCCGCGATTGAACGCGACACTTCATAAGAAAAATCGACGTGTCCCGGCGTATCGATGAGGTTCAGGATATAATCTTCCCCTTTATATTTGTATTCCATCTGGATCGCGTGGCTTTTGATCGTAATCCCGCGCTCGCGCTCCAAATCCATATTGTCTAGCAATTGCGCCTTTTCTTCACGCGCCGTCACGGTTTGCGTCGCTCCGAGCAATCGGTCGGCGAGCGTACTTTTTCCGTGGTCAATGTGCGCAATAATGCAAAAATTCCTGATGTGTTTCATATTGTCGTTTTCCTAATTAATGAACGCTTTAATACCATTGTCCATTATCCATTATCAATTGTCCATTGTTTGGGCGTGTCCTTGCAGGCCGGGCTGTCCGCTGTATCTTTTCATGGCTTTGCGGTGCGCCGCCATAAAAAGGATGCCGCTGCCATCCCTCACGCAAACCCCGTAAGCCAGGGAATTAATCGGCAAATATAATCCAAAGTTAATCAGCGTCAAAAGGGTTCTGCTATTAAAGCGTGAAGTTCGGCTTTATTTTGTTAAAAAAGTTATTGTCGGCAATTATAAATTGATATTTTTGTTTTCAAACCAAACAAAAAACCAAACATGAAATTAAAAAGTATGATCGTAATGGCAGCAATGTTTTTTACTGTGATGGGCATGGCTCAAAAAGTGACTTTGTTGTCGGGCGACTTCCAGAATCTTAAAGGAATTTCCGAATACAACCTGACTTTCGATTACGAAGGGCTTACTGTTGACCGCGTTAGCGAAGAACAATTCCTCGCCGACAAAATGAAAAAACGCGAAGGCAACGGAAAAGACATTGCGTTTAAAGAAAACTGGTTTGCCGACCGCGAAAAACGCTACGAACCTAAATTCGCCGAGTCTTTCAACAAGCGTTTTAAAAAAGGCGCCGTAAAAGCCGAAGAAAACCTGGCCAATGCAAAATATACGATGAACATCAAAACCATCTGGATCCATCCGGGTTTCAACGTCGGCATTATGCACAACAGTTCCCTTTTGAATACCATAGTATCGGTTGTCGAAACTGCGAATCCGTCAAATGTCCTGTTTGCTGCAAAGTATGAAAAAGTAGGAGGCAAAGGAATTTTTACACCAATCGGATTTATGGATTATAATACAGGCTACCGCATTTCAGAAGGTTATGCCAAACTGGGAAAGACCGTAGCGTCAAATATCAAGAAAAAAATTAAGTAAAAGAATCCTGTTTGATTGCAATGGATTAAAAATACGGCATTTGCCGTATTGCAAACAGCTGCAAATTCTTTACTTTAGCATTAACTTTAAAAACAAATCAATGAAAAAAGCAGTATTAATGCTTTTGCTGGTTTCTTCTGCAGCAATCGCACAAAAAATGAAAGTGGTGTCGGGCGATTTTAAAAATCTGAGCGGAATCAAAGAATACAATTTGGCTTTTGATTATGCCGGACTTACCGTTGACAAGTTCAAAACCGAAGAGGAATTCCTTGCCGACAAAATGAAAAAACGGGAAGAAAAAGGCAAAGACGAAGATTTTAAAACGTCTTGGTTTGCTGATCGTGAAAAACGTTACGAACCTAAATTCATCGAATCTTTCAACAAGCGTTTTGATGATGGTGCGGTAAAAGTTGAAAAAGGCCTCACTTCTGCAAAATACTTAATGACGGTAAAAACCATCTGGATTCACCCGGGTTACAATGTTGGCATCAGCAGAAGCAATTCTAAAATCACTACCGAAATCACCATCAGTGAAGCTGCCAATCCATCAAACAAATTATTGGTCGTAAATTATGATAAAGCCGAAGGCGCAGGTGCTATGGGTTATGACTTTGACTCTGGTTACAGAATCTCTGAAAGCTATGCCAAATTGGCTAAAGAATTTGCTTCCGATATTAAAAAGAAAGCAAAATAATCAACTAATCTAATACATATAAAACCTGCCAAACGGCGGGTTTTTTATTGCGTAAGAAAGAGAGAATTTCGATAAATTAATTTTTCGCAATAATTTTTTTGTAATAATTTTAACATATGTTTGTAGGATTAACCAAGCAAACATTAAACACATGAAAAAAGTATTTTGCCTGCTGATGCTCATCACAGCATCATTCAGTTTTGCACAAAAAACACTTTCAACTGATTATTCCTACAAAATAAGCGCACCTTATAGCGTTGTTGATGCCGAAGAGAAATATTATTTCGCAAAAGGCAACGAAGCAATCGCAATCAAGATTGAAGAAAAATTGACCACAATCCAAAAATTTGATAGCGAAAAACCCGCGTTTGTCAAGCAGAAAGAATATGAAAAATACTTCCCGAAACATTACGTCCTCGAAGATGTTGTAGAATTTGGAGGTTCATTTTACATCTTTTTTTCATCTTGGGATGGCGATAACAAAAAAGAGCAATTGTTTGCACAGGAAATTGATTTTGCCTCCGGCGAATTTGCGGGCCAACCCAAACTGCTCGTCGAAGTAGATGGAAAATTAGCAGGAACGCAAGTCAAAGACGGCATGATGAGCCTCAAAATTGTAGACAAATTTGATATCATGGTCTCTTTTGACAAGAAAAGTTTATTGGCACAGTACAGAAAAAAACCGGAAATAAAAAATGACAAGAAAAGTTTTGACATTATCGGGCTTTGTGCTTTCAATTCCAGTCTTCAAAAAATGTCTGTCGAAGAAGTAACCATGCCTTACACAGAAAGAAAAATGGACAATTTGGATTACCAACTGGACAACAATGGAAATCTTTTTATGCTCGCAAAAGTATACCACGATGACAGTAATGACGATAAAAAGAAGAAAAAAGATACGATTGCCAATTACCATATTGAAATGCTGAGCATTAAAAATGGCTCGAAAGAAGTAAACATTTCAAAATTTGACAACCGCAATAAATTTATCGGAAAAATATGGATGTACGATACTAACAAGGACTACTTGGTAGGCGGTGGCTTTTACAGCAACGGCAATAATGATGAATACAGCGATTATGACGGCGTTTTTGTGTTTAAAGTGACGTCCGACGGAAAAATCACAGACCAGAAATTCCATAAAATCCCTCTTGACATTATGAATGCAAACGAAAGCAAGAAAAATATCAAGAAAAATGCAAAAAAAGAAGAAAAAGGCGAAGGTGCAAAAATGCGCAATCTTGTAATGCAGCAAATGGAAGTGTTTGCAGATGGCAGCATGATGGTAATTGGCGAACAATACGAAGTAAAATTACATACTTCAGGAGGCGGAATGAACGGCGGAATGCGTACGACCTACACCTATCACTACGGTGACATTCTGGCAACGAAACTCACGCCTTCCGGTGAAGTGGCATGGATGAGAAAAATGCCTAAAAACCAGGTTGGAAGCAGGGGAAAAGGCGGCATGTCTTTCAAATATTTCTTTGCTAACAACAGCCACTATTTTACATTTCTTGACAATGTAAAGAACATTGATCTTGCCAGTGAAAAAGAACCTGAAAGGCATTCCGATGGACAAGGCGGTTATCTTACGGGTGTTAAAATTGCAGAAAACGGCGATCTGAAAAAAGGATCGATCTTAAATGCCCGTGAAGTATCTGACTTTAAGATTTACCAATTCTCAGTAGATCGCATCGTTAAAACCAGCGATAAAAGTTTTATGGTTGAAGCCTACAAAAAAAGCAAGGAAGACATCATGATAAAGATTACACTGAATTAACAACAAATTAAAAGCACCAATTTCAGGCGCTTTTTTTATCAAAAAATTGAATACATTTATTCAAAAATAACTGATATGAAAACAATGCTTGCAGTGATGGTTTTAGTTACTTCAACGGTTTTTTCCCAGCGGTTCGACATTCAATCCGGCAGTCTTAAAAATCTTAAAGGGATAACGCAGTACAACGTCACTTTTGATTATAATGATCTGACAGTTCACGGTTTTGATTCGGAAGAAGCGTATTTGCTCGAAAAAATGAAAAAGCGCGAGGAAAAAGGCCATGATGAAGATTTTAAAGCGGAATGGTTTGAAAGCCGCAGCCGACTTTACGAACCTGCATTTGTAAACTATTTCAATAAAAGTTTTAAAAAAGGGGAAATTCAAGTAGGTACATTTCCCGAAGCAAAATATACGATGCACGTTAAAACACTCTGGGTTTATCCGGGATATAACGCAGGAACAGCCATCGAGCCGGCAAAAATCACGGCGCTGATCACCATCAAAGAAACCCTAAATCCAGATAACGTTCTGGTCGCAGTACTGTTCGAAAAATCCATCGGACTCGAACATGAACTGGGCAATACTTTAGGCGACCGCATTTCATGGGCTTATGAAAAACTCGCCAAAAATCTTTCGATGCAGCTCAAACGCTTTTTATGAAAACAAAAAACCCGGGTAATAAACCCGGGTTTTTTTATGAAATTTCTTTTTCGCTATTGATCATGTACGCCATATTCTTGACCACATTGTCGTGTTTTTTTACAAACGGATTGGTTTCATCCCAAACGTATCCGGCTAAAACGGCACAAATTTTCCGCTTCACATCCGGGTTTTCCGGTTGGTGGAAGAACAATGTTTGTAAATTTCCGGTGTACCATTCTTTGACATAAGTGGTAAATACGCCAATGCCGCGGCGCATGTAACCCGTAAATTCTTCTTCCCAGTTTACCGTTTCACCTTTGGATTCTTTGATATACAATTTCGCGGCGAGCATGCCCGATTCTGTGGCGAATGCTACACCTGATGAAAACACAGGATCCAAAAATTCCGAGCTGTTTCCGGTCAACGCAAAACCGTCGCCATACATGCTTTTTACGGAACGCGAATAATTCTCGAGTTTCACCGGTTCAAACAAAAAGTCAACGCCTGCAAAACGTTTGATATAATAATCGGACAATTTGATTGCGTTGTTCAAAGCCTCGCGGTTGTCCTTGTTTTCGGATAAGGAATTGATAAACGATGTCGGTCCAACAACACCCAAACTCGTATTGCCATTTGAAAACGGAATTACCCAAAGCCAGACTTCGGTCTCTAAAATGTCAAATGAGATCAATGTACCTTCTTCGCCTTCGGGACGGTTGATGTCCTGAACGTGTGTAAAAATCGAAGAATGCGGATCAAGTTTCGACGGCGTGTCTAAATCGAGCAACCTTGGCAAAACGCGTCCGTAACCACTCGAATCAATAATAAAATTCGCATGGATTTCCCTTGAAACACCATCCTTGTCTTTTACAACGGTAATCGATTTTTTTCCTTCAAAAGTGACTGAAACCACTTCCGATTCAAATTCTAAATCAATGCCTTTTCGCAGGACTTCCTGCGCCATCGTATTGTCAAAATCAGCTCTTGGCACCTGCCACGTCCAATCCCAGCCTTCAGAGAATTTATCGCTAAAGTCAAATACGCAGATTTCTTCACCGCGAATGAAACGCGCACCGAGTTTTTTCTCAAAATTCATCGCGTCTAAAGCTTCAAACAAACCGGCTTCGGCAAAATGGTCCATGACACGCGGAATCAGGCTTTCGCCAACGACGAGCCGCGGAAATTTCGTTTTCTCAACAACTTTCACCTTCACATTATTGTTGTGCAGATGGCAGGCCGAAACACATCCGGATGGGCCGGCTCCAATGATTAACACATCAACAAACTCCTTTAACATATTTTTATATTATTATTGATTATTATATTACATTTGCCGTTTCAAATTAACTACAATTATTTTAATAAAAAAAGCCGAATTCCGGTTTAATATATAAGTTTGATGAATACGATTAATGAACATTTGAGTTTAAATGAATTTGTCGCTATAGTCTTTGGTAACAACAAGATAGAGATCAGTGAAAATGTTTTAAACAGGGTAGGGGAAAGCTTTGATTTTTTAAAGGAATTTTCTGGCAATAAAGTGATTTATGGTGTTAATACCGGCTTTGGCCCAATGGCGCAATACCGAATTAAAGACGAAGACCGCATCCAGCTGCAATACAACTTAATCAGAAGCCATTCTTCAGGTACGGGCAAACCGATCGAACCCAAATGTGTGAAAGCAGCTATTTTAGCGAGATTGAATACATTGTCATTAGGTTATTCCGGCGTTCATCCATCGGTCATTCATTTGATGAAAGAACTGATCAACCGCGACATTACCCCGCTAATTTTTGAACACGGTGGCGTTGGCGCCAGCGGCGATCTGGTTCAATTGGCACATTTGGCTCTTGTTTTAATCGGTGAAGGCGAAGTGTTTTACAAAGGCGAAAGAAAAGCCACCAAGGAAGTTTTCGAAATAGAAGGTTTACAGCCGATTAACGTTGAAATCCGAGAAGGCCTGGCATTGATGAACGGTACCTCGGTCATGACCGGAATAGGCGTAGTCAATGTGCATTTGGCAAATAAATTACTCGATTGGTCCTTAAAAGCCTCGTGCGCGATTAACGAAATTGTAAAAGCATACGACGATCATTTTTCTGAAGAATTAAACGGTACGAAATTACATCAGGGCCAACTCGAAGTGGCCGCCCGCATGCGCGAAAATTTATCTGACAGCACATTGATCCGCAAACGCGAAGACCATTTGTATTCAGGCGAAAATACCGAAAATATCTTTAAGGAAAAGGTTCAGGAATATTATTCATTGCGTTGCGTACCGCAGATTTTGGGGCCAGTTTTGGAAACGATCAACAGCGTCGCAGCGATATTGGAAAACGAATTCAATTCGGCAAACGACAATCCGATTATCGATGTGAAAAACCAGCATGTTTACCACGGTGGGAATTTCCACGGCGATTACATTTCGCTCGAAATGGACAAACTCAAAATCGTGATCACCAAATTGACGATGCTCGCCGAACGCCAGTTAAATTACCTGTTGAATTCAAAAATCAACGAAATATTACCACCGTTTGTGAACCTTGGAACTCTAGGATTCAATTTTGGAATGCAAGGCGTGCAATTTACGGCGACTTCCACTACTGCCGAAAGCCAGATGTTGTCAAACCCAATGTATGTGCACAGTATCCCAAACAACAATGACAACCAGGACATTGTCAGTATGGGAACAAATTCGGCAGTGATCGCTTCCAAAGTGATTGAAAACGGGTTTGAAGTGTTGTCCATCGAAATGATCACCATTGTTCAGGCCATAGAATACCTGGAGCAAAAAGACAAAATTTCTTCGGTAACGAGAAAAATTTATGACGACGTCCGCGCAATCGTCCCGGCATTTAAACAAGACATGATCATGTATCCTTTTGTACAAAAAGTAAAAGATCATTTGATAAATAATTAGTACTTTAGTGTAATTTTTTAATTAAAAATCAGGCTATTATGAAAAAAGCATTGTTTTTTTTGATGATAATGGTGCAACTGGCAAACGCCCAGGAATTGGCATTGGTGAAAAAAGACGGTAAAATGGGCTACATTTCCAAAACCGGGGAATTTGCAATCCAGCCTAAATTTAAAGTGGCCAAAAACTTTTCCAACGGTTTGGCTGCCGCCGAAGACAACGGAAAATGGGGATTCATCAATCCAAAAGGCGATTGGGCAATTCCTGCGACTTTTGATGATGCGAAGTATTTCGATAGTGGCGTTTGTGTCGTAGCCAAAGACAAAAGATGGTTTTACATCAATGCCAAAGGTGAAGAAGTAAAAGCGCCGCAAACCGATAAGGTTTTTGATTTTGAAAACGGTATCGCTTTTATCAAACAAGGTGAAAAAATCGGACTGATCAATCCGCAGATGAAAGTGGTTTTAGAACCCAAATACGACCTGATCAAACCATTTGAAAACGGTTTTGCACGTGTCAAAAACAGCGACCGTTGGGGCATCATCGACAAAATGGGAAAAGTGGTTGTGGAAGTCATCTACGACGAAATCGGAAACTATTATAAAGGAACAACCTGGGCCAAAAACGGAACTGCTTTCGGATTGGTCATCGCAGGTAAATTCAAAGCAGTTGAAGGCGCCGATAAAATCTGGGATTTTCACACACAAGACCTCACTTATGCCAGAAAAGCAGAAAAAGTAGGGTTCATCGACCTCAAAGGAAACTGGATCATAGAGCCTAAATACGATAAAGCCAAAGCTTTTGTCAAAAACCTCGCGCCGGTGGCCGTTGGAAAAAAATGGGGCTACATTAATATGAAGGGTGCTTTTGTGATTGAGCCAACGTATAACGATGCTGAAATTTTTAGTGCCGACGGACTCGCGCCAATCAAGGAAAAAGACTGGGGTTTCATCAATGAATCCGGAAAAATTGTCATCCCGTCACAATACGGAATTTCAGCCGGCGGATTGTTTTCAATTTTCAAAGACGATGATAAAGGTTTTGTAAACGGACTCGCCAGGGTTAAAAACCAGAAAAAATGGGGGTTTTTAAAACCAGACGGAGCCGTTTTAGGAAACCAATGGTTTGACAATGCCGAACCATTCAATAAATAACAAGCCCAAATTAAGAATATAAGCAACAAGATATGAAGTGTGCATTGGTAACCGGAGGTTCACGTGGAATTGGAAGCGCAATATGCAAAAAATTAGCAACAGATTCAGAATATTTCATTCTGATCAATTACCAGTCGAATCAGGCTGCAGCCGAACAAACGCTTGAAGAAGTGAAAAAGCTTGGCGGAAACGGCGCAATCATCAAATTTAATGTCTCCGATGCGGACGATGTCACTTCGGCTTTAAGCCAATGGCAGGAAACCAATCCCGAAGCCATCGTTGAAGTGATCGTCAACAACGCCGGCATCACCAAAGACGGGTTGTTCATGTGGATGTCGTCCGAAGACTGGACGAGCGTCATTAACACAAGTTTAAACGGGTTTTTCAATGTGACCAATTTCTTTATCCAGAAAATGTTGCGCAACAAATACGGCAGGATTGTCAATATGGTATCGGTTTCAGGAGTGAAAGGAACCGCCGGACAAACGAATTATTCTGCTGCAAAAGGCGCTGTCGTTGCTGCTACGAAAGCACTCGCACAGGAAGTCGCCAAAAGAAATATTACCGTCAATGCGGTCGCGCCGGGTTTTATCCGTACTGATATGACCAGCAACCTTGACGAAAAAGAATTAGTAAGAATGATCCCGATCAACCGTTTTGGTGAAGCCGAAGAAGTAGCCGATCTTGTGAGTTTCCTCGCATCAAAAAAAGCCAGCTACATTACCGGTGAAGTCATCAACATCAACGGCGGCATTTATTCATAAACACTTAGGAGAAAGACAATGAGCAAGAGAGTGGTGATTACCGGAATGGGAATTTATTCGTGTATCGGTACGTCTTTAGACGAAGTCAAAGATTCCTTATACAACGGAAAATCGGGGATTCAGTTTGATGAACCGAGAAAAGAATTCGGATTCCGTTCGGCCTTGACCGGCATGGTTCCAAGACCGGACCTGAAAGAATTGCTGTCCAGAAGGCAGCGCATCAGCATAGGCGAAGAAACCGAATATGCTTATATGGCAACCATCGAAGCGTTAAAAAACGCCGGAATTGAAGACTCGTTTTTTGATGAAAATGAAGTCGGTATTATGTACGGCAATGACTCGGTTTCCAAAGCGATCATCGAAGCCACCGACATCATCCGCGAGAAGAAAGACACAGCTTTAATCGGTTCCGGTGCGATTTTCAAATCGATGAATTCTACGGTCACGATGAATTTGTCTACGATTTTCAGATTAAAAGGAATCAATTTAACCATTAGTGCAGCTTGTGCAAGCGGTTCGCATTCAATCGGACTGGCATACTTCCTGATTAAAAGCGGCATGCAGCACATGATCATTTGCGGCGGCGCACAGGAAATCAACAAATATGCGATGTCAAGTTTTGACGGACTCGGTGTTTTCTCACCACGCGAAGATGAACCTTCAAAAGCCTCGCGTCCATTTGATTCATCGCGTGACGGACTCGTTCCAAGCGGCGGCGGTGCCACCTTAATTTTAGAAAGTTACGAATCTGCTGTAGCACGCGGTGCGAATATTATTGCTGAGGTCATCGGTTACGGATTTTCATCAAACGGCGGCCATATTTCAACGCCGAACGTAGAAGGCCCGGCTAAAGCGATGCAAAAAGCACTTGATGAAGCCGGCGTCAAAGCATCCGATATTGATTACATCAACGCACACGCAACGTCAACGCCAGTCGGCGATAGCAACGAAGCCAAGGCGATTTTTGAAGTGTTTGGCGAAAGCAATCCACATGTCAGTTCGACCAAATCTATGACCGGCCACGAATGCTGGATGGCCGGCGCGAGTGAAGTCATTTATTCGTTACTGATGATGCAACATTCCTTCGTAGCACCAAACATCAATCTTGAGAATCCTGATGAAGACTCGGCAAAATTAAATTTGGCCAGAACTACCATAAATAAAGAAATTAATATATTTTTGTCGAATTCCTTCGGATTTGGAGGAACCAATTCAGCGCTAGTCGTTAAAAAGTTTAAATCATAAGATGAATAAAGAGGAAATTATTGAGAAAATAAACGATTTCATGATTGATGAATTCGAAGTAGATGGCGATGATATTCAACCGGATGCAAATTTAAAAGATACGCTTGGGCTGGACAGCCTTGATTATGTTGATTTAGTAGTTTCTATCGAATCCAACTTTGGCGTAAAACTCGTTGAAGCTGATTTCGTTGGGATTTCTTCATTCCAGACTTTTTACGACCTGATCGAAAACAAAATAAAAGCCAAAGGCAACTAAATGGGCCAATGGGACGGCAAATCTAAAGGAACAGTTTTAGGCTATAAGATTTTCGTTTTTTTTATCAAAAAAGCTGGAATCCGGTCGGCCTACTTCATTTTGTATTTTGTCGCTGCATATTATTTTATCTTCCTGATCAAAAGCAACCGCGCGATTTATTATTATTTCCGAAAACGATTAGGGTATTCCTGGCTTAAATCGAAACGGATGGTGTTTAAAAGTTATTACACTTTCGGACAGACGATTATTGATAAAATCTCAATCTCGGCCGGAATGCGCAGCCGTTTTACTTACGAATTCGACGGCGTTGAAATCCTGACGCGATTGTTATCCGAGAAAAAAGGCGGTGTTTTGATCAGTGCGCACATGGGGAATTTTGAAATTGCCGAACACTTTTTTGGTGAAATCGACCTCGACTTTCAAATTAATCTGGTAACGACAGATCTCGAACATTCGGCGATAAAAAACTACCTCGAAAGCATCACCAAAAAATCCGGAATTAAATTTATAATTGTCAAAGACGATTTGTCGCATATTTTCGACATCAATAATGCGCTGTCGCGAAATGAACTCGTATGTTTTACCGGCGATCGTTATTTTGAAGGTGTGAAATTTTTATCAGGCGAGTTGCTAAATGAACAAGCGAAATTTCCGGCCGGACCGTTTTTAATCGCATCAAGATTAAAAGTGCCCGTCGTTTTTGTGTATGTGATGAAAGAGCCGAAACTGCATTATCATTTGTATGCGCGTGAAGCCGAAGTAAAACACCGGGACGAAAAAGCATTGTTGAAAGCCTACACCGAAAGCGTTGAATCGATGATCCAAAAATACCCATTGCAATGGTTCAATTATTTCGATTTTTGGGACCAACTCGGCAACGACAAAAAATCATAAGTTAAAACTCAAATGGCTGTTTTCCAAACCATTCATTTCGTATTTTAGAACACTCAAAATCAGGTATGGAAAAATTTGACACGATCATTATCGGTTCCGGAGTTGGCGGATTGGCTACAGCCATTTGCCTCGCACGCGCCGGACAAAAAGTCCTCGTTCTCGAACAACATTACGTTCCCGGCGGCTGGAGTCACAGTTTTACGATTGGGGGACAGCGGTTTAGCCCGGGCGTTCATTACGTCGGACTTATCGATGAAGGGCAATCGACGAATGAATTGTACCGCGGACTCGGCGTGGCCAATGACATGGTGTTTTTTCGTATGAATGAAAAAGCTTACGAACATTGCCTGATCGGAAATGAAACGATCGACATGCCACAAGGTATCGAAAACCTCAAAAAATCCCTTTCCGAACGTTTCCCAAAAGAAGAAAAAAACATCGATGAATATTTGACATTGGTTCAAAACGTAAGCCGCGAATTGCAACTGATGCCGAAACTCAAAGGGTGGTGGCAAAAGATCACGGTGCCGTTCCGGACGAAAAACTTCGGGAAATTTGCATTATTCAACGTCAAACGCGTTGTCGACTGGCATGTCAAAGATCCATTGTTGAAGGCGGTTTTGAATATTCAATCCGGTGATCACGGCGTTTCGCCAAACCGCGGTTGTTTCCCGGTGCATTGTTCGGTGATGAGCCATTATTTTGACGGTGGTTTTTACCCGATGGGCGGCGGCGGCGGCATTGTAAAGGCGATGACGAATGCCGTGAAAAGACATGGAAGTGAAGTGCGCGTGAAGCAAAATGTATCAAAAATTCTAATCGAAGATAAAAAAGCGGTTGGTGTTTTATTGGCAGACGGCTCAAAAATAGTCGCAAATACAATCGTTTCAAATGCCGATCCGACGATTACTTACCAGGAGTTGATTGGCAAAGAACACCTCAGTAAAAGTCTGGTCAAAAAACTCGAAAAAACAAAATATTCCGTTACATCGCTGATTTTATTTTTGACTTTGGATATGGATGTGACCAAATTCGGACTCGATTCCGGAAATGTCTGGATGGCAAAAGATGAAGATCTCGACAAACATTTTCACCAGTTGATGACCGAAGATTGTGCCGAAGGCGATGAATTTCCGGCGCTGTTCATCAGTTGCACGACGCTAAAAGATCCGGCAAGTTTTAACGGTCGTTACCATAATTTCGAAATTGTCACTTACGTGGATTACGACAACATTAAAGATTTTAAAGGCCTTGAAGATTACCATTGCCCGGAATATCTTGAGTTTAAGGAAAAAATCACCCAAAAGTTCCTGAACAATATCGAAACGATCATTCCCGGCGCGCGAAACCACATTGTCCAGGCTGAACTTGGAACACCAAAAACCAACGAGTTTTACATCAATTCGACTAAAGGAAACGTGTACGGAACCGAAAAAACGCTGAACCAAGTCGGCCCGTTCGCTTTCAAAAACAAAACAGAAATCGATAATTTATTTTTGTGCGGCGCGAGCACGTTGTCGCATGGCGTTGGCGGCGCAACACATTCTGGTGTAAATGCGGCAGCGTTGATTTTAAAATGTGCAACAGACGATTTAATTGTGGAAGATCCAAACCAAAAGCTCCGTATTTACGACGCGGAAAATCCGCAAACCTGGCCGGATTGGATCCATACTAAAAGATCCGATAAAGTCAGGACATTCAAGGAAATAAAGGTAAATTAACATGAAAAATGAATTTTTAGGTTAAATTTGCAGCTTTAAAAGATTTTATCAATGAAAAACGTTCTTGTTGTTTATTATTCCCAATCCGGACAATTGAAGGAAATTGCACAGCAAATTGCCAAACCGTTGTTGAATGATGCGGAAATCAACGTGACTTTTCATGAAATCCAGCTCGAAAAACCGTTTCCATTTCCTTGGGATAAAGACCGTTTTTTCGATGCTTTTCCTGAGTCTTTTTTACAGGAGCCAGCTGCTTTAAAACCGGTTCCGCCAGAAATCTTAAATACAAAATACGATTTGGTTTTGCTGCATTACCAGGTTTGGTATTTGTCGCCATCCATTCCGGTCAATTCTTTTTTGAAAAGTGCCGAAGCGAAAATTTTATTGAATGAAATACCTGTTGTAACCATCAGCGGATCGCGAAATATGTGGATCATGGCGCAGGAAAAAATCAAAAAACTGTTGATTCAAAATGGCGCAAAACTCAAAGGAAATATCGCTTTGGTTGACCGTGCCGGAAATTTAATCAGCGTGGTAACTATTGTAGAATGGATGTTTTCGGGTGTCAAGAGCAAATATCTTGGCATTTTTCCTTTGCCGGGCGTTTCAGAAAAGGACATTTTAGATTCTTCAAAATTCGGCGAAATCATCAAAACAGATTTAAAATTATCAGACTTTGAAAACTTGCAGGCGAAACTCGTTTCAAATGGTGCCGTAAAAATCAGTTCCTATCTTGCACTGGTCGACCGGACAGGTAATAAAATCTTTAATAAATGGTCGAATTTTATCAAATCAAGAAAAAATTCACGCAAAACATGGCTCAAAGTATTTTATGTTTATTTGTTTCTCGCGATTTGGTTAATCTCGCCAATTGTCTATATATTGCATGTTTTTACATATCCGTTAAAGATTAACAAGATAAAGAAAGAAACCCAGTATTTACAGGGTGTTCAGACGATTTAAATACATTATGTTCGAAGTATATATTACAAAAGCCGGAAAATATTTACCAAATGAAGCCGTTTCAAATGACGAAATGGAAAGTTATTTGGGACTTATCAATGAAGTTGCCTCAAAAGCGAGAAGAATTATCCTTAGAAATAACAGAATCAGCAGCAGGCATTATGCCGTAGATAAAACGGGAAAAAGCACGCACAATAACGCAGAACTCACAAAGTTAGCCATCGATGAATTGTTTGACGAAAGTTTTACAGCCAAAGACATGCAATTGTTGTCCTGCGGAACGTCTACACCAGACAATTTTTTACCATCGCATGCCGCTATGGTTCACGGATTGTTGAAAAACCAATCGGTAGAACTCAATTCTTCTACCGGTGTTTGTTGTGCCGGAATGAACTCACTCAAATTTGGCTACCTTTCGATCAAATCGGGAAATACTAAAAATGCGGTTTGCACCGGATCCGAAAAGGTTTCAACCTGGATGATGGCCGATAAATACGAACAGGAAGTTACCAATTTAAAAAGCCTCGAAGAACAGCCGATCATCGCATTCAAAAAAGATTTTTTGCGTTGGATGTTGTCCGATGGCGCAGGTGCTTTTCTATTGGAAAACAAGCCAAAAGGCGACCTTTCGCTCAAAATCGAATGGATGGAAGCGTTTTCTTACGCACATGAACTCGAAGCCTGCATGTATGCCGGCGGCGACAAAAACGAAGACGGTTCTATCAAGCCGTGGAGCGATTACCAACCCGATCAATGGCTCAAAGAGTCCGTATTTTCAATCAAACAGGACGTGAAATTACTCGACGAGCATATTCTTGGAAAAGGCGCAGAAAGCATGAGCGAAGCTATGGCGAAAAACAAAGTAACTTCTGACGAGATTGATTATTTCCTGCCGCATGTTTCCTCACATTATTTTGTAGACGGTTTGAAAAAACAACTCGCTGCTAAAGGTGTTGGCGTAGCCGATGACAAATGGTTTATGAATCTGGGACGCGTTGGAAACGTAGGATCAGCATCAATATATCTGGCATTGGAAGAATTATTCAACTCGGGAAAATTGAAAAAAGGCGAGAAAATCCTTTTGTCTGTTCCTGAAAGTGGCCGTTTTTCATTTGCGTATGCGTATTTAACCGTTTGCTAAACTATGGAAATGCCGCACCAAATACTTGATAAAGCTGTAGTTGGCAATTTACTGCCACAGAAATTTCCATTTCAAATGGTTGATAAAATGTTGGGTTACGATGAAACTTCAGTAGTTTCAGGTTTAAAAATAACAGAAGACAATATTTTTTTTAACGGTCAGCATTTTCTTGAATCGGGTCTAATCGAACATATGGCACAGACGGTTGCTTTGCACACCGGTTACCAGTTTTTTCTAAAGAAAGAAGCTGCGCCAACAGGTTATATCGGATCAATCAAAGAAATTAAAATTGGTAGTTTGCCAAAATTGAACGACGAAATAAAAACTACAGTCACCATTTTGCAGGAATTCGCCGGAATAACATTGGTAGACATCATGACCACATTAAATGAAACCGAAATTGCCTCGGGACAAATGAAAACCGTCCTCGCAAAATAGATGACACGAAATGGATACATTGATCGACATAAAAAATTACCTGCCACATCGCGCGCCATTTTTAATGGTCGATATGATCCACAAAATGGATGCTGAAACCGTAGAAACGAGTTTCGAGATCAAACCGGAAAATATTTTTATCGATAATGGTTTTTTTGTTGCCGCCGGACTTATCGAAAATGCAGCCCAAACCTGTTCGGCGATTGTTGCCAAAGGCTATTATGTCGATGAAAATAATGTCGATAAAGAAGCGGTAGATGTCATCGGATTTATTAGCGCGATCAAAAAATTACAGGTTTTTTCGCTTCCGGAAACAGGAACGAAAATCACCACAAATGCGACTTTGATTTCCAATTTTGTAACAGACGATTATAGTTTGTGTACCATGAATTGTAAGACTTTCGATGGTGAAAAACTACTGCTTGAAGGCGAAATCAACTTATTCATACAAGAAAAACCGGCCGACATTCATACGAAATCAGCCGAAACAAAATAGGAATTACTTCCGTGCCGCTGGGGCGGAAATCTAAAAATGCAGGAGATGAAAAAAAATGAAGTACCTCAGGATGAAGGCAATCTTTCCAAAAGCAACATGAAGGAACTGATTTATGCCACCGATGAAAACGGCGAATATACCACGGCTTTAAGCACAGGCTGGGAACCCAAAACCATCGCTTTATCCAATTCAATCGACGATATTAACGAACGTGTAGCAGAAGCCAAAGCCAAAGTTTTAAACGGCGAAGTCAGCCCGATCGTATATTACATGGAACTCCATAAAATGGATATCGGGATTTTAGCAAGTTATGTCTCGATGTGGAAATGGCGCGTCAAAAAACATTTCAAACCAAAAGTTTTCAAGGGCTTAAGCGATAGCGTTTTAAAACGGTATGCGGAAGCATTTAACATCAAAGTTTCTGAACTCAAAAATTTTAAAGGCGCGTAATGGAAACCAATTTCAAACACCACCAGTCGGCGCATTGTGAAAATGGCGTGGCGTCCAATCTATTAAAACACAATGGATTGCAGATCAGCGAGCCGATGGTTTTCGGGATTGGATCAGGCCTGTTTTTCGTGTATTTGCCATTTATCAAAGTCAACCACGCACCGGCGATCAGCTACCGTCCGTTGCCGGGACAGATTTTTAACAAATTGGCCAAAAGGCTGGGTTTGAAAATAAAAAGGGAAAAATTTGCAAGTTCGGCGAATGCCAATAAAGCGCTTGACGCCAATTTAAAGAACAATATTCCAACCGGTTTGCAGGTGGGCGTTTATAATTTATCTTATTTTCCGGATGAATACCGTTTCCATTTCAATGCGCACAATCTAGTCGTTTATGGCAAAACCGAAACGGATTACCTGATTAGCGATCCGGTGATGGAAACCGTGACAACTTTAACGCATGACGAACTTGACAAAGTGCGTTTTGCCAAAGGTGCATTCGCTCCGCGCGGACAAATGTATTATCCGGTAAATGTTCCGGCGACAGTAGATTTTTCATCTGCAATTATTAAAGCGATCAAAAATACGTGCCGCGATATGCTGGCTCCGGCGCCAATTATCGGCGTACGCGGTATCCGTTTTGTATCGAAGAAAATCCGCAAATGGCCGGTCAAACACGGTACGAAAAAAGCCAATCATTACCTTGCGCAAATGGTGCGCATGCAGGAAGAAATTGGTACCGGCGGTGGCGGCTTTCGGTTTATTTACGCGGCTTTTTTACAAGAAGCAGCCGTGATCCTGGACAACGAAAAATTAAAATCCCTATCTTTGGAAATGACCGAAATTGGCGACTTGTGGCGGGATTTTGCCGTAAACGCATCGCGGATTTATAAAAACCGAAGCATACAAGCGGATGTTTACAATACGATAGCAGATGAATTGTCACACATTGCCGACCGCGAAGAAGCTTTCTTCAAAAAACTAAAACTGGCGATCAGCTAAAAATATTTTGCAAGCCATAATCGAAATAAAAAACCTCACAAAAAAGTACAAAGATGCCGAAATGTATGCTTTGGACAATTTCAGCTTGTACATTTCTAAAGGCGAAGTTTTTGGCGTACTCGGTCCAAACGGCGCCGGGAAAACCACACTGATTTCGATGCTTTGCGGTTTGATGAAGCCGACTTCGGGGTCTTTTACGATTGATGGACTGAATTACCACAACAACGCTTTCGACATCAAAAAAATAATCGGTGTTGTCCCGCAGGAATATGCATTATATCCCACATTGACGGCCAGGGAAAACCTGCTGTATTTTGGAAGCATGTACGGATTAAAAGGTACTGATCTCAAAGAAAAAGTTATCGAAAGCCTTGATTTTCTTGGACTATTGAAATTTGCAGATAAAAAAATCGACACTTTTTCGGGTGGAATGAAACGCCGCATTAATTTAATTGCCGGAATTCTGCATGAACCAAAGGTGTTGTTTCTCGATGAACCGACCGTTGGCGTCGATGTACATTCCAAAAATGCGATTATCGAATATTTACAACAGCTGAATAAAAGAGGAACAACAATTATTTATACTTCACATCATTTGTCTGAAGCACAGGATTTTTGCTCACATATTGCGATTGTCGATCGCGGTAAAATATATGCAAAAGGAACACCCGAACAACTCATTTCCACAACAGAAAAGGCGCAGAATCTCGAAGATGTTTTTATTTCATTAACCGGAAAAGAACTGCGCGATGTTTAAATTAATCAGTTCTGTACGGAAAGAAATTTTATTGCTGCGACGCGATTTTGGCGGGGTAATCATTTTGTTTGTGATGCCGCTCATTTTGCTTATTGCTGTGACTTTAATCCAAAACCGGGATTTTGCAAAAACGGGAAATTCAAAAATCCAGATTTTACTGGTGGATAATGATAAAGGAAACGTTTCCAAATCGGTTTATGAGAATTTAAAAGCAAGCGATATTTTTTCGGTGGTGAATGAAATTGACGGACAATTGATTACTGAAAATATTGCAAAAGAAGCCGTTTTTAAAGGGAAGTACCAATTGGCCATTGTTATTCCTGAAAACTTAAGCAACGATCTGCAAACGACAATTGATCAAAATGTAGAGAAAATTGTTGGCAGTTTGGGACTCGAAGATTCACTGCCAAAAAAACAATCCAAAAAAATCATCGGGCAGAAAAATGTCAATTTGTACTTTGATCCGGCGGTTCAGCTGAGTTTTAAAAATGCCGTGATGAGCAACATCGACAAGATGATTTCACAAATCGAGACCAAATCGATCTATACCGCTTTTGAAGAACAACTCGGCGAAGAAGGCAAAGGCCAATTCGAACAGAAAAGTTTTATCGCTTTCCGCGAAATCAACCCGACAATCAACAATCAGGAAATCAAACCAAATTCAGTGCAGCACAACGTTCCGGCCTGGACGCTTTTCGCAATGTTTTTCATCGTTATACCGCTGTCTATCAATATTGTAAAAGAAAAAAATCAAGGAACATTTATCCGTTTGCGAACGAATCCGGTTTCATACGCAACCGTTTTGGCCGGAAAAACCGTAACCTATTTAATCATTTGCATGATCCAGTTTTATATGATGATTGCATTGGCTGTTTTCGTTTTCCCAAGTTTGGGATTGCCTGCTTTGAATGTCCAGGGCAACCTGATTATGCTCAGTATTGTTGCTTTTTTTTCTGGGTTTGCAGCCATTGGTTATGGAATTTTAGTTGGAACGATTGCTAAAACCCAGGAACAATCGGCACCTTTCGGTTCCACATCAGTTATTGTTTTGGCTGCACTTGGCGGCGTTTGGGTTCCGGTATTTGCGATGCCACATTTTATGCAGGTTGTCGCCCGATTTTCTCCGATGAATTGGGGACTGAATGCTTTTTACGACGTATTTTTGCGCAACGCGAAATTGATCGATATTTTACCCGAAATCAGCCTGTTATTATTATTTTTTGCCATTACCATTGGCTTAGCCTTATTATATGACCAGAAAAAAAGAAGCGTTTAACGAAGCCGCCCATTTAACCGTATCGCAGGAAATCCGCGTGCGTTTTAACGAAACCGATCCGCTCGGCATCGTATGGCATGGCTATTATATTACATACTTTGAAGATGGACGTGAGGCTTTCGGACGCAAACACGGCATTTCATACCTTGATGTTTTCGACAGCGGATTTACAACGCCAATCGTTAAATCGACCTGCGAACACAAATTGTCATTGCGTTATGGCGATGTGTTCCGGATTGAAACCACAATTGTCAATACGCCAGCAGCAAAAATGATTTACCGGTTTACAATTTATGATGCCAACAATGACATTGCATGTACCGGCGAAACGGTTCAGGTATTTTTGGATTCGAAAGGCGAACTGCAACTGACGAATCCGCCGTTTTTCGAAGCCTGGAAACGCAAAGTCGGACTTTTAAAGTAATGCAGAAGGAAGTTTACATATCAGCTACAAACTGCATCACGCCGATTGGGTTTGATGTCGAATCGAATGTCAAAAATATTCTGGAAGGTGTTTCTGCAATCCAAAAACACGACAATAAATCATTACTGGATTTCCCTTTTTTCTCGGCTATAGTGGACGAAAACGAATTGAAATTGGCTTTCGCCGAAGTTGGAAAAGTAGAAAATTACACCAAACTTGAAAAAATGATGATCCTGGCTTTGCAGCCGATTGTCGAAAGATCCAAGTCGGAAATTACAGCTAAAACCGCTTTTATTTTATCGACAACCAAAGGAAATATTACTGCTCTGGAAAATGCCCAAAACGGTATTGAAAATGCCCAATTGTCAAATCTGGCCAAAAAAGTCGCGAATTTTTTCGGATTTACGACTGAGCCGATTGTTGTTTCAAATGCTTGTGTTTCGGGAATTTTAGCGGTTTCTGTCGCAAAAAGATTGATCCAGGCGAATGTTTATGACAATGCTTTTGTCGTTGCCGGCGATTTGGTTTCCGAATTTGTACTGTCCGGATTCAATTCGTTTCAAGCCATGAGCAGCGCGCCTTGCCAACCGTATTCGAAAAATCGCACCGGTGTGAATTTGGGCGAAGCGACTGCAGCGGTTTTGGTCACTTCCAATCCAAAAAATGCCAAAGTCAAAATCCTTGGTGACGGCTCGATAAACGATGCGAACCATATTTCCGGTCCATCGCGCACTGGCGAAGGTTTGGTGCGAAGCATCGAAAGCGCTTTAAAAGAAGCCAATATTGATAAAAACAGCATTGGATACATTTCTGCGCATGGAACCGCAACGCCATTTAATGACGAAATGGAAGCGATTGCTTTGAATCGTCTTGGCTTGCAAAATATCCCAATGAACAGTTTAAAAGGTTATTACGGCCATACGCTCGGCGCTTCGGGATTGCTTGAAACGGTCATCGGAATCGAATCGGTTTCACAGCAAAAACTGTTTGTTTCTGCGGGATACGACGAATCGGGCGTTAGTGAAAAGATCAACGTTATTGAAAAAAATATTGATGCGAATATTGCCATTTTCCTCAAAACGGCATCTGGTTTTGGTGGTTGCAATACTGCAGTTTTATTTGAAAAAGCAAATTAATTTTGGAGAACAACATTTACATACAAGCCTTTTGTACGATCGAAAACAACAAGATTGTTTGGAATGGCGATACTATTTTCGAATCAGAAAGCTCCGGATTTGCTGACTTTTTTAAAAAAGCCTACCAGCATTTTGAAATCGGTTATCCGAAATTTTTCAAAATGGACAGCCTCAGTAAACTCGCATTCCTCGCTGCAGAATTGCTTTTGAAAAACGAAAATTCCGAAACGGAAAACAACATTGCGCTGCTTTTTGCCAACAAATCCTCATCTTTAGATACCGATGTTAAATACCAGAATTCGATTTCGGATAAAGAGAATTATTTCCCGAGCCCGGCGGTTTTCGTCTATACATTGGCAAACATCTGCCTTGGCGAAATTAGTATTCGCCATCAATTGAAAAGTGAGAATTCTTTCTTTATATTTGACGCGTTTAATCCGGCTTTCATGGCTGATTATGCGAATATTCTGATCCAAACGCAAAAAGCAGACAAAGTGCTTTGCGGCTGGACGGAATTTTTCGGAGAAGAATACAAAGCGTTCCTTTACCTCGTTGGAAATGAAGGAGATCAAATACACGACAAACAAACTTTAGAAACACTTTATAACAAATAAAATGGAAGCATTAAAACAAGAATTGAAAGAGAAGATTATTGCAGTTTTGAACCTTGAAGATATCGCTGTAGCGGATATTAATGATTCTGATCCTTTATTCGGTGACGGTTTAGGACTTGATTCTATTGATGCTTTAGAGCTGATCGTGCTCTTGGATAAAGATTACGGAATCAAACTTGTCGATCCGAAAGAAGGAAAAAATATCTTTCAGTCGATTGAAACAATGGCGGCTTATATTACTGCGAATCGTACGAAATAATTGAGTCGAAAAGGCAAAAGACAAAAGGGAAAAATCGCATGAATAGAGGCGTTGCAATTACGGGAATGGGTATTATTTCGGCTATCGGGAATTCGGTAGACGAGACTTTTGCTGCTTTGGTTAAAGGTGAAAAAGCGATTACGACTGTGGCCAATATTCCGACGGTTCATAAAAACGTAATGAAAGTAGGAGAAATTAAAAAAACCAACGACCAACTTGCTGCTGAACTTGGGCTTTCTGCCAATAATAACTTTTCAAGAACCGCGATGATTGGCGCTCTGGCTGCGAAACAGGCGGTTCAGGATGCTGGTATTTCTTTGATTAATGAATACAAAACCGGACTCATTTCTGCGACCAGTGTGGGCGGAATGGATACCACCGAAAAACATTATTACGACTATTTCGACCAGCCCGAACTCGTAAAATACATCAGTGCGCATGACGGCGGAGATGTGGCCCAAAAAATCGCCGAAGAAATTGGCCTTAAAGGTTTTGTAACGACAATTAGTACGGCTTGTTCTTCTGCTGCAAATGCGATTATGCTGGGCGCGAGAATGATCAAATCAGGGAAACTCGACCGCGTGGTCGTTGGCGGAACCGATGCTTTGGCCAAATTCACGATCAACGGTTTTAAAACGTTGATGATTTTATCCGATACGTACAACACGCCGTTTGACAACGACCGGAAAGGGTTGAATCTTGGCGAAGCAGCAGCTTTCCTGGTCTTGGAATCGGATGAAATTGTAGCAAAAGAAAACAAAAAAGTACTTGCACGTGTTTCCGGTTATGGAAATGCAAATGATGCTTTTCACCAAACGGCTTCGTCTGAAAACGGAGAAGGCGCATTTTTAGCTATGGAAAAAGCGTTTGAGGTTTCGGGTTTGAAACCTTCAGATATTGATTACATTAACGTTCACGGAACGGCAACCCCCAACAACGATTTGTCGGAAGGCCGTGCGGTGATCCGGATTTTTGGCGAGGAAAACGTACCGGATTTCAGTTCGACCAAACCGTTCACCGGACATACATTGGCCGCCGCCGCCGCAATCGAAGCGGTTTTCAGTATATTGGCAATCCAGAATGGTATTGTTTTTCCAAATCTGAATTTTAAAACAGCTATGGCCGAATTTAAGATGGTTCCACAAACGGAAATCAAATACAAAAACATCAATCATGTGTTGTCGAATTCCTTCGGGTTTGGCGGCAATTGTTCCACTTTAATCTTTTCGAAAAACTGATGGGAAAAACGTATATTAACGGAATTGGCTGTGTTTCGGCACAAAAAACATTCGATACGGTTTTTCTTGAAGAAGCGGTTTTGGATGAAAGTTTGAATGTTTTGCCACTCGAAATCCCGGTTTATAAGGATTATATTTCGCCAATCGCTGCCCGACGGATGTCAAAAGCGGTGAAAAATGGCATTGTCGCTTCAGCCATTGCGATGAAAGAAGCGAATGTTGAAACTTTTGACGCCATCATTACCGGAACCGGAATGGGATGCATTGAGGATTCGGATAAATTTTTGAAAGCAATCATTGATGATAACGAGGAGTTTTTAACGCCAACTTCGTTCATCCAATCGACACACAATACTGTTGGTGCACAAATCGCCCTTGGAATGACGTGCAAAGCGTATAATTTTACCTATGTCAATGCAGCAGTTTCATTTGAATCGGCGTTGCTGGATGCGAAAATGCAGATTGATGCAAATGAAGCCCAAACGATTTTAATTGGCGGAATCGATGAAATGACCGATTATACACAACGTTTGTTTAAACTTGCGGGTTTTATCAAATCTGATGAAGAAGGAAGTTTTCCTGTTTTAAATGCAACAACAAAAGGAACGGTTTTTAGCGAAGGTGCCACGTTTTTTGTGTTGGAAAATCAAAAATCGGATGCAACTTATGCCGAAATACTGGATGTGGAAATGATCAACAGCCTTGAAATTTCTGAAGTGGAATCGATAATGAAATCGTTTTTAAAGCAAAATAATTTTGAAATTTCAGATATTGATGCGGTAGTTTTAGGAATTAATGGCGATGCCGAATTCGATTCTTATTACAAATCAATTTCAGAAAATGTTTTTAAAAACACACCTCAGATTTATTACAAACACCTGAGCGGTGAATACAATACGGCTTCGGCCTTTGGATTGTTTGTGGGTTCAAAAATTGTTAAAACACAGCAAATTCCTGACATTTTAAAAGCAAATGCTGTAACAAAAACGGCATTCAAAACCATACTTTTATACAATCAATACCGCGGAATAGACCATAGCTTTACCCTGATTTCAACATGCTAAAACACAGAATAACAGCGCTGTTTTTTCTGACAATTATTTTTCTGCTGGCTCTTTGGGGCCTTTTTGCAGCTATGAGCTTTTGGTATTTTGTGATCGCCGGAGTGCTTTGGTTTTTGGTGGTTTTGACAGGTTCGTCTTACATCGGGTCGAATTATCATGTAAAAACGTATTGCAGCAATCCATACGAAAAAGAGCGAAAAATCGCATTGACTTTTGATGACGGACCGAATGAAAATACACTTGAAATCCTGAAAGTTCTCGATAAACACCAGGCGAAAGCCACCTTTTTCTGCATTGGAAAAAACATCGCAACGTATCCTGAAATTTTCAAAAAAATAGTAAATGATGGGCATTTCGTAGCGAATCATTCGTATAGCCACAGCCATTTTATCGATTTTTACAGAAAGGACCGAATGATTCAGGAATTAAAAGATACCGATGCGATTATTGAAGAATTAACGGGGAAAAAAGTTCGGTTTTTCCGTCCGCCGTATGGTGTTACGAATCCGTCGATCAGGCGCGCGCTCGAAGTCACAAAGCACAAAGTGATTGGCTGGAATATCCGTTCGCTTGACGGCATCATTTCGAATAAAAAAGTAATTTTGAACCGTATTGTCAGCCGAATCAAACCTGGCGCAATCGTTTTATTGCATGATACAAAACCTGAAACCGTTACCGTTTTGGAACAATTTTTGGTAATTGCGGCCGAAAAAAAATATGAAGTAGTTTCGATTGAACAGCTTCTGAATTTAAATGCTTATGAAAATTAGAAATCTATTTTTGGTATTTTTTGCGGTTTGGAATTTTTCTGCAATAGCGCAGGAACAGAAAATGTCTGAGGGCGAAATCGCCGCTTTCAAAAAATCGGTCAATGCCGTTTCTACAAAAATAAAGTCTTTAAGCACGGATTTCGTACAATACAAACACATGGATTTTCTGGCGAAAGACATCGAAACTTCGGGAAAAATGGTTTTTAAGGAACCGAATTTGCTGCAATGGCAATACAAAAAACCATATAGTTATTCGATCGTTTTTAAAAATGGAAAGATTTTTATTAATGATGAAGGCAAAAAAAGTACGGTGGATGTTGGCAACAGCAAAATCTTCGCAAAAATCAATAAGCTGATCGTTGGAAGCGTGAGCGGCGACATGTTTGACGACAAGGAATTTACAATTTCGTATTTTAAAAACAAGGATTTTAATATGACGAAACTCGTTCCGAAGGACGCATCTCTTAAAAAATACATCAAACAAATAGAGCTCAGTTTTGACAAACAGGACGGGACCGTAAACCAAGTCAGACTGATGGAATCTGCTGAAGATTATACCAAAATCGTTTTTAAAAATAAAATCCTCAATGCAAAAGTCGATGATGCAGCGTTTAGCAATTAGTTTTTTGCTGGGCGTTTTTGTGGTTTCATGCGGTTCAAACCCAATGAAGGAATTCACTAAAACAGCCGTTGAGCGGACGATTATTTCACCGCCATATTTTTCCGATTCAAATGTCGATTATGTTTATAAGTCGAATATTTCGGTTTACGGAAACGAATTATCGGGGATCTTTATCATCAAAAAAATCACTGAAAATACGCATCGCGTGGTTTTCACGACTGAATTCGGCAACAAATTACTGGATTTTGAAGTATCGGAAAACGATTTTAAAATCAACTCGATCGTTGACGAACTTGACAGGAAAATTTTAATCAATACTTTGAAAGAAGATTTCAGGTTGTTGCTTCGGGAAAAATTTAAAATCGATGGGCAGTTTGAAAGCACCGCCGATAAAATTTATGCATCTGCAGACCATAAAAGGTATAATTACCTGTACGTGTCTAAAAAAGACAACAAACTTTATAAAGTTGGGCATGCTTCAAAAAGAAAAGAAAAATTTAGCATTACATTTAATTCAGAAAACAATATTTTTGCCGACAGGATTGTTATTGATCATCAAAATATTAAATTAAAAATCGAACTTAATTACTTTAAAAATTAATAAATTACATTTATGAAAAAAATTCTTATCGTTGCTGTTTTCGCTCTTTTTGGAATTTCCAATGCGGAAGCTCAGGTAACTTTTAAGCCGGGAATCAGGGCTGGAGCCAATTTTTCACACTTGACAAAAGGTGATAGCGATTATTATTACAACGATAATTATTACGATCCATATTATAATGAGAACAGGGGCGTAGATTTTAAATCTAAAACAGATTTTTATGTAGGATTTTACGGCGCTTTAAAATTAACCAAATATTATACGCTGCAACCGGAGATCACTTATTCAAGGCAAGGAGCAAAATACGAATACAGTCAGGTAGTTTACAACAATGAAAACCAAAACAATACGATTTACAGAATGTCGGGTCAGCTGGATGTTTCCTACCTTTCCATTGCCATTGTAAACAAATTTACGTTTAACGAAAAATTCAATGTCCACATTGGGCCAACACTCGATTTTGTTGTTGAAAAAAACAGAAATTTAGGCGGTTCCTATTCTTCTTACAGAGATGTAGATTCTGATGTGGATCTTGCTTTTATTGCCGGTGTCGGATACAATTTTACTAAAAATATCGGACTAGAAGCCCGCGTAAAAAAAGGAATTATCCCGGTTTTGGATTTTTCTGATTCGAGCCATACCAATGTCGTTTTCTCAGTAGGAGCGACTTATACTTTTGACGTAAAATAAAAAAGATGCTTTTAAAAGATTTTTATAAAGTTATTTCATTAGAAAATATAGACGGCCAAAAATACCTGGCCGTCATTTTAATTAATGAAAAACATGAAGTTTTTAAAGGACATTTTCCAGGAAACCCAATAATGCCGGGCGTTTGTATGATGCAAATCATCAAAGAACTTACAGAAGAAGTGACGCAAAGCCAACTCGTCATGCAAAGCCTTTCAAATGTGAAATTCATGGCTTTGATCAATCCCGAATTAACGCCCGAATTGCGTCTCGAACTTGATATCATCGAAAGTGAAGACCAAACGGTAAAAGTAAAAAACACCACTTGTTTCAACGAAACGGTTGCCCTGAAACTCGGCAGCGTTTATAAAAAGATCTGACTATGAAAGTGATTATCCCTATTTTGTTTTTCCTTTTTTTTAGCAATCCTGATATTTCAGAAGTGCGTAAAATTTATGTCGATGCATCAAAATCGAAAGCTTCCGCAGACGCTTTTCTGGCAAAAGTTAAAAACATTCCCGATACAGATTCCGATAAGAAATTAGTCGCTTACAAAGGCTGCGCGATTGCATTGCAAGGCAAATTTGCTTCTAAAATCAAGGACAAAAAAAAGTTCCTGACAAAAGGTGCCTTGCTTGTGGACGGTTCGATAAAAAGCGATCCAAACAGCGTGGAATTGCGCATGATTCGCCTCAGTATTCAGGAAACGTTGCCATTGATTATCACTAGCTACCGCAAAAATATCAAAGAAGACAAGGATTTTATCCTGACACATTACAAAAGCCTCGAGCCGGAAATGGAAAGCTATATCAAAAATTTCATCCAGCAATCAGAAAGTTTTTCAACAGAAGAAAAACAGGCAGCGAAGTAATTTATCGTATCAAAAATGGGAGCCATTTCCTTTGCAACCGAACCCGAAACGCCGCTGAAAGTCTGTATTATTATTCCGACTTACAACAACGAACGTACGCTAAAACGCGTTATTGATTCGGTTTTGGAATTTTCTCCATATATCATCATCGTAAATGACGGTTCGACCGATTCTACTGCCAATATCCTGGAAAATTACCGCCATCTGACGCTAATCCATCATGAAAAAAATTCAGGAAAAGGGACAGCACTAAAAAACGGGTTTCAAAAAGCACTCGAACTGGGTTACGATTACGCCATCACCATCGATTCTGACGGCCAGCATTTTGCAACGGATATCCCAAATTTTATTGAAGAAATCGAAGCCAATGGCGAATCGCTGATCATCGGCAGCCGCAACATGAAACACGAAAGCGTTCCCGGAAAAAGCAGTTTTGGCAACAATTTCTCAAATTTCTGGTTTTGGTTCGAAACCGGAATCCGCCTCACCGATACACAATCGGGCTACCGTTTGTATCCGTTACATACAATCCCTAAAAAATACTTTACGAATAAATTCGAATTTGAGATCGAAGTCATTGTGCGTTCTGCCTGGAAAGGCGTTCGCGTTAAAAACATCCCGATCCGGATTTTGTATGACCCGAACGAAAGGGTTTCGCATTTCCGGCCGTTTAAAGATTTCACCAGGATCAGCATCCTGAATACGATTTTGGTCGCAATTGCTTTATTTTACATCAAACCGCGTGATCTTTTCCGCAAGCTAAAAAAAAAAGGATTTAAGAAATTCCTGTTAGAAAACGTACTCGAAAGCGATGATTCCAACAGCAAAAAAGCCTTGTCGATTGCACTTGGTGTTTTCATCGGGATTTCACCGTTTTGGGGATTTCAAACCGTGATCGTATTATTTCTTGCCGTACTTTTTAAACTGAACAAAGCGATTGCATTCGCATTTTCGAACATCAGTTTTCCACCACTGATTCCGTTTGTAATTTACGGTTCGCTGCAACTTGGGGCACTTTTCATTTCAGGAAACACGCCATTAATTTTAGACCGTTCGATCACTTTTGACGCCATCAAAAATAATATCGCACAATATCTCATCGGAAGTTTTATTTTAGCATCTTTGTCGGCCGTAATTTTCGGGCTTTCAGGTTATTTGTTATTGAGGTTTTTCAGTACATTTAAAGATAAAAAATAAGCATGCACCAGTTTTTTTACGCCATTCACCTGTTCGTTAACCGAAGGAAATTCCTGTCGGTAGCAATTGCGGTGGCATTGTTGCTGGTATTCGGTTTTTTTGCATCGAAAATCAAATTTGAGGAAGACATCACCAAATTGATTCCGACCGGCGAAAAATCAGATGTGACTGCAAAAGTCCTGAAACAACTCAATTTTGCCGATAAAATTACCGTCATCTTCGAAACTGGAAAAAACGGAACACCTCAAGATTTAACCGAAATGGCGATGGTTTTCAACGACAGCCTTCAAAAAAGCTGCAAACCGTTTGTCAAAGCCGTTCAAGGCAAAGTGGACGAGGAAAACATCCAGGAAACCATCGATTTTGTGTACAATAATTTGCCACTTTTTCTGGACGATCAAGATTACCAGAATATCCAGCAAAAACTGCAAAATGACAGTTTGACTGCAACCGTTCAGGGCAATTACAAAGCCATCGTCTCACCTTCAGGTTTGGTGACCAAAGATTTCATTTTGCAGGATCCGCTCGGAATTTCATTCGTGGCTTTAAAAAAACTGCAACAACTCAATATTGGTGACGATTTCATTCTTGAAAATGGTTTTGTGATGACCAAAGACAAAAAGAAATTACTGCTATTCATCACTTCAAACCTGCCGTCGAGCGAAACAGAAAAAAATACGGTTTTTGCCGCAAAACTGAATTCAATCAAAGACAACCTGAACAAGCAGTTTAAAGAAAAGACAGCTGTAAGTTATTTCGGTTCGGCTTTAATCGCTGTCGCAAATGCGAATCAGATCAAGAGCGATATTATTTTATCGACTTCGATTGCGATGGCCACGCTGATGCTCATCTTGATTGCATTTTACCGAAAAATTCTGATTCCACTGATTATTTTCGTGCCGTCGGTGTTCGGAGCTTTGTTTGCGATCGCGTTTTTATATGTCGTTAAAGAGCGGATTTCGGCGATTTCACTCGGAATCGGTTCCATTTTAATCGGAATTACAATTGATTATTCGCTGCATATTTTAACGCATTACAAACACAACAGCGACGTTAAAACATTGTACAAAGACATCACAATGCCTTTGATCATGAGCAGTTCGACAACGGCTGTGGCATTTTTGTGTTTGCTTTTCGTCAAATCTGAAGCGCTCAAAGATCTTGGGATTTTCGCTGCAGTGATCGTGATGGCGTCGGCGTTTTTCTCGCTGCTGATTGTGCCGCACCTGTACAAACCCAAAATGGAAAATGCGGCGCATAAAAAAAATGCGATCGACAAGCTCGCCGGTTTTTCTTTCCATAAAAATAGATTCCTTATCGGAAGCTGCGTACTGATTACGATTGTTTGTTTTTTTACATACAGTAAAGTCGGTTTCAACAACGATTTGTCGCAACTGAATTTTATCCCTACAGCCATCAAAGCGGCCGAGAAAAAATTGGAGGAAAGTACGAGTTTGACCTCCAAAACGATTTATGTTGCGGCTTACGGCAATAGCATGAATGAAGCGTTAGAAAACAACAGCCGCCTTTTTTCGAATTTGCAAAAAGAAAAAACAGCTCAAAAAATCCTGAATTTCAGTTCGATAGGTGGCATTGTGATCCCCGAAAGCGAACAAATCCAGAAAATCCAAAAGTGGAACAAATTCTGGTCAGCCGATAAAAAACAGTTTTTGAAAAACGCATTAATTTCTGAAGGGCAAAAAATCGGCTTTAAGCCAACGACTTACGAACGTTTTTTTGAACATTTAAATTCGAATTTTAAACCGGTTTCATATTCAGATTATTCAAAAGTGACAACGTTACAATTGCCCGAATTCGTTTCGCAAAAAAATGGATTCTTCACCGTTTCGACGTTGGTAAAAGTTACGCCAAAACAAAGAGATGCATTCATCAAATCGGCTAAAGCCCAAAAAAATGTCATTGCGATCGATCGCCAGCAAATCAATGAAACATTTTTGGGTGAACTCAGAACCGACTTCAACAAACTCGTCAATTATTCTTTCATCGCAGTGGTTTTAATCTTGTTTTTCTTTTTCAGAAGAATAGAACTCGTCATCATCAGCTGTATCCCGATTGTGTTAACCGGAGTGGTGACCGGGGGAATCATGGGCATTTTTAATATCGAACTCAATATTTTCAGTACGATTGTGTGTACATTGATTTTTGGCCACGGGGTCGATTTTAGCATTTTTATGACGAGTGCTTTGCAGAAAGAATACACCAACGGCAAAAATGAAATCGCCATTTACAGAACGTCGATTATTCTTGCAGTGATAACAACCATTCTCGGGATCGGGGCGATGGTTTTTGCAAAACATCCGGCATTGCGTTCGATTTCATCGGTTTCGCTGATCGGGGTATTTGCGGCGCTGATCATCACATTCATTTTCTATCCGATTTTGTTCAAAGGTTTTATTTCAAACCGGGCTAAAAAAGGCAATGCGCCGTTTCAATTTTTAACATTGATCCACAGCATTTTATCGTTTGCCTATTTCGGTTTTGGCGGGTTGTTCTTTTCATTCGTCAGCGCGGTCATTTTACCGATTTTGCCTTTTTCAAAAGAGAAAAAACTGCGTTGGCTGCGGTTTTACATGTCAAAACTGATGCGTTCGGTGTTGTACACAAATTATTTTGTAGACAAAAAAGTGCTGAATTTCCACAACGAAACGTTTGAAAAACCGGCGGTAATGATTGCCAATCATACCTCTTTCCTGGATATTCTGGCAGTTGGGATGTTAAATCCAAAAACGATTTTCCTCGTGAGCGACTGGGTGTATAATTCGCCGGTTTTTGGCGGAGCAGTTCGCGCGGTTGGGTTTTATCCGGTTTCTGAAGGCATCGAAGGCGGCGTCGAACACCTGCGGAAAAAAGTCGAAGAAGGGTATTCGCTGATCGTTTTCCCCGAAGGCACACGTTCAGAAATCAACCACATGCAGCGTTTTAAAAAAGGAGCCTTTTACCTGGCCGAACATTTTAATTTAGACATTATCCCGATTGTCATCCACGGCAATTCTGAAGCACTTCCAAAAGGCGATTTTATCATTTATGACGGTTCGATTACCGTTAGTATTCTCGAAAGGATTAAAATCGATGACAAATCTTTTGGCGAAAACTACACCGAACGAACCAAAAAAATAGCTGCATTTTTCAAAGCGAAATACCAGCAAATGCGCGAAGAAATTGAAGATGCCGATTATTGGAAAAAAATATTAATTAACAGTTATGACTATAAGGAAATTGAAATTGGACAGGCAGTAAAAAAAGATTTTAACGAAAATAAAACCTTGTATTATCGTTTAAATACATACATTGGAGCCAATGCCAAAATCCTGCATCTGGCTAATGATTACGGACAATTGGATGTGTTGCTGGCATTGCAGCAGCCGCAGCGAAAAATTGTTTCGGTTGTAGCCGATGAAGAAAAACGCAGCGTCGCTGAGACGAATTATGTGCTTCAAAAAAGAAATATCCGTTATGCCGAAGGCATCACTTTCGAAAACAAATACGACGTTTTACTGATTTCAGATCAAAATATAAACCTTACTTTTGAAACCGGAAATTTATCGCAAACGCTTATTTTATTGCATAACGATTCGATTAAAACTATTGCAGAAAGCTTTGGTTTTACAGTGATCCACCAGGAGGAAAGTTTGATCGTCCTTAAAAAACAACTTTGAAAAAGAAATACGACGTTGTCATCATCGGAAGCGGGCTCGGCGGACTTGTCTCGTCGATCATTTTAGCCAAAGAAGGCTACCGCGTTTGTGTGCTTGAAAAAAACAACCAGTTTGGCGGGAATCTGCAGACTTTCGTGCGTGATAAAACCATTTTTGATACCGGAATCCATTACATCGGCGGACTAAGCGAAGGCCAGAATCTTTACAAATATTTCAAATATTTGGGGATTATGGATGATTTGAACCTGAAGAAAATGGACGAAGACGGTTTTGACATCATCTCATTTGAAGACGACAATACTGAATTTCCGCATGCGCAGGGTTATGAAAATTTCGTTGACCATTTGGCTGAATTTTTCCCGGATGAAAAAGAAAATATCCAAAACTACTGCCGGAAGATTATCGAAACCTGTGATTCTTTTCCATTATACAATTTGCAGGCTGAAGGAAAATACGACAGTGATATTCTCGCGATTAATGCCAAAGATTATATCGACGAGATCACTGATAATAAAAAATTGCGTGCCGTTTTAGCCGGATCGAATTTTTTATACGCCGGAATTGAAGACAAATCGCCGTTTTATGTTCATGCTTTATCTGTCAATTCGTACATTCAAAGTTCTTGGCGCTGTATCAATGGCGGCAGCCAGATTACCAAGCAACTGATCAAACAGCTCAAAGCCAATGGCGGAGAAGTGTTTAAATATAAAGAAGTCGTTCATTTTGAAACCGAAGGCAATGATGTCATTTCGGCACAGATGAAAGACGGTTCAACGGTATTTGCCGATATTTTTATTTCGAATATCGAACCTAAAAGAACGCTCGAAATGGTTGGCGAGGAGAAATTCAGGAAATCGTTTTATAGCCGCATCCAGAGTTTAGAAGGCGTGATTTCGGCTTTTAGCTTGTACATCGTTTTCAAACCCGAAACTTTTCCGTACATCAATCACAATTATTACCATTTTAAAGACAGTAGCGGCGTGTGGACGGCGCATGAATACGATGAGAATTCGTGGCCAAAAGCCTATATGGCATCGATGAACGCTTCGAAGCAAGACCAATGGGCAGACGGCATGACCTTCATCACCTACATGAAATATGATGAAATGAAAGCGTGGGAAAACACTTTCAACACAACGGCTGACAAAAACGATCGTGGCGAGAGTTACGAGGAGTTCAAAAACCGCAAAGCGGAACGTTTTTTAGAGGAAATCGAGATTAAATTTCCGGGGATCCGAGATAAAATCCACTCGATTCATACCTCTACACCTTTGTCATACCGCGATTATATTGGCGGACACAACGGCAATATGTACGGTTATGTCAAAGATTCAAACAATCCGATGAAAACGTTTATTTCGCCAAAAACCAAGCTTAATAATCTGTACTTAACCGGCCAGAGCATCAATATGCATGGCGTTTTAGGCGTGACGATTGGTGCTGTGGTAACCTGCTCGGAAATTATTGGGAAAGATTATCTCGTAAAAAAAATCAACGAAGCCAACGAATAATCAATTTAAACATGAAAAAGCAGCTCTCTTTTTCGGTTTTCTTATTGCTGGTCTGGTGTTTAATTTCCTGCGGCACTTCCAAATCGTTACGGCATTTGCCTGATTTAAGTTTGTATGAGAATTCGGTTCCAACGATTGAAAAACGTACCGATTATGTTTTCACTTCACAACAGAATTTCCTGCTCAAAAACAAGCAAAATCTTTGGGAATTATATGTCGAAGGCGACCCGTTGCAACGCGGACTAATTGAAGGCGCATTAACCGATTCACTGCTCAAAAAACAGGAACGCGTTTTCTTTTCAAAAATTAACGATCTCGTTCCGTCCAAATCCAGGCAAAAACTGCTGCGAAAATTCCTCGCATGGTACAACCGCAAATTGTATTTGAATGTCACCAATGAATATCAGGCCGAGATTTACGGCGTTTCACGATATACGTCACACGATTTCGATCACATCGCGCCACAGTATTTGCGAAGTTTGTATTTGCACGGCGCACACGATATTGGTCATGCCTTGCAGGATTTGGCGCTGGTTGGCTGTTCGTCATTTGCCGCGTGGGGCGAAAAATCGGAAGACGGCAGTTTGATTTTAGGCCGGAATTTCGACTTTTATGCCGGAGATGAATTTGCCAAAGATAAAATCGTGGCATTCATCAAACCCGACCAAGGCCATCCGTTTATGATGTTGACCTGGGCCGGAATGATCGGTGCGGTTTCAGGCATGAACAACGAAGGTTTGACAGTAACGATCAATGCAGGGAAATCAAAAATCCCACTGATTGCTAAAACGCCGATTTCACTTTTGACCCGTGAGATTTTGCAATATGCATCGACCATTGGCGAAGCGGTTGCGATTGCTAAAAAGAGAAAAGTATTTGTTTCCGAATCGATTATGGTGGGAAGTGCCAAAGATAAAAAAGCGGTTTTGATTGAAGTTTCCCCAAATCATTTTGGCGTGTATGAAGTGCCGAACAACAATAACCAATTGTTGTGTTCGAACCATTTTCAAAGTAGCGAATTGAAAAATGACAAGCGCAATCTGGAGCAAATTGAAAATAGCCATTCGAAATACCGTTACGACAAATTGCTCGAGGATTTTAATCAAAATCCAAAAATCAATCCCGAAATTGCCGCTGAAATCCTGCGAGACCGCAATGGTTTAAACGGCCTTTCCATTGGTTACGGAAACGAAAAAGCGTTGAACCAATTATTGGCGCATCACGGAATTATTTTCAAGCCGGAGCAAAAACTGGTATGGGTTTCGTCGAATCCGTATCAAATGGGTGAGTTCGTATGTTATGATTTGAACAAGGTTTTTGCAGCACGTCAATCAGATTCCGTTGTGTCATTGGCGGAAACGCCGAGGAACATTCCGAAAGATGTTTTCCTTGAAACGGAAGCGTATAAAAATTATGAGTTATTTCGTATTGAAGACCGGAAAATGGACACTTTTCTCAAAAATAAAACCGGAATGACAGTTGATTTTGCCAAAAATTACCAATCTTTGAATCCGGATTACTGGATCGTTTATTACAAAGCGGGTTTGTATTTCTACAACAAAAAAGATTATTCCAACGCAAAAATCAATTTTGAAAAGGCGCTGACTAAAGAAATTACCACCTTGCCGGCAAAACAGCAAATCCAGAAATATCTTAAGAAAACCAACAGAAAACTGCAATGATCCCGAAAATTGAATTGGCGGAACCATCGGAAATTAAAATCTTTCAGGAGCAAAAACTGCTCGGAACACTCGATTATGTAAGCAAGAATTCGCCCTATTATCAAAGGCTTTTTGCGCAGCACCATATTTCTGTTTCCGACATTAAAACCCTAGAAGACTTGCTAAAACTTCCGGTAACAACGAAGGAAAACCTGCAGCAATTTAACGATGATTTTTTATGTGTCAGCCAAAATGAAATTATTGATTATGCAACCACTTCGGGGACTTTGGGTGAGCCGGTAACTTTCGGAATGACCGATGCCGACCTTGAAAGACTGGCGTACAATGAAGCCATTTCGTTTGATTGTGCCGGAATAAAATCAGGCGATGTCGTGCAATTGATGACTACGATCGACCGCAGGTTTATGGCCGGTCTTGCATATTTCCTCGGTTTGCGCAAAATGAAAGTGGGTGTCATTCGCGTTGGCGCAGGTATTCCGGAACTGCAATGGGATTCCATTCGCAAATACAAACCAACGCATTTAATTACGGTGCCGTCTTTTTTATTAAAATTGATCGAATATGCCGAAGCGCACGGAATCGATTACAACAATTCCGGAATTAAAGGCGCGATCTGCATTGGTGAATCGTTGCGCAATCAGGATTTTTCGATGAATACCTTATCTAAAAAAATCACCGACAGGTGGAATATTAAGTTGTATTCGACTTATGCGTCGACAGAAATGAGTACGGCATTTACCGAATGCGAACATGCAAACGGCGGCCACCACCATCCTGAACTGATCATTGTTGAAGCGCTGGACGACAACAATCAGCCTGTCAAAAATGGCGAGCCAGGCGAATTGACTTTTACCACTTTGGGGATTGAAGCGATGCCGCTCGTGCGTTTTAAAACGGGCGATATTGTAAAACTGCATGATGAACCTTGCGCCTGTGGGCGGAAAACACTGCGCGTCGGCCCAGTCATCGGGCGCAAACAGCAAATGATCAAATACAAAGGAACCACTTTGTATCCGCCGGCGATGACTGATGTTTTAACCGGTTTTGGCAATATCGAAAGCCATATCATTGAAATTTATACTAATGATCTCGGAACGGATGAAATCGTGATCAAACTTGCGGTGAAAGAAGAATCGGAAGCATTTTTACATGAGATCAAGGACCATTTCCGGGCAAAATTACGCGTGACGCCAAAAATTATTTTTACTTCTACGGCGATTTTAAACCAGCTTATATTTAATCCGATGAGCAGGAAACCGATTCATTTTTTTGACCACAGGAAATAGTATTGAGAAGCGGTTTTCTCTGCCAACATAATATTTCTTCGTAAACAATAGTTTACGGAAACTAAAAACTTCGCCATTGCGTGAAAAGGCTGTTGCTGGAATTTGCTAACTATTGTAAAGCAATTTATTTGCGTACCGTTTTCAAAATTTATCTTTCGCCAACGCACATTCTTTATTCGACTCTGTATCACAGGATCAAACAGGTATAACTTTTTATCATTCCTAATTTCCGGAAGGAACTTTATTCCTGTTGCTAAAAAATTTTAAAAAAAAAGTGTGTGGATTTTTTCAATTTTAAACACACTTTTTGTGTAAAAAAATTTTTTTTAAAAATATTTTCACACAAAGTTTTTTGATGCATAGATTATAGCCTGTCTTTTTTTGAAAAATAACTTTACATAAAACTTTCTGTTTCTCCCTAAAGTTACTGCAGCTTCCAGCAACATCTCAATACTGCCATCTCAATACGCAATACTATTTCAAAAAAATCGTAATTTTGCCGCATGATTAAAATTGGCAACATAGAATTACCCGAATTTCCTTTGCTTTTGGCACCGATGGAAGACGTAAGCGATCCGCCATTTCGACGTTTGTGCAAAACGCATGGCGCCGATTTGATGTTCAGCGAATTTATTTCTTCAGAAGGATTGATTCGCGATGCAATCAAAAGCCGCGCAAAACTTGATATTTTTGATTATGAACGTCCGGTAGGTATCCAGATTTTTGGAGGCGATGAAGAAGCGATGGCGTTGTCGTCGAAGATTGTCTCTACGGTAAATCCGGATATAATCGATATTAATTTTGGCTGTCCGGTTAAAAAGGTCGTGTGCAAAGGCGCCGGCGCTGCGGTCTTGAAAGATGTTGATCTCATGGTTCGTTTAACCGAAGCCGTTATTAAAAGCACAAATTTGCCTGTAACGGTGAAAACGCGATTAGGCTGGGACGAAAATTCGATCAATATTGATGAAGTCGCTGAAAGGTTACAGGATATTGGCGTTCAGGCGTTGTCGATCCATGGAAGAACGCGTGCGCAACTGTATAAAGGTGAAGCCGACTGGTCGCATATCGCCCGTGTGAAAAACAATCCACGGATTACGATGCCGATTTTTGGCAACGGTGATGTCGATTCGCCAGAAAAAGCACTGGAATACAAAAACCGTTATGGCGTTGACGGAATTATGATCGGGCGTGCGGCGATTGGTTATCCGTGGCTGTTTAACGAAATCAAACATTACTTCAAAACCGGTGAAAAATTGCCGTTGCCAACGATGGCCGATCGTATTGAAGCTGCTCAAAACCACCTGACCTGGGCGATGGAGTGGAAAGGCGAATGGGTTGGCATTGTAGAAACGCGCCGCCATTATACAAATTATTTTAAAGGCATTGCCAATTTTAAAGAGTACCGCCAAAAACTGGTAACGACAGACAATGCAGAAGGTTTGTATCGTGTTTTTGATGAAATCCGGGAAGCGTTTTCAGATTATGTGTTTGTGTGATTGGAAGATTAAATGATTTAGAATTGAAGGATTTATCCTTTGAGAATCTAAATTGCAATCGAAATAGATAATGAAGAATTCAGTTAAAATTTTGAGGGAAGCAAAAAACCTGACTCAAAATGAACTTGCAGAAAAATCAGGGCTTTCGTTGCGAACCATTCAGAGAATTGAAGCGGGAAATGTTCTCAAGGGATTTACATTAAATGCGATTGCCCGGGCTTTAGAAACCCGCCAGGAAAATGTAACTGCTGATTCCGTTGAAAATGATGAAACTGCCAGGGCGAAATTAATTAACCTTTCGGCTTTATCAGGTCTTGTTTTGCCATTTGGAGGTATTATCTTCCCTTTAATCTTAACTTTCAAAACTGCAGATTCGACTAATAAAACACTAGGGAAGCAGATCGTCAGTGTCCAGATTCTGTTAACAGCTGTACTTTCTGTTTTGATGATCATAAGTCCGTTCCTTCAAAAAAGCCTGGCATTACAATTTCCGCTTTTCATGGTATTTTTAGCAGCTTTCATTCTGATTAAACTTTATATAATTTTCAGAAACGGAATGAGCCTGAATCAAAAAAATGACCTTGATGTTAAGCTGAAATACCCATTTTTATAAGGCTGTCGTGCAACTGTCGTAAAACTGTCGTATTGTTTTTTTGAATGATAAGGCTCCAAAAGCGGAGTTTTGCAAAAAAAAACAACAAGATGAAAATCCTAAAAATCCTTAGTATTATTCTGGTCATTATTTCCTTGTTGCTATTAGGCGGCTATGTCTATTTCAACCAAAAATTCACTCCCGAAAAAAATTATTTAACGGTAAAAAAGCAAAGCGGAAAAATTCCAATCGCGTGGTTGGGAACTGGTAAAAATGCTATGTTAGTGCCCATAAAGTTTTCGGGTGATTCTGAAACTTATTACCTGCAGTTTGATACGGGCTCTGCTTATACGGTTTTTTATGCCGAATCTATTAAAGATCTGACAACCGTTACAACTACGAACCAACTTGCAAAAACTTCATTTAACATAGGAGAAACGACAATTGCTTCGGATCAGTTCAAAATAGTAAATAATGGAAAAGAAAGCGGGAGCCAGGCGGTTAAAATCATTGGTACGCTTGGCGCGGATGTGCTCGAAAACCGCAGAACAATTATCAATTTTAAGGAAAATTACATTATTTTTAATGTTTCCGAAACGCCAATTGCATTTCAGAACGAATGGTTTGACTTTAGTTTTAAAAAACGAAAAATCATCATGGAAGCCGTTTTTAGAGGAAAAGAAGAAAAATTCCTGTACGATTCAGGGACCAGCGCTTACGAATTATTAACAAGCAAATCCGTTTGGGCCGGTTTAAAAACACCGCATTCCGCAGTTACTGTAGAAAAAGCAAAATCCTGGCAAAATGTTTTAACAGCATACACCGCCCGATGTAATGGTATTATACGGTTGGGAAATGTTGAATTGCCGTTGCGCGAAGTGACCTATGTAGAAGGATTTTCTCCAATGCAATACCAGTTGATGAAATACTCGGGAATGACGGGAATGTTGGGCAATAAAATCTTTTTAAATCATTGCATTTACATCGACTGTTTTGAAAATAAGATTGGGATAGAATGAAAAATTTCACAGTCTCGCTTCAGGCAACGGCGGTTTTGCGTTAGGGATTGAGCCATTGTTTGAGATCTTTTTAGTAGCGCAGCGGATAAAAAAGCGAGTGCGAAAGCCCGGGCCGAAGGCAACGCCTTGCGAAAAGAATCAAGAGACAAGGATTAAGAGGAACGTTTTTGTCGGTTATTCCAACAATTTTTTTGTGACGCGACTTGAGGCGATCAATGACGCGATAAAGCCCAACAAAATAATGGTTCCTAAAACTACGCCGACGTTTTGGAGTGAGAAAATGACTGGATAGGCGAGGTTTTCGGTAATTCTGACGAGTTGAAATTGCTGTTGGATCAATACGACAATCATGCCTAAAACCAAGCCGAATGCGCCGCCGAGTACACTTAATAAAGTGCCCTGAAGCAAAAATATTTTCCTTAAATCGCGGATTTCCGTACCTAAATTATACAGTGTTTTGAGGTTGCTGCGTTTGTCGAGGATCATCATAATGAGCGCGCCGACTAAGTTAAAAAGTGCGACGATAATGACGAGCGTAAAGATTAAATAGACCGCAATATTCTCGGTATTCAGCATTTTGTAGAGGCTGTCGTTGAGTTGGGCGCGGTTTTTTACAGTGACTTTGTGGTTGAAAACACTTTCAATTTCTTTTTTGATGGCAGTTTCATTGGCGCGTGGTGCGATCCTGAATTCGATTCCGGAGATTTGATTGGGTTTGAATTCGAGTAAAGCTTGTGTTAAACCCAAATCGGCAAACACATATTTGTCGTCAAGGTCTTCGCTGATCGCATAAATGCCCACGGGTGCGAGCGTGAATTTATTAAATGCCTGCTCCGCGGATTCGATCGTTCCTTTGCCGGGTTTTGGTACGAATACTTCAAACGGGTTGTTGAAATCGAACAAGCCGAGCGATAATTTCTGGGAAACGCCGTTGCCGACTACTACTTGAGACGTATTTGGCGCCATCCATTCGCCTTGGAAAATAATTTTTTGGATGTCGTTCACTTTTGGAAATAAGGAATCGACACCTTTTAAATACGTGACTTGTTCTTTTCCGTTGAATACAAACAGCACGCGTTCTTCAATGATTTTTGAAAAAGCGGTGACGCCGTTGATTTGTTTGATTTTTTGCTGTTGTTCATCAGAAATGAAGAACGATTTTCCGAGCGTGCTGGTCACTTTTAAATCGGGATCAAAGTCGTTGCTGAACGATAAACTAAAATGTTTTAATCCGCTAAATACTGATAATACGACGAACAAAGCCATCGCGCCTACGATAATTCCTACCGAAGCAATGCCGTTAATAATGTTGATGGCATTATTTTTACTGGCACTTTTAAGGTAACGTTTGGCTATGTATAACGGAAAATTCAAGATTAGAATTTCTTGCGGCGTTCGAGCAAATCGCGGTTTTCGATAGGGTTTTCTTTATCGCGAAGCGCGTTGTCGATTTTTTCAATATAATCTAAAGAATCGTCAATGTAAAAGGTAAGGTTTGGTACTTTCCGAAGTTGTAATCTGACGCGTTGTGCGAGATCGTGTTTGATTAGCGGCGTATTGGATTTAATTGCAGCTAGGGTTTCTGCGGCTTTGTCCTGTGGGAAAATACTCAAATGCACCGAAGCCACCGACAAATCTGATGTAACGAGTACTTTTGAAACCGAAATCACCAGATTCGAAATACCGTTTTTCCTGATTTCACCCTGTAAAATATCCACCAGGTCTTTCTGGAGGACACCGCCTATTTTTTTTTGTCTATTCGTTTCCATGGCGCAAAGATAAGGAAAATGGTTTAAGGTTCAGGCTGCAGGGTTCAGGGTTTTGCGAGATAAATGAAGTCATGCTCTTGTAAGTTTGCATTTTACCCAGTATCTTGTGCTTTCTAACCTTTACCTAAAAATGAGAAAAATTGAACACATCGGAATTGCCGTAAAAGACCTGAAGGTTTCGAATCTCGTATTTGAAAAACTCTTTGGTGCCGCGCCGTATAAAATGGAAGAAGTCGCATCTGAAGGGGTAAATACTTCTTTTTTTATGAATGGGCCCAATAAAATTGAACTGTTAGAGGCTACAAATCCAGAAAGCCCGATTGCTAAATTCCTGGAAAAGAAAGGCGAAGGCATTCATCATATCGCTTTTGATGTTGCAGATATCATTTTTGAAATTGCCCGATTGAAAGCGGAAGGTTTTGTTATTTTAAATGAAGTTCCAAAAAAAGGTGCCGATAACAAACTCGTGGCTTTTTTACATCCTAAATCTACAAATGGCGTGCTCATTGAGTTGTGTCAGGAAATCAACTAAACCAAGGAAATTCAAAGAATTATAATTTTCAGCCTCTAATATATAAGGTATAGCGCTTAAAAAACCAAAAATCCATTCTGAAACATTTGGAGTAAACCAAAAATAGTAGTAATATTGCACCTCTAAACCGGTCCTATAGCTCAGCTGGTTAGAGCACCTGACTCATAATCAGGTGGTCCCTGGTTCGAGCCCAGGTGGGACCACTTAAAAATCCTGACAATTAACTTTGTCAGGATTTTTTTTGACATCTTTTAAAGTATCAATTTGCTTAAAATAACCTGCTTTAGAATAAATAATTGAAAGATTACACGTGTTAGATTGAAAAATCTATAAAAGGCATACAAATCGGGTGTATGGGCTATATATAATTTGGAAATTTTATATTTAACATATATATTTGCCCTGTTTCCAGTTGGTTACTAAATATTACAAGCGGCTTCATTTGAAGTCCTTTTTTTTGGATTGTATAATTGTGTAGGATGTTGGCTTTTTGGTTTTTGAACTAAAGTTCTGAATTTTACGTTAATATAATCTTTAATAAGTATAATTTGTAAATTCAAATTGTATTTTTGCATCCGACTAAATTTTAAATTGATTTTTTTAGCTAAAAATTTTGTTAAAAAGAATTTTTATTTACTTTTACACCCTATGAAAATTGTCCCAGAGAAGATTTTAAGCATTTTAGCAATAGGCTTTAGTAGTTTGGCATATGCCGCGCCTCCGCCTCCTACTGGAGTGCCGGGTGGCCCTCCTAGGGTTTCGGTTGACTCAGGAGTGGTACTGCTTTTTGCTGCAGCTATTCTGTATAGTTTCTATAAAATACACCAGTTTAATAAAAAGAAAAAAGCTTCGATCTAAAATCGAAGCTTTTTTCTTTCATGCCAAATGCTTATCGCAAAGTTTGCAAACGCGAAACATATTTGCCAATTACATCAAATTCCAAATTGATTTTCGTGCCAATCTTAAAATCCTTAAAATTTGTATGCTCATAAGTATAAGGGATAATCGCTACGCTAAATTCATTTTTCTTTGAATTCACAACGGTTAGACTTACGCCATTTACTGTGATTGATCCTTTTTCAATCGTAATATTGTTCAGTGCTGAATCATATTCAAAAGTATAATACCAACTCCCATTCGCATTTTCGATGTTTTTGCAAATGCCTGTCTGGTCTACGTGGCCCTGAACAATATGGCCATCTAAGCGGTCACTAAGTTTCATGCCGCGTTCTAAATTTACCGAATCGCCCTTTTTCCAGTCTCCAAGATTCGTTTTTTCCAGTGTTTCCCGAATCGCAGTTACCGTATAAGTGTCGTTATTAACGCCAACAACAGTTAGGCAAACGCCGTTGTGCGAAACGCTTTGGTCTATTTTAAGTTCATTTGTGATTGAAGAAAGAACTGTTATATGCAGATTATCGCCGTCTTTTCGCAGTTCTTCAATGCGTCCGAGGGTTTCAATTATTCCTGTAAACATTCTGTTTTATTTTACTAAATTTGCACTTCAAAATTAGCAATAAATAACCAGTCGGAAGAATGAATAAAGCAGAAAATATCATCGTTGGGATTTCAATCGGCGATTTAAACGGCATCGGTAGCGAGGTGGTTTTAAAAACCTTTGAAGATTCACGGATGCTCGAAATGTGTACGCCGGTTATTTTTGCAAACGTGAAAATCCTGTCTTTCGTCAAAAAAACATTCGAATCCACTTCGATGCTGCACGGCATTGACAAACTCGACCAAATTGTTACTGGCAAAATCAACGTCCTAAACGTCTGGAAAGAAAGTATTGATATTAATTTTGGCGCAAATGACGAAAATGTCGGAAAATACGCGATTAAATCATTCGTCGCTGCGACCGACGCATTAAAAGCCGGTTTGATTGATGTTTTGGTAACGGCTCCTATTAATAAGTACAACATTCAATCGGAAGAATTTAAATTTCCCGGCCATACCGATTATTTGGATAAAGAACTCGAAGGCGACGCTTTGATGTTGATGGTTCAGGATAATCTGCGCGTGGGTTTGTTGACTGATCACGTTCCGGTAAACGAAGTAGCATCTCATTTGACCGAAGCGCTGATCATCCGCAAAATCGAAACGATCAAAAAAACCTTGATCCAGGATTTTAGTATCAACAAGCCTAAAATTGCAGTGCTCGGATTGAATCCGCATGCAGGCGATGGCGGCGTTATCGGAAAAGAAGACGAAGCGATCATCCGTCCGGCTATAAAAAAACTATTTGACAAAGGGACATTGGTTTTCGGACCTTATCCGGCTGACGGTTTTTTCGGCAACAGCCAATATGAAAAATTTGATGCGGTGATTGCGGCTTACCACGATCAGGGACTGATTCCGTTTAAAACGCTGTCGTTTGGTAAAGGTGTCAATTATACTGCGGGTTTAAACAAGATCAGAACGTCTCCGGATCATGGAACTGCCTATGAAATTGCAGGAAAAAACGGGGCTGATTTCAATTCGTTCAAAGAAGCTGTGTATCTGGCAGTTGATATTTTCCATTCGAGAATTCAATATAAAGAAATCAGCAAAAACCCGATGAAAATCAGGGAAAAACAAGAAGAAAAAAATATTCGGTAAAAAAATAACAGCAACAGTTTTGTTTGTCTGATATTTTTATATCTTTGCGCTCCCGTTGAGAGTTTCGAAACAGGGACAAATTTTGGTGAAATGAAACAGCTAAATGAGTTTTTAATTCCGTTTGTAGGATTAAAGTTAGGAAAACACCAGTTTGAATATCAAGTAAATAAAAAGTTCTTTGACGACTTTAATTACGATGACTTTGAAAGTTGCGACATTAAAGTAAATGTGGTTTTAGAGAAAAAAAGCAGCATGCTCGAGCTTAATTTCAAACACAAAGGCAGCGTTCACGTGCCTTGCGACCTTACGGGCGAGATGTTTGATTTGCCAATCAAAGGAAAATTGAGATTGGTGGTTCAGTTTGGTGACGAATTCAATAACGACAATGACGAATTGCTGATTTTGCCACATGGCGAACATCAGGTTGACATTTCGCAATATGTTTATGAAATGATCGTGCTTTCAATTCCGCTAAAACGCGTTCATCCGGGCATCAAAGACGGCACATTGCAAACGCCGGCGCTTGATAAACTGAAGGAACTCACTGTCAAAGAGAAGAAAAAAGAAGAACAACAAGAAGATACAGACCCGCGTTGGGACAAATTAAAGAATCTATTAACGGATAAATAATATCATACAATGGCACATCCTAAGAGAAAGATCTCCAAAACAAGAAGAGACAAAAGAAGAACACATTATAAAGCTACAGTTGCTCAAATAGCAACATGCCCAATCACTGGAGAAGCACACTTATACCACAGAGCTTACTGGCACGAAGGTAAAATGTACTACAGAGGACAAGTAGTTATTGACAAAGCACCAGTTGCTCTTGCCTAACATTTTACAATAAAAAATATTAAAACTCTCACGGCCTGTGGGAGTTTTTTGTTGTTTTTAATTTTAACGAAATAAGCGGTTCCAAAACAAATTTGGTTTGGAATTTTTTTGTAATTTCCACCTCTTTACCAAATTCCAGTATTTGGTAAGAAATTAATTAAAACTTATGAATACAATTACGGCCGCAATTACCGCTGTTGGAGGTTATGTACCTGATTTTGTGCTTTCCAATAAAGTGCTCGAAACGATGGTAGATACCAATGATGAATGGATTACTTCCCGAACCGGGATCAAAGAAAGAAGAATTTTAAAAGGGGATAAACTCGGAACTTCCTTTTTAGCCATCAAAGCGGCGCAGGACCTGATCAAAAAAGGCAACATCAACCCAGCCGAAATTGACATGGTCATAGTAGCTACTACAACCCCGGATATGCCGGTTGCCGCAACTGCCGTTTTCGTGGCGACCCAAATTGGTGCTGTAAACGCTTTCGCGTATGACTTACAGGCCGCTTGCTCCGGATTTTTATACGGAATGTCAACTGCCTCGGCCTATGTCCAATCCGGAAAATACAAAAAAGTACTATTGATAGGTGCCGACAAAATGTCATCGATCATTGATTATACCGACCGCGCCACGTGCATTATCTTTGGAGATGGCGCTGGCGCTGTTTTATTTGAACCAAATTATGAAGGCCTCGGCGTTCAGGACGAATTTTTAAGAAGCGACGGCATCGGACGCGAATATTTAAAAATTGACGCAGGCGGATCGATTCTTCCGGCTTCAAAAGAAACGGTAGAAAACCGTCAGCATTATGTTTTTCAAGACGGAAAAACGGTTTTCAAATATGCCGTTACCGGAATGGCCGACGTGAGTGAAAAAATCATGGAACGCAACAACCTCACCAAAGACGATATTAACTGGCTCGTAGCGCACCAAGCCAATCGTCGAATCATTGATGCAACGGCAAACCGCATGGAGCTTGATGAAGCAAAAGTATTGGTCAACATCGAAAAATATGGAAATACGACATCGGCCACTTTGCCTTTGTTATTGAGCGATTTTGAAAGCAAGTTCAAAAAAGGGGACAACTTGATCTTCGCAGCTTTTGGCGGCGGATTTACATGGGGTGCTATTTACCTCAAATGGGCTTACAACAAACAATAAACTAAAACTAAAAACAAATAATTATGGATTTAAAAGAAATTCAGAACCTAATCAAATTTGTGTCAAATTCCGGTGTTGCTGAGGTAAAACTGGAAATGGATGATATTAAAATCACCATCCGCACAACTTTAGAAGGCAATGCTCCTGACATCACGTATGTTCAGCAAGCGCCGATGCAACAGGCTTTGCCACAAGCGCCTGCGCAACAGCAAATCGCTTCAGCAGCGCCAGTTGCAGCCACTCCGGCAGCAGATGACAATTCTAAATACATCACCATAAAATCACCAATTATCGGTACGTTCTACAGAAAACCTTCGCCAGACAAACCGATGTTTGTAGAAGTGGGAACTTCAATAAGCAAAGGCGACGTTTTGTGTGTGATCGAAGCCATGAAATTATTCAACGAAATCGAATCGGAAGTGTCAGGAAAAATCGTTAAGATTTTAGTCGATGATTCTTCTCCGGTAGAATTCGACCAACCGTTATTCTTAGTAGATCCGTCATAATTTTAGATTTTAGATTGTCAATCCCGGATTTTTGTTTGCCAACAGGAATCGGATTTTCTGACATCTAATTTTCTAATAATCTAAACTTATATAAGATGTTCAAAAAAATACTAATTGCCAACAGGGGCGAGATCGCGTTGCGCATCATCAGAACCTGCAGGGAAATGGGAATCAAAACCGTTGCGGTTTATTCTACAGCAGATGCCGAAAGTTTGCACGTCAAATTCGCTGATGAAGCGGTTTGTATCGGGCCGCCGCCAAGCAACCTGTCTTACCTGAAAATGTCAAATATCATAGCTGCTGCCGAAATTACAAATGCAGATGCGATCCATCCGGGTTACGGTTTCTTGTCTGAAAACGCGAAATTTTCTAAAATTTGCCAGGAACACGGTATTAAATTCATCGGTGCTTCTCCTGAAATGATTGACAGAATGGGAGATAAGGCTTCAGCCAAATCGACGATGATTGAAGCTGGCGTGCCTTGCGTGCCGGGTTCCATCGGAATTTTAGAATCGTATGAGCAAGCCGAGCAATTGGCTGCAGAATTCGGATATCCTGTGATGCTAAAGGCTACTGCCGGCGGTGGAGGAAAAGGAATGCGCGCTGTTTGGAAACAGGAAGATTTATTAAAAGCATGGGAAGGCGCACGCCAGGAATCGGCTGCTGCATTTGGAAATGATGGTATGTACCTTGAAAAATTAATCGAGGAACCACGCCATATTGAAATCCAGGTTGTTGGAGATTCTTACGGAAAAGCCTGTCATTTGTCTGAAAGAGATTGTTCTGTTCAAAGACGCCACCAGAAGTTAACTGAAGAAACGCCTTCGCCTTTCATGACTGATGAATTGCGTAACAAAATGGGCGAAGCGGCTGTAAAAGCGGCCGAATACATCAAATACGAAGGCGCCGGAACAGTAGAATTTTTGGTTGACAAACACAGAAACTTTTACTTCATGGAAATGAATACGCGTATTCAGGTCGAGCACCCGATCACTGAGCAGGTCATCGATTACGATTTGATCCGCGAACAAATCATGGTAGCAGCCGGAATACCGATTTCTGGGAAAAATTATTTCCCGAACCTGCATGCAATCGAATGCCGCATCAATGCGGAAGATCCGTACAATGATTTCCGTCCTTCACCGGGGAAAATCACGACGCTTCACGCGCCGGGCGGACATGGCGTACGCCTCGATACGCACGTTTACGCAGGATATACGATTCCGCCGAATTACGATTCGATGATCGCTAAATTGATCACGACGGCTCAAACCCGTGAAGAAGCGATCAATAAAATGAAACGTGCTCTGGACGAGTTCGTGATTGAAGGTATTAAAACCACGATTCCTTTCCACAGGCAATTGATGGATGAACCGGATTATGTGGCCGGAAATTATACCACGAAATTCATGGAAAGTTTTAAAATGAATGAAATATAAATAAAAATCCCGGCTAAACAGTCGGGATTTTTTTTGGATGATAATTTTGAAACGCGTTGAAATACGATGCTGTTTTATTAGTAACAGTATGTGCCTCGACTGCGCTCGGCATGACAAATGCTTGATAAAACGTGACTTTCAATTAGAAGTTATTCTAAAAAAAACCGGAAATGTATCATCCCGAGCGCAGTCGAGGGAGTGTTTTATTTAATCTTGTCCTAGTCCAAAAATAATTATTTAAAGCGTTTCCTCCAGCCATTTAAAAAACTCACGTTGCCAAATAATTGCATTTTGCGGTTTCAAAACCCAGTGGTTTTCATCGGGAAAATACAACAAACGACTTTTGATGCCGCGCAATTGTGCTGCCTGAAACGCTTCCTGTCCTTGTCCGATCGGTACACGGAAATCTTTTCCGCCCTGAATGATCAAAATCGGTTTATTCCATTTGTCTACATGATTGATCGGATTAAATTCATTGTAGGCTTTTTGCGCAGCAACATTGGATTTATCCCAATACGCCCCGCCGTGATCCCAATTATTGAAAAATACTTCTTCGGTCGTACCATACATGCTTTGCAGATTGAACACGCCGTCATGAGAAATGAATGTTTTAAAACGGTTGTTGTGAATTCCCGCCAAATAAAACACCGAATAACCACCGAAACTGGGTCCTACGCAACCCAATCTAGACTGGTCGACATATTTTTCTTTCGCGACAGCATCAATGGCAGAGAGATAATCGTCCATCACTTGCCCGCCCCAGTCTTTACTGATGTCTTCGTTCCATTTGACGCCATGTCCGGGCATACCGCGGCGGTTTGGTGCTACAACGATATAACCTTTGGCCGCCATCAGTTGGAAATTCCATCGGAAAGAATAAAATTGCGTCAACGCCGATTGCGGTCCGCCCTGGCAATATAATAAGGTAGGATATTTTTTATTAGGGTCGAAATTTGGCGGAAGAATCACCCAAACGAGCATTTTTTTACCGTCGGTTGTAGTGACATAACGTTTCTCAGTTTTGCTTAACGCCAAAGTATCGTATGTATTTTTATTGACGTTTGTCAATTGTTTCCAGGTTTTTTTAGTCAGATCATACGAAAACAATTCGGCTGCGTGGTTCATATCTGTTCGGGAAACGATAATGTTCGATCCTGAAAAACCGGAAATTTCGGCTACATCAAAATCGCCGTTTGTGAGTTGGTTTACCGTAACAGCGATCCTTGTGAGTCCGGGGAAATTGACTTCGAACAATTGTTTTGTTCCATCGACAGCGGCTATAAAATAGATTTTTTTACCATCCGGCGCCCACTGAAAACTGTCAACAGTGCCGTCCCAGGCCGTCGTCAGATTCATATTCATGCCTTTAAAGCTGACGATAATGTCATTTTTGTCGGCTTCATAACCGTCGCGTTTCATTTGCAGCCAGGTCAGGTCACCGTTTGGAGAAAGTTCCGGATGGGTGTCATAACCCAAATTACCTGCAGTTCTGTTGGTGGTTTTTCCGGTCGCAAGATCGTATTCATAAATGTCAGTATTCGTACTAATTGCGTAAGAGGTCCCTGATTTTTTCTTCGCCACATAAAAAATGCTTTTGCTGTCTTGTGACCAAATATAATCTTCGTCACCACCAAAAGGTTTTTGCGGGGAATCAAACCGCTCGTCTTTCAAAAGGTCAATCCCGATGGCGCCGTCCTTGTTTTCTTTGTAAAAAACATGATTGAATTTGCCTTCGTTCCAGGTATCCCAATGGCGATAATCCAGGCCATTATAAACCTGGGCTTCCGATTTTTCAAGTTCCGGATAGAAATCTTTTCCGAGGATTTTTTCAAGTTTTACTTCTTCATTGTACACGATGTATTTTCCGTCAGGCGAAACATTTTTATCATTAATTAATGTTTTATAATTTGCTGTTTCGACTGCGTTGCCGCCAGTTACAGGAACTGTGAAATATTTGGAAGTCGATTTATTTTCTTCAACAGACGGCGTTGAAACCTTATATACTAGATTTTTTCCATCTTTGGACATGCCTACTGCGGTTACTCTCCCGAGTTTCCATAATGTTTCCGGGGTCATCCCGTTTTGTGCTTCTGCAGCAGCCATACTCATCATTGTAAGGGTTAAAAACAATATTTTTTTAGTCATTTTAAAAAATTTCAGATTTGATTTGAATTTGAAAACCTAAAAGTAATCATTTTTAAAATAGAGTTGTCCTAAAGGAGTGTGCAAAAAACAGCTTTCCGGATGCAACCGCCGACAACTTATATTGCCCTAATGGATTACGTTCTACAGGGGCAGGCATTATAATAAAGGTCTTGACGGAATTTTTCTAGCGGTACAGATTTGTGGCATTTTTTTTAAAATAAAAAAAATGCCACAAATCTGTGACAAAAAAATTTTCAAAAAATAAATTGTCACAAATCTGTGACAAAATAAAATTCAAAAAATAAATTGTCACAGATTTGCGGCAAAATGGTTTATTAAAATAAATACCGAAAAATATTATGAAAAAGGTGCAACTCCTTGCGAAGACAGATCATAGTATTCAGGCGGTTGCCTTAAAATAAAAAAGCTACCCTGTTAGGAGTAGCCTTTTGAAATGGACTTGGTATTTAAATTATCTCTTGATAAAACGTTTGACAACAGTTTGGCCATTGGCGGTGATTTCTAATAAATAAGTGCCTTCACTGACCTGTGCCACCGGAACGATTTCATTTTGTACGTTGCCTTTTGCAATTTCCTGACCCAAGAGGTTGATGATGCGGTAAGAAGCATTTTCGACTGGTGAAACATTCAATTCACTTCCGGATACCGGGTTTGGATACAATTTGAAATCCAGTTTTTGGGTAAAATTTACCTGTTCTTCAACAGTTGTTTCTACAATTGCGGTTTCCTCATTTTCAATTCCTCTTCCAGTTGAAATGATATTGATGGTGTAATCTTCCACTTGTCCGTAAGCAAATGTTTCGCAGGCATTTGGGATTCCGCCACGTTTCATTACCACACGCATGGTTTTTAAACCTAAAGTTGCAGTTGCAGGAATGGTAAAAGTTGCTGTTTGAGGTGAAGTTAAAGCAGCAGCTTTAGAAACTACTTTTTCGCCTGCATCAACAAAATCGCCATCATCGTTGTAATCGATGAACACGGCATAACCTTCTGCATATTGAGTCGAAGTCCAGGATGGTGTAATGGATATGGAATAGTTTGTAGCCCTGGTAACATCTGCAACAAGCATAGTGAAATTTTCATGGGCGGCAGTTCCCGTTGACAAGTTGTTAATGGTTGAAAAAACAACTTTGCCTATTTTTTCTGCGGCTGCGCTGTTTCCTTGAGCAGTACAGTATTTGGATGAAGAGACAATCCCAACTCTAGGGGTTATCGGAGCAGCAGCAAGTGTGGTCAACGTAGTAACATTTACCGTGTTGCTTGCCGCAGATACATTTGAAGCAGCATCTTTTGCTTTAACAGTAAACGTATAGGCTGTCGCAGCTGTTAATCCCGTAACGTTATAAGAGGTAGTGGTAACGGTGCTTAGGAAGGTTCCGTTTTTATAAATATCGTATCCAATCACACCCAGGCTTGCAGAAGCAGCAGCCCAGGATAAATTTGCCGATGTTTGTGTAATGAGTGAGGCTGTCAGGCTGGCTGGAGCGTTAGGCACTGTGGTGCCCACGTTTGTTAGGGTTTTAACGGTAGCACCATTGCTTACCCCAGATAAATTGCCGGCGGCATCTTTACCTTTGACGGTAAATTCATAAGCACTGTTAGGTGTTAATCCGGTAACATTATAGGTTGTTGAAGTCACGCCGGTAACATAAGTACCATCTTTATAAATGCTGTAAGTCGCTATGCCAACATTATCGGTTGAAGCATTCCATGTTAGTTTAACAGTTGTTTGTGTCGCTCCCGATGCTGCCAGATTTGTTGGCGCTGTAGGTGCTGCCGTATCAGCGACCGGAAGGGTTGTAACTGCAACGGCATTACTTGCTACAGATAAATTCTGGGCAGCGTCTTTTCCTTTTACGGTAAAAGTATAGGCAGTTCCGGCAGTTAATCCGGTAACTGTGTAACTTGTAGTTGCCACACCGGTGATGTAGGTTCCGTTTCTGTAAACACTATAAGTTGCTACGCCAATATTATCTGTTGAAGCAGTCCATGTCAATTTGGTTGATGTTTGTGTTGTTGCTGAAGCAGCCAAATTGAGTGGCGCAGTTGGAGGCGTCACATCGGCACCGATAATTGCTGTTTTAAATGTGGCAGTATTACTGGCTACTGATAAATTTCCGGCGGCATCTTTCCCTTTTACAGTATAACTGTAAGTCGTGTTTGCTGTTAATCCGGTCAGGTTGTAGGTAGTAGAAGTTGCAGCGCCAACATAAGTGCCATTTCTATACACGCTATAAGTCGCAATACCAACATTATCGGTAGAAGCGGTCCAGTTCAGGGTAGCCGTTGTCTGCGTAATGGCAGATACCGTCAAATTTGTTGGTGTTGTAGGAATGGTGGTATCCCCGGTGGCATTAGGCAATGTGGTTACGCTCACTGCATTGCTTGCCGCAGATAGATTTCCGGCCGCATCAATAGCTTTTACTGTAAAACTGTAAGTGGTATTTGCAGTTAATGTGTTGATGGTATAAGATCTGGTGGCAACAGAACCCACATAAGTCCCATTCTGATAAATGTAATAAGCAGTTACGCCTACATTATCGGTTGAAGCATTCCACGATAGCGTTGTACTGATTTTTGTGGTACCCGATGCAACCAACGAGATTGGCGCAGTTGGTGCAGTCGTGTCTAAAGGTGCTAAAGTGTTAATGGTTAAAGTATTACTTGCGGCAGAAATGATTCCTGAAGCATCTTTCGCTTTTACATAAAAATTATGTGCTGTTGCGGCTGTTAATCCGGTCACGGCAAGTGTTGTTCCGGTCACGGTAGTTTTCAGGGTTCCGTTTTGATAGACATCATAACCGGTTATTGAAACTCTTCCTGTTGAAGTTGTCCAGGATAAATTTGTCGATGAAGCCGTAGTTCCGCTTGCAGATAATACAGGTGCTGAAGGAGGTGTTTCAACAGTTCCCGAAGTAATCGTAAAATTTGCATTGGAAATATCAAAAAAGATATGATTCGTTCCTTTTACCATGATACGGTTTTGCGTACCCGGTTGATTTGGGATAATAACTGGTTGCGAACCGTCATTTGGAGTAGCAGCTAGTAGTGTTATTGGATACGTATTACCGCCGTCTTTAGACAATAAAATATCTACGGTTGCAGCATTTACGCCATTTGCGGTTGTTCCGGCAACATTCCAGGTAACCGTTTGTGTGGTTCCTGCCTGGTAACTTACGGCAGTATTCTGCGATGTGACCAGAAACGGTCCAGCAGTACCATTTACAGTTACCACCATATCATCACTATTGTTTGCTCCGGCTCCAAGATTGTTGTCGCGAACGGTTAATCTGAAATTCAATGTCCTGGCTACGTTTGGAATGGCTTCCCAAGTCCATGATGTAGCACCGGTTTTAATAGTTTCCAATTTTGGAAAATACCTCACGCGGTCTGTTGTTGGAGGATAAGATCGAAATGCAGGGCCAGACAGTACAGCGACTCCCGGTCTTGATAAAGTAGCATTTCCTCTATCCATTTGTTCCCAGGCATATGTTAACGGATCGCCGTCGGCATCAGTTCCGGTTCCGGTAAGCATAAATGGCGTTCCTTTTGGAATCGTATAATCTGCCCCGGCACTGGCTGTTGGTGTTGTGTTTCTGCTGTCAACTGTAGTCTGGCAGCTTGTCGATTTTACAAAATAAGTAATTTGCTGTACGCTGATGGCATGAAAATAAGCGTCGCTGTTCATTTGCACATTATTGAGCGCGCCGGTAATGCCCGCATAACCCATAATGGTCGATCCGCTTCCCGGTTCAATTTGTGAGGCACTGGCTTCTGTACTGAAAGTAAACGAGTGGCTGGCGCCAAATTGATGGCCCATTTCGTGTGCTACATAATCCACATCAAAACTGTCTCCTTTTGGAACAGCATTCGCCGGAGATGTAAATCCGCTGCCTTTTCCAATTGGCACAGTAGCTGTTGGATTCCTGCAGACGCATCCAATGCAACCTGCGTTTCCACCCCCGCCAGAGGCACCAAATAAATGCCCGATGTCATAATTAGCATCTCCAATAACAGCCGTAAGTGTTCTTTGAAGTTGTAAATTCCAGCCGTTGGCTGTACCCACATTACTACTGAGTGTTCCCAACGACGCAATCGAATAGGGGTCGGTTGCTGCAGAGGTATAAATAACATTGTCTGTGGTTGAAACCAAATTCAGGTGTACGCCAAAATCTCTTTCAAAAATAGCGTTTACACGTGTCATTGTATTGTTGATCGCAGCAAGAGCCAAGGCTTTTGTTCCGCCAAAATAAGCAGCATATTCTCCTGTTACTGAGATTGCCAGCCTGTAATTTCTCAATTTTCCATCATCGGCATTTGGCCTGGCCGTAGCGCCGTGATCAATTTCTGTTTGTGCGCTTTGAGCAAGTTTGCATTCAAACTGGTCTAAAACCGGACCTTTGTCAGATTTTTTATAAGCTGCATACGAACTCAAATCTGTGGTGTAAGGTTCGATAAACACAGTTGATTTGTCTGATCTGACAGTCATAGACTGAAATCCAAGCGGTGATACGTTAAAATAAATCCTTGCAGACGGGTCTTCAATTCCCTGGCCGACATAAGATTTGATTTCCGGATATCTCGCCGCGAGTTCTGGTTCCATGTTAGAGGCTTCCTGAATGCGGAAATTTTCCTGATTTCCCTCAGAATCGGGGAAAGCTACAACAACTCCAGAAGTTCTATTAGCAAAACGAGTAGGTGCGTTTACTAATTTTCTCTTTAAGAGTTCAACGTCAAGTTCGAAGATTTGAGGATTTGTAATGCTCTTTTTTTCTTCGGCAACCACGGCATCTGATTTTTTAGATGCGTTCTTCCATAGTGTTTTTCCATTTTGGGCAAAGGCAAAACTGCATACTGCCATTAAGGCAATAGTAAGTAACTGTTTTTTCATTTGGGGAATGTATGTAGTTAATACTGTGGAGCAAATATAGAATTAAATTTTAAAAACAAACGATAAAGTGCAAAAAAAATCGACAAACTACATAATTTAACATTTGCATATGTGCAAAAAAATCCTTAAATAAGTAAAAGATGTTCAAAAATTTATACAAAATTTAAGCAAGGAAAATCACTCGTAAAATTGATTATTTTTATAAAAAAATTCTGAACAATGGATTTAAGTTGGTGGGAAATTAAAAATTGGTTTACAAATGTAGATTTCACAATTGTCGGAAGCGGAATTGTCGGATTGCATGCGGCTTTAGGGCTTAGGAAAAGATTCCCGGAGTCGAAAATACTCATTCTCGAATGCGGGATTTTGCCACAAGGCGCCAGTACAAAAAATGCCGGTTTTGCTTGTTTTGGAAGTTTGTCCGAAATCATAGACGACTTGTCTAAAAATTCAGAAAATGAAGTTCTGCAAATTATTCAAAAGAGATGGCAAGGATTGCAGATTATTAGGAAAAATCTTGGGGATGAGGTGCTTGATTTTAAACCGTTTGGAGGGTACGAACTTTTTTTAAACAATCAAAAAAGCAGTTTTGAGGAGTGTTTGTCAAAAATGTCTTACGTAAATGAGCTGCTTTTTCCGATTTTTAAATCAGATGTTTTTCAAATGGGCAATAATCGGTTTGGATTTCACGGAATATGCGAAGATTTGATCTTTAATCCATTTGAAGCGCAAATAGATACCGGCAATATGATGCAGGCGTTGCTCAAAAAAGCGGTTTCACAAAATATTTTGATCCTTAACCGTCAAACCGTAATGGATTACCACGAAAAATCCACCGGCGTAGAGGTAAAACTTGAAGACTTCAGTTTTGTTACCAAAAAATTATTGTTTGCTACAAACGGTTTCGCTTCTGAACTTACCGATGGTGAAGTCAAGCCGGCAAGGGCGCAGGTTTTGATTACCGAACCTATCCCGGAATTAGATATTAAAGGCACATTTCACCTCGATAAAGGCTATTATTATTTTCGGAATATTGGAAATAGAATATTATTTGGCGGCGGCAGGAATCTTGATTTTGAAGGAGAAACCACAACGGCACTCGGGCAAACCGAATTGATTCAAAACCGCCTTGAAACCATTTTAAAAGAAGTTATTCTGCCCGGAAAGGATTTTAAAATTGAACACCGCTGGAGCGGAATCATGGGCATCGGCAACACAAAAAATCCTATCGTAAAACAATTATCAGAACATGTTTACTGCGGCGTCAGGCTTGGCGGAATGGGCGTGGCTATCGGCAGTTTGGTAGGAAGAGACCTCGCAGATTTAGTGGTGTGAAATGTTTGTACGTAAAAAATAGATCATAAATGACCCAGAAATAATACCTTTACACAGTCAGGCTTTCCATGCCATAATTTCAGATCATGCTTAAAAAAATTACCCGTTTCCTGTTCAAAGCCATGCTTTGGTTTATAGCTTTATCCATTTTTTCAGTGATTTTGTTTCGTTTTGTCCCGGTTCCTTTTACGCCTTTAATGGGTATTCGGGCAATTGAAAATAAAACTTCGGGCAGCGAAATGGTTTGCAGCCACGATTGGGAACCGCTTGAAAACATTTCTGCAAACCTTCAAAAAGCAGTGATCGCAAGTGAAGATGCCAATTTTCTGACGCATCACGGATTTGATTTTGATGCCATTCAAAAAGCGATGAAAAACAACGAAAAAGGTCGAAAAATCAAAGGCGGAAGTACCATCTCACAACAAACTGCTAAAAATGTTTTCCTTTGGCAGGGCAGAAGTTACCTTAGAAAAGGCCTCGAAGCCTATTTTACAATTTTGATTGAAATCTTTTGGGGCAAGGAACGTATTATGGAAGTGTACCTGAACAGCATCGAAATGGGCAATGGCGTATACGGTGCGCAGGCCGCAGCCCAGTATTGGTATAAAAAAGATGCAGTGTACCTGACCAAAAAAGAAGCCGCCGGAATCGCAGCAATCCTTCCAAACCCTCGGAAATTTAAAGCCTCAGGCTCTTCATCTTATATAGAAAGGCGCAAAAGCAGGATCGTAAAACATATGGGTTATATTGGAAAATTAGAATACTAACTCATGAAAAAAATTATCGCTTGCTTGTTATTTTTTTTGACCCTGACTAATGGCTTGGCTCAAAAAAAACCTTCGGAAATGGGAATGGTTATCGACAACGATTTGTTTACCTCTACGCAACATGACCGGTATTATACGAGCGGAATGGAATTTTTCTATCGGTTTCTTGAAGACAATGACAATCCGAAAATCAATAAGTTTATCAAGGATTTCAGAATTGGACAATACATTTATAATCCACAATCTGTTCGTGCCGAAGATTTTTATGTAAACGACAGGCCGTTTGCCGGATACCTTTTCTTTGAGGCTGGAACCAATATTTTTTACCAAAACGAATCGGTACTTAAATTAAGCGGACAGCTCGGTATCGTTGGCCCGGCTTCTCAGGCAGAAGCAGTGCAGAAATTCATCCATTCGACTTTTGGTTATCCCAAAGTGCAAGGCTGGCAGTACCAAATTTCAAATACGTATGCCATTCAGGCTGAAGGGTTTTATTCCACTAAAATTGCAGGTTGCGGGTTTGCCGATTTTCACCTCGAAACCAATGCTAAACTCGGGACCATATGGATAGAAGCTACAGGCGGTTTTACGGCCAGGATCGGACTTATGAAATTGCTTCCGGTATATGATTCGAACTTTCATTACGCCTCATTGTCAACGGATAAAAACAAAAAAGTACGCGAGTTTTACGCATATGTTTCTCCGAAAGCCAATTACCAGGTATTTGATGCTACGATTGAAGGCGGTTTTTCCGACATTAAAAGCCCGGTGACCTTTAAAATAACCCCTTGGCGTTTTAATTTTGAAGCAGGTGTCAAATACAGGAAAAACAACTGGAACCTTTCCTACGCGTTTTTGTATCGCGGCAAAGAATTGTACAACAACGTAATCAGCAGTTATTACTACGGATCGATAGGGGTTTCTTATCTGTTGTGATTAGTTGAAAAGCGGACGGTACAATTTCCAGTGTTTGTAAATGAGAATGCCGTTAAAAATCGCTACAAGTAATGCCACGCTTACGCCCGGGATATCTAAAAACAAATGAAATAATAAAATGTTGATTGAAATTGGTGCTAACAAAATAATCACAAATGGCACCCATTTTTTCAATAACAACATCAATCCGATGAATACTTCTAAAATCCCTACCGCCGGGAAAATATAACCTGTAGCGTTCAATGAATTCATAAATTCCCCAGCAGTTCCTGTAGGCGCGTCCATTGGGATAAAATTCAGGAATTTGTTACTGCCAAAAACAACAAGAAGTATCCCTAACAATATTCTTACGATCAGTGTAAATTTAGAATTCATAAACGGATGGTTTTAAAGTTATCAATATTGTAAAAATAGAATTAATTTTTTAAACTATTGTTATTCAATTGTGTAAAATTTCTGACAATCGGCGTTTGCCATTTTACCCGGATTAATTCTTGTCAGTTGTAACAACCAATAAAAAACATTGACTAATTTGCATCATTAAAAATCAAAAATCATGAGCACACACGAAATCGACTACAAAATTTATGGGGAAGAAATGCAATATGTAGAAATTGAACTCGATCCCCAGGAAATTGTCGTTGCCGAGCCCGGCAGTTTTATGATGATGGACAATGGCATCCAAATGCAAACCATTTTCGGCGACGGATCGGAACAGCAAAATGGGCTTTTGGGCAAATTATTATCAGCCGGAAAACGGGCTTTAACCGGTGAGAGTTTATTTATGACGGCTTACCTGAACCAAAATTCCGGAAAAAGCCATGTGTGTTTTGCATCGCCTTATCCGGGAAAAATCCTGCCGATTGACCTGACACAATTTCAAGGGAAATTCATTTGCCAGAAAGATGCCTTTTTATGTGCTGCCAAAGGCGTTTCTGTCGGAATCGAATTTTCAAGAAAACTGGGCCGCGGACTTTTCGGCGGAGAAGGTTTCATCATGCAAAAACTCGAAGGTGATGGAATGGCTTTCGTGCATTCAGGAGGAACATTGGCCAAAAAAGAACTGCGATCAGGAGAAGTTTTAAAAGTAGATACGGGCTGCATTGTTGGCTTTACAAAAGATATCGATTATGATATTGAATTCGTTGGCGGCATCAAAAATTCGCTCTTCGGTGGAGAAGGTTTGTTTTTTGCGACTTTACGCGGGCCTGGAACGGTTTACGTACAATCATTACCGTTCAGCAGATTGGCAGACAGAATTATCGCTTCGGCACCAAGATCCGGGGGAAGCAGCCGTGAGGAAGGCAGTTTGCTTGGCGGATTGGGGAATTTGCTCGACGGGGATAATCGGTTTTAATCACTGCGTTTTAAGTTTCAAAGTTTACGAAATGAAAAGCCCGTTGACATGCAACGGGCTTTTTTAATTAATACAATCTAAAACTATTCTGTTACCACAATCGGATAAGAAATCTGCGCATCTGTTGCGCCACCGGCATTTGTGATGTTTCCTGTTGCCACGCCTTCCGCATTTTTATTTGGCTCGTGGATTAAAGTAACAATGAGGTTTCCGCTGGCCGCGTTTCCGGTAGTGTAGTGAAAACTAAGTCCGACCGGTTTGCCGTTTCTATCAAGATCGGCATAATTAAAAGTTCCTAAAGCTACCGGAACCTGGAAGAAAATCTGGTGTTCGTCGCTTTCTTCATGGATTTCGTCGGTAATGTCTTCTGCGGGATTTACGAGTTCATTCAGGAATTTTACAGTTCCGGTATAGGTCGTATTCGCAGTTAAATTTCCTGAAAGAGTAACGACCGGTGCGTTTGGCCCGTCGCCGTCAAGATCTCTCGAAGTCAGCGTAACGGTTTGGGTTCCGTTGGTCAAAGTTGTAATTACGGTTGTAATTACTTCTTCTTCATTGACCGGCGTATTGACCGATGGTTTGTCGTCGTCGCTACACGAAGAAACAACAACTGCTATTGTAGCAACTGCGATGTATTTAAAGTTTTTACTAATGTTTGAAAGGTAATTTTGCTGGTATTTTTGAATTTTTGATGGCATAATCTGAAATTTTTAATAATTGATTTTTAATTGAATTTGGAAGTTCCTGCCCATTTCATCTGCGAAAAACCGCTGACGGTTCAGGTAATCCCTGTAAGAGGTGTTTAGTATATTTTGAACTGAAAAAGCAACGACTGCGCTTCCGTTTCCGAAAGTTTTAAATGTCATTTCCGAATAAAAATGAAGCAAGTGATACCCCGGCGGCGGCGTACTAATGTCGAGAACCACAGGAACAAACGCGCCGTTTGCCACAATATTAATCGTCGGATTGTTATCGGTAAAACGATTTTGACGGCAAACAACTTCGCTTTTAAGTTCCAATAACAACTCGTGCCATTCTTTTTTCGAATACTGGATTTTGTTGCCAATGTTTAACGGCGGCATATCAATCAGCGGTGTATCTGCGATGAGGTCTTGGCCGTGAACATACGAAACAGACAAATCGTGCTTCCAACGGCGGCTGATTTTCCAATTCGTGGTCACATCCAAACCGGCCAGTTTTGCATCGGTCTGGACATAATCCCAAACCGGGAAAACACCACGCGTCGTCGCTTCGGAACCAGCCGGTTTCAGGAACATGTAATTGTTGATCCTGTTGAAATACGGATTGAATTCTACCGAAAACACGTCCCAGCTTTTTTTCAAAGTCGTCGATAATTTCAACGATTGTTCCTGCTTTAAGCCAATGTCACCAATTTCGATCATCCCGGTCGAATGGTGCAAACCGTCACTGAAAAATTCCGACGGATTCGGATTTCTGGTTGCCAGGCTTGCATTGGCATACCATTCCAGATTGTTTGAAAATTGCTGGTGCAAACCCAAACTCGCCGACAAATTGTGGAACTTAAAATTTGGTTTGGTCAGCCATTGATTGCCGACTTCGCTTACGATAATGTCTGAAAATTCGGCATCGTAACCGCGCTCCGTCCAACGTGATTTCTGGTAAAACTTCGTCGCATGAGTATCTGAAAAATCATAACGCAAACCACCATCCAAAGCCAGTCTGTCTGAAACCTCATAATTCACAATCCCGTAAAACGCCGCATCTGTTTTATGGTAACTTGGAATCAGCGCGCGCGTTTTCGTCGTCGGATCAGTGTAATTTTCCTGATGGCTGCCGCTGATTCCGGTTTTGAGTTTCCATTGACCGAAATTCTTTTTATAATCGATGTTTGCCGTATGTGTCGTCAGTTCTAAATCCAAAGCCGCAAGGTTGTTGAATTCGCCACGGCGCAAATCATATTCGAGCCGTTTGTCAAACTGAAATGCATACTGTACCGCCACCGAAGCCGATTCGTTGAAGTAATAATTGTAATTGACTTTTGCCAGATGGTGTTTGACTTCCTGCTTCGGATTGATGATGTTGTACGTGAAAGCATTCACCACCGCCGGAACTTGCCGGTTGATCGAATAATACAAATCATTTGCGTTGCCCACATGCGACGCGCTCAAAATCCCGATTTCTGCATTGTAATAACTGTAAAAAGCCGTTACATCATACTTTTTCCCGGTATATTTCAAGTCTCCAGAAAAATTGGCTTCGCGGTTTCCTGTATTCGAAAGCACATAATCCGGTGTTTCCCGATCGCCCAAATATTTAAAACTGCCTTGCGCATTCCAGCTCCAATCGCAAAAATTGCCTTTGTGCAAACTCGTGCTGATGGTTCCGCCACGGCCATTTGAAGACAGATTCACAATCGTTTTGCCAAACAAAGTATCTTTTTTAACAGAAACCGGCTCTACAATTACCAATCCGCCCACGGCATCACCGCTATATTGCAAGCCCGAAGCGCCTTTGATCACCGTGATTTTCCCAGCCGAATTGATGTCTAAATTGGGTGCGTGTTCCATGCCCCATTGCTGGTCTTCCATCCGGACATTGTTGTTGATCACGGGAACGCGGCTGCCATACAAACCGTTAATGACCGGTTTAACGACAGTACTTCCGGTTTTGAGGCTCGAAACACCTGAAATTTCTTTCAGCGCATCGCCCAAAGTCTGGTTGCTGTATTTTTCGATGGTTTCGGTTTTGAGTTTTTGTTCCAATACCGAATTGTTGTGGCTGTTGGCTTTTTGATGTACCGTAACTTCCTCAAGTTTTGCCATATTTTGTTTCAAAGTGAAATTAATTACGGCGCTTTCGCGAATGTCAATCAGCGTATCAATAGCCTGGTAGCCAATATACGAAATATAGATTTTGGTTTTTCCCGAAGGCAAATCTGAAACGATATAAGAACCTGACGCATCAGCCGAAACGGTTTTCTGCCCGATGTGAATGTGGCTTCCTGCCAGTGGTGATAAAGAATTGCCGGTTATTTTCCCACTGATGGTATTTTGCGAAAAACCGAATGTGCAAAATAATATAAGTGAAAAAACAGCAAATAATTTTTGTTGCATTTTTCTGTTCAAAATAGATGAAACACCTGGCCTTTCCCGGATTTCAGGAAGGACGATTTATTTTCGAAATATTTTAAACGGTCGGCGGGCCGCGAAGGGAAAACAGGCTGCCTTTAAAAAAATCAGGAGCTTCATTAAGAAAAGCAACCGAGTATAAAGTAGTAAATGTTGGTTTTACAAATGAAAATAAGAAAGAATCAGCCGCTGTAAACGGACTGAAAGTAAATTCGCAAACGAAACATTTTTCCAAACCATGGTGGCTGTGGTTGATTTCGTTTTTATACGGATTGTATTTGTGATCGCAGTGTTTTTCAGAAAATTGCTTTGCCAAATGTTCAAAAGAGTGCGCCGACTGAAACAGTATCGCAAATAATACCGAAGCCGAAAGCACAAAATTGATAATGGCAAATTTATTTTTCATTCCTCGCAAATGTAAAAAACAAAACATAGGCGGTTCGGTTAATTAATAAAATTTTAAGGAATTGGCCAATAAAAAAACAGCTATGATTTTTTTTATTGGAATTAAAAGGTAGTTTTGTTAAAATTCAAAAAGAAATAAAAACATGAAAAAAATATTTTTGTTACTGCTTCCGATTGCCTTGCTTTCGTGTAGTTCAGATGATGACAATACGCCTGTAGCAACGCCGGTTAATCCTAATGCTGTTGCCTACATTAGAGGAAATGCAAACGGACAAGCGATTGATTATTCTTATACTTTAGATGCGTCAACACCTTCTTATTACGGGTTTAACAATGGGTTTTCCGGAGTAGGATCTGAAAGGGTCTATTATTATGGTGGCGGTTTTTCACCGGCAAGCGTTGCCGGAGTGCCACAACTGATGTTGTCCTGGAATAATTTGGTGACCGGAACCGCGGCAGAAGAAAGTGTCGCGTTTCAAACAGCGTTCGAAACCAATATTGTAAATTACATCACAACGGAACAGGACAATGCGCACATCAAAGGCGTGGAATTTAGCTATGAAGCTGAAAACGGCGAATATTATTCAACAATGGAAGGAAGCCAAAACGGCAGTACTTTTACGATCGCATCATCTGTTTCAGGAGTTGATACGCCTTCGGGATTGAGAACGCAAACCATTACTGGAACGTTTAGCTGTAAAATGTATAATTACGACAACGCAGCCGATGTAATTGAGATGTCAGGCGGAACTTATAAAGTAATCCTTAGGGAATACAATTAAGGTTATAAAACGAAAAAGAGTGCCAATCGGCACTCTTTTTTTTGCTGTAATTCTATTTATACCAGTTGGTGCGCTACCAAATATTCTGCAATTTGAATGGTATTCGTTGCGGCGCCTTTCCTGAGATTGTCGGCAACAATCCACAAGTTCAAAGTGTTCGGCTGGCTTTCGTCGCGGCGTATTCTGCCTACAAACACATCATCTTTGCCTTCAGCATACATGGGCATTGGATACGTATAAGTGTCGATATTGTCCTGAACGGTGATTCCGTCGGTTTCATGTAAAATTTTACGAACGTCATTTACATCGAAATCATTCGAAAATTCTACATTCACCGCTTCGCTATGTCCGCCAACAATAGGAACACGTACTGCGGTTGCCGTGACACGAATCGTTTTGTCGTTGAGGATTTTCTGCGTTTCGCGAACGAGTTTCATTTCTTCTTTAGTGTAACCGTTTTCCTCAAAAACATCACATTGCGGGATTGCATTTCTGTGGATTGGATATTTGTAAGCCATGTCGCCTTTTACGCCGGCATATTCGTTTTCGAGTTGCTGGACTGCTTTTACACCGGTTCCTGTAATCGACTGATAGGTCGAAACGATAATTCTTTTGATGTTGTATTTTTTGTGCAACGGTGCTAAAGCCAATACCATTTGAATGGTCGAACAGTTCGGGTTTGCAATGATTTTATCTTCTTTTGTCAATTGGTCAGCGTTGATTTCGGGAACAATCAGTTTTTTAGTCTGGTCCATTCTCCAGGCTGATGAATTGTCAATCACTGTTGTTCCCGCTGCTGCAAATTTTGGTGCCCATTCGAGCGATGTTTCGCCTCCGGCAGAAAAAACAGCGATATCGGCTTTCATATCGACAGCCGTTTGTAAACCGACAACTGTGTATGTTTTGCCTTTAAATTCGATTTTCTTTCCAACCGATTTTTCTGAAGCTACTGGAATCAGTTCCGTTACCGGAAAATTCCTTTCAGCCAAAACCTGTAACATCACTTCGCCAACCATTCCGGTTGCGCCAACAACAGCAACTTTCATATCTTTAATTTTAGATTCTTAATTCATTTGGAGTTGCAAAAGTATACAGAAATTTGTTTGTTTTTGCAATTTGGCACAAAAGAAAAACCGTCCTCAATGGGACGGTTTAAATTAGAATATATAATGTAGCGGAAATAACTTATGGGCGGTTTTTTAATGCATCGCGGATTTCCATCAGCAGTTTTTCTTCGTTTGTTGGTGCTGGCGGTGCGGCCGGAGTTTCTGCTTCTTTTTTGCGTGAAGCATTGATTCCTTTAATGATCAGGAACAAGACGAATGCCACGATGATGAAATTAATTACGGCAGAAAGGAACATTCCGTATTTAACAGATCCAAAAACCGTCAGCTCTTCAATCCTTGAAAGATTGGCTGCTTCAAGCGCCGGTTTAAGGACTAATGGTGTGATCACATCTTCGATCAGCGAGGTTACAATTTTTCCGAAAGCCGCACCGATAATAACCCCGATGGCCAAATCGACTACGTTGCCTTTCATGGCAAATGCCTTAAATTCTGAAATCATTCCCATAATTAATTGTTTTAAATTAGAAGTGGATTTTTTTAGTGAAATCTAAATTAGTTAAAATTTTAAGACAATTCCAAATTATTCGCGGTAAAAAACTCTTTTAACCCGCTGCGAAATGCTTGTCAGGATTTCATATGGAATGGTTTTGAGCTGGTTGGCAATAAAAGTTACCGTTGGGCTTTCGCCGAAAATAATTGCCGGATCGCCTTCTTTGCATTTAATTTCAGTTACATCGACCATCAGCATGTCCATGCAAATGCTGCCTACGATTTTTGCTTTTTTGTTATTAATGGTTACAAAACCGACTTCATTGCCCCAATGGCGCGAAATGCCATCGGCATATCCAATTGGAATGGTTGCGATTTTCGTAGGTTTTTCAGCCATGAATCTTCGGCCGTAACCTACGCTGTCACCCGCCGGAATGGTGCGGATTTGTGAAATGATCGATTTTAACGTGCCTACGTTTTCAAGGGATTTCTGTTCTTCAGAATCATTTGAAACACCGTAAAGCCCGATGCCTAAACGAACCATGTCGTATTGCGCCTGCGGGAAATTTGAAATTCCGGAAGTATTTAAAATATGGCGGATCGGTTTGATTTTGAGTTCCGAGATTAATTTTGAAGATAATTTTTCAAATAAATCAATCTGCGACAGCGCAAAATCCTTATGCAAAAGCTCGTCGCTTGTAGCCATGTGCGACAAGATGCTTTTGACTTTAACCGATTTGTTTTCCTTTAAAGTAAAAATCAATTCGGCAATTGTATTTTGCTCAAAGCCCAAACGATGCATGCCAGTATCAAGTTTGATATGGATCGGATAATTTTCAAGTTTTTTCTGTGCTGCGATTTTTAAAAACGCATTCAATCCTTTGATGCTGTAGATTTCAGGTTCCAATGCGTGCTGGATAATTGCCGGAAAACTCGTGTTTTCAGGATTCAAAACCATAATTGGCATGGTGATTCCGGCATTTTTAAGCGAAATTCCTTCATCTGCGAAAGCAACACCAAGGTAATCGATTTTATGGTGTTCGAGCAATTTAGCGATTTCAAACCCGCCGTTTCCATAACCGAACGCTTTGACCATGACCATTAATTTGGTCTCGGGTTTAAGTTTCGATTTGTAGAAATTCAAATTGTGGCTGATTGCATTTAAATTGATTTCAAGAACGGTTTCGTGTGTTTTTTCCTCCAATAATGCGACGATTTCTTCAAACCTGAAATGGCGCGCGCCTTTGATCAGAATGGATTCGTTGCCAAATGACAGGCTGTCGAAAGCTGCAATGAAATCATTGGTCGTCGCAAATGTGCTACAGTTCAGGAATTTGTTTTTGAATTGCGAAATGGTTTCACCAATACCGATAATTCGGTGGACTTTATTGGCAATGACAAGCTGTGACACATTGGAATACAATTCTTCATTTGACAAACCGCTTTGAAAAATATCCGATAAAATGAGTGTTTTTTTCTTGTACAATTTCTGGCTTTCAAGAAAGTCGAGTGCGATTTTTAACGATTGGAAATCAGAGCTGTAACTGTCGTCGATAATTGTGGTATTGTTGATGCCGTTTTTAACTTTGAGACGCATTTCGACCGGAAATAACAGCGACATCCGGTTTTCGATTACTTTTGGATCATATCCAAAATGCAACAAAACCATCATGCATTGGATGGCATTTTCTACCGAAGCGTCATCCAAAAACGGAATTTTGATCTCAAATTCATCATTATTGAATTTTACCTGTAACGAAGTTTTGTCGACGATGACTTTCTTAACGATGAAAACATCGGCATTTTCGTATTTGCAGCTCCATGAAAAAGTTTTTATTTTCGGATTGATAAACGTTTCTACAGTTTTGCTTTTGTGTAAAATCAGCACTTCAACGTCGGAAAAAAGCTTCAGTTTCTGCTTCATTTTTTCACCGATATTCGAAAAACCTTCATCGTGTGCCGAGCCTATGTTTGTCAGTAAACCAATGGTAGGCTTGATGATTTTTTCGAGTTTTTCCATTTCGTTTACCGTAGAAATTCCGGCTTCAAAAATTCCGAGATTGTGTTTTTCATTGATTGAAATGACTGAAAGCGGCACGCCAACCTGAGAATTGTAGCTTTTCGGGCTTCTGATAATATTAAAATCAGGACTTAGTAAAAAATTGAGCCATTCTTTAACGATTGTTTTCCCGTTGCTGCCCGTAATTCCGATAATTGGAAAATTATACAGGTTTCTGTAATAAGCAGCAAATTGCTGTAAAGCATCAAGCGTGTTTTCGACAACCAGAAAATTTGCCTGGCCGCGGACTTCGTCTGGAATATGCGTGACAACGAAATTCAGGACGCCAACATCAATCAGTTCTTCGATATAATTGTGGGCATTGTTATTTGGGCCAGATAAGGCAAAAAATAAAGTCTTTTGCCCGTTTTGGAGTGAACGGCTGTCTATTGAAATATGGGAAATAGGCATTTCGTTAGATTCGCCTATCCATTTGGCATGGATTATTTTAAAAATATCCCGGAGTATAAAATTCATAGGTCTCGATAAATTTTGGTAAAAATACGGTATTTGATATTTGGATTTTTAAGCGGAAACATATTTTTCTACTCACAGGCATTAGAATAATGTAAAAAAATAGTGTTAAAGTTAAAAAAATTACTTTTTTCCGTAAAGTATTGTTAATTTAGCAGCTATCATTTCTAACTATTTTACTTATGAAAAAAATTACATGGATTGCGATTGCTTTATTGGCATTTTGCAAAGTTGAGGCGCAAGTGTCTCAATACCAGTTTCAACAGCTAAGTGGAACATACTCGGAGGTCACAGGGACAGATCTGGGAGTTGCTACTGGCTCATCTTACGCATTGTCTATGGACGATGTTGTTTATCCGGTTGATTTGCCGTTTCCTTTTAGTTTTAACGGAGCAAATTATTCACAATGTACAGTGACTTCAAACGGTTTTATCACTTTTGGAGGTGCAGTTCCAGGAACGACTTTGTATACACCACTTTCTGGCACGACTGCTTATGATGGTGCTATTTCGGCCTGGGGAAGAGATATTAATGCGGCTTATATTGCGGATGTAATTGCAGGAAGCATTACCTGGGCAGTGGTAGGAACCGCGCCAAACAGAGAATTTGTAGTACAGTTTAAAAACTATCGTCCTGTAAATACGACAAGTACAACTGCGGTACCTTACATCAATTTCCAGATTCGCCTTGCTGAAACGACTAACGTTGTTAATATTGTTTATGGCCCATCAGGATTGGCGGCAGGAACAGCCAACAGTGCTTCGACTATGCAAATTGGTTTGAGAGGTGCTTCAAATACGGATTTCAACAACCGTACAAATGCGGTAACGGAAGCTTTCAGTGCTTCTGTTGCAGGATCTGCAAACAATAATACGCAGGCTTATTCTTCTGTTGATGCATTGCCGGGTATTCCTACTGACGGATTGCAATACAAATGGACACCACAAGCTTGTTTCCGCCCTACGAATGTTTTGGCAGGAGATTTTACAAGTAGCGGTGCTACCATAAGCTGGACAGCAGCATCACCTGCCCCGGCAAACGGTTATGATTATTATTATTCTCAAAGCAGTACAGAGCCAACAACGGGAACGACTGCTTCAGGCAGCGTAAATGCGGGTGTAGTAACTGTTGGATTAACAGGATTGCCATCAGCTACAACACACTATGTATGGGTAAGGTCAAAATGTGATGCAGGAGCAGTAAGTGCCTGGTCATTGGCGACAACTTTTGCTACTCTATGTGTAGCTCCTGAAATTACAAGCACTACTCCGGGATCTGTTTGCGGAACTGGAACTGCAACGCTTGGTGTAACCTCTGCATCTGGATTCCAAAGCTGGTATGCAGCTGCTACAGGTGGTAATGCATTAGGATATGGTGCTACATTTACAACCCCAACGATTTCGGCAACGACAAACTATTATGTTGCTGCTGAAAGTATAAATGCCGGAACTACGGCTGTTGGACTTGGTGCCAGCACTACTACAGATTCTCCATTTGATATCGCAAATGGCGGTTATGGCGGAATGAAAGGGCAGTACATTTTTACTGCCAGCGAACTGCAATCAGCGGGTTTGAGAGCCGGATCTATCAACAGCTTAGCGGTAGAGTTTACTACAGCAGGAGCTGCTTTACAAGGATTTGTAATTCAAATGGGAACAACAACATTGTCTCAATTTCCAACACCAATTTCCATCATTGGAGATTTAACTACCGTTTTTGAGCCAAATACAATTTCGCCAGCTGTTGGTGTAAATACTTTACCATTGACAACTCCTTTCGTATGGGATGGGACTTCAAATATCATTGTTTCTACAAGTTGGAGTAATAACAACTCTTCAAACACGGCATCAACAATTAAATATGACGTATTGACGACTAACAGCAGCCAGTCTATCAGAAGAGATACACAAACTGCAGAATTTATGTTGGGTCTAACTGGTGTTCAAACATCTGGAAGCTCTCAAAGAGGTTTGGGCAGACCAAAAGTTATTTTTGGTGCTACACAAGTAGTAACATGCGCTTCTCCTAGAGTTGCTGTAGCAGCGACACTTACGACAGCTCCTGCATTAACGCTTAGTTCAGGAACAGTAAATATTTGTCAGGGAACCACATCAACGACTGCCGTAACGATTGCTACTGGAGCTGCGGATTATACTTCATTCGTATGGACGCCTGCAACCGGTGTTACTGGTGATGCTGCAACCGGATGGGTATTCAACCCAACAACTACAACAACTTACAGGTTAACAGCAACCAATAGCGGTTCTTGTACCAATACTGCTGACGTAGTGGTGACTGTGGCTGGTGCGCCATCTCCAATTACTGTAGGATCGACTTCAACTTGTTTGGGTAGCATTCTTCCTTTAACTGCAAGCGGTGGTTTAGGAAATGTAACTTTCTTCGAAGAAACTTTCACAGGAAGTACAACATTGCCTGCAAACTGGACAGCTACAGCAGGAGCTGGAGACGTTATTGCTGTTGTTAATGCTGCAACTGCAGGAGGAACTGCAAATGAGTTGAAATTTACAGGTAACAGCCAAAATAACTTAATTACAGATAGAGTAGCTATTGGTCCATTCAATACAGCGGGTGTAGAAACGTTAACTTTGACATGGAGAAATTATTTGAATCATTATCAGGCAACTTATCCATATTCTGTAGCCATTCAGACAAGTGCTGATGGCGTGACATGGAATGATACTTCATGGATTACAAACCCAGTAACTGCTTCACAGCCGGCTGGTGTTCAAACTACAGTAATCAATACAGCCGATGTTGGATCTGCTACCTTATACATCGCATTTACAATGGCTGGAAGAACTTTCGGAGCACACAACTGGAACATCGATGATGTAAAACTAGAAGGTGCTTCATCTGCAGGAGTAACATGGTCTCCGGTAACATATTTGTATTCAGATGCAGCAGCAACCGTGCCTTACGTAGCCGGTACTGCCGCACCAACGGTTTATTACAAATCAATTACAAGTCAGGCAACAACGTATACGGTAACTTCTACAAATGCGGCTAACTGTTCGGTTTCAACTACTGCAACAATAACTGTGGCAGGAACTGATGCGCCAACAGGAGATGCAGAACAGACTTTTGAAGCTTCTTCTAACCCAACTATCGCCAGCTTGGTTGCTGTAGGTGAAAATGTTCGTTGGTATTATACGCTTGAAGATGCATTGTCTGGAACAGATCCATTGGATCCGGAAGTAGGATTGGCAGACGGAACTTATTACGCTACTCAAACCATCGGAGGTTGTAGAAGTAATGCCTTAACAGTAAACGTAACTGTTACGCCGTTAAGCACTCAATCATTTTCTATGAGCCAGCTACAATACCATCCAAACCCTGTTGTTAACGTATTTAACCTTAAATATGTGCAAAATATCACAGGTGTTGAAGTTTACAACATGATGGGACAACGTGTACTTGGAGTGCAGCCAAATGCTACTGTTACGGCAGTAAACATGGAGCAATTGCCTACAGGAACTTACATGGTCTTGGTAAAATCAGGACAAGAGTCTAAAACAATCAAACTGGTTAAAAACTAAAATTTAACCGTATGGTATAAAAAAACCGTTCAAGCAATTGAACGGTTTTTTGTTTTATAAATGGTTTGTTATTTCTGGTTTTTTTTGTTTTGATTCACATCAATATCTTCAGCAGATTGTGTCCACATTGCATTAAAATATGCAGCACGGCTCAAAGGTTCGTATTCTTCGGTTTCACCAAGCATAACCAAATTGTCATTATCGGCTTTGCGGAAACTGTAATTTGCTAAATTTCCGGTTCGCGTACACACGGCGTGCACTTTCGTTACATATTCGGCAGTTGCCATCAGCGCAGGCATTGGCCCGAAGGGATTCCCTTTAAAATCCATGTCGAGACCGGCAACAATGACCCGGATTCCCGAATTGGCCAAATCGTTACAGATTTTTACGATTTCATCATCAAAAAACTGCGCTTCATCAATACCAACCACGTCGCAGCCCTGGGCGAGAATCGCAATATTGGCAGCAGCCGGGACAGGCGTAGAGCGAATTTCATTGGAATCGTGCGACACCACCATTTCATCATGGTAACGGGTATCGATCGCGGGTTTAAAGATTTCGACCTTTTGTTTGGCAAATTGCGCACGTTTTAGCCGGCGGATCAATTCTTCGGTCTTGCCCGAAAACATCGAGCCGCAGATTACTTCGATCCAGCCAAATTGTTCTTTATGATTTACAGTATTTTCGAGAAACATTTTGTAATTTTCAGCCTTAAAAAGGATTAGTTTTTTTTACTTTGTAACGCAAACAATCCGATTGCTCCGGAAGTTGCTTTTGCGTCGTTTCAAAAGTATTGAATTTTTATCAAACGGGGATTTTAACACCATTTAATTGTTGACAAAAGACAAAAAACGAATATACCAAAGCCGTAAAAATTAGAAATATGAAAAAGAAGCTGGAAGCCGAATTGATCAGCATTGCGCACAGGATTTTAAAGTTGAAAAACAAGTCTGAACTCGTGCAGCTGCATCAGGAAACTCAGAAATTGTATGAAAAATTATCGGTTTTGCGATTTGTCGAAGAGAATTTTTCCGATGTAAAACCAACAATCGGTTATTCGGAAATCGAGGAAAAAATAGCAACCGCTTTTGATAAAGATGCCGATGTATCGGATGAAAAACCGGAAGTGCCGGCTGAGGTTATCGTTGAATCTGATCAAACGGAAGCAATTTCATCAGAAGAAACTCCCGAAGCGGTGGTTGAAAAAGCGTCTGATTCAGAAGAAAAATCAAACGAAGTAGAACAAACTGCCGAAACTTCTGAAGCAAATAATGCCGAACCAATAATCGAAGCGGAAAGCCCGGAAGAGACCGTTTCTGAAACGGAAAGAGAAGAAACAGCAGAAACTGACAGTACTGAAGATTCAGAAGAAAAACAGGAAGAATCGACCCTGGTTTCATCTGAAGAAAATAACCCGGAACCAGAAACGCAAGCGACTGAAACAGAAACTGCACCGGAACCTTTTGCCCAAACCACTCAGGAAACAATTGCCGAAGAAACATTGGCAACAGCCCAAACTGTTAAAGAAACCAAGCCTGAGATTTTAAATGATGCTTTTAAACCATCATTCGAACTGGCATTCGACCCGAAAGAAGACTCTGATACCGATAAATTCAATTCGCCGGCACAAACTTCGCTGGAAGATTTTTTACATGACAATTACGTCGATCCGGTTTTTGTAACGCCGGAAGACCTGCAAAAAGAAAAAGAAGAAAAAGCGGCGCAAAGTTATGCTTCCTATCAATCTACAGCTGATACATCTGCAAAGTCGCTCAACGACCGCATGGCGAAGGGCATTATTATCGGACTCAACGACCGCATTGCTTTTATGAATCATTTATTCAACAACAGCAGCGAAGATTACAACCGCGTTTTGTCGCAATTGATGACGATTGATACGTTTAGCGAAGCCAAAAACTTCATCGATACGATGGTTAAACCGGACTACAACAATTGGAACGGCAAAGAAGAATACGAGCAGCGTTTTATGGAAATCATTGAGAAAAAATTTTCTTAAATGGGTAAACTTTTTATAGTTCCAACGCCGATCGGCAATCTCGAAGACATGACTTTTCGTGCCATCCGCGTATTAAAAGAAGCTGATTTGATTCTGGCCGAAGACACGCGCACGAGCGGAAAACTGCTGAAGCATTTCGAGATTTCGACGCACATGCACAGCCATCACATGCACAACGAGCACAAAACGATTGCCAATATTATTTCGCGGATTCAGGCGGGCGAAACGATTGCGTTGATTTCAGACGCAGGAACGCCGGCGATTTCAGACCCCGGATTTTTACTCACGCGCGCCTGTGTCGAAAATAAAATAGAAGTCGAATGTTTGCCCGGCGCAACGGCTTTTGTCCCAGCTTTAGTCAACAGTGGATTGCCAAACGACAAATTCATTTTCGAAGGTTTTTTACCTGAAAAAAAAGGAAGACAAACACGGTATCTGGTTTTAGCCGAAGAAAAACGAACAATGATTTTGTATGTTTCGCCGCACAAACTCGTCAAAACGCTGGCGGAATTTGTGACCTATTTCGGTGAAGACCGGCAAATTTGCGTATCTCGCGAATTGTCAAAATTGCACGAAGAGAACGTCCGCGGAACCGTTAAGGAAGTACTCGCGCATTTTGAATCGAAACCTCCGAAAGGGGAAATTGTCGTTGTCGTGGGCGGAAAAATCGATGCAAAAGAAAAACCATTAATGGATTAAGAAAATTATGTTTTACCTTAATGCCTTAATGGTTCGAATTATAGCGTAAGTCAAATATCGCAAATCGCAATTACTTCACTTCCAAGTCCACAAACTGAAACATTTTTCCGCTAAACAATCCTTTATCAGATAATTTTAAATCGGGAATCACAAGCAAAGCCATAAACGACAAAGTCATAAATGGTGCTTTTAATTGGCTGCCCAGATCTTTTGCCATCGCATCAATTTCCTGGTATAATTTTCCGGTTTCCCAGCCGTCTTTGTCGCTGATGATTCCGGCAACAGGCAAGCCGAGGATTTTGGTTTCAGAACCGTTTACGGCGCAAATGCCGCCGGTATTTTCGATAAGCATATTGACCGCTTTGCAGATTTCTTCGTCAGATGTTCCAACAACTACGATATTGTGGCAATCGTGTGCGACGGAACTGGCGATCGCACCTTTTTTCAAGCCGAAATTTTTGATGAAAGCAATTGCCGGTTTGCTGTTTTGATAACGATTCACCACAGCCATTTTTAAGATGTCATTTTTAGTATCTGAAATAATTTTTCCATCTTCAATTTTTGGTGTAAGATGAATTTCATTAGTGATCAATTGACCTTCGAGCGCTTCTATGACACGAATTTTATCGACTGATTCTGAAATTGTACCCGAAGCAAAATCGGAAACATCCTTTTTTGAAATGTTGAAATTATTCGGCGTTTCAAAAGGGACGTGTTTGACGAATGATTGTCCATTTTCAGCTACCAATTCGCCATTGATATACGTTTGAATGACTTTAAAATCGGCTAAATCTTCAACAACAATAAAATCGGCAGCATCATTTTCATGCAACAAACCCACATTCATTTTATAATGATTCACAGGATTGATACAGGCCGATTGCAGTACTTTAAACACATCGATTCCTTTTGCAACCGCACGCGCGCACAACGAATTGATATGGCCCACAATCAAATCATCGGGATGTTTGTCATCCGAACAAAACATCATGTTTTCATAATTTTCGGGAAGCAAATCAATCAACGCTTCGAAATTTTTAGCGGCACTACCTTCGCGGATGATGACTTTCATGCCAAGCGACAATTTTTCCTGCGCTTCTTCAAAAGTAAAACATTCGTGATCGGTCGTGATTCCGGCTGAGATGTATTTTTGTAACGGTTCGCCGCGCAAACCAGGCGCGTGACCATCAACCGGTTTATTGAAATATTTCGCCCATTCGATTTTTTTCAAAACTTCGGCATCGTCGAATAAAACGCCAGGATAATTCATCATTTCTGCCAGATAATAAATGTCTGGAGATTCGAGCAATGTTTTAATGCCATCCGAATCAATCACCGCACCTGCCGTTTCAAAAGCCGTTGCCGGAACACACGATGGCGCACCAAAGTGAAACTTCAATGGCGATTGTTTGCCGTTTTCAATCATATAAAAAACGCCTTCAGAACCCAAAACATTGGCAATCTCATGCGGATCGGAAATCGTTGCGACTGTTCCGTGTAACACAGCGATTTTTGCAAACTCCGAAGGCACAAGCATCGAACTTTCGATATGAATGTGTGAATCGATAAACCCGGGAAGAATATAGGTTTTAATGTCGTGTTCTTTTTCAATAATCGAAGCGATTTTACCATTAGTAACGGTAATTTCACCCGAATAAATGCGTCGGTTTGGAATGTCGACAATTTGGCCCTGAATCTGCATGATTATAAATTTAAGGAAGCAAGAAACGAAATTTTTCTGCGTAATTTTAGTAAATTTGAAAAACTTTACACACCATACAAAATTGTTATTATGCGCTGGAATCTCAAACCCAAACCCGACACTGCAAAAGTCAACCATTTAATCAATGTGTTGAGTGTTGACAAAATTACCGCTACTTTACTCTTGCAACGCGGTATCGAAACCTTCGAACAAGCCCGAAAATTTTTTCGCCCCGAACTCAGTGATTTGCACGATCCCTATCTGATGAAAGATATGGACAGGGCCGTGGAACGCATCGAAAAGGCTATTTTCAACAATGAAAACATTTTGGTTTTTGGCGATTATGACGTTGATGGAACGACCGCTGTTTCTTTGGTTTCGTCGTATTTAAGAAGTTTTTATCCGAATGTGGCGACTTACATTCCCGATCGGTATGATGAAGGGTATGGCGTTTCGTACAAAGGTATCGATTATGCCGACGACAACGGTTGTTCGCTGATCATTGCGCTCGATTGTGGCATCAAATCGATTGAACATGTGGCTTACGCCAATGAAAAAAACGTCGATTTTATCATTTGCGACCACCATAGGCCGGGAGCATTTTTACCTGATGCAGTTGCGGTTCTTGACCCGAAGAGGGACGATTGCGATTATCCCTATGATGAACTTTGCGGCTGCGGCATTGGTTTTAAACTGATTCAGGCTTTGGGACAAAACCGCGGTCAGACTACGGAAGATTTATTGCCGTTTTTGGATTTGGTAGCCACTGCAATCGCTGCCGATATTGTTCCGATGACCGGCGAAAACAGGATTCTCGCAAAATTCGGACTCGAAGTCATCAATAAAAATCCAAGGCCCGGAATCAAAGCCTTGGTGCATCAGGTCAAAAAGAAATCACTCGATATTACGGATGTTGTTTTTATCATTGCGCCGAGAATCAACGCTGCAGGCCGCATCAAACACGGCAACCATGCGGTCGAATTGCTTACGGAATTCAATTTTGAACAAGCACAACAATTCGCCTCCGAAATCGAAAAATACAACGCCGACCGTAAAACACTCGACAAGCAAATTACAAAAGAAGCGTTGCAACAAATTATCGATAATAACGAACAAGATCATTTTACGTCAGTGGTTTTTAACGAGAACTGGCACAAAGGCGTGATTGGAATTGTGGCTTCCAGATTGATTGAAACCTATTACCGGCCGACGCTGGTTTTTACGAAAAGTGGTGACAAATATGCGGCATCTGCGCGATCGGTCAAAGGTTTTGATGTATATAATGCTTTGGAGAGTTGCGCCGAACATCTGGAACAATTCGGCGGCCACATGTATGCCGCAGGAATGACTTTGAAGGAAGAAAATTACGAAGCATTCAAAAATGCTTTTGAAGCCATCGTCAAAGCGACTATGCCCGAAGAGCTTAGGATTCCCGAAATTGCCATTGATTCCGAAATCGATTTTGATCAGATCACACCCAAAATGATCCGTTTGTTAAAGCAATTTGAACCTTTTGGGCCACTCAATATGACGCCGGTTTTTATGACAAAAAATGTAAAAGATACCGGATTTGCAAAAACCATCGGAAGCGAAAATGAACACCTGAAATTGTATGTCAAGCAAAATGATACCGGTGGCATCGGTGCGATTGGTTTTGGAATTGGGAATAAAATCGAAGTGGCGCACAATCAAAAAACGTTTGAAGCCGCTTATAACATTGATGAAAATGAATGGAATGATACGATTTCGCTGCAATTGCGGTTGAAAGATATCAGATAAAATTTGGGCATGCCACCGCCTCCGCTGTGCTACGGCACTGTCAGGCTGTTCGTTGCAATCTTTTGCTTCGTAAACTCCACAAAAGGATTTTCACTGCCATCCTTCACGCGGGCGTTACTAGAACCATTATCTTTAACACAAAATTATTTAGAAAGAATATAAATAACTATTATATTTGTTCCAAACGAGGTGTTATGAAACAGATGGAACAAATTTATTGCAACGATTTCGGGATGGCTTTTTATTGGACGAAGCAAAACACGGTGATGCTCGACAGAATCCAATTGGTTTTTAAGGAAACCGGTTTTTATTTTTCGGTTGACGAACTCAAAGCATTTGTCAAATTAATCGAAGACAGTTGCCGCAGAAATACTTGTAACCATTGCGATATGAAACACCAATGTGCAAAATTTCTGCTCAAAACGCCCGTTTCACAAATTGATCTGGCGGTTTCAATGAAAGAATTGGATGGTATTAAAGATCTCGTCGCCGGAACATTGTTTAAAGTAGATTTACAGGAATATATATACGGTGTAGGAATGAATTGATATAATAGTAAATACATACTGCTTATCAATTGATTTTTTTGCCATTAAGACCATTAAGAGCATTTATCACAAAATATTAATGGGCTCAATGCTCTTAATGGTTCATTAAACAAGATTGTAAATAGATTTGTAGTATTTCTAATTTTTATATTCGTTCAATTCGAAGTTTTCACCGTCAAAAACGCCGTATGTAAAATATCCGATCCAATCGCCTAAGTTTACATATTCAGAATTTTCGCCAACCGAAATTTTCATCGGCAAATGACGGTGTCCGAAAATAAAATAATTAAAATGTTGGGTTTCGAGTTTGCGCTTGGCATACAAAACCAACCATTCATTGTCTTCACCTAAGAATTTGACATCGGAATCTCCTGAAATCAGTTTGTTTTTTACGGAAAGATATTGCGCTAATTTCACACCAAAATCGGGATGCAACCAACGGAAAATCCATTTGGAAAACGGATTCGTAAACACTTTTTTCATGCGTTTGTAGCCTTTATCGCCCGGGCCTTTTCCGTCACCGTGGCCAATCAGGAACGTTTTATTTCCGAAAGTAAATTCTTTATTGTCGTGGTAAACCGGAATGTTGAGTTCTTTTTCAAAATAATCCGACATCCATAAATCGTGGTTTCCGACGAAAAAATAAATAGGGATGCCGCTGTCGCGAATTTCGGCCAATTTGCCCAAAACCCTTACAAAACCTTTCGGGACAACGGTTTGGTATTCAAACCAAAAATCAAATAAATCACCCAAAAGAAAAATCGCTGCCGCATCTTTTTTGACTTCATCGAGCCAGGCGACGAATTTTTGCTCACGCGGAAAACTCAGTTCGGCTGTTGGTGCTCCAAAATGCTGGTCGGAGGCGAAATAGATTTTTTTATTTTCGGGTAAGGCCATTTTTGGTAGATTACAAATTATCGCTGGCGTACCATTCTGCGAATGAAGTTTCGGTTTCCTGCAATTTCAACGAATGTAATTTGATTGAATTTGGGAGGCGGTTTTTGATTTTTTCGGCAAAATCGGTGACCATATTTTCGCTTGTAGGCTGATAATTGACCAAAATTACATGGTGGCCACGATTTTTGAGTTCGTTTGCCAGTTCGATATGTGGTGTAGTTTCATTAAAAACGGTCGCGTGGTCAAATATATCGACGATTTCTTCCTTCACAATTTTCTTCAGATCTGAGAAATCGATAACCATTCCGAATTTTACATTGGTGCGGTCTGTAATTGGTGTTCCGATAACCGTGACCGATAATTTATAACTGTGCCCGTGAACGTTTTTGCACTTTCCGTCGTAACCATATAGTGCATGACCGGTTTCGAAACTGAATTGTTTGGTGATTCTGATGTTGCTCATGGCAGTAAATTTGACTGCAAATTTAGTAAATCGAAAGGATTCTTTGTTGTTTTTATGATTTTGCTTTGGCGAAATGGAAAAAACTGTATATTTGCGATCTCGTTTGGGGGATTAGCTCATTTGGCTAGAGCGCTTGCCTGGCAGGCAAGAGGTGACCGGTTCGAATCCGGTATTCTCCACAGGAAATCCTTATCACGGTGATAAGGATTTTTTATTTTAAGTGGTTATGCCTAACAGCCACTAGCATGAATTGAAAGACTGCAAGATTTTTTCATCTTAATGCCGAATTCTTTTTGTGCATTTTAGCAGGATGAATTATTTCCAAACCTATATCATTAGTTTTGAAGAGGTGAGGAATGATTCGAAATTGACCTGCTATTAAAATACAAGATCTTCGGTGGAAGCATATAATGAATGAAGCGATTTCAGCTACGATTCAATGCTGGCAAACGATCTTGCTGTACTTGATTTTTTAACATTTACTTTTTAAAAAAGGATTTGGATTTTTTATTAATAAAATTCTTTTGCCAGCTTATTTAACGACTTAAAAACAAAAATGCATTACTTTAAACTCCATAAGATTTATCTTTTCATAAATTCTTATTTGCCAACCTTTCTAAAAAAATATTTATCAATAGCAATATGTATTCTGTTTGTCTTTCCATCTTGTTCTGAACCAAAAGAAGAAAAAAAGTCTTTTTCTTTTGACTATTATGATAGTTATTAAAAAGACTGATCAAATACTGTATTATGATACCATTTCGACTCAAAAAATTCTTAAAAAATAAACCTTACTGATTATAGTGCAGTGCCGTCATTGCTTCAAAAGTGTGAAATATATGCATTCCAATCAGATAAAATACGATGTGATTCGGTAGCAAAAATTGCACTTGAAACAGCTGAAAAAAACAATGACGACGTGGGTGTTTTTTTTGCATATACTTTTTTATCTACGGGTGCAAATAACCTTTCATTCAATCAAAAATCGTTAAATGCTTATTTGGATTTTTAATGAACATTATTGACTCTTATCAATTTAGCAACAATGAGGGCAATGATGAAAAGTATATCAAAGAGCAGTATATCTTAAAAAAAACTCAATAATTCTTTACTATAGTCAAATTATTACAACAATCTTGCTGAGTTGAAAAGATATTCTAAAGATAGTGTTAAGAAACTTCAACAATTAAAAAAAGGATTGGCCGTTTGTCCTAAAAAGAAAATCTTTTTAAGGATTGCCTGCACTTCTAATTTGTTTATGTATAATAATGAAAAGTACGATCCAAATTCCGTCAAGAAATATGAAAATATTGTTGAAGGGGCTGAAAAACACCACATATTTCTACCGGCTCTTTACTCTAATATTATTTTTTCCTACTCTCTAATGAAAGATGAAAAACTGTTTAACAAAAGTTTCTTAATGAAATAAAATTTCCGAGACAACTCATTTTTGTATATCACGTAGTTTTTCGAGAGGCTGACTAGATGACAACTGATCAAATGTAGAATCATTTCCTTCGTTATCTGGTTGTATATCCGCCATTGGCAAAAATAGTTTGCCCGGTTATCCACCAGCCATCTGTTACCAAAAACTCAACTAAAGAGGCAATATCTTTTATCTTAGTTAAGCCTCCTAAAGCGGAGGCAGATTTGTGATATGCAACAGCATCATCAGATTCTTGGGCGTAAAAGAAGGGCGTGTCCATTGGACCTGGAGCTACAGCGGTAACTGAAATGCCCCTTGATCCGAATTCTTTTGATGCGGCTCTTGTAAAATGTTCTGCAGACGCTTTTGCGCCTGCATATGTAGAATATTCGCCTGTATATGCCGCTAACAAAGACGATACAATAGTACATATTTTGCCATTATCGCTTATTTTCCTCCCCGCTTCTCGTAGAAAGAAGTAAGCTGCTTTAGAGTTGATTCCAAACATTGTATCATATTCAGCTTCTGTTGTTTCTGCAAATGGTTTTTTCAAAACCATACCGACCGTATTAATTGCAATGTCAACTTTTCCAAACTTAAGAATTGCTGCATCAAAAAATTGGGCAACATTTCCGGGTTTTGTAAGGTCTGCCTGAAATAAAAATGCTTCGCCACCCATTGCTTTCACCGCTACAAATGTTTCTTCACATTCAATTCTGGAACTTTCACTATTGTAATGAATGGCCAGTTTAGCGCCCATTGCGGCAAAATCCCTGCTCAACAATCCTCCTAGATTCTTGCCGCCGCCAGCGATCAGGACCACCATATCTTGCAAATCTTTTTTTGACATAATTAAATATATTATTTTCAAAGATAAGCGACCATTATAGCATGAAACACGGAAAAATCTTACTTGTTGGGATGAATTCTGAATTTTTCACAGCGTTTTTCGTTTGGGCCTTTTTATTTGACGGCTAGAGCTGTACAACTTTAAAAAGTTAGAAAACCAAAGAGACAGCATATTTTTTTAAAATTACTTGAATCAAAGGATAATTCTAAAAAATGAGGGGAAATAACTGTAAATAACAGTAATTTTTTTTTAAATGATATTCACTATCAGTACTTTAATTAATATAAAAGCATATTAAAAAGAACGTTTTTTTCGGAATTTATTACCAATAAAAATTTTGTTAATTTCCTAAAAATCAATTATATAATAATGTTTTATATCTTAAGTATTATAATACGGAATCACAAATAGTTAGATTTGCAGAAATTATAACGTCCAACTATACAAACAACTAACCGCTCTCTGATGAAAAAAACATACATTTTTTTGTTAACATTTTTCTCTTTCTATGGCACCTTAAGTTTAGCCCAGAACTTAAAAAACACAAATAAGGCAACTACAGAAAATACAATAGATATCAATATTAACGAATCTAAAATGTTAGCCGCTTCTGATCCTTTTCGGGCGACTAAAAAATTATTGGAATTAAAAAAGCTGTCTGAAAAGATTAATTATAAAGATGGAGCTATGAAAAGTTCCATGGGCTTACTATTGCTTTACTATAACGCTGGTGATTATAAAAAAACTATTGAAGAATGCCAGGTGGTTGAAAAATATGCTAAGGAATTACAACACGTTGAATATATTTCTGACGTTTACAGAATGAGGGGAATTACATATTCATCAATGAATTTGCTTAAAGAAAGTCTTGCTGAACTTGAAATGTCTTCCATTTATGCTGATAAAATAGAATCCAGCGATATACGTGCTTATAAAAAGGCATTGATTTATGAAACCTATGCCGGGATGTATGACGATGACCCAAATACTTTCAAAAAAGAACTTTTCTACAGACAAAAAAGCATAGCGGAATCAAAAAAAATGTCTGAGGAAAAGCCAGTGGTAGTTAATGCAAAATATCAAAATCTCGCTTTGCAATATGCCAGTATTGGATTGTTATACAGCAATATAAAATTTAAGGATTCGGCAATTTATTATTTTCATGAGGCTTTGAAAATACATGAAAATGAAAAATATAATATTTATGTAAACGGCAAAGCCTATCTCTTATCTGACATGGCTGCATTCTATGTTAATAATAAAGATTATCTAAAGGCAATACCATTTGCTAAAAAAGCCGAAAATTTTGAAAAGCAAGCGCCGATGCCTTATGTCAGAAAAGAAATATACCACAGCTTATTTGATGCTTATGTTGAAACGGATAAGCAAGACTCTGCCAGGTATTATTTAAAACTCCATACTTCTTTGAGTGACAGTTTGCAAAAAGCAGAAAAAGAAAATATGTTATCTCCGGTTAATCAAATCATTTCTGATAACGATACCGAAAATAAAAAAAGCATTCAAAAAATAGTATTCATTGCTCTTGGAGTATTCCTTGTTTTAATAATTATTGGCTGGTTATTCTGGAGAAAAAAAAGCAAGATTATAAAACAAAAGTACGAAGCACTGGTTGCGAAATTAGATTTTGAAAACGTGAAGACGGATGCTGCGGAAAATGTAAGAAATCAAGATGTGAAATCTATTCAGATAACAGACGAAACTGTAAAAAACCTGCTTTCTAAACTTGATAAATTTGAAAAGTCTGATAAATATTTAAAGAGAGAAGTAAGCCTGACTTATCTGGCCAACAATATCGGAACAAATACTAAATACCTCTCTGAAATTATAAAACAGCACAAAGGAAAATCATTCAGTAATTATATCAACGGACTCAGAATCGATTATATCTTACGAGAACTTTATTCGAATCCTAAGCTAAGAGAATATAAAATAAGCCATTTAGCAGATTTGTCAGGATTTTCCTCCAGAGAAGTATTTGCTGTTGTGTTTAAAAAAGAGACAGGAATCACGCCTTCTTTTTTTATAAATAACCTGAAATAAGTTGATTGGTTTAAACAAAAAAGCACTTCGTCATGAAGTGCTTTTTTTATGGAAGATTGTAAAATTAAGCTTTTGGCAATGGTGCTCCAACTGCGATATCGCAACGGTGGCCTTCTTGTCCGTGTGGCGGATTCATTCCCGGAGCGGTCGCTGTAGCTGCAGCCGGATTCAGGATGGCAGGCGTGGCGTTGTTTTGCGGATTCCCTACCTGAATGGTTTGTGATGGTGTTGCCTGAGTAATTGTGGCTGCCGGTGCCGGTGGTGTTTGCGTTGCTGTTTTTGCAGGTGGAGAATTCAATGGCGCTCCTACGGCTATATCACATCTGTGGTTTGGTTGTCCGTGTGGCGGATTCATTCCAGGTGCAGTTTGTGCCGGCTGAGCAGTTTGCTGTTGTGGTGTAGCAACACCGGGAAGCGGCGCAGCCATTGTTTGAGGCTGTGTTTCTTGTGGGTTTCCAGTTGGTGATACAGGTGTTTCGGCTACAGTTGCAGCGGAACTTTCCTGCGGCTCGAGTTCTTTTTTGCACGAGAAAAATAATATAGAGGAAACAAGTAACAGGCTTAAAAAGGATTTCTTTTTCATTTCGGAAAATTTATAATTAAGGATTTCAAATATAAGCTTTTGTGAAAAGTAAACACAGTTGCGGCTGTTAAAAAAAATGCCGCATAAACAACTGCAGCATTTTTAAAATATTTTTTTTGGAATTAATCCTGAATGTAGGTTTTATTTCCGTTGGCATTGATGTAATACTTGCCGCCTCTTGGCCCGGTATATACTTTTTTGCCATTGTAAGTACCGGTAACTTTATCAGCAACTTTAGGAGCCTTTTCGTTGCTTTCGCGAAGTTTTGCCGTTGCGGTTTTTGTTTTTGCAGCAGTTTTCACGGCAGCCGTTTTCGTTTCGGTTTTAATTTCCTTAGCAGCTTTTGTGGCTTTTGCGTCCACTTTGGTTGCAGTTTTTTTAGTAGCGGCTTTAACATCTGCTGCAGCTTCTTTGGTTTCTTTTTTAGTAGTTTTTACAGCTTTTTCTGTTTTGGTTTCTACTTTGTCGGCTACTTTTTTGGCTTCTTTTTTTGTAGATTTTGCCACTTTTTTAGTTTTGTCGGCTACTTTTTTAGAAGTGGTTTTGACTTCTTTTTTCGCTTTTTCAACAGTGGTTTCCTGTGCATAAAATAAGCCTGAAAAAACAAACAACAGGCACAATAAGGCTAATTTTTTAATGGATTTCGATTTCATAATATTAGAGGTTTAAATTTATTCAAATAAAATTACGGATTTTAATGTTACATTCCGCAGTTTTAGAAATAAGCGCGCAACTGAATGCTCCCGGTGTGAATGGTGTCGCTGGTTTCACTTTTCCGGCCTTGGTAATTGACATTCACATCCAGGTATTGCGTCAGGTTTTTCTGTACGAGCAAACGCCAGGTCATATTTTGCCCAGGCTGTAATCCTTCAAGCATTTGGAAAGCCGCCGGTGTCAATTCGTTTCCGGTGAATTTATTTTCATACAGCGAAAACTCTCCGTTCATCGTTAACTTTTTGGTACTGTTGTATGAAAACGAGGTTCCAACACGTGTTTGTTTCAAGACTTCCATTTCGCCAATGTGGTTGTCTTTATTCTGAAGTTCATAAAAAACATCCCAACTTGCATTTTGCGAAAACAAATATGAAATCTTAGGTGACAACTTATTTCCTGTAATCCGGTAATTCCGGGAAGCATAATCTTCTACGGCAGTTTCCGTTTTTGATGTTTGCAACGCCATCGAAAACAACCAGCTTTTTTGATACAAATGCGCATATTGCAACTGGTGCGAAAGATTGTTCGTTTCCTGGGAACCCACAGATAGCAGGTTTCTGGCTTTGCTTTCTAAAAAGGTGTAAATAACAGAATGGTCCTGTTTGCCGCGGTTGTAGTAAAAACTGTTCCGGAAAGCAGTATTGAGTCCGAGTAAATTTTCAGCGGAAGGACTAAACGGATCAAGGTCAAAATTGTCGCCGTTGCGTTCAATTTTCCGGTCGGACAAATACGAAACCTGATTGTAAAAATAGGACAGGAATTTTTTAAAACCTTGCTCGTTCTGCCATTGATTCGGGTTCAAAGTCAGCGATCCTGAAAATTTATTCTGGTGGGTTTTAATGAAAATCTGATTCGGCAGGTAAACCCGTACATATTTCGCCTGGTCAGGAAATGGTGCCACGTCAAATTCCTGCAATTCCTGAATGCCATTGCTATTGTAATCGTTCCACATGTAAACGCCCTGGCCGGGTTCTACTTCAAGATAGGTAAATTCCTGCTGCGGAATCGTGCCCGATGTCGTTTCATAAGCGCCTGAAATCTGAACCAATTGGTCAAAAAACCGATCGTTGTATAAAACCCTTGAATTCAGTGAAGGTTCGGTTCCTCTGGCGGCATCGGTAAATTTCAAACTCCTGTAATTGATAAAAACACTCAAATCGCTTTTGTCGGTCTGAATGAGTTTCGATTTTAAATAATACGAATGCGACTGGTTTACCCTTTGCAGCAATCCGTTTTGCAAACTGTCATTCGAGCGGTTCAGATAACCCAGTTCCATATACACTTTCGTGCTGTCGCCACGACCTGCAAAAGCACCGTATTCAAAAAAACGCTGGCTTAGCGCCGAAAACAGATTCGTTTCCTTGATTTTTTCCTGATTGTCTTCAAGTTTGACCGTTCCACCAACCCAGTTTGTGCCAAAATGGTACCGCGCCTGCGTTTGGTTTCGGATGAATTTAGAGTTGGCCAATGTGCCGTCGCTTTTCATAAAACTGCCATTGTTCTGAATGTTCCAGTTGTCCAGCTTAAATAATCCGTTGATCAGATGGCGGCTGCCCGAAAAACTTCCGGTAAAATCCAGCTTTTCGAACTGGTAAGTCATCTGGCCTTTTTTTGGCAGATTTAAATTCAAACCCGAAACCAGGAAGCTTTGGTTGCCCGAAGCGGTCGTTAAATTCCAGTCACGGTCGAATTCGATATTGAATAAACGTTCAATCGTACGGAAATCTTTTTGTACAAACTGGTAATTCGCAAACGCATCGACTTCCCATTTTCCTGTAAAAACCCTTTGTTTCGCATTGATTTTTCCGGCCAAGCCCTGATTGTCATCGTCGTTTAGTGAAGAAAATAAATTCTGGTCGTTGTTGCTGATGCCGAGTTCAAAGTCAACGAGTGTTTTTTCTGACGGATTGAATTTACCCATAACCGTAGCAATCTGGATTTTCGTTGGCGGAACCAAACGTGTTACCGGTTCGTAATTGCCTTGGCGGATGCCGTCAACCGGCGCAATATATTGGTAAATTCTTCCTACCGCCGAAGCATTCGATAAGATGTAATTGCCAAGATTATTGCCAACCAAACTGAATTTGACATTGTACAAAACATCGGTTTCTACATTTGAATATTCAAAGACCTCGACACCGTCAATAATGGTTTTTTTATACAGGGTTTTGTTTTCAGAATAACTGTCGGTAAACGCAGACGGCGCGGTCATTAAATCGGGATTGTCACCGGCATTGACTAAAATCTGCGCTTGCTCTTCAGACAAATTTTGTTGCAAAGGTTGGTTTTTGACATCATTTTCCGAATAAACATAAGTGCCAATGCTCCATTTTTCACGTTCGTGCGTGGCTCCGAAATAAGTCACAAAACGCGTGTAATTCCGATCTGAAAACTGGTATTCGATATTGATCCGCATTTCTGAAGTAATCGGAAACAACGACGTAAAGATGATTTCACCGGCATTGTAATCGATCGTGTAATCGTTGTTTTCACCACGTTTCAGTAAAATTCCGTTTACGTAAACACGTTCCGATCCTGAAATTACGAGAATAAACAATTCGCCGTTTGCCCCCCGCAATTTATACGGACCCTGATTGCCTTCCTGTCCGACAAACGTACTTTTGGCATATTGCCCGCGAACCAAAGCCGCCGATGCAAACACGTTGGTTTTATTGCCTTCCTGGCCAAAATTAAAACTCGTAGCCAAACCCTGGACTTTTTTATTGAAATTTAAAAAGCGCGACTTCCGGTTTTCGAGGAATAAATCGCCGGCGCGGATGTTCCATTTGTCGCTGAACAATTCGATGAAAATCTGGTCAAATTCGTCGAGTTTTTGGGAATATCCGCCGTCCTGGAGCGGAATGTTACTGTCCTGAATTGATGCGCGAAGGCTGACTTTATCAGAGATTTTCCCGGTAATCTGTAAATCGAGATTCGAATTGACCACAGCGTTCTGGTTGTTTCCAATGGTAATGCCGCGGGTGATGCTGCCTGAAGTGTTGAGTCCGTCAAAAGGGACAAATTTTTTAGTTACATCTGAAGAAACGCGGTATAAATTGGTGCGCCCGTCTTTATCCGAAACCACGCGTTTATCGTCGTAAATACTATATTCTTTAGTCAAATATTTTGGAAATTTTAAAAAGCGAACCGTCAGCGTATCACTAGAAAACGGATAATTTTCGCTGAAGACTAAAATTCCCTTTTGGAAATCCATTTTGTAAAAAGTGGAATCTACCGGATTCGCATTGGCGTCAAGCAATTTAAAAAATGAAGAATTGACGCTAACGGAATCAATCCGGATCGTGTCGCGCGTGGCTACTATTTTCCTGTTTTTATAAGGCGTTTCGATTTCCTGAGCCTGAACTCCCGAAAACCAGCACATTACCAAACAAAAAAGTAATTTTTTAAACATAGGATGTATAACGCGGATGTGTCAAAAGTAGTGTTTGCGAATTAGAAAATTAGAAAAAAACTGGCTAATGACTAAACAGGCTTGAAAACGACAATTTAAATTGGAGAACGCAATTTGCATCCTCCAGTTCTAAACGTGAAGTAGCAAAATGCGACTTCAAGTTTAAAAAAATCCAGCCAACAGCAATTATCTCATTTTCTAACTACTTCGTCAGTTCGGCTAAAGCGGTGACCAATTGTCTAATTATTTTCCTTCGTCACAATCTGCATGGTTTCACGGCTCACTTGTTTCAATAAAACATCTTTGTCAGCCTCAACCATTTTTGATGCTTTTTCATCAAAATGGCGAATCGTGTACAGCGACACATTTTCATTATAGGAAACCTTAAATTTTTTCGAAAGGATATTTTTCAGCTCATTGAAATTCCCAAATTTATCATCAACACAAACCGAAAAACTAATTGCGGAATTCTGGATCAAATGCACTTTCATTTTATATTGGTGCAACAGCCCAAAAATCTCGCTGATGTTTTCTTCCATAATAAATGAAAAATCGATCGATGAAAGCGAAATCAGCAACTGGTTTTTCTTCACAATGAAACACGGCAGCGAAGGTTCAAGGTCTTTGCCTTTCGAAACCGAAGTTCCAGGTAATGTTGGGTTGATAAATGATTTGACAAACAACGGAATTTCTTTTCGTTGCAATGGCTGCAGCGTTTTCGGGTGAATAACAGTTGCGCCGTAAAATGCAAGTTCGATGGCTTCTCGGTACGAAATCTGGTTTAGCAAACTCGCATTTTCAAAATAACGCGGATCGGCATTCATCACGCCCGGAACGTCTTTCCAGATCGTCACACTTTCGGCATTTAGGCAATACGCAAAAATCGCAGCGGTATAATCAGAACCTTCGCGGCCCAAAGTCGTAGTGAAATTATTTTCATCAGAACCCAAAAAACCCTGCGTGATATTGAGCACTTTTTTCTTAACGTTTTTCGAAATGGTTTTCTGCGTCAGTTCCCAATCAACATTGGCATCGCGATAATTGTTGTCGGTTTTGATAAAATTGCGCACATCGATCCAATTCGTTTTGATGCCTGAATGGTTCATGAAATGCGACAAAATCGTCGTCGAGATCAATTCGCCAAAACTCACGACCTGATCGTATACAAAATTATAATTCGGCGATTTGTTCTGGCTTAAGAAATAATCGAGATCGGCAAACAGCTTATTCACATCCGTGAAAACGGCATTTTTTTCATCGTCGAACAAGTCGAGCAAAATCTGGTTGTGGTACTTTTTGACTTCCTGAACCGAAGATTTTAAAGCCGCCGATTTGTCAAAATAATCTTTAATAACGACTTCGAGCGCGTTTGTCGTTTTTCCCATCGCCGAAACGACCAGTAACACATCTTCGTAACCTGTTTGCTGCAAAACGTCAAAAACGTTCCTGATTCCGGCCGCATCTTTTACCGAAGCACCGCCAAATTTGAATATTCTCATTTTTTAAGTCTAATGTCGAAAGTCAAAAGTCAAAACGACTCTCATTTCGTGTTATTAATAAATTGTTCGATACCGTTTTCGTCCATATTGACGACGCGCCAATCTTGTAAAATACGCGCGCCCGATTTTTCGTAAAAGTCGATTGCCGGCGTATTCCAGTCGAGGACATTCCATTCAATCCGGCGAACGTTGTCTTTTTTGCCCTGTTTGATAATTTCCGAATACAAAGCAAAACCGGCACCCGAACCGCGAAAATCTTCTTTCACGATCAAATCTTCAAGATGGATCGTTTTGCCTTTCCAGGTGGAATAACGGTAATAATACAGCGCCATTCCTATGATTTTCCCATCGATTTCCACAATAAAAGTATAGAATAACGGATTTTCGGAAAAACCATCGCGTTCTAAATCGGCAACCGTTACCACGACAGCATCGGGTTCTTTTTCAAAAACCGCGAGTTCGGTAATCAATGCTAAAACTTCGGGCATGTCGGCTTTTTCGCCTTTTCTTATATTCATTTTTAGGAGCTATTTCGCGCTTTCGTCTTTATTTTTTTAAGGTTTCATTCTTCCACCTTAAAAAGGATGCCGGCTCTATCGGGGCTAGGGTATACATTTTCAAACGACACATTTGTATTAACAACGAATAATTTGCACTTGAATTTGTGAAAATCAGTATAATTCGTGGCAAACTTTTTAATGGCTTACCATCTTATGGTCTTGTTTGGTATTACAACAAAAAACAAATATACAAATCGGAAAACTATCTGAGAAAAAAGCGTTCATTTTCATAGAAAAACCGATATTTGCAGCCACTAACTACAACGATTTCGACATGGAAGAACGCAACAAAACACTCGGTGAATTTATCATCGAAAAACAAAAAGACCACAAATATTCATCAGGAGAATTATCTAAGATCATCAACTCGATTCGATTGGCGGCCAAAGTCGTTAATTACAAAGTCAACAAAGCCGGTTTGGTTGATATCGTTGGCGCGGCCGGAGAGCAAAACATTCAGGGAGAAGACCAGCAAAAACTAGATGTTTATGCGAATGATGTTTTTATCCAAACCTTGATCAACCGCGAAATCGTCTGCGGAATCGCTTCTGAAGAAAACGACGAATTCATCACCGTTCGCGGCCTTGATGAAGGCCACAACAACAAATATGTCGTATTGATGGATCCGCTTGACGGTTCGTCTAACATTGATGTCAACGTTTCCGTTGGAACGATTTTTTCAGTTTATCGCAGGATTACTCCTATTGGAACACCGGTAACATTGGAAGATTTTTTGCAGCCGGGGACGGCACAAGTTGCTGCCGGTTATGTGATTTACGGCACGTCGACCATGTTGGTTTATACGACCGGACATGGTGTGAACGGCTTTACTTTAAACCCGGCAATCGGAACATTTTATTTGTCACATCCGAATATGCAATTTAAGGAAGACGGCAACATTTATTCGATCAATGAAGGCAATTATGTGCATTTTCCGCAAGGTGTCAAAGATTACATCAAATACTGCCAGCTCGAAGAAGGCGACCGCCCGTATACGTCGCGATACATCGGAAGTTTGGTTTCAGACATCCACAGAAATATGATCAAAGGTGGCATTTACATTTACCCAACGAGTTCAAAAGCACCAAAAGGAAAATTGCGATTATTGTATGAATGCAACCCAATGGCGTTTATTGCAGAACAGGCGGGAGGCAAAGCGTCTGATGGTTTTGGCCGCATCATGGAAGTCGTTCCGACAGAATTGCACGAACGCGTTCCGTTTTTCTGCGGAAGTAAAAATATGGTGGAGAAAGCCGAGGAGTTTATGGAGAAAGCGAGGAACTGAGTCGTAAAAGCGCCAATCAAGTTACTGTAAAAAAGCCGGATTTCATTACGAATCCGGCTTTTGCATTTTTTGAAAAACGCAGTTACTCTGGCGATCAGCTAACCAGTAACTATTTATTCATATGTTCCATCTCGTACATGAAAACCTCAGAATCTACTTTCTCGTCGATCAACGATAAGGCTTTGTTAACAATGTGGTTCACGTTTCCGGGTGTAAATCCAAGCGCCAGTGCAATTCTTCTGAGCAAAACATCTTGTTTGTCACCTAAATGATGGTCAACGTGTACCATTCGCGCCAAATCGTACAAACGCTCTAATCTTTGCGAATATAAATACGGCGGATTGATTGGGTATTTTGTCGGGTTGTCTAAAATCTCATCGTATTCTCCTTTCGAAATTTCTAGTTTTCCTGCAAGTTTGTCTAAAAAGGCTTGTTCTTCAGCGGTAACAATTCCGTCGGCAAGCGCAACACGTACAATTGCAGAAAAATGGCCTTTGTTCCTGCTTTTGAATTCGCTATCAAATAAATCTGAAAATGACATAATTTTTGTTTTTTATCGCGCAAAGATAAAGTTATTTCATTTTATTTGAAACCATTAAAGTAAAGTTTCGCGATTCATTTTTGGCTGTTTGCAAAATGTTAAAGACAAACGGTCGGAAACAAAATAAATTGTAAGTTTACAACCCCTGAATCTTAATATAAACGATATGTCTGAATTCTGGATTTACCTCGAGATTGGTTTGCGGCATGTGCTTGATATCAAAGGCTACGACCATGTGTTGTTTCTTATTGCACTTACGGTTCCATATGCTTTTAAAGACTGGAAACGCATTTTAATCCTGGTGTCGATTTTTACCATAGGGCATACATTGGCTCTGATTTTATCGGTGTTTAATATTGTGATGATCAAAGCAAGCCTCGTCGAATTCCTGATTCCGGTGACGATTTTAATTACGGCATTGTTTAACTTATTTACCGCCGGAAAATCCGCAAAAGCGGATCATATCAATGTTACTGGATTTGTAACTTTATTTTTCGGAGTGGTTCACGGTTTGGGATTTTCAAATTATTTTAAGTCGATTTTAAGCGGAAGCCCATCGGATAAATTGTTGCCATTACTCGAATTTGCACTCGGGATTGAAGTCGCCCAAATTATCATTGTTCTTGCAGTTTTGCTGTTGTCGTTTGTTTTTCAAAACTTTTTACGGTTTTCCAAACGCGATTTTACACTCGTATTTTCAGCATTCGTAATTGGCGTGGTCGTGCCAATGATTATCGGAAACGACATTTGGAATTGAATTTTTAGCATGAAATGGATATAAAAAAATTGAATAAATACGACAAAGCCTATCTCCGGATTGCGCGGGAATGGGGACAATTGTCGTATTGCAAAAGAAAAAAAGTAGGCGCCATCATTGTACGCGACCGCATGATCATTTCCGACGGTTACAACGGAACGCCTTCAGGTTTTGAAAATTGCTGTGAAGACGAAGAAGGCTTAACAAGCTGGTATGTATTGCACGCCGAAGCCAATGCGATCCTGAAAGTCGCCCGTTCTACACAATCCTGTGAAGGCGCAACTTTATATATAACACTTTCGCCTTGCCGCGAATGCAGTAAATTAATTCACCAGTCGGGCATTAAAAGAGTGGTTTACCAAATGGGCTACCGCGATACGTCGGGAATCGATTTTTTAGTAAAAGCAGGTGTTGTCGTGGATCAGATAGAAGACTTCGAATAAATGAAAATCAATAAAATTTACGTTCCGATAGTATTGTTTGCCACTTTGGCGATTGGGATTTTGTTGGGCGGTTTTTTGAATTTTCCGATGGACAAACCTTCGTTTTCCAAAAACAATCATAAGAACAAACTGAACCGCCTGATCGATTTTATCGACAATGAATATGTTGATAACATCAATACCGATTCCATTGTGGATTTAACGGTTAACAACATCCTGGAAAAACTCGATCCGCATTCGGTTTATATTCCGCCAAGCGAGCTCACCGAAGTAGCGGAAAGCATGAAAGGCGATTTCGTAGGCATCGGCATCAATTTTTATATGTACAATGATTCGCTGGCCGTGATCAAACCATTGGAAAATGGCCCTTCGGAAAAAGCCGGAATCAAAGCAGGAGACCGGATTTTATATGCCGGAAATACCAAATTGTTCGGAAGGAAATTACCTTCTGACAGTTTGTTTTCAAAATTAAAAGGCATTCCGGGATCAGATCTGGAGTTGACGGTTTTCCGCAAAAGCGAAAATAAAAAATTCAAAATCAAATTAAAACGCGGCGTCATTCCGATTAAGAGCGTCGATGCCGCCATTTTATTGAATCCGCAAACGGGCTATATCAAGATCAACCGTTTTGCCGAGACTACTTATGATGAATTCCAGCAGGGATTGACCAAACTGCGGAATTTACACATCAACACTTTAGTCATTGATTTGCGCGACAATGGCGGCGGTTATATGGAAATGGCGGCGCAAATTGCAGATGAATTGCTAAAAGACAAAGAGCTTATCGTTTTTACCAAAAATAAAAAAGGCCGTACTGATAAAACTTTTGCAACAGACAAAGGCGATTTTGAAGAAGGTAAAATTTATGTGCTGATCAATGAAAACAGTGCTTCGGCGAGTGAAATTTTGGCTGGGGCAGTTCAGGACAACGACCGCGGAATTATTGTTGGGCGGCGTTCTTTCGGAAAAGGATTGGTGCAGCGGGAGATGGATTTTGAAGATGGATCAGCGGTACGGCTAACTGTAGCGCGGTATTACACACCATCAGGACGCTCGATACAGAAAAATTATTCGAATGGTTCAGAAGCATATTTCAATGAATTTGCAAAACGTTTTGATGATGGCGAATTGTATGATAAAGACAGCATCAAAATTGCA
>Ga0081606_1000059_pt1 | contig 102244 bp, 81 predicted proteins | sample EareggfetidaYelm_FD_71127 | JGI IMG/M metagenome (GOLD analysis project Ga0081606, IMG submission 71127) | Earthworm egg capsule microbial community from the University of Washington, USA - E. fetida Yelm (SPADES assembly) (version 2) | ecosystem: Host-associated > Annelida > Reproductive...
GACGTTAAATTTGGAAAGGCGCGAAAACTTGGGGAACGCCCCAAATTTCGATGCCGTTGCCCATTCTGGCAGGTTTGTACATAAAGATGTTTTCAGAGACCAATTGGGCAAAATCCTTATCTGGCGTGACCATAAAAACCTGGTAATTTTGTTTTTCGGCCTGTTTCGCAATCGTTCCGATCAAATCGTCGGCTTCACAACCTTCAAATTCGACGATCGGAATGTGCATCGCGCGCAGGATGTCGTGGATGTACGGAATTGCAATGGTGATCGCTTCGGGCGTGGCACTTCGGTTTCCTTTGTATTCTGTAAACATTTCGGTGCGAACGTGGCTGCCGCCTTTGTCAAAAGCTACGGCGAGATGGTCGGGTTTTTCGCGTTTGATCACATCCAAAAGGGAATTCATAAAGCCCATGATCGCGGAGGTGTCCATTCCTTTGGAATTGATTCTTGGATTTTTGATAAAAGCGTAATATCCGCGGAAGATCAGTGCATATGCATCGAGCAGGAAAAGGCGTTTTTGAGCTGACATAAATGTGTTTTGAATAGTGTCCAAAAATACAAAACTAAAAGGCTAAAACAGAAAAGACCGCTGTAAAAAAACAACGGCCCTTTCCGAAAACAAATAAACTAAATAAAATAAATGGCAACTAACTTATCTTCTGACCACTTTTTTGATGGCCGATTGTCCGTTTTTAAATTGGATCTGGATGATGTAGATTCCGCTATTAAGATTTGACAAGTCGATGGTTTTGGTACTCCCGGTTGTGATCAATTGTCCGATACTATTGAAAACTTTGGTGTTTTCGATTTCGATTTTGGTTTCGATCGATACGATTCCACTGGTTGGATTTGGATAAACCGTAAATTCGTTTTTGTTGAACAGATCCGTATGTAAAGCAGATTGGATGTTGATCGTGTAATCTTCAACCTGTCCGTAATATGCGTTCAGGCAAGCGTCGAATTCGCCTTCTTCATATACATTCCATAGGTCTTTGATGATTCGCATCCTCGTAAATCCCCGAGTGGCATCTGCAGGAATCGCGATCTCGCCACCGGCAGTTACGCCGTCGGTTCCTGTTGAGGATGCGAGTACGAATGGATAATATTCAGTCGCCATGTCAAAAGCACCGTCCTGGTTCCAGTCGAAAAATACACGGACATCGTGTTCGAACAATCCGACAGTATTTCCCTGTACAGTGATTGGATAGGTTTGCCCGGCCGTAACATTTGTAGTAACGTCTGTAAAATCTTCGTAAGCCGGAGTGGCATTTACCACGGCGGAGGTCTGGTTGTCGATATCCGCGAAAACGACTGCTGAAATCGGTTCCACATCATAATCCACCGAAACTTCGCAATAATCCAAAACACTTGTCTTTTTGATGCATCTGACAGACAAACCCTGTGATCTTGGGCTTCCGGCATTTGGATTTACGATAAAATTGCTGTAATACAAATATTTCACATAATCGACATTGTCACTGGGCGTTTTGCTCCAATAATACCCGCGTTGCGCGGTAAAATTAAAGTTTCCGGAAGTGCCTAAACGCGAACCTGCGACGGGTAATTTCAGGTTGCTGCCGTAAGCGGTGGCGATGTCGGTAATATTTTCATCAGCGATGATTTGCTGCCAGTCGGTTTGGGTAGGAATGTTCCATTGAAGGCCGAGCGCTTTACACGGATCACAACCGTTTTTATCTGTCACTTCGGCTGGTGATGTTGCGTTCCAGCTATCGGTAATCGCGCCATTTGCCCACCATTCCGGTGATGACGTGTAAAAAGAAGGATTGCCGCCGTTGAGTCCGATTGGGTTGTTTGGTTCAGGCGCGTTTGCATTCACTGGACTTGTGCGTAATTGATGCCCATCATCCCAGCGCCCGAATTGGAACAAATCGCCAAAACCTGTCGCATCAGTTTCAGAAGCCGCAACGTTTTCGCTTCCCAGGTTTTGCTGGATCCAGATGTTTCCATCATTGGCACGAACCGTAACATAAGTTCTTGTCGTTCCCTGATACGTAAAAGTCACGCAGCCCAGGTCACCCGTGTTTGGACCTGGATTTCCGCAGACAGCAGGAGAATTGTTGGTGTAAATTTTTGTGATCCCGATTTCACCTGCGTATCCGATCGTCAATAAATCCATATCGCCATCGCTGTCATAATCGGCCCATTCGGCTTTGGACATGTTGAGACCCGTGATTACAGCACTGTTCTCAGTGTCTTCGGTAAAAGTCCCGTCGCCATTGTTTGTATACAATAAAGCTGTATTGTTTGATTCTGCGTTAATTCCCATAATGAAAATATCTTTATCGCCATCATTGTCATAATCAACAAAACGTGCCGCACCTGAATACACGCCGGTAATTTCAGTTGGAAGAATCCTGAAATTGCCTTGACCGTCATTGAGATAAACAGTCGTTTTTCCTGTGAAAGTTGGTCCCATTCCGGTAATCAATACGTCGAGAAAACCATCGTTGTTGAGATCTGCCGTATCTATTGAAGAAAAGTATGCCGGAAGTAAATACGCCGTATTTTCTGTAAAGGTAAAATCACCGTTGTTCAGGTAAAACTTTGTATCGGGCGCAAAACTCGTACTGAAACCTGTGATGAGAAGATCGGGAAAACCGTCGTTGTTGGCATCAAAAACTTTTGTCGCGCTGAAATACGTTCCCATCAGTCCTTCTGATTTTTCGATAAAAGAGCCGTCGGGTTGCTGGGCGTAAATTTTTGTGATGTAATTGCTACCGTCTTGTCCGTTGACTAAAATATCAATTTTACCGTCGTCATTGAAATCGGCCGCATGAACCGATCCGAAGTTTGCAGGCGTAATTCCCGAATCTTCATTCAGATCATAAGTGCCGTCGCCATTGTTGTAATACAGGTAAAAAACAGGAGTTGACAGGGTTCCGGTTTTGGTTCCGGTGATAATGATATCTGTAAAGCCATTTCCGTCAAGATCGGCGGTATCGATGGCAGTGTACATGATGTTTGGGAATTCGAAATTTTCATTGGTTGAAAATCCATTACCATTGTTTTGGTAAACTGCCATAAAACCTGAATACCCCGGTTCTGCACCTGAAATGATAAAATCGGGTTTGTTGTCGTTGTTGCCGTCAAACCAGTGGCAATCGCCATAAAATACGCCGGTAAATTCAGAAGGATTTTCTGAAAATCGCTGTGCGGTAATGATTATTGGAATAAAAAAGAAAAGAAATATAAGAGGAATTTTTCTCATGTTTGAAAGATTTGAATTTGTCTGACGCAAATGTATCTTATTTAGACTAAATAAAAATAATAAAAAATAATTAATCTGAAAATTCATTAAAATTTAGAATGTTGTTGCAGTATTGGAAAATAATTAACGTTTAAATTCCTGATTGGTTTTTTCTGACTAAAAATGTGATGATTTAGTTTAACGTAGATTTACGAAAGCGTTCTGTTTAAATTTATTTCCTTTGGCATACAATTGCTATAAACCATCATCATGAATATTCTAATTGTTGAAGACCATCCGGAGCTTGCGTTAGAAATTAAGGATTACCTATCTAAAAATGGCTATTTGTGCAAATGGGCCAAAAACTGCGAAACGGCACTTGACGAAATTTCGGTGAATAGTTACGATGCCATATTGCTTGATCTGGGATTGCCCGACGGCAGTGGTTTTGATATTTTGAAAACCGTCAGGGAATCAAAATCGACCATAGCGGTTGTAATGATTACCGCGCGGGGAGAACTGGAAGACCGTATCAATGGGTTGCAGCTTGGCGCGGATGATTATCTTACGAAACCTTTTGCTTTGACCGAACTGGGTGCGCGTTTGCAGGCCATTATCCGCCGGATGCATGGTTTTGCCACTAATGCGATCGATGTTCATGGATTTCAACTTCAATTACAGGATTATAAAGTAAGTCATGGCGAAAATTTGATAACACTGACCAAAAAAGAATTTGATATTTTTAGCTATCTGGTGCTCCATAAAAACCGTGTGGTAACCAGATTGCAGCTCACAGAACATTTGTGGGGCGACATACTTGAGATTCATTCCGATTCCAATTTTATTGATGTGCATGTGCGAAACCTTCGTAAAAAACTGGCTGCTTTTGCAACATTGGAATGGTTTGAAACTGTAAGAACGGTTGGTTACCGAATTAATATTTAATATGAAAATCAAACACCAGCTTTCGATATTTAACGCATTGACCCGGTTGCTGATCATTGCTGTGCTGTGGTTGGTGCTTCCGGTACTGATTGAAAAAGTGGTTTACAAACACATTAATAAAAGCCTGCTCGAGAAAAAGCAAAAATTCATCAAACAGCTCGATAAGCAGGAGATTAAGGATTTTATTATTGGTACAGATTCCAGCAATACTTATGCAAGTTATTCTACATTGCACAATTCCTTTGTACAGTTGTCCAGGATTCCTGAAAATCAAATGACAAAACCAACTGTTTTTGTGAACGAGTCGAGAATTATCGAACAGGAGGAAAATGAATACCGGATTTTGCAGTACCGGTTTGTTTACGATGATACCAAATACCTGCTTGAAATTGGCAGCAGCCTTAATGAAATTAAAGACCTTACGTTTACAATTAAGGCATTTATCCTGGTCTTGTTTGGCATTGTTATCATACTGACATTTTTGCTCGACACTTTTTATATAGAGTATTTGCTAAAGCCGTTTTACAAAATCATCAATACAAAAATCAGGAGTGTCGATGATCCGGAATCATTTGACCATACGCCGGTGGTTTCACATACGGCAGATTTTCAGGAACTCGATACTGTGTTAAACCAGATGATGAACCGGCTTGCCGAGGTATTTAAAAATGAGAAGCAATTTATAGCAAACGTTTCCCATGAATTGCTGACTCCGATTGCGTTGCTGAAAAACCGTTTTGAGAATTTACTTCAAAATGATTCGATAAATGACGAAGCCGTTGATAAAATTGCCGGCTCGTTGCGGACTTTAGACCTGCTCAAGAAAATCATCAATAATTTATTGCTGATTTCAAAAATAGAAAACAAACAATACGCGGCCAATGAGAAAGTAGTAGTTTCAGAATTGGTTCGCGATATTGCAAATGATCTTTCGGATCGCTTTGAAGACAAAAATATCACATTGGGTATTTTGTTCCATCATGAATTTGAATGCAGGGCAAATAAAACCCTGTTGCACATTTTGTTGTATAATTTAATGGTCAATGCGTCTAAATACAATAAAATTAACGGGACGATTAAAGTGACTGATCGTTTTGAATCCCAAAGATACATACTCGAAATTGCTGATTCAGGTCTCGGAATGGATAAAAATGAACAGCTGCGCATTTTTGACAGGTTTGCCAGAATCAGTAATGATACCGACGGTCAGGGATTAGGACTTGCCATTGTAAAAGCCATTGCCAATTTTCACAACATTACAATAACATTAGTTTCCAAGCCTGATTTAGGCACCACTTTTACACTTGAATTTCCGGAGCAAACTTAAATAAAAGTTAAAATTACGGCAATCATTCCATCTTCATTTAATCTTCATTTTACAGCCATACCTTTGGTCTATAATTAATCAGTAAAAGATTCTAATCATGAAAAAATTAATGATGTTTGCTGCCATTTTAGGATTGGCCACAACAATGACTTACGCACAGGAAACGACTTCAAAAACTGTAAAAACAGATAAAAAGCATAAAACAGAAGTCGTAAAAAAAGAAACGAAAACAACGCCGGAAAAAACAGAAACGGTAAAGAAAACCACCGTTGAAACAAAATCAAAAACAAAATAATAATTTAAATAATTTCGATCATGAAAAAATTAATGATGTTCGCAGCGCTTATCGGGTTAACTACAACTATGGCATTTGCACAGGATGCAACGCCGGCAAAAGTTGAAAAACATGCGAAAAAACATAAAACAGAAATGAAATCCGATGCTAAAGCAACAAACGCTGAAGTGAAATCTGAAACAAAAAAAGCAAAAGCAGAAGTAAAAGATGCGGCTGCAAAATCGAAAAAATAGTATTGTATTCCACGATTGCAAAGCATTTTTTGCAGCATAGTTTAATAGTTTTGGTTAATGAAAAGCCGGTAAAGCAATTTGCCGGCTTTTAGTTTTCTGCAGAAAGCGTTAAATTTTACAGAACAGATGTATTACACGTTTGGATTCTTTGTTAATTTGTCAAAAATATCTCAAAATGGTTCGTTGGTTGCTGCTTATTGGCGTTTTATTATTTATCGAATTTTATGCTTTTCAGGCATTCCGAACCTTAATCAAAGCCAGATGGGTTTTGGCTTCTTACCAAATCATCAGCCTGTTGCTTCTGGTTTTTATCGTATACGCTTTTACACAATTTGACCGTTCAGTCGGGCAAACCAAACAAACCCTGTTCACGATGGGCTTGTTGCTGATTGTTTATGTGCCAAAAATCGTCCTGACACTTGTGATGTTTGGTGAAGATCTTTACAGACTGTTGCGCGGTGCAATCAATTATTTTATCAATGCCGATATCGATACGGGCGTTTTTCCAACCAGAAGGAAATTTGTAAGCCAGATCGGACTTGGATTGGCAGCGGTTCCGTTTTTTTCGTTGATCTACGGTATTGCCATCGGGCGTTATAATTTTAAAGTGTTTAAACAAACAATCTACTTTCCAGATTTACCGGATGCTTTTGACGGTTTTAAAATCACACACATTTCAGATGTGCACAGCGGCAGTTTTGACAATCCTGAAAAAATCAATTATGCGATTGACCTGATTAACGAACAGGAATCTGATCTGATTCTTTTCACAGGCGATATTGTCAATACACATGCCAGCGAAATGCATCCGTGGATTGAAACTTTTAGCCGCATCCGCAAACATACATTCGGAAAATATTCGGTTTTAGGCAACCATGATTATGGCGAATATATTGACTGGCCCTCGCAAAGAGAAAAAGCCGAAAATTTTGATGCAATCAAGGATTTGCACCGTCAGATCGATTTTAAACTGATGCTGAACGAACATGGGTTTATAGAAAAAGACGGTCAGCGTTTGGCGCTCGTAGGTGTAGAAAACTGGGGAAAGAATTTTAAACAGGCGGGCGATTTGAATAAGGCTTCGGCCAATTTGAATCCGGACGATTTTAAGATCCTCATGAGCCACGATCCGAGCCATTGGGAATACGAAGTGAAGAATCACCCAAAAAACTTTCATCTGACATTATCCGGACATACGCACGGTATGCAGTTCGGAATCGAAATTCCTGGCTATTTTAAATGGAGTCTGGCGCAATACGTATACAAACAATGGGCGGGTTTGTATGAAAATCTGGGAAGATATGTGTATGTCAACAGAGGTTTTGGTTATCATGCCTATCCCGGCCGTGTTGGAATTATGCCCGAAATAACAGTACTCGAACTAAAAAAAGGACAAAAATTAGCATAATTCGTTAAAAATGTTACTTTTGTATCGTAATAGCTCAGATCGCAAGGTTTAGAAAATAAATATTTTGCTTTTATGTCAAAATTTGGAGAACTAATAAACGCGCAGGTTCCAGTGTTAATAGACTTTTACACAGAGTGGAACGAATCGTCTGTATCGATGCATCCGGTGATTCGTGATGTCGCTGCCGCTTTGGGAGACAAGGCAAAAGTGATCAAAATTGATGTCGATAAAAATCAGGAATTAGCCGATGCACTTCGCATTAAAGGTTTGCCGACGCTGATGATTTACAAATCGGGACAAATGATCTGGAGACAGTCCGGGGAACTCGACGCAAATACAATCATTGGTCTTGTTCAGGAACAAATCTAAGGCAACACTTCACATTTAAATCCTTTTTCAGAAAGATAAGTCAAGGTTTTTGGCAGCGCATATGCCATATTCCGGAATGCTTTGATGCTGTCGTGAAATACGATAATGCTTCCTGATTCTACATTTTTCAGCACATTTTCCAGACATTTTTCAGGCGTGATTTGTTGGTTAAAATCTTCACTGATAATATCCCACATGATAATTTTATAACCCAACGTCCTTAATATACGGGCTTGTGCTTTTTTTATTTTGCCGTAAGGCGGACGAAATAATCTGCAATCGCCAGTTTTTAAAGTGCGGATTTCGGCGTCACATTTTTTTACATTTTCGATGTAATTTTCGGTTTCTGTTTCCCAACCTTTGAGATGGCTGAACGTATGGTTTCCGATGGAATGCCCGGATTCCATAACTTTTTTAAAGATGTCAGGATGTTTTTGAATGTTGTCTCCAATACAGAAAAAGGTTGCTTTTGCATCGTATTTTTGAAGTTCGGATAATACAAATTCGGTGACTTCGGGAATAGGCCCGTCGTCAAAAGTAAGGTAGACTTTATGGTCTTTGTTTGGAAGATCCCAAATGTATTTAGGGAACAGCCATTTTACTATTTTATGTGTTTTAATCCAGAGTTTCATTGGCGAAAGCTTAAAAAAAATGTGCCAAAAGATAAATCCCGTGGCACATTTTATAAGTGGTTAATTCTTATTCATTGTCTCTTCCAAAGCGCTCAAACATTTTATTGTACGCATTGAAAACCGACTTGTTTTTATTGTAATATTCAATATCGCCGCGATCTTTCATCACGTGCAGTAAACCTCTGTAGCGTTCAATATCGGTAATAATATCGATGATAATATCGCTTTGTTCCGTTGGTTTCAACTCTTTATAATAATCAAGGTTTTGTTTGTATTTGGTCATCAACTGGTCAAGCAACTGACGCGCTTTTTGCTTTTCGCCGATTTCGTAATAACCACCGGCAAACGGATCAATTAATGAATAATATCCGAAATATTGTACCGGCATTTTCGCCATCGCAAGGTCGATTACTTTTTTAGCCTTGTCTTTTTTACCTTCATTGATGAGTTTTTCCATCAAACGCGCCAGATTGGTACGATACGAAATACTGTTTTTACGTGTTTCCGGATCGTGGTATATTTTAGGGCTTTCGCTGTTGCCCCAGTCCCATTTCATGATGATGTCATACATTTTATCTGAATCGATCTGACCCATATCAAGCGGACTGCCGTCTTTAGGAATTGCCGTTTTAACAGGAACGAGTTTGTAAACCATACCGTCAAGCTGCAGGTAATCTTTCATCCATAAATAATCGTCGTCGCCAAAACTTCCACCGGTAAAATAGATTGGTCGTTTCCAGTTGTTGTTGGCTACAATATCCAGCATCATCAGGCGGTTTTTATACATAGCCTGGCCTTTGATGTCAAGATCAATGTAAGGAACGATTGAATCGTAATATTGCGGGCTAACCACTTTATTTTTGATGATATTTTCCTTGTCAACAGTAATGCGTATTTTATTCGTTGGATAAAAATGGATTTTCTGACCGTTTTGCATTTCGAGCATCGTCCTCGGATCGTCGCTTCCAATGAACTGCAGTAAGTTGGCAATGTCCCATCGGTTTTCAGTTTTTGGTGAATGCACGGCATAATCGAGTTTGTCTCCTACATACTGATCGTGAGTAAAATTGATCGGAACACCATCGGCTTCATACGATTTGGCTTTCATCTGGTCAATATACCAGTCGGTCATTAATAGGCTCGTACAAACGATTTTAACATCCGTTCGCACTTTTTCAATTTCCTGAGCATACCATAGAGGGAAAGTATCATTGTCTCCAATCGTAAATAAAATGGCATTAGGCTCACACGAATTCAGGTATGCTTTTGCCATCGCAATGGCTGTATATTTCCCGGAGCGGTCATGATCGTTCCAGTTTTGAGAAGCCATTAAAACCGGCGCAGCCAGTAAGGTTGCTGCAATGACGATTGGTCCGGCGAGTTTTGGCTGCAGATAATTTTTGAATTTGTCATAAATTGCATAAACGCCAAACCCGATCCAGATTGCAAACACATAAAACGAGCCTACAAGCGCATAATCTCTTTCGCGCGGTTCAAAAGGTCTTTCGTTGAGGTAAATTTTTAAGGCAAGCCCGGTGAATAAAAAGAAGGCGAGTAGGACATAAAAACTTTTGAGGTCTTTGTTTGCATGATACAACAATCCGATAATTCCAAGGATAAACGGCAAGAAGAAATAAACATTCCGGCCTTTGTTGTTAAGTACGTCGTCTGGAAGGTTTTGTTGCGAGCCCAGATGCATTTCATCAATAAAGGTGATGCCACTAAGCCAGTTTCCGTCTAGGTTGTCATATTTCCCTTGAATGTCGTTTTGCCTTCCGGTGAAATTCCACATTAAATACCTCCAATACATGTAGCCGAATTGGTATTCGAACATGAAGCTTAAATTGTCTGCGGTAGTTGGTTTTTCAATGATCAGGTAATCACCGTAACTTTTAAGGAAAGTGACAAAACCTTCATTGTCGATATCGTGTGAAGCATATGCTTTTCTGAATTCGGCAATAATGTCTACAAGTTCTTTTTCTTCTGAATATTCAGGTTTGATGCGGAATTTCAGCGGACTCGTAAAATTCATATAATTTTCAGCATGTTCAGTACTCCACATCCTTGGAAGAAAGGCTTTCTGATTGTCGTCGCTGTTTTGTTCGGCGTTTTTATAGTTGTTGGTAATAACGTATTTCCCGGTTTTATAATCGCGTTCGTAATTGGGTGCTTTGTCAAGATACGGTTGGTCTTCGTCGAGTCCGACAAACATATCTGAAAATTGCGGCCCGTAAAACAAAGGATTCACGCCATATTGTTCCCTGTTGTAATAGGCAAGGACCTCTGCGGCATCCGACGGTTTGTTTTCATTAATAACTGTATTTGCATTGGCACGAATCGGCAACATCATCCAGGTAGAAAATCCGATCAGTACAAATAATGTACAAAGGATGATGGTATTGTAAAAAACCTGTCCTTTTTTATGGGTGTATTTAATTCCGAAGTAAAAAAGCGCAATTAGTAACAACCCGACGAAAATGGTTCCTGAATTGAACGGCATTCCAAGATTATTGACCATGAAAATTTCAGTTTTCCCGAAAAAGGCCATCGTCCAGGGAAGGAGGAATTTATAAATGAAAAGGAAAACAGAGATTGAAACGACGTTGGCAATGATGAAATTCTTAACCGTAACCGTTTTATAGTTTTTGAAATAATACAACAATCCGATAGCCGGAATGGTAAGCAGCGCCATAAAGTGAACCCCGAAAGAAAGTCCGACTACCAATGAAATGATCAACAGCCATCTGTTGCCGCGCGGCGTATTCATGTCCTGCTCCCATCGCAGTCCCAGCCAGAATAACAATGCAATTAATAAAGTGGCCATTGCGTATACTTCGGCTTCGACCGCATTAAACCAAAAACTGTCTGAAAAAGTAAAGGCCAATGAACCTACAAACGCACTTCCTAAAATAACTATGGCACTCGCTGAAGTCAATTCAGCTGTTTGCCCGATGATTTTCTTCAGAATCATTGTTGATGACCAGAACATAAAAAGGATTGTAAACGCACTTGAAAATACCGACATCATGTTGACCATTAAGGCAACGTGGGTGTTATCTGTCGCAAACATCGCAAAAAAAGCGCCCATCATCTGATAGAGCGGTGCGCCCGGCGGGTGGCCTACTTCAAGTTTGGCAGCGGTGGCGATATATTCTCCGCAATCCCAGAAACTCATCGTTGGTTCTACCGTTAAAGTATAGGTGATTAAGGCGATGGCAAACGTAAACCAGCCTGTAATTGTATTCCATTTACTGAAATTAAATGTCGTCATACGATTGTAATAATATTTTCGATACAAAGAAACTATTTTTTGGGCAAAGAAACGGGCATTAACAAAACTTTCTAAAACATTAAGGATAATATTACGGCTGTTGATGTCAGATTCTAAAGACATTAAAATTCCGATTGTTGTTACAGTGAAATTTTTTTTATAAAAAACACTGAAATATTTGCGCAAAATAAAATTTGTATTAAATTTGCACTCGCTTAACAGCAATGGAATTGGCCCATGGTGTAATGGTAACACTACGGTTTTTGGTGCCGTCTTTCTAGGTTCGAGTCCTAGTGGGCCAACAAAAAAACGCTTCAGGAAACTGAAGCGTTTTTTATTTTATAAAATTTGTAATTATATTTTAAAAGTGATAACAGGTCTAACGGCGTGATTCACAAGGTCTTCGCTAATGCTTCCGTTGAAAAAGTGGGCGAATCCGGTGCGTCCGTGTGTGCACATTCCGATGAGGTCTGCCTGTACACTATTCGCGAAATTCAGGATTCCTTTTTCTACATTGACATCATTATAAATGTGTAACGAATGGTTTGGATAATCGAATTCGCGCATAAAATCGCTCATAATTTTTTCTGCCAGATGTGTCGGTTTAAATGTATTCGGGGTGTTTACCATCACAAGATTCAAATGGGCGTTGAATGATTTTGCAAAATCAGCCAGTTGTCTGAACGGTTTTTTGATTTCATCAGAAAAGTCTGAAGCAAAAACAAAATTTTCGGCTTTAAATGTTTCTGTTTCGTTTTTGATCACCAAAACCGGCACGTCAGAAAAGCGAACCACTTTTTCTGTATTAGATCCGATGAACATTTCCTGAAAACCACTGGCGCCATGCGAGCCCATGACGATAAAGTCTACATCGTTTTTTTTGCTTACTGCCAAAATTCCTTCGAAAGCTTTTTCAAACTGAACGATTTCTGATACATTAATGCCTTCAAGGTAATCTACATCCATCAGATCTTCGAGATTGCTGATCGCTTTGTTCTTAAAAAACATGATCTCCGGAATATCACTTCCTGCGCCGATTGCATCGCTTCCTTGGTGTGGCAGTTCGAGCATGTGCAGTAAAATGATTTCGCTATCGTTTTCCTTTGCAATTTGCGCGGCTACTTTTAAAGCATATTCAGCATGCTTGGAAAAATCGGTTGGGACTAAAATTCTTTTCATAATGTAAATGTTTGTAAGTATAAATGTTTGTAAGAAATTGTGTAAAAACTTTAAATATTGTTGGTAGAATAAAGATAAGAAATAATTTTACATTTGCCTGATTTTTTGATTTATAAAAAAAACATTATATTTGCACCGTTATTTATTAAAAACTGAATAATGAGGGGACAGGCGTCCCCTCTTTTTATAAGCATATGACATTTAAAGAAAAAGTTCAGGAGTTGCTCAACGCGGGATTGGCAGAAAAACCAGATGTTTTTTTGATCGACCTGACGATAACCGATGCATTTAAAATTATAGTAACTTTAGATGGCGATAACGGCGTGACTTTACAGGATTGTATCGACATCAGCCGGGCAATTGAGCACAACCTGGACCGCGAAGAACAGGATTTTTCACTGGAAGTCGCTTCAGGCGGATTGGCACCGTTAAAAAATATTCGCCAATACCGGAAAAACATCGGACGGAATTTAAAAGTAAAAACCGCCACCGATACCATTGAGGCCGAACTCACAGCTGTTACCGATGATTTCATCACGCTGTCGTGGGAAGCAAGAGAACCAAAAAAAGTTGGAAAAGGAAAAGAAACGGTGCAAAAAACACAGGAAATCCTTTTTTCAGAAATCAAAGAAGCAATTGTTACAATAACATTTTAATTTAAAGAGTTGGCATGGAAAATTTAGCATTAATCGATTCATTTTCAGAATTCAAAGACGACAAGTTAATTGATCGTGTAACGCTTATGGCGATATTGGAAGATGTGTTCAGAAATGCACTGAAGAAAAAATTCGGATCGGATGACAATTTTGACATCATCATCAACCCGGATAAAGGTGATATGGAAATCTGGAGAAGACGCGTCATTGTTGCCGATGACGATCTGGATCTGGAAAATGAAGAAATTACGTTAACCGAAGCCAGAAAAATCGAACCCGATTTCGAAATTGGGGAAGAAGTTTCTGAAGAAGTAAAATTAATCGACTTGGGAAGAAGGGCGATTTTGGCTTTGCGCCAGAATCTGATCTCGAAAATCCACGAGCATGACAATACCAATCTTTACAAGCAATTTAAGGATTTAATTGGCGATATTTATACGGCGGAAGTACACCACGTGCGTCCAAGAGTCGTAATTTTGGTTGATGATGAAGGAAACGAAATCGTGTTGCCGAAAGAAAAACAAATCCCATCGGATTTTTTCCGTAAAGGCGACAACGTTCGCGGAATCATCGAAAGCGTGGAATTGAAAGGAAACAAACCGCAGATCATCATGTCGCGTACATCTGAGAAATTCCTCGAAAAATTATTCGAACAAGAAATTCCGGAAGTTTTTGACGGATTGATCATGGTAAAAAATGTGGTCAGGATTCCGGGCGAAAAAGCAAAAGTTGCGGTTGATTCTTATGATGACCGAATTGATCCTGTTGGCGCCTGCGTTGGGATGAAAGGGTCAAGAATCCACGGCATCGTTCGCGAATTGGGTAATGAAAACATTGATGTGATCAATTACACGAGCAACATTCAATTGTACATCACCAGAGCGTTGAGTCCTGCAAAAGTGTCTTCGATCAAAATCAACGAGGAGACGAAAAGAGCAGAAGTGTTCTTAAAATTGGAAGAAGTTTCTAAAGCGATTGGTCGTGGCGGACACAACATCAAATTGGCCGGTCAATTGACAGGTTATGAATTGGATGTGATTCGCGAAGGCAATATTGCTGAAGAAGAAGATGATGTCGAATTGACAGAGTTTTCAGATGAAATCGAAGCTTGGGTTATCGAAGAATTTGCAAAAATCGGACTCGATACCGCACGAAGCATTTTGAAACAAGACGTTGATGATTTGGTCAGAAGAACCGATCTTGAAGAGGAAACGATCCTCGATGTCATGAAAATATTAAAAGAAGAATTTAATAGCTAAAAGTCTTAAACTACACACAACAACACAACAAAAAAAGGTAATAATAAAAAGATTTTATGTCTGAAGAGAGAGTAATAAGAATAAACAAGGTTTTAAGGGAATTTAATATTTCGTTAGAAAGGGCTGTCGATTATCTAAAAGATAAAGGGATTGCTATTGATGCAAACCCGAACGCCAAAATTTCTGATGCGGAATATGGCATTCTGCAAAACCAATTTGCGGGCGATAAGGGGAATAAAGAAGCTTCGAAAGAAGTAGGCGAAGAGAAGAGAAAAGAAAAAGAAGCATTGCGTATCGAAAGAGAAAAAGAAATCGAAGACAAACGCAAGTTGGACGAAGAACGCCAGCGCCAGCAGGAAGTAATCAAAGCGAAAGCGGTGGTTACCGGTCCGAAGCAGGTTGGGACGATTGATCTGAATCCGCAAAAAGCGGTGCCAACGCCAGCGCCAAAACCGGCTGAAGTCCCGGCTGCTAAAGCAGAGCCGGCTCCAACGGTAAAAGAAACGCCAAAAGAAGTCGTGGCTGAAGCGCCAAAAGCGGAAACGCCAAAAGTTGAGGCTCCTAAAACAGAAGCGCCTAAAGCAGTTGAAACACCAGCGGCAACTACAACTCCGGAAGTAAAAGCAGAAGCTACTGCTCCGGCTGAAGAGGCGATTACGACACAATACCAAAAGTTATCCGGTGCCACCTTAACTGGACAAACGATTGACTTGTCGCAATTCAACAAGCCTAAAAAGAAAAAAGAAGAGCCTAAAATTACGCCGAACAAACCGGGAGCCAATGCTGCTGCGGGCGCTAATAATGCTAATAAAAATAAAAGAAAGAGAATTCCGCTAAAGCCAGGTGAAACCAGGCCGCCGGGAACTCCGGGTGTCAACAACCCAAATAAAATCACGCCGAATGCCGGTGGAAATGCGGCGAATAGAAGCGCGCGCCCAGGATTCGTAAAAGGAAACCGTCCGATTATTGCAAAAGTAGAGCCGACAGAAGAGGAAGTGAAAAACCAAATCCGTGAAACGCTTGAAAAACTGCAAGGAAAAGGCGGAAAATCCAAAGCGGCTAAATACAGAAGAGACAAAAGAGATACGCACCGTCAGAAATCGGATGATGAACAAAGATCACTCGAAGAAGGCAGCAAAACCATTAAAGTAACCGAATTTGTTACCGTTGGTGAAATTGCGATCATGATGGATGTGCCGATCACCAAAGTAATCGGAACTTGTATGTCACTTGGAATCATGGTAACGATGAACCAGCGCCTTGATGCGGAAACCTTAACGATTGTTGCTGACGAATTTGGTTATGATGTAGAATTCATCACAACCGATCTAGAAGAAAACATCCAGATTGAAGAAGACAAAGCAGAAGATTTAGTGGCCAGAGCGCCGATTGTAACTGTAATGGGTCACGTCGATCACGGTAAAACATCGTTGCTGGATTACATTCGTAAGGAAAATGTAATCGCCGGGGAATCGGGTGGAATTACGCAGCACATCGGAGCTTATGGAGTAACATTAGATAGCGGTCAAAAAATCGCGTTCCTTGATACGCCAGGTCACGAAGCGTTTACAGCGATGCGTGCGCGTGGTGCCCAGGTAACCGATATAGCGATTATCGTAGTTGCGGCGGATGATGACATCATGCCACAAACCAAAGAAGCGATTTCTCATGCCCAAGCTGCGAATGTACCAATCATTTTTGCGATCAATAAAGTGGATAAACCCAATGCGAACCCTGAAAAAATCAAGGAACGTTTGGCCGGAATGAATTTATTGGTAGAAGATTGGGGTGGAAAAATCCAGTCTCATGATATTTCGGCGAAAGTCGGAACAGGAGTCAAAGAATTGCTTGAAAAAGTATTGTTGGAAGCTGAAATTCTCGAATTGAAAGCGAATCCAAATAAAACTGCTTCTGGAACAGTTGTAGAGGCTTTCCTTGACAAAGGTAAAGGTTATGTTTCTACGATTCTCGTTCAAAACGGAACATTAAAAATTGGAGATTACATGCTTGCCGGAAAACACCACGGTAAGATCAAAGCGATGCATGACGAACGTGGAAACGTGATTTTAGAAGCAGGTCCGTCAACGCCGGTATCGGTTTTAGGATTGGATGGCGCAGCGACTGCAGGTGATAAATTCAACGTATTTGCCGACGAAAGAGAAGCAAAACAAATCGCAGCGAAACGTACCCAATTGATGCGTGAGCAATCGGTTCGTACGCAACGCCACATTACATTGGCTGAGATCGGTCGCCGTATCGCACTCGGACAGTTTAAAGAGCTTAACATTATCCTTAAAGGTGACGTGGATGGTTCTGTGGAAGCGTTGTCTGATTCGTTCTCGAAATTATCGACTGAAGAAATTCAGATCAATATTATCCATAAAGGCGTTGGAGCGATTACAGAAACAGACGTCATGTTGGCTTCTGCTTCAGATGCGATCATCATCGGATTTAACGTTCGTCCGGCAGGAAACGCCAGACAATTGGCCGACAAAGAAGAAATCGATATCAGAAACTACTCGATCATCTATGATGCGATCGATGACCTGAAAGATGCGATGGAAGGCATGTTGTCTCCGGAAATGAAAGAAGAAGTAACAGGAACTGCGGAAATCAGGGAATTGTTTAAAATCTCTAAAATCGGAACCATTGCAGGTTGTATGGTTACGGACGGAAAAATCTTCAGAAACTCCAGAATTCGTATTATTCGTGAAGGCGTCGTAGTTCACACCGGTGAATTGACTGCGTTGAAACGTTTCAAAGACGATGTCAAAGAAGTTTCAAAAGGGTACGATTGCGGTATCCAGATCAAAGGCTACAATGACATCGAAGAAAGAGATGTGATTGAAGCTTTCCAGGAAGTGGCTGTGAAGAAAAAGTTGAAATAAATAGCTGAAGTTTCTGAGTGCCTGAGTTTTCAGGTTTGAGTATAAAAAAAGCGTCCAATTTGGACGCTTTTTTGTTTTATAAAAATGCTTTTTTAAATTTACTCTGCTACTGAGAAACTACTTATTTGGCTTAATCAACAACGCATTTGGATACTTCTTTTTCATCTCAGCCAAATTACGTTCTGCTTCGATCCTCGACTTGAAATTACCTACCCATACTTTGTAGGAAGGCGTGCTGAAAACAATAGTAGCATCGTGGTTTTTAAAGTCCCTGCGAAAGTCGCTTAGCGTTTTTTTTGATGTTTCACTATCACCGTTGAAAATCTGTATTTTATAGCGGTCGTTGATCGTGATTGAGGAGTTGATTTTTCGTTTTTCGGCGAGTAATTGTTCGAATTTTGGATCTTGAATAATGGTCGTATTTCCGTTTTGAGCAACAGCTTTTGCTGTTAAAATAGAGAACAGAATTGTTCCAAATAAAAGGCTTTTCGATGGGTTTATTTTCATAAGGCGGTGATTTTTATACAAATGTAGTATTTAATAAATTAGATGAAATTAAAAATATTATTTAGAATTGGTATAAATTGGTATTTAAGACTATTTTAAGGTTTTGAGAATAGTTCATAAGTCGTATTTTTGTGCAAGTTTTAAAAACAGTATGTTCTTTTTCTCTCCAAATCGTTTGGGAAAACCATGCCAAATTTTAGTCGATAATCATTTATAATATGAAAAAAGTGGGTAACCATAATTCGATTTCAAGGATTTTACTTTTGAGTTTAGCTGTAATGCTGACTTTCTCCTTAACTTCAAATGCTCAAGATGCTGCTCCGGCAGCAACACCTGCTGCTCCGGCAGCCGCCGCGGCTCCAGCTGCTGGTGTTGGTGATCCTGTAAAAGGAAAAGAACTTTTCAATACCAATTGTGCGGCCTGTCATAAACTTGATGCCAAGTCAACAGGGCCTGCCTTGCGTGGTGTTGCAGACAAGCATGAAAAAGCTTGGCTTGTAAAATGGATCCACAACAGTTCGGAAATGATCAAATCCGGCGATCCTGCTGCGGTTAAATTGTTTGCTGAAAACAACAAATCTGTAATGACGGCTTTTCCGCAATTGTCAGAAACGGATATCGATAACATTATTGCTTACACATCTCAGCCAAAAGCGGAACCTGCGATAGGGATGGGTCCTACAGCTGGTCCTCCGGGTACTGCTGCTGCAGAAGGCGGAATTTCAAACAATGTTGTTCTTGGTGCGTTGGCGGTAGTGATGTTGCTTTTAGTCGTGATGTTGTTCATGGTAAACAGCGTGTTGACGAAGGTCGCTAAAGCCAATGGAATTCAAGTAACGCCAAAAGAAAAAGGAACGCCAATTTGGAAAGCATTCGTTCAAAATCAATTCTTAGTGTTGGTTTCTTCAATTTTCTTATTGCTGGCGAGTGGGTATTTCGTTTACGGCTTCCTGATGCAGGTTGGTGTTGACCAGGAATACGCGCCAATTCAGCCGATTCATTATTCACACAGAATCCACGCCGGAAGTAACGGTATCGATTGTAAATATTGCCACTCTGCGGCACGTGTCTCTAAAAATGCAGGAATTCCTTCCTTGAATGTGTGTATGAACTGTCACAAAAATATCTCCGAGGTTTCTGATACGACTGCAACTGCGGAACATTCAAAAGCATTCTACGATGGTGAAATCAATAAATTGTACACTGCTGTAGGTTGGGATAAAGCCACGCAAAAATACACCGGAAAAACACAGCCTGTAAAATGGGTGCGTATCCACAACCTGCCTGATTTCGTTTACTTCAATCACTCACAGCACGTTTCTGTTGCTGGTGTTGAATGTCAAACCTGTCACGGTCCGGTTCAGGAATTTGAAGTCATGAAACAGTTTTCTCCATTAACGATGGGTTGGTGTATCGATTGCCACAGAAAAACCGATGTTAAAATGGAAGGCAACGAATACTATGCTAAAATTCACGCAGAACTTTCTAAAAAATACGGTGTAGACAAACTCACTGCAGCGCAAATGGGTGGTCTCGAGTGTGGTAAATGCCACTACTAAATTTGTAAAGGCTAAAGCCCAAACAAATTACCCGATTAACAAAAATAATTAAGAAGCTTAATATTTATATACGATGTCATCAAACAAAAAATACTGGAAAAGTGTTGAAGAACTAAACGAAAATAGTTCTATTGTTGAGGCGCTTAGAAATAACGAATTTGTAGAAGAAATCCCGACAGATGAATTTTTAGGAAATAAAGATTCATTGGCCAGTTCTTCCACTTCGAGACGTGATTTCTTAAAGTACGTTGGATTTAGTACGGCTGCAGCAACGCTTGCTGCCTGCGAAGGTCCTGTGCACAAGTCGATACCTTATGTAGTGCAGCCGGAGCAGATCATTCCGGGAGTTGCTGATTTTTACGCGACTTCTGTTTTTGACGGATTCGATTTTGCTAACCTTTTAGTGAAAACCCGTGAAGGCCGCCCTATTAAAATAGAAAACAATACGATTGCCGGTGCAAAATTCGCTGCAAATGCAAGAATTCACGCATCGATTTTGTCAATGTATGACAGCATGCGTCTGAAAGAACCAAAAATTGCCGGGAAACCTGCAAGCTGGTCGGATGTGGATGCCAGAATCAAAACCAGTATTGCCGACGCTGCCAAAGGTGGGCAAGTAGTTTTGTTGACCAATACTTTAGCGAGTCCGTCGACTGAAAAATTGATCGCCGAATTCATCGCAAAAAACCCAAATGCAAAACACGTCGTTTACGATGCGGTTTCTTCATCTGAAGCCTTGGATGCTTTCGAAGCGGTTTATGGAGAAAGAGCATTGGTTGATTACGATTTTGGAAAAGCTTCTTTAATTGTTTCTGTCGGTGCAGATTTCTTAGGAGATTGGCAGGGCGGAAGCTACGATACCGGATATGCATTGGGCAGAATTCCAAGAAATGGAAAAATGTCGCGCCACTATCAGTTCGAATCAAATATGACTTTATCCGGTGCTGCTGCAGATAAACGTGTCGCCATGACCGTTGCGAATCAGAAACAGGCATTGGTAAAAATATACGGAATCATTACAGGTTCCGGAGTTTCCTCAAACCTTGACAAAGCATTTGATGCAGAGGTTATTAAAGCAGCGCAGCAATTAAAAGCAGCCGGTTCTAAAGGGGTTTTGGTTTCAGGAATTCAGGATAAAAATGCACAGTTGTTGGTTTTGGCCATCAACCAGGCATTGCAGAGTGAGGCTTTTTCAACTGTCGGAACAAGACAAATCAGAAAAGGATCAAACCAAAAAGTAGCGCAATTGATCGCAGATATGAATGCAGGAAGCGTTCACACGTTGATCATGAGCGGTGTCAATCCGGTGTACACTTTGCCAAATGGTGAAGCGTTTAAAGCGGCATTGAAAAAAGTAAAAACTTCAGTAGCGTTCTCTTTAAAAGAAGATGAAACAGCTTCTGCAGTAACTATTGCTGCAGCAACGCCACATTATTTGGAGTCCTGGAATGACCTTAGTCTGACTAAAGGTTCATACGCCTTGACACAACCAACGATCCGTCCGTTATTCAATACGAAACAATTTCAGGAGGCTTTGTTGTCTTGGAATGGTAACGCCGGAACTTATTACGATTATTTAAAAGCCAATTCGGCTACTTATACAGGTGGTTTGTCATGGAATAAAGTATTACACGATGGTGTGTATGCTGGTGTTGCCACGGCTACTGCCGGCGGTGCTGCGGATTATGCTGCTGCTGCCAACGCGCTTGCTGCTGCAAAACCGGCAAACGGTTTCGAATTGGTATTGTATACCAAAGTCGGACTCGGAGACGGACAGCAAGCCAACAATCCATGGTTGCAGGAATTCCCTGACCCGATTACCCGTGTGTCTTGGGACAACTACGTAACGGTTTCCAGAGCGGATGCTGAGAAACTGGGTTTGAGTAATGAAATTGTTGCCAATGGTGGTTTGAACGGAAGTTACGCTACACTTACTGTGGAAGGCGTCAAATTAGACAATGTTCCGGTAATCGTTCAGCCTGGACAGGCAAAAGGAACGTTAGGTTTGTCATTCGGTTACGGACGTCAGGCCGCGTTAAAAGAAGAAATGAAAGTAGGTGTTAACGCTTACGCAGTTTATAAAAATTTCAATGACGTGCAGTCGGTTTCTATCGCGAAAGCGGCCGGAGAACATGAGTTTGCTTGTGTTCAGGGTCAGAAAACACTGATGGGTCGTGGAGACATTATCAAAGAAACCTCATTAGAAATCTTCAATACGAAAGATGCTAAAGTATGGAATCCACAGCCAATGGTTTCATTGGACCACAAAGAAGTGGAAGCGACAAAAGTAGACCTTTGGGAATCTTTTGACCGTTCTGTCGGACACCATTTCAACTTATCAATCGACTTGAATGCGTGTACCGGTTGTGGTGCCTGCGTTATTGCTTGCCACGCCGAGAATAACGTTCCTGTTGTTGGTAAATCAGAAGTAAGAAGAAGCCGTGACATGCACTGGTTGCGTATCGACCGTTATTATTCTTCTGAAGAGACTTTTGAAAAAGACAATGAAAAGAAAAACAACTTTGACGGTTTGTTCGGAGACAAAGGTTCGTTAGGCGGTTTTGGAGAAATGGAGCACGCTTCAGACAATCCGCAAGTCGCTTTCCAGCCGGTAATGTGCCAGCACTGTAACCATGCACCTTGTGAAACGGTTTGTCCGGTTGCTGCTACATCGCACGGGCGTCAGGGACAAAACCACATGGCTTACAACAGATGTGTTGGAACGAGATATTGTGCAAACAACTGTCCGTATAAAGTACGTCGTTTCAACTGGTTCTTATACAACAAAAACAGCGAATTCGATTACCACATGAACGATGATTTGGGTCGTATGGTATTGAATCCGGATGTAAACGTTCGTTCCCGAGGTGTAATGGAAAAATGTTCGATGTGTATTCAAATGACTCAATTGACGATTTTGACTGCCAAACGCGAAGGAAGAGCCATCAAAGACGGAGAATTCCAAACGGCTTGTTCAGCGGCTTGCTCGTCAGGCGCTATGATTTTTGGAGATGTTAACGACAAAGAAAGCAAAGTTGCCGAATTGTTAGAAGACGACAGAATGTACCATTTGTTGGAGCACGTCGGAACAAAACCAAACGTTATCTATCACGTAAAAGTCAGAAATACCTAGTATAAAAGTAAAATTAATAAACAAGATAAAGGATTATGTCGTCTCACTACGAAGCACCCATTAGAAAACCTTTAGTTATTGGTGATAAAACTTATCACGATGTAACAGTAGATGTCGCTGCGCCTGTTGAAGGCAGAGCCAACAAACAATGGTGGACTGTATTTACAATCGCATTAATCGCATTCCTTTGGGGATTAGGTTGCATCATTTATACCATATCTACAGGTATCGGAACTTGGGGATTAAATAAAACAGTAGGCTGGGCCTGGGATATTACCAACTTCGTTTGGTGGGTAGGTATCGGTCACGCGGGAACATTGATTTCTGCCGTACTTTTATTGTTCCGTCAACGATGGAGAATGGCGATCAACAGATCTGCGGAAGCAATGACCATTTTCTCGGTTGTTCAGGCAGGTTTGTTCCCGATCATCCACATGGGCCGTCCATGGTTGGGGTATTGGGTATTGCCAATCCCGAACCAATTTGGTTCTCTTTGGGTCAACTTTAACTCGCCGCTTCTTTGGGACGTATTTGCGATCTCGACGTATCTTTCGGTTTCACTCGTTTTCTGGTGGACTGGTTTGCTTCCTGATTTCGCGATGTTAAGAGACAGAGCGGTAACGCCTTTTACAAAAAGAGTCTATTCCATTTTAAGCTTCGGATGGAGCGGACGTGCCAAAGACTGGCAGCGTTTCGAAGAAGTATCATTGGTATTGGCAGGTTTGGCAACACCACTTGTACTTTCTGTACACACGATTGTATCCTTTGACTTTGCTACCTCGGTAATCCCGGGATGGCATACGACCATCTTCCCGCCTTACTTCGTTGCGGGTGCGGTATTCTCCGGATTCGCGATGGTAAACACACTTTTGATCATCATGAGGAAAGTGTCTAACTTGGAAGCCTACATCACCATTCAGCATATCGAATTGATGAACATTGTAATTATGATTACAGGTTCTATCGTTGGTGTTGCGTATATCACCGAGTTGTTCGTGGCTTGGTATTCAGGAGTAGAGTATGAGCAATACGCGTTCTTGAACAGAGCAACCGGGCCTTACTGGTGGGCCTACTGGTCTATGATGACTTGTAACGTATTCTCGCCACAGTTCATGTGGTTCAAAAAATTAAGAACGAGCATCATGTTCTCTTTCATTATTTCGATTGTCGTAAACATCGGGATGTGGTTTGAGCGTTTCGTGATTATCGTGACATCATTGCACCGCGATTACCTGCCGTCATCTTGGACGATGTTCTCGCCAACTTTCGTTGATATCGGAATCTTTATCGGAACCATCGGTTTCTTCTTTGTCTTATTCTTGTTGTACGCACGTACATTCCCTGTAATTGCACAGGCAGAGGTTAAGACCATCCTGAAATCATCCGGAGACAACTATAAAAAATTAAGAGAAGAAAATAAACATTCACATCATGAGCACTAATAAAGTTATACACGCCATTTATAATGACGATGATGTATTGATGGATGCCGTAAGAAAAACACGGATCGCCCATCATCATATTGAAGACATTTTCACGCCGTTTCCGGTACACGGACTCGATAAAGCGATGGGATTGGCTCCGACAAGATTAGCGATTTGCGCTTTCATCTATGGCTGTCTCGGATTGACAGTTGCGACTACGATGATGGATTTTATCATGATCAGCGACTGGCCGCAGGATATTGGTGGTAAGCCAAGTTTCAGCTACATCCAGAATATGCCGGCTTTCGTTCCGGTAATGTTTGAGATGACCGTGTTTTTTGCTGCCCACTTAATGGTTGTTACTTTTTACATGAGAAGTAGATTGTGGCCATTCAAACAAGCAGAAAACCCTGATGTAAGAACTACTGATGATCATTTCCTGATGGAAGTTGCCTTAAACGGTAATGAAGATGAGATGGTTTCATTTTTCCAAAATACAGGGGCAGTGGAAGTTAAAGTAATTGAAAAGCATTAACAACAGATATGAAAAGCGTATATAAAATAGCACTTTTAGCAGGTATTACGGTGTTGGCTTCATCGTGTCACAACGACAAAAAGCCAAATTACCAGTATTTCCCTAATATGTATGAAGCGGTAAGTTATGAAACTTATGGTGAGTCGAATGCTTTCAAAAATGGAAAAGAAGGACAGCTTCCTGCTGAAGGTTCAATCAACAGAGGATTCGAGGTCTACGATTATCCAAACACCACTGCAGGTTACGAAGCGGCTAAAGCCAATTTAAAATCGCCGTTGGTATCAGTTTCCGAAGCAGATATGGAAAAAGCAAAAGGCCTTTTCGAAATTTACTGCGCCATCTGCCACGGTTCAGCTGGTGACGGGAAAGGAAAGCTGGTAAAACAGGAAAAATTTCTCGGGGTTCCAAGTTATAAAGACAGGGTAATTACCGAAGGAAGTGTTTTCCACGTGGAGACTTACGGATTAAACGCCATGGGTTCTCATGCCAATCAATTGAGTTCACACGAACGTTGGTTGGTTGCAGCTTATGTCATGAAACTCAAAGGAGAATAACAATTGTAGAACAAACTGATCGTAATTAGCTATGTACACATTTTCAAGTAAATTAAAAACATTCTCCTTTATTCTGATGATCGTCGGTATCCTTGGGATTGGATATGGTTTTTTAACTGCACCAAAAGATATTCAGGAAGTCGAAAAAATCCTGGCTGCAAACGAGCACGGTGGACACCATGCTGCAGCGGAAGGCCACGAAGCGGCACCTGCGCACCATGAACCGGAGGCGGCGCATGCTGAGGCTCCGGCACATGAAGTACACGAAGCAAAAGACACTGTAAAAGTGGCTGCTGTTCCTGTAAATGCTACAGAAAAAGACCTGGACACCATGCATGTAGACACGCTTTCAGTAGCCGTTGCACCTGCTGCCGAAAGCCATGAAGCGCCTGCCGCACACGCACAACACAAAGAAGAAGCGCACGACGCACATGCGGAACACCAGGAACATTTAGAGCATGTATTACACCAGTTGCAAAACAAGCCTTGGGCTGCTTTATATGTAGCTTGTATTTTTTTCCTTTTGATCTCTATGGGTGTCTTGGCATTTTACACGATCCAACAGGTAGCACAAGCAGGTTGGTCTCCGGTATTGTTCAGGGTTATGCAGGGAATCACGGCTTATTTGCCGGTAGGGTCTATTATTTTCTTTATTGTTTTGATTTTATGCGGATTACACTTCAATCACCTTTTTATCTGGCTGGATCCCGAAGTTGTGGCTCATGACAAATTAATCCAAAATAAAGCAGGCTATTTGAACTTCCCATTCTGGATTATCCGTGCGGCGATCTTTTTGATTGGTTGGAATTTGTACCGTTATTTTTCAAGAAAAAACTGTCTGGCACAAGACGAGGCAAATGACGATTTGTACTACAAAAAGAATTTCAAAATGTCAGCGGCATTTTTGGTATTCTTCATCGTAACAGAATCAATCATGTCTTGGGACTGGATCATGTCTATCGATCCGCATTGGTTCAGTACCTTGTTCGGATGGTATGTTTTTGCAAGTTTCTTCGTAAGCGGAATCACCACAATTTGTTTGGTTACTTTATATTTAAAATCTAGAGGATATTTAGAACACGTCAATACCAGTCACATCCACGATTTAGCAAAATTCATGTTCGGTATCAGTGTATTCTGGACCTACTTATGGTTCTCGCAATTCATGTTGATTTGGTATGCGAACATCCCGGAAGAGGTAACCTATTTTATCACCAGAATCGAACATTACAATCTGCCGTTCTTTGGAGCTGTGGTCATGAACTTCTTGTTCCCAATCCTGATTTTGATCAATACCGATTTCAAAAGAATTACTTGGGTATTGGTTATGGCCGGAGTTGTAATTTTGGCAGGGCATTATATTGATTTCTTCAATATGATCATGCCTTCAGCGGTAGGAGACCAATGGTTCATCGGAATTCCTGAAATCGGAGCTGTATTTTTCTTCCTTGGATTATTCATCTTTGTTGTTTTCTCAGCCTTGACTAAAGTTCCGTTATTGGCCAAAAGAAATCCTTTCATCGAAGAAAGTAAACATTTTCATTATTAATATTTAAAGTAAAAACAGATGACAAGTTTGTTGGTAATTATAGTTTTAGTTTTATTATCTATTGCATTATGGCAGTTGACTAAAATATTTGATTTGACTCAAGTAGGCGGCGCTGCAGATAATTCACAGGTAGCAAACGATAATGATAATAATGTTCAGGGCTATTTGATGTTTGGTTTCTTAGCTTTCTTATACATCTTTATGGTCGTAGGCGTATTCAAATGGGGTCATTTGGTATTACATACACCGGCTTCGGCCCACGGTGGCGATGTTGACAATCTGATGAATATTACCTGGGTTTTGATCTTTGTCGTTCAGGTAATCACTCAGGGATTGCTGCACTATTTTGCGTATCAGTATAAAGGTAAAAAAGATCAAAAAGCATTATATTTTGCAGATAATGATAAATTGGAATTCATCTGGAGCGTTATTCCTGCTGTAGTTTTGGCAGGTTTGATTCTTTACGGATTGTATGCGTGGACAAACATTATGTTTGTAAACGAAAAAGAAGAAGAAGTAATCGTTGTCGAATTGTACGCACAACAATTTAAATGGACCGCAAGATATTCAGGTGAAGACGATGTTCTTGGAAAAGCCAACGTACGTTATATTGAAGGGGTAAACACCTTAGGGGTTGACCTTGCCGACCCAAATGCGCAGGATGACAAAGTGGTTACAGAACTGCATTTGCCAAAAGGTAAAAAAATATTGTTCAAAATGCGTTCTCAGGACGTATTGCACTCAGCTTACATGCCACATTTCCGCGCACAGATGAACTGTGTTCCGGGAATGGTTACGCAATTTGCATTCGAACCGATTTACACAACTGCCGAAATGCGCGAAATGGATTTCATGCAGGAAAAAGTAGCCCAAATCAACGAGATCAGAGCAAAGAAAAGTGCTGAATTGGTTGCCAAAGGCGAAACCGCATTAGATCCTTACACTTTTGATTATTTATTGCTTTGTAATAAAATCTGTGGCACATCTCACTACAACATGCAAATGAAAATCGTAGTGGATACTCCTGAGGATTTCAAAAAATGGCTGGCTGAAAAACCAACATTAGTTGAGGAAGTAAAAGCGGCAAACGCAACTCCGGCCCCGGCTGAAGGCACTCCGGCCACTAAAGATTCTTCTTCTGCAAAAGCAACAGATACAACAGCAGCTGCCAAAGCAACAACAACTGCAAAAGCAGTAGCGGTAAAATAACAATTAAGAAATTTAAAGTAAACAGTATGTCAGCAGTAGCTCACGATCACGGACACGACCATTCACACGATCACGACCACGAACACCACCATAAAGATACGTTTATAACGAAATATATATTCAGTATCGATCACAAGATGATTGCCAAGCAATACCTGATTACCGGTATTATTATGGGCGTTATTGGTGTTGGAATGTCGATGCTTTTCAGAATGCAGTTGGCATGGCCTGAAGAATCTTTCAAGATTTTCAACTTCTTATTGGGCGATAAATTTGCGCCAAACGGCGTAATGACCAATGATATTTACCTGGCTTTGGTAACCATCCACGGAACCATCATGGTGTTCTTTGTATTGACCGCCGGACTTAGTGGAACATTTAGTAATTTATTGATTCCGCTTCAAATTGGAGCGCGTGATATGGCTTCCGGTTTCATGAACATGATTTCATACTGGTTGTTCTTTTTATCGGCTGTGATTATGGTGTGTTCTCTATTCGTAGAATCAGGCCCGGCATCAGCAGGTTGGACGATTTATCCGCCGTTGAGCGCCTTGCCACAAGCCATTGGTGGTTCTGGAACAGGAATGACTTTATGGTTGGTTTCTATGGCGATTTTCATTGCATCTTCTTTGATGGGATCTTTGAATTACATCGTAACGGTTCTGAATTTAAGAACTAAAGGGATGACCATGACCAGATTGCCATTGACAATTTGGACGTTTTTTATCACTGCGGTAATCGGGGTAATTTCATTCCCGGTATTGTTATCTGCAGCCTTGTTGCTGATCATGGACAGAAGTTTCGGAACGTCGTTCTTCTTATCTGATATTTATATTGCAGGAGAAGTTTTACACTATCAAGGTGGTTCTCCGGTACTGTTCGAGCACTTATTCTGGTTCCTTGGGCACCCTGAGGTTTATATCGTAATCCTTCCTGCGATGGGATTGGTTTCAGAAATTATGGCAACGAACTCACGCAAGCCGATTTTCGGTTACCGTGCGATGATCATGTCGATTCTTGCGATTGCATTTTTATCAACAATCGTTTGGGGACACCACATGTTTATGTCCGGAATGAACCCGTTCCTTGGATCTGTATTTACATTTACTACTTTATTGATCGCGATTCCATCGGCTGTAAAAGCGTTTAACTGGATCACGACTTTATGGAAAGGTAACCTCCAATTGAATCCTGGAATGTTGTTTTCTATCGGAATGGTGTCAACCTTCATCTCTGGTGGTTTAACAGGAATCATTCTTGGAGATTCTACTTTGGATATCAACGTTCACGATACTTATTTCGTTGTGGCGCACTTTCACTTGGTAATGGGTATCTCTGCATTGTACGGAATGTTCGGCGGAATTTACCACTGGTTCCCGAAAATGTTCGGCCGAATGATGAACAAAAACTTAGGATATGTTCACTTCTGGGTAACGGCAATTTGTGCTTACGGTGTTTTCTTCCCGATGCACTTTATCGGATTGGCCGGTTTGCCAAGACGTTATTACACCAACACGAACTTCCCATTATTTGACGATTTGCAAAACGTAAACGTATTGATCACAACATTTGCTTTAGTTGGTGGCGCGTTCCAATTGGTATTCCTATACAACTTCTTCAGTAGCATTTTCTACGGAAAACGTGCCGTACAAAATCCATGGAGATCAAATACTTTAGAATGGACTGCACCAGTAGAACACATGCACGGAAACTGGCCTGGAGAAATTCCGGAAGTACACAGATGGCCGTACGATTATAGCAAACCTGGACATGATGAGGATTTCGTTCCGCAACATATCCCAATGAAAGAAGGTGAAGAAGAATTGCACCACTAAAATTTCAAAACATACAAAGCCTTCCAAACCGGGAGGCTTTTTTATTGGAGGTTATTCGGCGAATAATTCATACTTTTATAAAATCATCTTTAAATTTTCAATTATGGAAATCATAAAAGAATATACGAATGGCGAAGTAACGATCGTATGGAAACCGCAATTGTGTATCCACGCAGCAAATTGCGCCCGTGGTCTTCCGAAAGTCTTTCAGCCTAAAGAAAAACCATGGATCAAACCCGAAGCGGCATCCACACAAAATATAATTGACCAGGTTTTAAAATGCCCCTCAGGCGCACTCACAACTTATTTAAATCCCAAACAATAACAACACATGGAAAACGAACTCATTTTAAACGAAGACAAAAAAAGATTTGAATTACACGTTGATGGCCACATCGCATTTATTGAATACATTTTAACCAACGAAAATATCATGTTCCTGACGCATACCGAAGTGCCAAAAGCGCTCGAAGGCAAAGGTGTTGGTAAAAGCATCGTTGAAAAAGCGCTGAATTATATCAAAGACCATCATTACACTTTAGCGCCATTATGCCCGTTTGTTGCCGCATATTTAAAGCGTCATCCCGAATGGAAATCAATTTTGGCCAAAGGATATAACATCGGATAATTCAATGGATACCAAAAATTATAAACTGATCGTCAACGAGGGCGAAAGTCAGTTCGAATTCCAAATCGGCAATCAAACCGCACTGATAGAATTCGCAATTGAAAGCCAGAAAATCTATTTGACACATACCGAAGTGCCGCAAGATTTACAAGGAAACGGTGTCGCTTCCGAATTGGTTAAACAAACGTTGACGCACATCAAAGAGCAAAACCTGATCGTAATGCCGTTGTGTTCATTTGTCGCCAAATACATCGACAACCATCCCGAATGGCATTCGCTATTGTCCGAAGGCTATCAGTTGTAAACCAATTAACAATTCCCAACAATCCTTTGGTTATATTTGCCACATGAATGAAAATTTAGACCCAACGAACAACCACTACAATTCAGAAGAACTCGACCTCGAAAAAAAACTGAGGCCGCTGTCTTTTGACGATTTTGCCGGACAAGACCAAATCCTAGACAACCTCAAAGTGTTCGTTGAAGCTGCCAATTTACGCAATGAAGCACTAGACCACGCACTGTTTCACGGTCCGCCGGGACTGGGAAAAACGACTTTGGCAAATATCCTGGCAAACGAACTTGGCGTTGGGATCAAAATAACTTCTGGACCCGTATTAGACAAACCCGGAGATCTTGCCGGATTGCTGACAAATCTTGAAGAACGCGACGTGCTTTTCATTGATGAAATCCACCGTTTAAGCCCAATCGTAGAAGAATATTTATATTCTGCCATGGAAGATTTTAAAATCGACATCATGATTGAATCTGGACCCAATGCCCGGACGGTCCAAATCAATTTAAACCCATTTACACTCGTTGGCGCCACAACGCGTTCCGGTTTGTTAACGGCTCCGATGCGCGCACGTTTCGGAATTTCATCCAGATTACAATATTACAACACCGAATTGTTGACGACCATCGTTCAAAGAAGTTCATCAATCCTTAAAATGCCGATCACGTTGGAAGCAGCGATCGAAATTGCAGGCCGAAGCCGTGGAACGCCGCGTATCGCAAATGCATTATTGCGCCGCGTTAGGGATTTCGCCCAAATCAAAGGCAACGGAAAAATTGACATCGAAATTGCCAAATATTCGCTAAAAGCACTTCACGTTGACGCACACGGACTTGATGAAATGGACAACAAAATCCTGACAGTCATCATCGATAAATTCAAAGGCGGCCCGGTCGGTTTATCCACATTGGCCACAGCCGTATCCGAAAGTAGCGAAACCATCGAAGAAGTCTATGAACCATTTCTGATTCAGGAAGGTTTCATCATGCGCACGCCACGCGGCCGCGAAGCGACTGAAAAAGCGTACAAACATTTGGGAAAAATCAAAGCAAATATCCAAGGCGGATTGTTTTAAAGGCGTTCGGCGGCTTGAAAAACCACCATTTGGCTCACAAAAAGCTATCGCATTTTGCTCGCCGCGCCAACAAATCCATTTGCCGCCGTCGGGCTGTCCGCTATATCTTTTACGGCTCTGCTGTGCGCCGCCGCAAAAGGATGCCGCTGCCATCCCTAACGCGCGCGTTTACTTTACAAGAACGGGATTGTATTATTTGTTATCCCGGGCGCACTCGAGAGACGTTTTAAAAACAATTTCATGATACAAAAAGCCCTCGACTGCGCTCGGGGTAACAAACGTTGGAGCATGCCATTATTACACAGCAAAAATCTTCTCCGTATCTTTGCGCCTCATGATTGAGAACAAATCAAAATACACGCAATTCATCAAAGCCGAAGCCAAACGCCTTGGTTTTTTGTCCTGCGGTATATCAAAATCCGGATTCCTCGAGCAGGAAGCCCCGCGTCTCGAAGCCTGGCTCAAAAACAACAGCCAGGGCCAAATGGCCTATATGGAAAACCATTTCGACAAACGCCTCGACCCAACGTTACTCGTAGATGATTCCAAAAGTGTCATTTCTTTATTGCTGAACTACTATCCGTCAGAAAATCAAAATGGAGATTCTTATAAAATCTCGAAATATGCCTACGGCCAGGATTACCATTTCGTAATTAAAGAGCGTTTGAAAGAATTGTTGTTTTCGATACAAAATGAAATCGGCGAAATTTCGGGACGTGCATTTGTCGATTCGGCGCCGGTTCTGGACAAAGCGTGGGCGGCCAAAAGCGGTCTCGGCTGGATTGGGAAAAGCAGCAACTTATTGACCAAATCTACCGGTTCGTTTTATTTCATTGCGGAACTCATTGTTGACCTGGAACTCGACTACGATTATGCAGTAACAGATCATTGCGGTTCTTGCACGGCTTGTATCGACGCCTGTCCAACCGAAGCCATTGTCGCGCCTTATGTGGTCGACGGAAGCAAATGCATTTCGTATTTTACAATAGAACTCAAAGAGAATATCCCGTCGGAAATGAAAAGCAAATTCGATGACTGGGCTTTCGGCTGCGATACGTGTCAGGATGTTTGCCCGTGGAACCGTTTTTCAAAATCGCACAACGAACCGCTTTTTAATCCCAATCCCGAATTGTTATCAATGTCCAAAAAAGACTGGGAAGAAATCACGGTCGAAACCTTTCAGGCCGTTTTTAAAAATTCTGCCGTCAAACGCACCAAATTTGAAGGCCTGAAAAGGAATATTGATTTTTTAAAGGCCGGATCTTAGGCCAAACCATTTTACTTATTATATTTGGATCAGTCAAACAAATAGTATGAGTGCCAATTCTACAGCAAGATCCTATTACATTTTCATGTTTTTCATGCCATTGGTCTTCTTTTATGGGATAAGTGATAGGGTATTATTGCCACGGCAGCTTTTTCTTACGTTTTTTGCGGCTTTATCAATAATTTCCGTCATCAAAATCATTAAAAAGGATGGTGCCATCAGATTGGATACCATTAATCTTGCGATGATTGCCTATTTTCTGATTGCTGTGGGCGTTTCCTTGTGCCGTGCGGCTGTTATCTCCGAAAGTTTATATTTTACATCAAAGCTGTGGATTTTAATTTCATTTTCACTACTAACGGTAACATTTCTCAACAAAAAAGCCATTTCGATAAGCCAAATTGTGAACGCAGTTGTAATTTTTGGATGTGTGGCCATTGCAACGGCAATGTTGGATATAACAAATAAAACAATCAACGGGGCACACTTGTTTCGCGCGGTTCATATTGTATCCGGAAATTTTGCCAACAAAAATTTGCTGTCTTCCATCCTGTTTTTATGTCTGCCCTTTTTTATGATAGGCTGTAAAGGTCAAAAACGGCTCAGAATGATTTCATATCTGGCGCTGTTTTTAACGATTTTTATCCTGTTAATTGTGAGGACACGAGCCGTTTTAATTGCAACAGTAATTTTTTTCGGAATCGCAGCATTTTTTTTGTTTAAGGATTTTTTGAAACGCAGGATTTGGTGGATTGTCGCATTGTTATTGGCAGTGACGGTTGCAGGCATCTTTCAGTTCCGGATTTACGAAGCTGTTGGCGGATTTAAATCTTCATCAGATATCCATCAGCAATACTTGTACAGGCTTTTTGACAATCAGACTTTTAAAAGCAGGATGTTGTTTTGGGAAAACTCACTCGAAATGTTTCGTGAGTATCCACTTGGAGTCGGACTCGGAAATTGGCAGATTTATTTTCCAAAATATGGCCTTGGAAAATTTAATTCATACGATATGGTCGCTGGGATTCACACTTTACAGCGTCCGCATAATGATTTTTTATGGATTTTGTGCGAAACCGGAATATTAGGCTTTACGGCTTTTATCGCCATTTTTGGGATTTTCATTTACCAATCCTTATCATTGATAAAAACAGCCGGCTCTCAATACGAACGGCAGTTGTTTGTTTATTTGTTTGCAGCCGTAATAGGATTTATGTTTATTGCATTCTTTGATTTTCCAATGGAAAGGATAGAGCACCAAATTGTATTGTTGTTGATCTTTGCAATAGTAATGTATCAATACAGGCTTAAAAACAGCAATAGTTTTACATTTCCTGTAAATAAAGTACAACTGTTGTTATTTATAGCATTTGGAATCTGTTTTTCATTTACAGTTTCTTTCCGGCGTATTCAAAGTGAGCGCCAGGTTTACAATTTATACAAATTCAGAGAAGCTAAAAATGCCGGCGACGTCATAGTGTGTGCTCAAAATGCCGAAAACAGCTTTTATAAACTCGATTCAAAATCAATTCCCCTAAAGTGGTATATGGGCAGTGCTTATTTTTCAAAAGGGCAATTTTTGCAGGCTGAAGACTGTTTTGCCGAAGCTTATGCAACAACGCCCTACAGCATCCATGTGATCAATAACCTGGCGAGCAGTTATGAAACAAACGGCAAAAGCAATGATGCGGTTAAAATGTACCAAAAGGCATTGCAGATTTCTCCCGGATTCGAAGAAGCAAGGCTAAACCTGGCAGCAGTATATTTTAACAGCAAAGCGTATGAAAAAGCATTTGAAACCATTGATTATTGCTCAGTTCAAACCCGTGATCCGAAATATAAAATATTCCTGCCGCCGATTCTGAAAAGCAAAGCAGCTATAGTCCTGAGCCGTGTCAATTTCCCGGTGTCAACTGAAACCAAAAAGTTATTCGCAAATCTTCAGGACTATTCGCAGTTATATTATGAATCTAAAAAGAATAATATTACATTTGAGCGGCAGCTAATCAGTCAATTAAAAAAATAATTTATGAAAAAAATTCTACTTATCCTGTGTCTTTTCATTTCGTTGCTAACAACTGCACAGTCAGGGGAGATACTTTCTGTGAGCCCGAATACCGGCAACACAGGCCAAAGGTTACAAGTCACTATTACTGGTGAAGATACGTTTTTTTTACAGGTTAGCTCTACAGAGTATGTATCGTTTGTAAACCAGATGCAGCAGCAATTTATTGTTAATGCGCTTGACAGGGTATCAAATACAGTACTGGTTGCAGATGTCACAATTCCGGATGCCGCCGCTATCGGGCCTTTTGATCTTTACATAGACACTAATATATGGGGAATATACAATTTTCTTGAGGATGCGTTTACCGTAACGAATCATTACAATACCGTTAAGGGAAATGTTGGTTTTGATCTAAACGGAAATGGCTGCGATGTTTCGGATGTGCATACATCGGGGATTAAAGTCAAGCTCAATGACGGGACTTCCGACAGTTTTGCGTTTACAAATAATGCCGGCGATTATATTTTTTATGTGCCTGCGGGCGATTATGTCATCACGCCAGAACCCGAAAGGCCTCATTACGGATCATCTCCGACATCTGCAACGGCCAGTTTCGGCACAACAAATGATCTTTCGGAAACACGAAATTTTTGCCTGGTACCAAACGGTGTTTACAACGATCTTGAAGTTACGCTGCTTCCGATCGGCGCTGCACGCCCGGGTTTTGATGCCGCTTATAGATTGGTTTATAAAAACAACGGCAATCAAACGGCATCCGGAACGGTCAATTTTGTCTTTGACGACGCGCGTATGGATTTTGTCTCGGCTAATCCAACGCTAAGTTCGCAAACCGTAAACAACCTCAGTTGGAACTATACAAATTTATTGCCTTTTGAGAGCCGTACCATCATTATTACGGTTAATATTAATTCGCCAATGGAGCTTCCGCCAGTAAATAATGGCAATTCATTGTCGTTTAGCGCATCGGTAAATCCGGTCTCCGGCGATCAAACACCAAATGATAACACTGCAAATTTCAATCAGATTGCTCTTGGTTCGTATGACCCGAATGATAAAACTGTAATTGAAGGTTCAGAAATACACATTTCAGAAGCTGGAAATTACCTGAATTATCTCATTCGTTTCCAAAACTCAGGGACATTTGCCGCAGAAAATGTTGTTGTTAAGGACGTGCTCGCATCAAACCTTGATAAATCAACCTTAAAAATCGTTTCAGCAAGCCATCAGTATAGAAGTTCATTGAGTGCCGGAGGCAAATTGGAGTTCTTCTTCGATAATATTAACCTGCCAACCGAAGCAGACGACGAGCCGGGAAGCCATGGTTTTATTGCCTTCAAAATCAAACCGTCAAGCGCGGTAGGTATTGGAAGCACCATAGAGAATACCGCTGAAATCTTTTTTGATTTCAATTTCCCTATTGTAACCAATACGGTTTCAACCACTTTTTCATTGCTCGCCAACCACAATTTTGATTTTGAGGATGGATTTTCATTATACCCAAATCCGGTTGACAGCGTTTTAAATATTAAAATGCAATCGTCATTTGAAACAGCCACAGTGAAGATCTTCAACCAATTGGGACAACTCGTAAAAACGGTCAATAATATTAGGGAAAATCAAAAAAATAGTATTGAAGTTGGCGATTTAAAATCGGGATCCTATGTGGTACAAATCACAACCAATAAAGGAACATCTACCAAAAAACTGATCAAGTATTAACAAATTTGCTTTTTTATAGAAAATGGCGTTGGAAGTATTCAGCGCCATTTTTTTATAGCCAACGCTGTGCAGTTCCGTTTGATGCACTTTTCTCAAAGATTAACCGTTAAAAGTTTCCTAATTACACCCAGACTTTTACCTTTGTAAGTCGGAATAAAAAAAGCTCCAATGGATAACAGAAATAGCAAAAGAAGAGAAGCACTACTATACCACGCCAAGCCAAAACCTGGAAAAATTCAGGTCGTGCCCACAAAAAAATATGCAACCCAGCGGGATTTGTCACTAGCGTATTCTCCCGGAGTGGCAGAGCCATGCCTCGAAATTGCCAAAGACGTCAACAACGTTTATAAATATACTGCCAAAGGAAATCTTGTGGCCGTCATTACCAATGGAACTGCGGTTTTAGGTCTTGGAGACATCGGTCCAGAAGCATCGAAACCCGTGATGGAAGGCAAAGGATTGTTGTTTAAGATTTTTGCCGATATCGATGTTTTTGACATTGAAATAGATACCAAAGATGTCGATGCCTTTATTGAAACCGTAAAAAATATCGCACCCACTTTCGGCGGAATCAACCTCGAAGACATAAAAGCACCTGAATCTTTTGAAATTGAAAGAAGGCTTGTTGAAGAACTCAACATTCCGGTCATGCACGACGACCAGCATGGAACTGCAATCATTTCCTCTGCCGCTTTACTGAATGCACTTGAACTCGCGGATAAAAAAATTGAAGCAGTTAAAATTGTCGTTTCCGGAGCCGGATCTGCCGCTTTGGCCTGCGCCAATTTGTATATATTATTAGGTGTAAAAGCTGAAAACATCATCATGTTTGACAAAGACGGTGTGCTCTCTAACGACCGCTCCGATTTGTCCGATCTGCAAAAAAGATACTCAAAAAATGTCAGTACGTCACTAACTTTGGGCGAAGCGCTTGTGGATGCCGACGTGTTTTTAGGACTTTCAGCCGGAAATATTCTTTCAGCCGAAATGTTGCTTAAAATGGCCAATGACCCGATTGTTTTCGCAATGGCAAACCCGATTCCCGAAATTGATTACGACCTCGCCATTGCGACAAGAAAAGACATCATTATGGCAACCGGACGTTCCGACCATCCAAACCAGGTCAATAACGTACTTGGTTTTCCATACATTTTCCGTGGTGCGCTTGATGTTCGTGCAACGAAGATCAATGAAGAAATGAAAATGGCAGCCGTAAAAGCACTTGCGGCTTTGGCGAAAGAATCGGTACCTGAACAAGTCAACATTGCTTATGGCGAAACCAAACTGATTTTCGGCAGGGAATACATCATCCCAAAGCCGTTCGATCCACGTTTGATTACGATGGTTGCACCGGCAGTGGCAAGGGCTGCGATGGAATCCGGAGTGGCATTGCATCCAATTCATGACTGGGAAAAATACGAAGAAGACCTGCTCGAAAGACTGGGTTCTGACAATAAAATGGTGCGTTTGCTGACCAATCGCGCGAAGACCGAACCCAAACGAGTCGTATTTGCCGAAGCTGACCATCTCGATGTGTTGAAAGCCGCGCAAATCGTACTCGAAGAAGGCATAGGTATGCCCATTTTGCTTGGAAATAAAGAAGTGATTCTCGAATTAAAAGAAGAATTGGGCTTTGATGCCGAAGTACCGATCTACGATCCGAAAACAAAAGAAGAAGACGAAAGAAGGTTGCGTTATGCCGAAATTTTCTGGAAATCAAGGCAACGTCGTGGCATTTCATTATTGGATTCCCAAAAATGGATGCGTGAACGCAATTATTTTGCCGCGATGATGGTCAATGAAGGCGAAGCCGATGCCTTGGTGACAGGCTATTCGAGAAGTTATCCATCGGTAGTCAAACCAATGATGCAATTGATTGGAAAAGCGCCCGGAATCTCGATCATCGCCACAACGAATATGATGATGACAAACCGCGGCCCGATGTTTTTATCGGATACCGCGATCAACCCAAACCCAACTTCTGATGATTTGGCTAAAATTGCACTGATGACGGCAAAAACCGTGAAGATGTTTGGCATGGAACCGGTGATTGGCATGGTGTCGTTTTCAAATTTTGGTTCGTCTGCCGATCCGAGTGCGTCAAAAGTGCGCGAAGCCGTCGCTTATCTGCACAAATATTACCCGGATTTAATTGTCGATGGCGAAATTCAGGCCGATTTTGCTTTGAACCACGACATGCTAAAGGCCAAATTCCCGTTTTCAAAACTCGCAGGAAAAAAAGTGAATACGCTGATTTTTCCGAACCTCGAATCGGCAAATATTACCTACAAGTTGCTCAAGGAATTGTACAATGTGGATTCTATCGGACCGATCATGCTCGGAATGGAAAAACCGGTGCACATTTTCCAACTTGGTGCCAGCGTGGAGGAGATGGTTAATATGGCTGCAGTAGCCGTTGTAGACGCTCAGGAAAAACACAAAAGGCTTAAAAATCTGGACATTAAATTCTAACAAAAACCATTAGCAGTGCCCAATTAAAGTTTTTTGCTATATTTGGGATTACTTTAACACAACGATGATAGCACATTTACAGGGAAAATTAGTTGAAAAAACACCTACAGAAGTGGTCATTGACTGCGGTGGTGTAGGGTATCACGTTAACATTTCACTGCATACTTATTCTTTGCTTCCGCAAACAGAAACCATTCGGTTGTTTACCTATTTGCAGATCAAGGAAGATGCCCATACTTTATTCGGATTTGTAGAAAAATCGGAACGCGAAATTTTCAAAATGCTGTTGTCTGTTTCCGGTATCGGTGCAGGAATAGCGCGTACAATGCTGTCGTCTTTAGATCCGAAACAGATCATTCAGGCATTGGCAATGGGCGATCTGGCAACCATACAATCGATTAAAGGGATCGGAACAAAAACGGCTCAGCGGGCCATACTCGATTTAAAGGATAAAGTGTTAAAACTCTATGATCTCGACGAAGTTTCAATGACACAAAGCAATACAAACAAGGATGAAGCGTTATCTGCTTTGGAAGTGTTAGGGTTTAACAAAAAATTGGCAGAGAAAGCAGTCGAGAAAATCTTTAAGGATTCACCCGATGCGACTGTGGAATCAATAATCAAACAGGCTTTAAAAAATTTATAATAATTGGAAACATTTTACTCTAAAAAAATCGATTCAATACTGAAATTTAGTGCATATTCACTGGTTTTTCTATTTGGTATTTCGGTTCAGGCACAAATCACTGAAACAGACGAAGAAGTACAGGATTCTGTAAAAACAGGATATACTGTAGGGTCGCTTCAGATGAACAATCCGCCAAGTATTATCGAGGCTTACACGTATGATCCGGTGACCGACAGGTATGTTTATACCAATTCGGTAGATGGTTTTAATATCAATTATCCAATTATTCTTACGCCTAAAGAATACGAGCAATTGGTGCAGCGTGAAGCCATGCGCGATTATTTTAAAAAGAAATCAGATGCGATTGATGGCAAAAAAGCCGGAGCAGAAGAAGCCAAAAAAGATTTATTACCGCGTTATTACGTGAATTCCGGGTTTTTCGAATCGATTTTCGGGAGTAATACGATTGATGTAAAGCCAACCGGGTCGGTAGAGATTGACCTCGGGATGCGTTACACCAAACAGGACAATCCTGCATTTTCACCAAGAAACAGAACCAGTACTACATTTGATTTTGACCAAAGGATCAGTATGAGCCTTCAGGGAAAAGTGGGGACAAGGCTTTCGGTTAATGCCAATTATGATACAGAATCAACTTTTGCATTCCAAAACCTTATTAAATTAGAATATACGCCGACAGAAGATGATATTATCCAGAAAATTGAAGTAGGAAATGTCAGCCTGCCATTAAACAGTTCGCTGATCCGAGGTGCGCAAAGCCTTTTTGGGGTCAAAGCCCAATTGCAATTTGGAAAAACAACAGTGACCGGAATTTTCTCCGAACAAAAATCACAAACAAAAACCGTTACTGCTGAAGGCGGTGCGACGATTCAGGATTTTGAAATGTTTGCGCTCGATTATGATGCAGACCGGCACTTTTTCCTTTCGCAGTATTTCCGTAACAAGTACGATCAATCACTCGCAAGATATCCGTTTATCGACAGCCGCGTACAGATCACGCGTATGGAAGTCTGGATTACAAACCGTCAGAACCGGATCAATACAACGAATAATAACTTAAGGAATATCATTGCGCTTCAGGATATAGGGGAGTCGGCTTTGAGCACTGTTCCCGTAAATGAAACTGTTATTGTTAACGGCGGAACGCCTGGAGCCACTTTCTTTACTAAAGGTCCCGATGCGCCTGCCGACAATACGAATAACCAGTACAATCCCGCGCTGATTGCCACAGGAGGCGGAATTCTTAGGCCGGCAATCAGGGAAATTGCTACTTCCGGTTCCGGTTTTTCGGGTGTAACGGTGTCAGAAGGGCAGGATTACTCCAAATTGGAAAACGCCAGGAAATTAAATACAAACGAATATACGTTCAACCCACAGCTGGGTTATATTTCGTTACAGCAAAAACTTGCCAATGACGAAGTTTTGGCGGTAGCGTATCAATATACGATTGGAGAAAATGTGTACCAGGTGGGTGAATTCGGAAATGATGGTGTTGATGCCACACAAGCTGGTCCGGTAAATCCGGAAACAGGCCAGCCTGAAACCATCACAACCCAAACCTTAATTCTTAAAATGCTGAAAAGCAACCTGACAAACGTAAAAGCGCCAATATGGAACCTGATGATGAAAAATATTTATCAGATCCCGGGAGCCTACCAGTTGGAACAGGAAGATTTCAGGTTTAATATTTTATATACCGATCCTTCGCCGTTAAATTACATCAGTTCGGTTCCGGGAACGCCTTTTCCGGATGAGGTTTCAGGAAATACCGTAACGCCTGATAACAGGGTTTCGCAAACGCCGTTGTTAAAAGTGTTTAATGTTGATAAACTCAACTATAATAACGATCCGCAAGCCGGAGGTGACGGTTTTTTCGACTTTTTGCCGGGGTTAACCGTTGATACGCAAAATGGCAGGTTGATCTTTACAAGTGTAGAGCCTTTTGGTAAAGTGGTATTCGACAAATTGAAAACCAGTAATGCGCAAACTTATGGTGATGTAACGGAAAGCAGTTACAACGCGAATCAGAAAAAATATGTTTTTCAAAGCCTCTATCGCGGCACGCAGGCGCAGGCCTTACAGCAAAGCGAGAAAAACAAATACATGTTGAGAGGTAAATTCAAATCATCGGGTGGAGACGGAATTCCAATTGGCGCTTTTAACGTTCCAAAAGGATCTGTGGTGGTTACTGCCGGTGGCCGAATTCTGGTTGAAGGCGTAGATTACAGCGTCAATTACCAAGCCGGTCGTGTACAGATTCTGGATCCGGCGCTGCAGGCTTCAAATACACCAATCGAGGTTTCTGTAGAGAACAATTCCACATTCGGACAACAAACGAGGCGTTTTATGGGAATTAATGTCGAACATAAATTCTCGGAAAATTTCCTTATTGGCGCGACTTTCCTTAAAATGACCGAAAGGCCGTTTACCCAAAAATCAAGCTACGGACAGGAATCTGTAAACAATTCAATCTTTGGAGCCAATGCAAATTACTCTACAGAATTACCGTTCCTAACGAGAATGGTGAATAAACTGCCAAATATTGATACCGATGTACCGTCGAATTTCTCTTTCCGTGGGGAAATCGCATTCTTAAAGCCTGATACGCCAAAAGGCGACCAGTTTCAGGGCGAGTCAACACTGTATGTGGATGATTTTGAAGGATCGCAAACCACCATCGATCTAACCACTCCGAGTGCGTGGAGCTTGGCTTCTACCCCGATAAAGAACCCGTCCGGACCAAATCTTTATAATGACTTTTTTGGCAATGCCGAAAATCTTACTTATGGAGACAAAAGAGCAAAATTGAGTTGGTATACGATCGACCCGGTATTTTATGCACAAAGACCATCCGGAATTTCAGTCGATGATTTGTCGCTAAACAAAACCAGAAGAATTTACAGTACAGAGCTGTATCCGAATACGACCATTGCCGCTGGGCAACTGCAAGTCATCAATACGCTCGATTTATCTTATTATCCACAGGAAAGAGGGCCGTACAATTTTAATCCACTTGCGGCATCAACCGGCCTGCTTCCGAATCCGAAAGACAATTTTGGTGGCATCATGCGCGCGCTGAATGCAACGAATTTTGAACAGTCAAATGTAGAATATATCCAGTTCTGGATGATGGATCCATATGTAGGAAGAGGTGTTTCTGCCGATGATTTAAACAATCCCGGAAAAATCTTCTTCAACTTAGGATCTATTTCTGAAGATATCTTGAAAGACGGAAGAAAACAATTTGAAAACGGGTTGCCGGAATCAGGGTCGAACCAACTGACTTATGAAACCATATGGGGTAAAGTACCGGTTTCGCAGTCATTGATTTATGCTTTTGATACCAATGAGAGCAACAGGATCGCACAAGATGTTGGTTTGGATGGTTTGTCTGATGGTGAAGAGGCAGCAAAATATGGTGCCTTTGCAGGATTTCCCGATCCGGCCGGCGACAACTACCAATATTTCCTGAATGTTGAAGGTGATGTACTTCAGAGGTATAAAAACTACAATGGCCTTCAGGGGAATTCACCGGTAAATGTTTCGGATACCAACAGGGGAAATACCACTTTGCCGGACGCGGAAGACATCAACCGCGACAATACAATGGACACGTTTAATGCGTATTATGAATACCATATTGAAGTGTACAACGGGATGAATATTGGCGATGCCGATTCTCCTTACATCACCAGTGTCCTGAAAAATGACAACATTTCAATTCCGGGAGCCAGCAATTCAGAGACAACCGAAGTGAGATGGTTGCAGTTTAAAATCCCGATTTCTCAGATTGAAAATACTGTTGGGGCCATTTCAGATTTCACATCGATCCGTTTCATGAGGATGTTTATGACGGGTTTTGAAAAGCCGATCACGGTGCGTTTCGGGTCTTTAGATCTTGTTCGCGGCGAATGGAGAAGGTATACCAACTCACTCGACCCGGCTGAAAATACTATAGTGAATAATGATGACACGACAGATTTTGATGTGGAAACGGTAAATATCGAGGAGAATTCAGACCGCAGACCTATCCCTTATGTATCGCCTCCGGGTGTAGTTCGCGAGCAATTGTATAACAACAATACGGTAATTCCACAAAATGAGCAGGCATTGGCACTTAGAATTGCAGGAACCGGTTTGGAATATGATGCCACTTTAGGTGGTGATTCAAGAGCAGTGTTTAAAAATGTAAGTGTAGACATGAGACAGTTCAAAAGACTGAAAATGTTTGTACATGCAGAACAATTGCCAGCTGAAGCAGGTAGTGGAAACGGCCTTAGAAATAATGAAATGTCTGCATTTATCCGTTTTGGAAATGACTTTACAGAGAATTTTTATCAGATTGAAATTCCGCTGGAAGTAACCCAGTCAACAAGCGGGCCGGATTCAGGGCCGGCAATTGCACTGATACCAGAATCGGTTTGGCCAGAAGCCAATAATATAGACGTACCGCTGGCATTGTTGACCCAATTGAAAATCTTGTCTCAGAAACACGACTTCCAGCCGGAGGAAATTTTCTTCATGGGTGAAAATGAACTCGATGGCTCAAGGCCGAATAAACTCAAAATTGGAATCCGGGGAAATCCTAATTTCGGATTGGTGCGAACCTTAATGGTAGGGGTTAAAAACAATACCGTTGGCGGAACGGATCCTAACGGATTGCCATTGGTAAGCAGAGAAGTTAAAGGGGAAGTGTGGTTTAATGAACTCCGCCTCGCAGAAATGGACAACAAAGGCGGTATGGCCGCTGTGGTCAATATTGATGGTAATATTGCCGATTTTGCTACGATTTCTGCAACCGGAAGGATGAGTACAGTTGGGTTTGGAACGTTGGAACAAGGGCCAAATGAAAGAAGTCGTGAAGACATTCAACAGTATAATATTGTGACCAACCTGAATTTAGGGAAATTAATGCCTAAGAAATGGGGCATCACATTACCGTTCAATTATGCGATTGGTGAAGAAACCATCACGCCGGAATACGATCCGTTTAATCAGGATATCAAACTCGACCAATTGATCAGCGTTACCGAAAATGAAGCTGAGAAAGAAAATATCAAAAACCGCGCGATTGATTATACCAAACGCCAAAGTATCAACTTCATCGGAGTAAGAAAAGAAAGGGCCGCCGAACAAAAACAACGCATTTACGACCCGGAAAACTTAACGTTCTCGCATTCGTACAATGAAGTCGAAAGGCACAATTTTGAAATTGAAAGTTTCAGGGACCAACAGGTAAATACTACGGTTGATTATGCTTTTACCTTCCAGCCGAAGCCGTTGGAACCGCTAAAGAAAGCCAAGTTCATGAAGAAAAGTGAGTACTGGAAAATATTAAGTGACTTTAACTTTAATTATTTGCCATCGAATATTTCCTTCAGTACAAATATTATCAGGCAATATAATAAACAACAGTTCCGCCAGGTTGATGTCGAGGGTATTCCGCTTGATGCTTTATACCGTAGGAACTTCCTGTTCAACTATCAATATGGCTTCAATTACAATTTGACGAAAGCACTGAAAATTAACTATACCGCGACTTCGAGCAATATCGTAAGGAATTATATGGATGAAAACAATGTTCCTGATAATACTGTTGGCATTTGGGATGATTACTTTAATATAGGAGATGCCAATCAGCACACACAACAATTTGTGCTCAATTATGATTTGCCACTTAATAAAATCCCGGCTTTGAGCTTTGTGAAATCAACATATTCTTATACGGGTGATTACAGCTGGCAGCGCGCTTCCATGGCGTTATCGGAAATTCCTATTGACGGAGTGGTGTATGATTTAGGAAATACCATTCAAAATGCAGGTTCACACAGGTTGAACACGACTTTGAACATGGATGGTTTTTATAAATATGTCGGATTGACTAAAAAACCGGTAAAAGCACCAGCAAAACCGGCAGCAGCTCCTAAACCGGGTGAAAAAATCACAAACACAAATGCTCAGGCTGCAGATAATAACGGTAATTTATTCGTAAACGGCTTGCTTGGAATATTAACGAGCGTTAAAAATATTCAGGTAAATTACACAGAAAACCGCGGTACCGTGTTGCCGGGTTATACACCGGGCTTAGGGTTTTTCGGAAGTTCTAAACCAACGCTTGGTTTCATATTTGGTTCACAGGACGATGTGCGTTATGAAGCGGCACGCAGAGGCTGGCTCACGACTTACCAGGAATTCAACCAGAATTATACCGAGGTGACCAATAAAACGCTGAACATTACCTCCAGCGTTGATTTATTCCCTGATTTCAAAATTGACCTGAATGCAGACCGTACTTATGTTGACAATTATTCAGAACAATATGATGTAAGCGAAGACGGTTATTACAACTCGAGGTCACCGTATACATTTGGTAATTTCTCGATCACTACCGTAATGTTAAAAACCGCTTTTAAAACGAGTGATGAAATCAATTCTTCTGCTTTTGAAGATTTTAAAAACAACAGGTTAATTGTAGCCAACCGTTTGGCGGAAAACTATTACGGTTCTAATCCAATACCAAGATATGGTGAAGGAAGCGGTCCGTATAGCGATCTTACCAACCCGATCAATGCAGCTAATGTTGGCTACCCGGTTGGTTTTGGTAAAAATAATCAGGCTGTGTTGGTGCCGTCTTTCCTGTCGGCTTATACGGGTCTTGTAAGTGGAAAAGCAGGTGAAGACGGAGAAAAAGTATCACTGAAAGCTTTCCGGGACATCCCGATTCCTAACTGGACAATTAAATACAGCGGATTAATGCGTTACAAGTTTTTCAAAGACAGGTTCAAACGTTTTTCTTTACAGAACAGTTACAAAGCGTCTTATACGATCAATGCGTTCCGTTCAAATTTTGAATATGACAATAAATCGCAAGGGCTTGATCCTAATGGAAGGCCTTTGTCTGTGGATGCCGGAGGAAATATTTACAACAAAACGCTCATCTCAAACATCAACCTTGTTGAACAGTTCAATCCGTTGATGCGTATCGATTTTGAGTTGAAAAACTCCATAAAAATCCTTGCAGAAATGAAAAAAGACCGCGCGATGTCTATGAGTTTTGATAACAATTTATTAACCGAAGTAAAAGGGGTCGAATATGTCGTCGGACTCGGATACCGTATTAAAGATGTGATCATTTCGACCAGATTGGCGGATAATCCGACAGGAATCATCAAAAGCGACATCAATTTAAAAGCGGATGTTTCTTATAGAAATAGTGAAACGATCGTGCGTTATTTGGATTACAACAACAACCAGTTGTCGGGCGGTCAGAATCTTTGGTCGGCAAAATTAACGGCAGATTATTCGTTTAGCAAAAACCTGACGGCGATTTTCTATTACGACCACTCGTTCTCTAAAGCAGTAATTTCAACATCTTTCCCGATCACAAACATTCGTGCCGGATTTACATTGAGATATAACTTTGGAAATTAAAACGAAAAACATTTTAAAATAACCTAGCGAAACTTTACTTTTGCGAAGCTAATGACAACAACAAACAAATATTAAAATGAACATACCAGCAAATTTAAAGTACACCAAAGACCACGAATGGATAAGTCTTGAAGGCGATGTTGCAACCATTGGAATCACCGATTTCGCACAGAAAGAATTGGGAGATATCGTTTATGTAGAAGTAGAAACCTTAGATCAGACGCTTGAAAAAGACGAAGTTTTCGGAACAGTTGAAGCGGTAAAAACCGTCTCAGATTTATTCCTTCCTCTAGCAGGCGAAATCATCGAATTTAATGATGCACTCGAAAGCGATCCTGAAACGGTTAACTCTGATCCTTACGGAAAAGGCTGGATGATCAAAGTGAAAGTAAGCGATACCGCAGATTTTGAAACATTACTTTCAAGTGAAGATTATAAAAACCTTATTGGCGCTTAAAAAACTGCTACTAGCCCTGGCGGTATTCTGGACATTGGTTATTGCAGTTTTATGCTTGGTCAGTTTCCGTGAAATGCCAACGGTCAGTCTCAAAAGTGCCGATAAATATGTGCACACCACATTTCATTTCGTTTTTACAATTTTGTGGTTTTTTGCCTTGTATCAAAATACGGCCATTAAAAAATCGTTAGCCCGGGTTTTTCTATTGTCCTTTGGTTACGGAATTCTGATAGAAATCCTTCAAAGCACCTTTACACAAACCAGAAAAGCAGATGTTTATGATGTTTTTGCCAATGCAACCGGAGCGGTTTTAGCCATTTTAGTACTGTATTTTTACGACAATTATCTTAAAAGAAAAGCTTTATAATTAAAAGTGTAGAAAAATGTCCCACTTCGGTGGGATTTTTTTATTTTTATCGCATGAATATCAAACAATATTTAGATTCGACCTATCTCAAAACTGCTGAACAGGCAGGAATCAGCGAAAATGAAAATGTGGAAGTAGCCAAATCTTTCATATCTGAAGCCATAGCCGAGCAATTTAAACTCATCATGATCCGGCCGGAATATGTAGCCGTAGCCAGAGAAATGATTACCGCTGCAAAATCCAAACTGACCATTGGAACCGTAATTGATTTTCCGGAAGGCAGATCTGCATTGGATAAAAAAATGGCAGAAGCCCAAAAAGCCATAGACAACGGCGCCGATGATCTGGATTTCGTTTGCAACTATGAAGCTTTTAAAAATGGCGACACCCCATTAATCAAAGAAGAAATCCTGCACGGAACAAAACTTGGACTCGACCACCATAAAATCGTAAAATGGATTATTGAAGTTGCAGCGCTAAATCCGCAACAAATCGTTCAATTGTCCACATTGATCAAAAATGTTGTCATGTCTAATTTTAAAGAAGAACAATATGCCAATGTGTATGTGAAATCCTCCACAGGGTTTTACCAGACGGAAAACAATCTTCCCAACGGCGCTACAAAAGAAACCATAGTGATGATGCTCGAAAACGCTTCGCCTTTGCAGGTAAAAGCGGCTGGAGGCGTTCGTACTTATGAAGAAGCGGCAGAGATGATCCGCCTTGGCGTAAAAAGGATCGGAACATCTTCGGCAAAAGCTATTGCTAAAGGAGAAACGGCAACTGGCGGCTATTAATATTCGATATAAAATAATATGAAAAAATATATTTCAACGGTACTTTTTGTTTTTATTTCATTCACTGCTGTGGCTCAGGTTGCCGGCCGGGTGATAGAAAAATTTCCGGTTTTCCCGGTCTGTGCCGATAAAAATGCCGAAGAACTCGAAAATTGCTTCTACTATAATGTACAGGATTTTGTATTCAATAATTTTAAAGTTCCCGAAAACCTGCAGCAGAATAATTTTAAAGGAACCGTCGCCGTACTTTTTGAAGTAGATGCCAAAGGAACGTTTAAAACTTTATATGTTGATGCAATAGACGAATCATTGGTTGCTGAAGCTAAAAGGGTTTTTGGGCAATTTCCGGTAATTGCGCCGCCCACTTATAACGGCATCGCGACGTATTCTAAATATACGATCAAAATTGCAATCCCGTTAAAAAGTGCTGCAGATGTAGCTGCTGAAAAAACAGCTTTAATGGCTGCTGAAAAAGAAGCGCAATCTAAAAATTACACCAAAGCAGACAAAATAAAACGGGTCAAAGACCGAAGTAAAGAACTTGCCGAATACGACAGTATCGTATACCATAAATTCAATGAGCCCAAATTTGAAAGCCATCTGAATATTCCGTTTTCGCACAGCTTTTATGCGCAATTCGATGATGCGATGAACCAGGTTGGTGCCAACAATCACACCGCAAGTAAGCCTTATACGTACGCTGAAGTGTCTAAATATTATGATTTGCGCAAAGCGAATGAAAATCTGATGAAACCAAAAACGAGTTGGTTTGGCCGGAAACTGTGGAATGAAAACCTCGTACAAATCCAGGGCGAAGGCTATTGGTTTACGATGAACCCGATTTTTGACTTGCAAGCCGGGCAAAGCAGCGGCGAAAAATCAGAGCATACATTCATCAACACCAGGGGTTTGCAAATTCAGGGTGGTTTGGGCGAACAGATCAGTTTTACGACCACGATTTATGAAAGCCAGGGCCGTTTTGCGGGTTATTACAACCGTTATGCTGAATCGATTGCGCCGTCCGGCGGAAATCCGGCAGTTATTCCGGGTATCGGAATCGCAAAAAGATTCAAAACAGACGCTTTTGATATGCCGATGGCTGAAGGAAATATTTCATATACGCCAAACAAAACATTCAACCTGCAATTGGGTTATGGCAGGAATTTCATCGGGGATGGTTACCGCTCGCTGATTACAACAGACGGTGTAAGCCCGTATCCGTTTTTTAAGATCAATACCAATTTCTGGAAAATCAAATATACCAATACCTATATGTTCCTCAAAGATGTGCGTTCCGATGTCACAGATCCGAATGGTGTATATGCGACTAAATATATGGCAAACCATTACCTGAGCTGGAACGCAACAAAACGTTTGAATATCGGGTTTTTTGAATCGGTGGTTTGGGCCAATCTGAACAACCGCGGTTTTGATTTCAGTTTTGTGAATCCAATTATTTTCTACCGCTCGGTTGAATTTGCATCGTCTTCAAAAGCCGGAAATGCATTATTGGGTTTTACCGGGAAATACAAAATTACGAACCAGTTTAATGCGTACGGACAGTTTTTGATTGACGAATTTTCATCTGACGATATTTTTGGCGGCGAAAAAAGCTGGAAAAATAAATTGGGTTACCAAATCGGACTCAAATATTTTAACGCCTTCAATATCGATAATTTATTGTTGCAGGCAGAATACAACCGTGTGCGTCCTTATGTGTATTCGCACAGCGATCCGTTGACAAATTACGGGCATACAAACCAAAGCCTCGGCCACCAGTGGGGCGGTAATTTCAGTGAAGTGATTGCGATTGCGCGTTACCATACCGGCCGTTATTTTGCAGATGCCAAAATCACTTTTGGAACCCGTGGCCTCGATTTCAATACGCCTGAAAACATGCTGAATTATGGCGGAAATATTTACCTGGATTATGATGAGAACCGTGCCCGTGATTTGGGTGCAAGCATTGGCCAAGGAAATAAAACCAACATTTTTATTGGCGATGTACAGGCCGGTTACCTCGTAAATCCTTTAACGAATATGAAGGTTTTTGCCAGCCTGATTTTCAGGAATTTTGACCCGACGCAAAATACAGAAACGACTTTTAAAGAAAGCACAACCTGGTTTTCACTAGGCTTGCGTTGCGATATTTTCAACTGGTATTTTGATTATTAGTATTTAGTCTGATTATTTTAAAATTTAGACAAGCGAATGGACGATCAGTTTACTAAGGTAATGGCGGCAAAGAACAATCAGGAATTGATCCAGATCATAACCGTTGATAAAAACAAATACCAGCCGGCGGCTATAGAATCCGCAAAAAGAGAAATCGAACTTCGTAATATCGATGCAGGTAAAATAGAAGCAATCACTGAAAAAATAACCGAAGCCAAAGTGCAGTCGGATGGTTTAGATGCAGTGAAGGCCAGTACGGCAATCCGGTTTTTAAACGCTCTGATCGATACGTTCCTGTTTTTCTTTATGGTCATCTTTTTAATCAGTTGTATTGGATTTTTTCAATTGAGCGGCACCGGAAATGCAATCGCTTCGTGGACAATTCTTTTGGGATGGTTCTTTTTTTATTATGGATTTATGGAGTTCCATTTTCAAAAAACGTTTGCAAAGATGATTACCGGTACAAAAGTTTTGATGGCAAACGGAACTAAACCGAGCCTGAATGACATTTTGATGCGCACCGTTTGCAGGCTGATTCCTTTTGATAACCTTTCCTTTTTATTTGCTAAAAATGGTTTCCACGATAAATTCTCGAATACGATCGTTGTAAAAGAAGTGCGGTAAAAGCATCCAAACCTGTCTTAAAATCTTTCTGTAACCCTTTTTTTTTAACTGTGGTTTTTTGTGATTACTTTTTTGTGATTTACTGACTTTACGAGTATCTTTGCGCCAGTTTTACAAACGAAATGAAAACCGCATTGAACGCAACGGCCAATACTTTTTCCCTCAAATCCATTTTTACCGATTTTAAAGAAATCACCAAAGCGGGATTGGCGATAAGCGTTTTGTTTTCGTCAATTGCAGGTTATTTGCTGGGTTTTGATGAGGCGAATCCTTTTTCTTGGACCGTTCTACTGATGCTGACCGTGGGCGGATATTGCATGGTTGGCGCCTCGAACGCGTACAATCAGGTAATTGAAAAAGACCTTGATAAATTAATGGACCGAACAAAAAACCGTCCGGTGCCGTCGGGCAGGATGTCGCCGAATATGGCGCTTTTTGTGGCGAGTTTGCTCACGATTGTCGGTTTGGTGTTGTTGTATTTAATCAATCCGAAGACCGCGATGTTTGGCGCGATTTCCATTTTTCTTTACACCAGTGTATATACGCCTTTAAAAACGGTCACTCCATTATCTGTTTTTGTGGGTGCTTTTCCGGGTGCGATTCCGTTTATGTTGGGTTGGGTTGCGGCGACGGGCGATTTTGGCATTGAAGCCGGGACTTTGTTTTTGATTCAATTCTTTTGGCAATTTCCGCACTTTTGGGCAATCGGGTGGTTTTTGTATGACGATTATAAGAAGGCAGGTTTTTTTATGCTGCCTTCCGGGAAAAAAGACAAATCGACCGCCTTACAAACGATTTTATATACCATTTGGTTAATTATCGCTTCATTATTGCCGGTTTTGGGTTATACCGGAAAACTGCACATTTCGTTCATTTCTGCCGGGATTGTATTGTTGTTAGGGCTTTGGATGTTGGTGTATGCCGTCAAATTGTACCAATTGAGGACGACAAAAGCCGCCAGGACCTTAATGCTTGTAAGTGTTTCGTATATCAGCCTGCTGCAAATCGTATATATTATAGATAAATTTTTAAGATAATGAGTATGACAATGACTGCCGAAGAACACAAAGCCAGGAGCGCAAGATCGGCCAAGCTGATCCTGTTGTTTGCAATGGTCAGTATGACAATGATGTTTGCCGGATTGACGAGTGCGTTCGTCGTGAGTAAATCGCGTGCCGACTGGTTGAAGGATTTTCAGATGCCTAGTGCATTTTGGATCAGTACGCTGGTCATTATCGGCTGCAGCCTGACTTTTCATCTGGCTAAAAAAGCGATACAAAAAGACAACAGAACCGCGACTACCTCATTTCTTTTGGCTACTTTAGCGTTGGGAATTTTATTTGTGTTTTTACAGTTTGTAGGCTTCGGGCAAATCGTTGACAGCGGCTATTATTTTACCGGAAGCGAGAGCACGATCACGACAACTTTCCTTTATGTAGTAACGGTGACGCATTTGGCTCACCTTGCCGGAGGATTAATTGCACTGTTGATTGTAATTTATAATCATTTTAAACAAAAATACAATTCATCTCAAACCCTTGGAATAGAGCTAGGTGCTATGTATTGGCACTTTCTCGATATATTGTGGGTTTATTTGTTTTTATTTTTATATTTCTTTAAATAAGAAAAAAACGTAAATTTGGGAACTTTTTAACGAATAACTTTTATGGGAGCGACAGTTACAACTGCAAACACTGGAGAAAAAACCTGGGGCGGCGGAAACGAGCCATTAGGAGCGAGTTATGGAAAACTGATGATGTGGTTTTTCATCGTATCGGATGCATTGACCTTTTCAGGATTTCTTGCGGCTTACGGATTTTCAAGATTTAAATTCATTGAAACCTGGCCATTACCGGATGAAGTATTTACCCACTTTCCATTCATGCATGGTGTAGAAGCACCGATGTATTATGTGGCGCTGATGACTTTTATCCTGATTTTCTCTTCTGTAACGATGGTTTTGGCTGTAGATGCCGGTCACCATTTGAACAAAGCAAAAGTCGCTTTTTACATGTTCCTTACAATAATTGGTGGTTTGATCTTCGTGGGCTCACAAGCCTGGGAGTGGAAAAACTTTATCAAAGGAGAGTTTGGAGCCATTGAAACCAAAGGTGGTAGCTTACTGCAATTCGTTGATGCGCAAGGACACCGTGTGGCATTAGCCGATTTCGCCGTGCATTTACCGGAAGAAAGAACACAGTTAACCAGAAGCAAAGGAACTTGGTTTGGTGAAGAAGCTTCGTTGCCAACGTATTCTGTTGCTGAAGTTCAGGCTGGTTTCAAAGCGAATCCGGACATTAGAATCCGTACAGAAGTGATTTACAAAGACGACGCTGCAGCGAAAAAAGATGCAACGGTAGACCATACATTAACCAAGCACAAACACAAAACGATTTTAACCAGAGCAGCTTCTGAAGAAAGATTGGCCAACGCACATTTAGTGGTGGAAGGTGCAAATCTGACCAGAAACGAATATGGCAGCAAATTGTTCGCTGATTTCTTCTTCTTTATTACTGGTTTCCACGGTTTCCACGTATTCTCCGGAGTGATCATCAATATCATCATTTTCTTCAATGTTATTTTGGGGACTTATGAGAAGAGAAGAAGTTACGAAATGGTAGAGAAAGTTGGTTTGTACTGGCACTTTGTCGATCTCGTTTGGGTATTCGTATTTACATTCTTCTACTTAGTTTAATTTTTTAAAAGTATCACCATGTCACACGAACACGTATCAAATCTTGGTAGAATTTGGAAAGTTTTTGGAATTCTTTCTGTTGTCACCATTGTAGAAGTTTTCCTTGGGATTATCAAGCCTGATGTGCTTCATATGAACAATTTCCTAAGCATGAATTTATTGAACTGGGTCTTCATCATCCTGACTATTTTCAAGGCTTATTATATCGTTTGGGCATTTATGCACATGGAAGGTGAAAAATCAAGCCTTCGCTGGGCCGTTGTTTCCCCGATTATTTTCCTGGTTTTGTATTTACTCTTCATCCTTTTGGTGGAAGCAGATTATATTTATGAGGTTTTTAAAACGTCCACGATAAAATGGAATTTTTAACAGCATATTAATTCACAAAAAAAGACGGTTTTACACCGTCTTTTTTTATTTTTGTACCGCAATAATCCCAGCTTTCGATGAAAAAAAATATCGTCCTTTTTGTCTTGTTTATTTTACCAATCGGCGCTTATCTTTTTTTCGCAACCGGAGTCAACAGTTTTATGACTTTGCCTACTGTAACGCCTAATATTCCGGATCTTGGTCATTGGAAATCCTTAAGTGGCGAAACGGTAACTTTAAACAATAAAATTACGGTTCTTGGTTTTACCGGAGATCATATGGCGCATTACAAAGGCGACTATTTTAACCTGAACCAGAAAATTTACAATAAAAACCGCGAGTTTAAAGATTTTCAATTTGTAATGGTCGCACCCGAAGGAACGCAGGAACAAGTCAAAGAAGTGCTCAATGGTTTGAAAGATTTGACCAATACTTCAAGGTGGTTGTTTGTTTTTGCGCCAAAGAATGAAATCCAGGCTTATTACGATCAATTAAAACTCAAAGGGAAACTACGCCCGGATTTTGGAACCGAAAATGTTTTTATAGTCGATAAAAAAAGAAACCTGCGCGGCCGTAAAGACAAAGACGAATACAAAGAAGGTTACAATACGGCATCGCCATCTGATTTGTACAACGAAATGACAGACGATGTCAAAGTCATTCTTGCCGAATACAGACTGGCGCTCAAAAGAAACAACGCCGACAGGCAAATCTAACACCATGAAAAATAAATCATATATCTGGGTTTCACTTATTGTACTGATTTTCGGAATTCTCGTTATTCCCGAGATTGTCAAAAGATATAAAAATAATGATGTCGTAAAAGGCGAGCGTCTGGATAAAGTTACGAACCACGCACCTTCGGATGGAAAATTGGAAACCATTGGCCCGGCTCCGAAATTCGAATTGACCGATCAAAATAACAAAAAGATCTCAAATGCAGATTATGACGGAAAAGTCTACGTGTTGGAATTTTTCTTCACAACCTGCCCGACTATTTGCCCGAAAATGAACATGAATATGATCGACATCCAAAACAAATTTTTTGGAAACCCGAATTTCGGGATTGTTTCGATCACCATTGATCCCGATCGCGATACGGCTGCCGTTCTAAAATCCCATGCCGATTTACTCGGAGTCAAATCGTCGAACTGGCATTTTTTAACTGGTGATAAAAAATATATTTATGAAATTGCGAATAAAGGTTACAACTTATATGCCGGCGAAAACAGCAAAGTAAATGGCGGTTTTGAGCATTCCGGAATGTTCGCATTGGTAGACAAAAAAGGAAATATCCGTTGCCGCAAAGACAACTTTGGAAATCCGATCTTATACTACGACGGTATCGAAAAAGAAGGAATCAAAGCGATTCAGCAGGACATTGCAATTTTATTGAAAGAATAACATGGAGCAGCAGTCATTGGAACACAAATACAACAAATGGATCATTGCCGTTTCGATCATCATCCCGGTTGTCGTGGCAATTTTATTCAGCGTCAAGCTCAAAGATTTCGGATTTGAGGTGGAGCCTTTATCGTTTCTGCCGCCTATTTATGCAACCATTAACGGAATCACTGCTGTTGTTTTGGTTTTGGGTGTCATTTCAATCAAAAACGGAAATCAGAAACGCCACGAAAGATTAATGACTACGGCAATTGCCTTATCGCTGGCATTTTTAGTCATGTACATTGCGTACCACATGACCGCGGTTTCGGCTGTTTTTGGCGATGCGAACCATGACGGTTTACTCGATGTTACAGAAAGAGCAAATGTAGGTGCGCTTCGCGGATTGTATTTGTTTATTTTACTGACGCATATCGTACTTTCAATCATTATTGTGCCGCTGGTCCTGATTACCTTTGTTCGTGCATTGGCACAGCGTTTCGACCGACACCGGAAGATTGCGAGAATCACTTTTCCGATTTGGTTGTATGTTGCCGTAACCGGCGTCATTGTTTATCTGATGATTTCCCCGTATTATGTATAAGTCAAAAGCCGAAAGTCGAAAGTCGAAAGTCAAATGTCAAAAGAATGGCAGAAAGCCGTTGCAAAGATTTGCAATAATGATTTTCTTGCTTCTTGGTTCTTGCTTCTTTCCAGTCTCATCAAACGCCCAATGTGCGATGTGCCGCGCGGCGATTGAAAGCGAAGGCGATCAGGCCAAAGGCGAAGCGGTTAATGACGGTATCGTTTACCTGATGGTGATCCCGTATCTTTTAGTCGGCGGAATCGGGTATGCCGTTTACCGGATGAACAAAAAATAATTATTTCAGGCCGTCAACCGAAATGCGGACTTCCCCATTCATTTTGACAAATGCAATGATGGCTTTATTCGTCAGCTGGATTTTCTGGAATTGAATGTCTTCAATCGAACCGTTTACGAAAACACCAGGCATCGGCGAATAATTCTTCAAATACTGCATCACATTTTGCTTGCCTTCCTCCAGATTCGGTTTGATCGAATACCGGCAGCTTTCCTGAATTTTCCGCAAAACGTACCCTGAAGCCAGCCAGTTTGCCGTTCGCATCAAGCGGCTTTTGGTGTCAATCGCATAATCAAGTTTGTCAAAAAATATTTCTTTAGTCTGGTCGTTGTACTGCGGAAATCCCGACAAATAAATCGTTCCGTTCAAACTGCCGAGCAAATCCAAAGCGATGATCATTTTGCCGTCTTTGTGCCAGATGTTGACGTTTTGGACCTTTACTTTTTTACTGTCGGAGCCGAATTCCTGCCCGGCAAAATTCTTCGTCATAATCTTCGACGCATCTTGGTAAGTGGAAACGGCAACAATATTTGCGGTGATTTTCTGCGGCATTTTTGCCACCGGTTTCAGGATGATTTTATTGCGGTCGAACTTGGTGGCCGGTTGCTGCCCGATTAAGGTTTCAATCGTACATTTCAGGCCCATTTCAAACGAAATGACTTCTTTTTGAAGTTTGGCATCTGTCGTATATAATTCAACAGGAACGACGCGCAGCCAACTCTCATACGCTTCATTCATCTGGAATGGCTGGCAGATCTTTTCGAGCGCATCGAGAACATTCGGTTTAAAATCCATGGATTTCGCAATCGATTCGTCTATGTTTTTTTCAATTTTTGATTGGAACAAACGAATGGTCGGATTGATCAGATAGGTAATCGGGACGGCTTTTCCCATAACATTCACCGATGGGCTTTCGGTCCATTCAAAAGATTTGAGTTCGGTATTCGTGTTGAGTTTCCAATTGGTCAAGCCCACGTCGCTAACCAGTGTAATCACGCCGTTTAAACTGAATTCACGCGTGTCATAAAGCGAAATTCCCAATTTGCTTGTTCCGATGCGGTATTTTACAAAAGCTTTCAGCGGCAATACCGTTTTGATTTTTCCTTTTTCGTTCTGCAATGCAATCGGTGCGAGTTTCCAGATTTTGACTTCGTAATTGTCGTCCTGAATGTTATTGTCTTCATAGATCAGCCCGGTGAGTAACTTGTTCGTTTGATTTTCGATGTCTTTGAGTTTGATCGAAATCGGCAAATCTATAAATGAGCTGGTGTTTTCATAAACTAATGGCGAAGCATCGTCTGGTTCCGGTTTCAATGCAGCGATCTTTTGTGTGGATGTACACCCGAAAAAGAATACCATAGCACTTAAGGCAAGCAGTAAAGAAATTGTATGGCGCATTTGCATTTGAATTTGAGGTGTAAAATTAAACAAAACGCAGTTTATATTTTTTAAGTGTGATACTAAATAGTTTGCAGGAAATAAAAGCCGCTATTTCCTGAACATCTCTCTTGTGTTTCCCAATACGATTGTCCTTACAAAGCCATACTTTTTTATTTCTGAAAACTTACAAAAAAAAAATCTGTTGGGAAAATTCACTTTTGAAAAAAACCAACAAATTCTGTTGTAAAATTTTCATTTTTGAAAAAACCCAACAAAATCTGTTGGGAAAATTCACTTTTGAAAAAAAACCAACAGATTCTGTTGTAAAATTTTCATTTTTGAAAAAAACCAACAAAATCTGTTGGGAAAATTTCATTTTTAAAAATTCCAAACAAAAAAATCCAATTTATTTTGCTTCTGTGAAATGAGGTGATTTAAAAGGAATGAATTTTAAGTGTAACAAATTGATTTGAATCAAGTCTTATAAAATTGTTTGCTGAAAGGTTACATTAACTTTTTATTATAATATTCCCCTTACAGAAAACGTTAATATTGCCAAAACCATAAATCATGATCGAAATTAAAGACCTTCACAAATCATACAAAACCGGAAGTTCTGAACTCCACGTTTTAAAAGGAATTAATTTCAGTGTCAAAGAAGGCGAACTGGTCGCAATTATGGGATCTTCCGGCTCAGGAAAGTCAACGTTGCTTAATATTCTGGGTATTTTGGATGAAGCCGATTCGGGCAGTTATATTTTGGATAACGTTCCGATCAAAAACCTGAATGAAACCGTTGCCTCCAAATACCGCAACAAATTCCTCGGATTTATCTTTCAGTCGTTCAACCTGATCAATTATAAAAGTGCGCTCGATAATGTGGCTTTGCCATTGTATTATCAAGGCGTAAAGCGTGGGGAGCGCAATGACATTGCAATGTCATACCTTGAAAAAGTCGGGCTCGGATCACATTCGCACCATTTGCCCAACGAATTATCCGGCGGGCAAAAACAACGTGTTGCTATTGCCCGCGCGCTTGCTTCGCATCCCAAAGTTTTATTGGCCGATGAGCCTACCGGAGCATTGGATACCAAAACGTCATACGAAGTCATGCAGCTCATTCAGGGCATCAACGACGAAGGAAAAACGATACTCATCGTTACGCACGAACCCGATATTGCCGCTATGTGCAAACGCAACGTCGTTCTTAAAGACGGATTGATCATCGATGATAAGATGGTAGAACAGGTAAGGGTATCGGCTTATGTTTAATATCGAACGCTGGCAGGAAATTTTTGAAGCGATCGGGAAAAACCGGTTGCGAACGTTTCTTACGGGTATTTCCGTAGCGTCGGGGATTTTCATTCTGGTCATTTTACTGGGTGTTGGGCGTGGATTGCAAAACGGGATCGAAAAACAATTCGAACGCGATGCAGCCGGAATTATCGAAGTGTGGTCTAATGTCACTACAAAAGAATACAAAGGTTTGAATCCGGGCCGCCGAATCCAGTTCCACAACAGCGATTACGAAATGTCGGTACAGAAATTCGGGCCGAAACTCGAGAAAAAAGCATCCACTTATAATTTCTGGAACGGTGCGGTCGCATACGGCAAAGAAACCGGAAATTACCAATACCGCGGGGTGTTTCCGGATTATCAATTCATTGAAAATGCATCGATGAAAGAAGGCCGTTTCATCAACAACAGTGATGTGGCACATTATGAGAAAGTAGGCGTTATCGGTGAAAAACTGCGCCTGGATTTATTTAAAGATAAAAGCCCGCTGGGCAAGCAAATCACCATCCAGGGCATTCCGTTTAAAGTGATCGGCGTGTTTACAGATCCGGCCGGGGAACGCGAGGAAACCCGGATTTACCTTCCAATTACAACGACTCAAAAAGTTTTTGGCGGTGGCGATAAAATCAGCAATTTGTTTTATACGCTTAAAAAGACTAACAATTATGATGAAGCTTTGGCACAATCGGAAAAATTTACCGAAGACCTGAAACAATTGCTCAAAGGAAAAAATACTGTCGCGCCGGATGATGAAAGTGCCATTGGCGTGCACAATTCTGTTGTAGAAGCCAAGCAATTTTATGACCTTAATTTATACATTCGGTTGTTTTTCTGGTGGGTCGGCATTTGTACGATCATCGCCGGAGTGGTTGGTGTGAGTAACATCATGCTTATTATAGTTAAAGAGCGTACCAAAGAAATAGGAATCAGGAAAGCACTCGGTGCTTCGCCATTTTCCATCGTAAGTATGATTTTGCACGAATCGATTTTTATTACGACCATTGCCGGTTTTATTGGGCTTTTGATGAGTTTATTGCTACTCGAATTGGCAGGCCCAATGATTAAAAGCGAATATTTCCTAAATCCGCAGGTAGATTTTGGCGTAGCCACGACCACGTTGGTTTTATTAGTCATTGCCGGAGCCTTAGCCGGATTTTTCCCAGCATACAGAGCCGCCAAAATTAAACCTATTGTAGCACTTAGAGACGAATAATTATGTTTGACAGAGACAAATGGAACGAAATTATCGAAGCGCTGACGGCCAATGTTTTCCGTACGGTGCTGACGGGGTTTGGTGTTTTTTGGGGAATTTTCATCCTGGTGATCCTGCTTGCTGCAGGTACAGGGCTTGAAAACGGTGTCAAAAAAGGATTTGACGGCATCGCTACAAATACGATGTTCATGTGGACACAATCTACGTCCAAAGCCTATAAAGGGTTGCCGCAAAACCGACAGTATCATTTTAAAAATGCCGATGTAGCGGCACTGAAACAAAATTTCCCCGATTTATTATATGTTTCCCCAAGAAACCAATTGGGCGGATTTGAAGGTTCGAATAACGTCATCCGTGGTACGAAAACCGGTGCCTACAATATTTTTGGCGATTACCCGGAATTGACGTCTCAGGAATCCATGGCTATTATAAAAGGCCGTTTCATCAATCACGGCGACATCAACGGCAAACGAAAAATCGCCGTGGTCGGGCAGGGCGTTATTGACGAAATGTTTGAAAAAGGAGAAGAAGCGATCGGGAATTACATCAAAATTAATGGTGTAAACTTTATGATTGTGGGGGTTTATAAGTCCAAACGAAATAATAACGGCAACGCCGAATCGGCACAAAAAAATATTTTCATTCCGTTTTCAACATTTCAACAGGCGTTTAATTACAATGATGTTGTAGGCTGGATGGCAATCACCGCCAAAGACGGCGCATCGATCACCGATTTAAAATCGGGTATTTTCGAATTCCTCAAAGCACGCCATTCGATCAGCCCGGATGATGAACGCGCGATCGGTAATTTCGATTTGTATGCTGAATTCAGTAAGGTCATGGGTTTGTTCCTGATCTTAAAATTTATCGCTTATTTTGTAGGAACTTTGGTTTTGCTTTCGGGAGTTATCGGAATTTCAAATATCATGCTGATCGTCGTTAAAGAAAGAACTAAAGAAATCGGAATCCGGCGTGCCATTGGCGCTACGCCAAAAGCCATCCGCACACAAATTTTAACCGAAGCAATATTTTTAACCATCATTGCCGGAATGGCCGGAATTGCAGTTGCGACAGGATTGTTGGCCGGCCTCAACATGGTGCTCGATTCGATGCCATCAGAAGACATGATGTTTGCAAATCCGAGCGTTGACCTTGGCGTCGTGTTTATTGCATTGCTTATATTGGTCGGCTCCGGATTGCTTGCGGGTTTTATTCCGGCACAAATTGCAGTGAGTGTGAAACCAGTCGACGCCTTAAGAACAGCATAAATCATCAATCATAACAAGAAAATCCAAACCCATGAAAAAAGGAATAACCATAACCATTTTAATTTTTATCGCCATCGTGTTTTTTGGTGCTTTGTATTATCTATACGCCAAAAACCAGGAATCTCCGGTGGTTTTTGAAACGGAAAAGCCCGAAACCAAAACGATTGTCAAAACCACAATTGCTACAGGAAATATAGTTCCGGATGAAGAAGTATTGATCAAACCGAACATTTCCGGAATTATCGAAGCGGTTTATATCAAAGCCGGAGAAAGTATCAAAGCCGGCGACCCGATTGCAAAAATCCGCGTTGTGGCTAATGTGTCCAGCGTCAGCAGTTCCCAAAACCAGGTAACTGCGGCCAAAATCGCATTGGACAACCAGGAAAAATTGTTTAAAAGGCAAAAAACGCTGTTTGATAAAGGCGTCATTTCTGCAAATGAATACGACGCTGCCGAAGTTGCTTACAGCCAGGCCAAACAAACTTACAATGCTTCAAAACAAGGTTTGGATATTGTAAAAACGGGAACTTCTGCGCAATTGGGAACATATGCGAATACGTTGATCAAATCGACCGTGACCGGAATGGTACTCGATGTTCCTGTGAAAGTCGGAAACCAGGTGATAGAAAGCAATAATTTCAACGAAGGAACAACGATTGCAACTTTAGCAGATGTTGGAAAGATGATATTCGTAGGGAAAGTCGATGAATCGGAAGTTGGGAAAATCAAGGAAAAACTGCCTATCGAAATTACGATCGGTGCGATTGAAAACAAAAAATTCGATGCCGTTTTAGAATATATTGCACCAAAAGGAAAAACGGAAAATGGTGCGATCCAGTTTGAAATTAAAGGATCGATGCCTAATAAAGACGCAACTTTCATCCGCGCTGGCCTCAGTGCGAATGCATCGATTATCCTTGATAAAGCCGAAAATGTGTTAGCACTCAAAGAAGGTTTGATCCAATTTGACGAAAAAACGCAAAAACCATTTGTAGAAGTTGAAACATCGGCTAAAAAATTTGAAAGGCGCGATGTGGTTTTAGGCGTGAGCGACGGTATTTACGTTGAAGTTAAAAGCGGTGTTAAAGCATCTGACAAAATTAAAGTGTGGAACCAGGGCCTCAAAAAAGACGAAGAAAAACCACAATAATCTTCCGGAAAAAGAATCGTAGTTTGTAGAAAAAAATTAAATTTGCGCAGTACATTTGCTGTGCTTACATTCAAAAAAGATATGAGAAAATCCAGTTGCATTCCTTTTGTTTTTGTGATGCTTTTTTGCATTTCGATGCACGCACAAACAAAAAAATGGACCATTGAAGATTGTGTTAATTATGCGCTTGAAAACAACATTTCGATCAAACAAACCAGTCTTGACAATAAACTTGCCGAAATAGATAAAAACAGTGCCCTTGGTGCTTTTCTTCCAACGATTAATGCCGCAGGATCGCATTCCTGGAATATTGGTCTGAACCAGAACATTACTACCGGTTTGCTCGAAAATGAAACGACCCAATTTACGTCGGCTAATTTGAATGCCAGCGTAGATATTTATAAAGGATTGCAAAACCAGAACCGTTACAGAAGGGCCAGCCTGAGTATCATTGCAGCACAATATCAACTGACGAAAATGCGTGATGATGTGTCTTTAAATGTGGCAAATGCGTTTCTTCAGATCCTCTTTAACAAAGAAAATATTAAAGTCCAAAAAGAACAACTGGCCAATAACGAAAAGCAATTCCAAAGAACTCAGGAACTTGTAAATGCCGGTTCTGTGCCAAGAGGCGATTTGCTCGATATCAAAGCGACGGTAGCCGATAACAAGCAAAAAGTCATCCTTGCTGAAAATGCTTACCTGATTTCAAAACTGAGCCTTGCGCAATTGCTGCAGCTTGAAGAATTTCAGAATTTTGAAATTGCCGATGAAAATTACGAAGCCAAGCAAAGTGAAGTGATGTTTCAAACGCCGGATGCCATTTATAAAAAAGCGCTTGAAGAACGGGTAGAAGTCAAATTGGCAAAGGCCAATATGGAAGTAGCCGAAAAGGATGTAACCATTGCCAAAGGTGCGTATTTGCCATCGTTACAGGGATTCTACAGTTTCAGTTCCAGAGTTGGTTATGCCGACAGGGTGACGGGTTTTGTTCAAAATGCAGACAATCCTTTTACACCAATCGGAACAGTAGAAGGAACAAATCAGGTTGTGGTACAGCCTAATTATTCGAATGTCTTGGGAAATGCATTGCCGTTTTTTACCCAATTTAATGATAATAAAGGACACAATTTCGGACTGCAGCTCAACATTCCGATATTAAACGGGTTTTCTGTAAAAAACAATGTGGCACGTTCAAAAGTGGCACTCGAGCGTTCAAAAATTGCATTGTCACAAAGCCAGCTTGATCTGGAAAGGAACGTTTACCAATCGTTTACAGATGCGAACGGTGCTTTTAATGCTTATGAATCGGCGGTAGTAGCACTCGAGGCAAGAGAAAGTGCTTTTAATTATGCCAAAGAAAGATACGCTGTCGGGATGATGAATGCGTTCGATTTTAACCAGGCACAGACTTTATTTTCAAATGCGCAGTCGGAAGTCTTAAGAACCAAATACGATTATATTTTCAGGACCAAAATCGTTGAATTTTATTTTGGCATCCCGATTACAAAAAAACCATAACCATGTCTAAAAAATCAATTTATTGGATTTCCGGCACTGCCGTTGTTTTAGTTGTTGCACTGATTGTACTTTCCAAAAAGGGAATTATCGGCAATAAAGACAATGGGAAAGAAGTCGAAATTGCAAAAATTGATCAGATGACGATCATCGAAACCGTATCGGCAACCGGGAAAATCCAGCCTGAAATTGAAGTCAAAATTTCGTCTGAAGTTTCGGGTGAGATCATTGCCCTTCCGGTCAAAGAAGGACAGGTAGTTAAAAAAGGCGATTTGTTGGTAAAAATTAACCCCGATTTATATACATCGGGTTACAACAGGACACTCGCCGGGCTTTCGGGAACCAAAGCCGGTTTGAGCCAGGCAGATGCATCATTTAAAGAAGCAAAAGCCAATTTTGAACGCAACAAAACCTTGTTTGAAAAAGGCATTATTTCAAGATCAGAATGGGACAAAGCCATTTCGGTTTATGAAAGTGCGCAGGCTTCGAAACAATCGGCTTATTATAATGTGCAAAGTGCTTCTGCAACGGTAAATGAAGCCAAAGACAATCTTGGCAGGACAACGATTTACGCTCCGGCAGACGGAACCATTTCGGTGTTGAATGTAGAGTTGGGCGAACGTGTTTTAGGAACGCAGCAAATGACTGGAACGGAAATTTTACGTGTGGCGAACCTTAACAATATGGAAGTGGAAGTTGATGTAAATGAAAATGATATCGTTAAAATCAACGTGGGCGATTCGGCAAATGTAGAAGTGGATGCCTATCTGAAAAAACAATTTAAAGGCATCGTTACCAGCATTTCGAATTCGGCGAGTACGGCGTTAACTGCAGATCAGGTAACGAATTTTAAAGTGAAAGTCCGGATTTTAAAAGAATCCTATCAGGATCTGACCGAAGGTAAACCAGCGAGTTATTCGCCATTCAGGCCCGGAATGACCGCAACGGTCGACATCATTACCAAAAGACGTGAAAAAGTCATTGGCGTGCCGATTAGCGCGGTCGTTGTCAAATCAGATACGGCAGCCGTTTCCGGATTTAAGGTTGATGACCCAAATTCAGAAGAGCAAAAAGTCAAACCCAAAAGCGACAAGAAATTCGAATGCGTGTTTGTGAAATCTGGTGATAAAGCAAAAATCAGGATCATCAAAACCGGCATTCAGGACGACACGAATATTGAAGTGACCGAAGGATTGCAAAAAGGCGATGTCGTCATTACGGGTCCGTATACAACCGTTACAAAAGACTTGAATTCCGGAGATAAAGTCGTTCTTTCGACCAATAAAAATAAGGAGCCCAAAAAGTAATGACGTACATTTTAAACATTGAAACGGCTACAAAAAACTGTTCGGTTTCGGTTGCAAAAGACGGAAAAACGTTGATTTGCAAAGAAATGGCCGAACAAGGTTATTCGCATGCAGAGCAATTACACGTTTTTATAGAAGATGTGCTTCAAGCCGTTGGGATCAAATTTTCAGATTTAAATGCGGTTGCCGTAAGCCAGGGACCGGGTTCTTACACGGGTTTGCGCATCGGTGTTTCGGCTGCAAAAGGACTCGCATTCGCATTGAATATTCCGCTGATCGCTGTAGATACTATGAAGGTTCTTGCTGCTCAAGCCAAGGTTACCGACGGTTTGATCGTTCCAATGATCGATGCCAGACGAATGGAAGTGTACAGCGCTGTTTTTAATTCGAATCTTGAAAAAAATCGCGATGTTACTGCGGAAATTCTTACTGAAGATTCCTATTCAGATGAAACGCAAAAGCTGTATTTCATTGGCGATTGCCAGGAAAAGTGCCAAACGGTTTTGACCAAAGAAAATTTTATTTTCCTTGAAAATGTAATCTATCCTTCGGCTGCAGAAATGAGTGCGCTGGGTTATATTAAATACAAAAAAAACGACACCGTAGATGTCGCTTATTTTGAACCGTATTATTTAAAGGATTTTTTAATCACGACCAAGAAATCTTAAGAAGCCAAAAAATCGATCATTTTGATCATGTCCGGTTCTTTATCCAAATCAATTTTATTTTCTTTGATGAAGGCTTCGATGGCCTGTTTTCTGTCGGGAAACATTTTAGTCAGCGCTTTTTTACTATCGGGAAATGCCATAGTTCCGTTCGCTGAATTTTTAAGGAAATACGTATCGCTTCCTTTTGAATATTTTGCAGGCATGTCTTTTTCAAGAGTAGTTTTAGCAATTTTTTCTGCAGTAAAAACAATATTTTCTTTTTTGTATAAAGTAAAATTGCCTTTGTTGTGCAGTTCGATCAGGTAACCATTTTCGAGGCTGTTGCGGTCATTGGTATAAACGGTCAGGCAATATTTTCTTTTATTTCCAAGAAATACAACCGTACTGAAATCTTCAATTTTATCCAGAACCAAGGTATCATTTTTAGGCGTGATGAACTCAAATTCGTCGTTGAATACATTGTAGCGCATAAAGGCCTGCAGGTTCAAATTTTCCACTTTTGCCGCTGAAAAATTCGTTTGAGTGTACGTCGAACCCAGTGGTTTCTTTGCTGCTTTCGCTGGATTGACAAAAGTGCTGCCCACCATTCTGCCTTCGCGTTGCGCAAAGCCGTTAATGCTGATTAATAAAAGGCTCAGGCTAATAAAAAAGAAACGTTTCATATAGTTGTTATTGGTTATGCAATGCTACAAAAACTATTCTTATGATTTGGATAATTCTTTTAAAAATGGCTGAATCGAGATTCCCGCGGCATCAAAAGCGGTTTTGCAGTCTTCAAGAATGTCTGAACTTACATCTGAAAAATCAGCAGTTTCTGTCCACGCCCGGATTGCAAATTTGATTGAAGAGTCGGTCAGGTCGCTTATGGAAACCGTAGGTTTTGGATGTTTTAATATTTTCGGATTATTTTCCAAAATGTTTAAAATGAGTTCTTTTGCCAGTTTGATATTCGTATCGTAAGAAACGGAAAAAACCAAATCAGTCCGGCGGTTGTGCTGTTGCGAATAGTTGATAATTACGCCATTTGACAAAATTCCATTCGGAATAAAAATCGCCTGGTTGTTTGAAGTCAGCAATTGCGTCACAAAAATCTGAATATCGACAACAGTACCCGAAACATTTTGCGCCTGGATCGTATCACCAAGCTTAAACGGTTTAAACATAATAATCAGCATACCGCCTGCAAAATTCGACAGTGAACCTTGTAAAGAAAGCCCGATCGCGAGTCCGGCTGCGCCCAGTATCGCAACGAAAGAAGATGATTCTATCCCGAGTTTTGAAATGACGGCAATAAATAATAAAACCCGGAAAGCCCAAAACATAATATCTGAAAGAAATTCGATCAGCGTGGGTTCTACATTTCGCCTCACCATGATTTTCCGTACGATGTTGCTGATGATACGAATCGCCCAAATTCCGATAAAAAGAATTAAAAATGCCGAAATAAGTTTAGGAGAATAATCGATGAGCACTTTTACAAACGAAGTGGCGTATTGGTCTAGATAAGTGATTTCTGTCTGGAGTTTCATGTTTAATAAATAAAAAACCTTCCCAAAATGAGAAGGTTGAAATGGTATTCAAAAATACAGATTTTTTAAAAATTAATCGGCATCTTCTTCGATTCTGTTTTGGGTTTGTTCCAATTTTTCTTCAGCTTCAGTCGAGCCGTCATTGGCAAACGCACTGACTTCGGCTTTGGCTGCCGCCGCAGTTTCCTCGACTTTGTCTGCGGCATCGGAAACTGCTTCTGAGGCGGTCTCTTTGGCTTCGGCAACAAAATTTTCTGCTTTTTCTGTAGTTTCGGCAACTGTCTCTTTCACCGAATACTGAACGTCTGCTGCTTTTTCTTCGGCGGTTTCTGTTTTTTCATCCACAAACGAACTTACTTTTTCTTTGGCATCAGTAATAAAATCTTCTGCTTGATCAGCAACGGCTGCCGCTTTTTCTTTCGCAGTTTCTACGGCATCTTCAATCACATCACCCGCTTTTTCAGAATAATCGCTGATTTTTTCTTTGGCTTCAGCTGCAAAATCTTCCGCTTTATCGATTACCGGAGCAGCAGCAGTTTTGGCTTTTTCATATGTTTCTTCTGCAAAATCGCTTGCTTTTTCTACATATTCTGTAGCTTTGTCTTTTACATTTTCAAACGTGTCTTGCGCTTTTTCGGTCCACGAATCAGCGGTATCGCTTGCATTTTGTGCTGTTGTGCTCGTTTGATTTGTGGTAGTGTTGGCAGTATCTTTCGCGCCCCCAAAAAGATTTTTAAAAAATGATCCCAGTCCCATAATTTTTTAAGTGTTGGTTAAGTTTCAAACTTACAAAAAAAATGCAAACGATTTATTTATAAGGTTTTAAATCTTCAATGATACCATCAATGCTATGTTTTGGCAAATGGCAGCTTTTATTTTGGCAAACATAAAAAAGGTCTTCTGCTGCAATAAAACGCTGGTTTAAAAAGGGCAAAGCCGATGCCATTTCTGTTCCGGCGATAATCACATTTGGTAAATACAACTTGTTGATTTTTTGAATATTTTCGAGAGCTGCGCTTCCGCAAATGGCAAGTTCCCGGCTATTGGCTGCAAAATTCAGAAAAACGTCAAGCCAGTTTGAAAACGCCGACGGATAATCGATTTGCGGTACAATATGTTGAAGCATTTTCCTAACCGTTTCCTCATAAAACGGAACGTCAAAGTAGATGGAGAGTTTGTAGAGATTGTGTGCCATCACAGAGTTTGAAGCCGGAATCACATTGTCTTCGGTTTCAAAATGTGTCGCAATGAGCGCGTCGTCCAGATTTGAAGAAAAGGTAAAAAACGAACTTTTTGCATCGTAAAAATGATCAAAACAATAATCAGTCAATTGCTTGGCATCGCGCAGCCATTTTTCGTCAAGCGTTACTTCGTATAAAGTGAGGAAGGCTTCCGCCAATAGCGCATAATCTTCGAGATAACCGTTGATCGTGCTTTTACCGTTTTTGTAATTGTGCCACAAATGACCGTCTGCAGACCATTGGTTTTTAATCAGGAAATTTGCATTTTTAATGGCGGTTTTTAAGTAATTGTCATTACCAAATGCTTTATACGCATCTGCAAAACCTTTTAACATGAGTGCATTCCATGAAGTCAGGCATTTGTCGTCAAGTCGCGGTTTGCTGCGTTTTTTGCGTTCTAAGTATAAAATGTTTTCCCATTGTTTCTTTTTGGATTGCAGATCGGAAAGTGACATGTTGTTTTGTAAAGCAATATTTTCGAGCGATTCGTTCTGAATCAATACATAATTGCCGTGTTCCCAATGCCCGAAATCATTGATGTTAAAAACCTGGCTGAACAATTCGAAGTCATCCTGTAATAATTCTCGAAGTGCTGTTGCTGTCCAGACATAAAATGCGCCTTCTTCAAGGTGGTTTTCCAGGTTTAAACTGTCGGCGTCAAGCGCACAATAAAAAGCGCCGTAGGTTGTAGTGAGTTCTTTTAAAATGAACGCCAAAGTTTTTTCGACGACTTCTTTGTACAACGGATTTTTGATGCGTTTGTAGGCATCGGAATACAACGAAACCAATTGGCCGTTGTCATAAAGCATTTTTTCAAAGTGCGGCACATGCCACTTCATATCGATGGAATACCGTGAAAAACCGCCGTCGATAGTATCGAACAAACCGCCGCAGGCCATCTTTGTCAACGTCAAATCGATAAAATCGAGCAGTTCGGCATCGTTGTTCTCGAAGCCGTAACGCATTAAAAATTTGTAATTGTTGGGCATCATGAATTTGGGCGCGCGTGCCATGCCACCGAATTCGAGGTCGAAACTTTTTTTCCATTTTTCTACTAATGGCAATAATAGTTCCTGTTGCGGTTCGTCATTTGTTTTTTTGGTATCGATAACTGAAATGCTTTGGATGCCGTTGTGGAGTTTCTCAGCATAATCGAACATTTTTTCGGGATTGTTCGTATACAGCAATTGCAATTGTTCTAAGGTTTCGATCCATTCTTCCTGACGGAAATAGGTGCCGCCCCAAACAGGTCTTCCGTCGGGAAGTGCGACGATGTTGAGTGGCCAGCCGCCGCGTCCGGTCATGATTTGCACGGCTTTCATGTAAACAGCGTCTATATCGGGGCGTTCTTCGCGGTCGATTTTGATCGAGATGAAATGGGCATTCATGGTTTGTGCCGCTGCTTCGTTTTCGAACGTTTCGTGTTCCATTACGTGGCACCAGTGGCACGCAGAATAACCAATGCTGACGATGATGAGTTTGTTAGTCTCTGCGGCTTTCGCCAAAGTATCGCTGTTCCAGGCTTTCCAGTGTACGGGATTTTGGGCGTGTTGCAACAAATACGGACTCGTTTCCTGTGATAGTTCGTTCATAACGGGGTGGTTTTTAGCCCGGATGGCAGCGGCATCCTTTTGCAGAGCAAAGCGGCGCAAAAGATATAGCGGACAGCCGGAATAGCTTCAAAAAATAAAAAAGCGTCCCAAAAACGGAACGCTTAAATGTAGTGATTTTGTGTAAAAAGGTTAGGCGTTTAGCGCTTCTACTTTGATATTCTCGTCGTTGAGCATGTCTTTGAGCATGTTTTCGATACCGCTTTTGAGCGTGAAAGTTGATGACGGACAGCCGTTGCAGGCACCTTGCAGGATCACTTTTACGCGTTTTTCTTCGGGATCATACGAGTCGAAAAGGATGTTTCCGCCGTCGGCAGCGACCGCAGGTTTGACGTATTCTTCAAGGATGTTGATGATTTGCTGTGAAGTTGTATCGAGGTTGTCGAAGTTTTTGATTTGCTGTTTTTCGACCTTTGGGCTGGCTGCAATTAAGGCTTCGTCTAGTACTGGGCCGCCGGTTTCGATATAGGATTTGATGAACGAACGGAGCTCTATAGTGATGTCATTCCAGTCGTAAGCATCGTACTTGCTGACAGAAATGTAATTTTCGTCTATATAAATTTCTTTGACATAGGGAAAATTGAACAATTCTTTCGCGAGCGGTGAAGCCTGGGTTTCATCGATGTTTTTAAATTCGACCGCCGTTTTTGTAACCAGTTTGTTGATGACAAATTTGAGCGTGGAAGGATTTGGCGTCGTTTCCCCGTACACGGTTACCGGCTGTTTTTTAGACCTGGTTTCATCCTGGGTGATAATGATGCCGCCTGAGGTTATGAAATTTACCATTTGTTCGGCAACAGCGTCTTTGACATCGTCCCATTCTACGATGTTGTAGCGTTCTACGGCAATGAAATTTCCGGAAATGTATACGGTTTTCACAAATGGCAGGTAGAACAATTGTTGGGCGAGCGGGGAACTTTTGGCTTCGTCGATATTTTTGAATTCGAAACTTTCGTTTTGTGTAATAAAATCGGGAAATTCGAATTTCAGAATGGCGGGATTTTGTGTTTCCCGTATGTTGATTTTGATCATGGTATTGTTATTTTTACAAATTTAACAAAGTTATTTTGAGCGTTTAATTATATTTGAACAATTAAACAAAAATTAACAGCGTTTTTGGTTTGCTGAGGCAAATGCTACTCGTTATTTTTTTAGGAATTGTGACTAAAAGGAATGTTTTTTAATGATTATTATTCAAATTTTGAATAAATGTTGGTTAAAAATCATATATTTGATCGCTTCTGAAAATAAATAAAATTGCTGCCCGATTTTGTTTACAACCTACATTAACAATTATCTGCCTGGCATTTAATTAAAAAAAGATAAGCTCAAATGAATTTTAAAAAGAGGTATTTATTATTAGTTTTATTTTTTACCCAATTGACCTTCGCCCAGGAAGGGATCGCAGTTTACTCCGACTATTTATCTGATAATTATTATTTGTTGCATCCGTCTATGGCTGGTGCTGCGAATTGCGCTAAAATCAGGCTTACTGCCCGTCAGCAATGGTTTGGTCAGGATGATGCGCCGGGTATGCAGACTTTGAGTTTTAATGGAAGAATAGGGGAGCAATCCGGTGCCGGTATTATTGCCTATAATGATAAAAACGGTTACCATGCCCAGAAAGGTGTGAAAGTGACTTATGCGCACCATATCATGTTTTCGCGTGATGAAATTGATTTGAACCAATTGTCTTTTGGTATGAGTGTGGGCGTGGTCCAAAGTTCGCTTGACGAAAGGGAGTTTATGGAGTTTGACCCGATTGTTTATGGCGGAATCGTACAGAAATATTCTTATATGAATGTGGATGTTGGAATGTCCTATAACTATCTTGATTTTTACATTCACGGGACCGTTAAAAATGCGGTTGAAACCAGAAGAAAGATTTATACGGAATATGAAGATGACAACATTAGAAAGTACATCCTGAATAGCGGTTATGTTTTTGGGGATGAAACAAAAATGTTGTGGGAGCCTTCGGTAATGTTCCAATATGCTGAAAGAACAAAGGAATCTGCCATTGATGTGAACTTAAAAGCTTACAAGATGATGGAGTTCGGTTCGATCTGGGGCGGATTGTCATACAGAAGAAGCCTTGACGGCGCTGAATATCTTGATAATCAAGCGATACAGTCGCAAAAGCTACAATATTTTACGCCGATTTTAGGAGTTACCTATAATAATTTTATGGTGTCTTATACGTATACCCATTTGTTGGGTGATATTAAATATGATGGCGGTGGGTTCCACCAGTTGACCTTGGGGTGGAATGTTTTCTGCAGAAAAGAAAGATACCACTGTAAATGTCCTGCAATCAATTAAATCTAATAACCTGTCCCGATTCTTTCGGGACTATTTTTTTATACCCATGCTGATTAAAGAAGTAAATGGAAAAAGTCCGGTGATTCCGGCAGATTGTTATGTTGCTGAAAACGCTACGATCGTTGGTGATGTCACTTTTGGAGATTCGTGCAGTGTTTGGTTTAACGCGGTCATCAGAGGTGATGTAAACCGGATTACCATTGGTAACAAAGTCAATATACAAGACGGCGCAATTATTCATTGTACCTATCAGAAACATGCAACAACTATTGGAAACAACGTTTCAGTCGGGCACAACGCGATCGTTCACGGCTGTACGCTCCAGGACAATGTACTGATTGGAATGGGTGCCATCGTGATGGATAATTGTGTTGTGGAAAGTAATTCCATTGTTGCGGCTGGTGCAGTGGTAACACAAAATACGGTTGTAGAATCCGGAACGATTTATGCAGGCGTGCCTGCAAAAAAAGTAAAAGACCTTAATGCGTCAGACTTTGCGGGAGAAATTGAAAGAATTTCAAATAATTATGTGATGTATTCCGGCTGGTTTAAAAACGAAGATTAAAAGTCTAATTGTTCTGCTTTAAAACGACTGCCTAAAATTTCTGATAACACTGCCGGATTTGAATTGGTATAAAAAATGTTTTTACCAAACGCATTTTCATTTGCTGTAAAGCCAATTTTTTCACCAAGTACATTTTGTGTCTGACGTGCAACAGCTTCGCCTGAATCTATAATTTTGATGTGTTGCGGAAGGATGGCTTTTATTTGTGGGATCAGATATGGATAATGGCTGCATCCTAAAACCAGATAATCGATATTGGCTTTAATCATGGGTTCAAGATACAAGTGTAGTAATTTTGTCATCTCCGGGGAATTGATCTGGCCGTCTTCTATGAGTTGGACCAATCCGAAACCTACTTGTTCAATGATTGTCGTATCCTGATAAATTTCTACCGCTTTATTAAAAAGTTCGCTGCTGAGTGTTCCTTTGGTTGCTAAAATCCCGATGGTTTGTGTTTTCGAATTATTTGCGGCAGGTTTAATAGCCGGTTCGATTCCTATAAACGGAACGTCATATTTTTCCCTTAATTCTTTAATAGCATTTGTAGTCGCCGTATTGCAGGCCACTACGACAATCTTGGCATTCTGTTCCAAAAGGAATTCAGTGTTCTTAAAACTGAGCCCAATAATTTCGTCTTTTGATTTTTGTCCGTAGGGCGCATTTTTACTATCGGCGAGATAAATCGTATCTTCTGAGGGCAATAATTCATGTATGGCTTTCCATATGGATGTGCCGCCAATTCCGGAATCAAATAGGCCAATGGGTTGATTGTTGTTCATAAAAACAAATCTAAAAAAAAAACTGCTCAGTCCAATGATAGGATGAGCAGCTTTAAGTATTTTTAACGGATGTTCTTAGAATCCTAAGTCTTTTTTAACGTCGGCAGTGATGTTCGGGCCATCGGCTAAAAGCAATCCTTCAGAGTTGAAGATGTATTGGAAGCCTTTTGCTTTTCCAATTTTCTGGATTGAAGCTTTTACTTTTTCCATGATTGGTTTTACAATATCAGATTCTTTTTGTTGCAATTCTTTTTGAGCGTTGTCTCTGTAATCAACAATTCTTTTTTGCATGTCCTGAACTTCTTTAGATCTGGTTTCGTTAACTGTTTCTCCAACAGTAGCCGCTTCCTGCTCGTATTTTTTAAGTTTATTTTGGTATTCATCTACCATTGTTTTATACTCAGTATCGTAAGTTCCGCTTAATTTTTCAAGTTGTTTTTGGGCATCAAGCATTGCCGGCATTTTAGCCATGATTTCATTTACATCTACGTGTGCGGTTTTTGCTTGTGCATTAATAGCCTGATTTCCTCCGATGAGCATTAGGGCAGCTATTACTAAAGTTTTGACTTGTTTCATCATTTTAAATATTAATTAATTATTGTTTTAGTCTTGTTTGGTTGCTTTGTTTTTCTCTGTTTTTTCTTTTTTTGCAGCTTCACGTTCTTCAAGAATTTTTTTTCTTTTTTCTTCTGCTGCTTTTTTACGATCGGCAAGGATTTGTGCTCTTTCCTCAGCGTTTTTTTGTCTTTTGTTTATCGCCGTGCTATCTATAGTTTTGGCGTTTTCTTCTTTCGCTGTTTCGGTTTTTGGAGTTGCATCGGTTTTTTGTGATGTTGTTCCGATAGAATCAGTTGGTTTGGCAGCGTCTTCTTTGACCGGTGCTTTAGTGCCATTTCTTTTGGCATCTCTGGCTGCGATCATTTCGGCTCTTTTAGCTTCCTGTGCTGCTTTTCTGTCGGCGACTAGTTTTTCTCTTGCCGCTTTTCTGTCATCCAGTTTCTTTTGTCTTTCAGCTAAAGCCGGGCTTTCGTCGATCATGTCTTCTTTAGCTTCTTTGGCTTCTTCTTCCTTTAGTTCTTTTTTGCTTTTCTGATCTCTTTTTGAAGCGCGTGTGATGGTTCTGATGACTTGATCGCTAATGTCGTAACGCTTTGCAGCGAACAACATGGTCATGTCTGAAGTCTTATCAAAAATAAAATCATATTTTTTAGCTTCGGCGATATCTTGAACGGCATTAAAAACCTGGTCTTGTACCGGTTGTGTTAAAACTGTTTTCTGAATGGTCAGATCACCAGTCGGTCCGAATCTTTTTTGTTGGTATTCCAGTAATGCAGTTTCCTGAAAAACGATTTCTTCTTCGCGTTCTTCGATAAGTTCTCTTGTAAGTAAAACCCTTTCGGTTTTTAATGCGTCTTTGAGTTTAGTGACTTCGTTCTTTTTTAGTTCTACTTCCTGTTTCCATTTTTGGGCTTTTTGCTCCAATTGGTTTTTTGCTTCTATATAATCTGGAACATTCTGAAGAATATATTCCATATCTATATAACCCACTTTAACGCCGCGGGTTTGAGCATTTGCTGAAAAAGACACAGCAGTAATAATTAGCAGAAATAAAAAATGTTTTCTCATAATTTAAAATTTTATTAGAAAATACCGTGCCAAATATAGTTAATTTTTAGAATTGCTGACCAATTATAAAATGTGTTTCCATTCCGTTTGCTTTAGTCTGACCCGTTAATGGATCGAATCCATATCCAAAATCAATACCTAACAATCCAAAAGCAGGCATGAATATCCTAAGACCTGCACCTGCAGAACGTTTTAATACAAACGGATTATATTCCCGGAAAGTATCATATGACGCACCGCCTTCAAGGAAAGTCAGCAAGTAAATTGATGCTGCGGCTTTCAATGTAATAGGATAACGCAGCTCAAGTGAGAATTTATTATAAATAGTTCCTCCGTTGTCATTGGACAAAGAATTGTTTGGATAACCCCTCAATTGAATCACCTCACGACCGTCCTGTGCAAAATTGGCCAAACCGTCTCCACCCACGTAAAATCTTTCAAACGGTACAATGCCACGGTCCTTGTTGTAAGAACCTAAATATCCAAATTCACCTAAAGAGCGCAATACTAATTTACCATAAATTTTCGTAAACCAATCTGCTTTGAATTTAATTTTATAATATTCCAGCCAGTTGAAACGTTTCTGATCCACTTTTCCCTGATCCACTACGGCAAGGTCAGGATTTTGACCTGTTACCAATGAACCGTCGGTGTTGATGTATTCTCCATTGGCATTGCGGAGTTTGTATTCGTCCTCATTTTGCAAATTCTTATAATCGATACCATTAAATAATGAATATGGAGGCGTGAATTTTCCGGTAAGACTGAATTCTGATCCGTATGTTGGAAAAATCGGATTAACGCCTTTATTGTTGCGGCTGATACCAATTGTGTAGGCTAAATTTCGGGATGATCCGTCTCCAAATGTAAACAAACCAATGTTGTAGTTGTTTAAGTTATAGTATTGAAAACTAATGGCTTGAGACAATACAAAAAAGTCATCTGGAACCTGTAATCTTTTGGCTAAACCAAGCGAAACTGAGAAAATATCAAAACTTCTGCTTCTGTCTACGCCGCTTACAGTATTGGCAAATTGCTTGCTGTAGGCTAATGAAGTACTGAATTGTACTGGCTTTTTCCCTCCAAACCACGGCTCTGAAAACGAAACGCTATACGTTTGGAAATAAGTACTTCCCTGCAATCTTAAGGAAACTTTTTGTCCGTCACCCATTGGTAAAGGTTTGTAAGCATCTTTATTGAAGATATTTTGGAGCGAGAAATTGTTAAATGAAAGTCCGAGTGTTCCAATGAAACCGCCGCCGCCATAACCACCTTGTAATTCAATCTGGCTCGATCCTTTTTCAACGACTTTGTATTCGATATCCACAGTTCCGGCTCCCGCATCTACGTTTTTGAATCCCGGTTCGATAGCTTCAGGATCAAAGAATCCCAATTGCCCGATTTCACGAATCGTTCTTACCAATTCTTCCTTGCTGTATTTTTGACCCGGTTTCGTTCTTAACTCGCGGTAAATTACTTTATCGTTGGTTTTGTCATTTCCTACAACCGTGATTTTATTAAAATAAGCAATCGGCCCTTCAACAATACGGATTTCAAAATCAATCGTATCATTAGCAGTCCTGGTTTCTACGGCATTGATATTTGAGAAAAGGTAACCGTTATTTTGGTATAAATTCGTGATGTCTTCGCCATCAGGTTTTGTCTTGTCGGCTATTCTTTTTTCAAGTAAAACACCGTTGTAAACGTCACCTTTGTTGATACCAAGCATTCTGCTCAGGCCTTGATCGGTGTAAACAGTATTTCCTAAAAATTTGATGTCTCCAAAGTAATATTTATTACCTTCTTCAACATTAATTCTTATCGAAAGGTCTTTTTTGTTTTTGTTGAAAGCCACGGTGTCTGAAACAATCCTGGCATCGCGATACCCTTTTTCTTTATATTTTGCAATGACCGTAGCAAGATCTTCCTTGTATTTCTCTTTGATGTATTTTGATGATTTCCAAACCCTGAAGAAGCTTTTCTGCTTCGTGTTTTTCATTGTTCCGCGAAGTTTTGAAGAGGAGAATTTTTCGTTTCCGGTAAAAACAATTTCCTTGACCTTGATTTTATTGCCTTTGTCTACATTGACAAGCATCTTGACTTCGTTTCCGCTGGTCGTATCTGCAATGGTTGTAATGTTTACTTTAGTATTGTAAAAACCGTCTTTTTTGTATTTGTTTTCAATGTAGTTTTTGGTTGTCGTGATGAGGTTTTCGTTAACAATTTTACCTTTGGTCAGCCCGTTATCTTTGATCAGCGCTTCTACTTTTCCTTTTTTCACGCCAACAAACTTTACTTCACTTAGTTTAGGTAATTCGTTGATGTTGAGTTCCAAAAAAATACTGTCGCCTTCTATTTTATTGACAAAAAAATCAATTTCGCTAAAAAGCCCCAGTTTCCCCAATTTTTTAATTGCATTGCTGATTTCTTCTCCGGGGACGGTAATTTCCTGGCCTTTTTCAAGCCCTGCGAAAGTAATGACAGTTTGTTCGTTATAAGTAATTTTGCCAGTAACGGCAACATCGGCTAATATGTATTTGGTGCCTTGGTCGAAGGGAATTTTATCCTGGGCCTGTAGTTGGGAAATGCTTCCGAAGATCAATAAAGAAAGGACGAGTTTAATACTTTTATGCAACACTAAGAAATTATTTAATTTGTTCACTGGTTTTTCCAAATCTACGTTCTCTTTTTTGATAACTAATGATAGCCTCATACAAATCTTCTTCTTTAAAGTCAGGCCACAAAACATCGGTAAAATACAATTCCGCATAGGCGATCTGCCACAACAAAAAATTACTGATTCTATGCTCTCCGCTGGTTCTTATTAATAAATCTACGTCTGGTAAATTTTGCGTGTAAAGATGCTGATTAATAATTGATTCGTCAATAGCGTCAATTGAAATTATATTATTTTTAACTTTATCACAGATATTCTTTACGGCATTCACAATTTCCTCCCGTGAACCGTAGCTTAACGCGAGCGTGAGTGTCATTCTGGTATTGTTTTTTGTCTTCTCAATCACTTCAAGAAGTTCTTTTTGTGCCGATTTTGGAAGCAGGTTCAGATTGCCAATACAATTCAGTCTGATGTTGTTTTTTTCTAAAGTTTTAAGCTCGTTTTTTAATGAACTGACTAACAGTTTCATTAAAGTATCGACCTCAATTTTCGGGCGGTTCCAGTTTTCTGTAGAAAAAGCATAAAGCGTCAGGTTTTCAATACCTAATTTAGCACAGGTTTCCACAGTAACTCTAACCGATTTGGTTCCGTTTTCATGCCCAAAAGCCCTTAAAAAACCTTTTTGTTTCGCCCAACGGCCGTTCCCGTCCATAATGATGGCGAGATGCTTTGGTAAATTGTCCTTATTTATAGTATCAATCAGGCTCATGTTCTATTCTGCGCAAAAACAAGGTTTGTCTCCAAAGGTGTACGTCAGGGTCAAACCTGTAAAAACATACCAGTCTTTGCTGTTTATATTTCCAAATTGTAAAGCTTCCAAATTTTCATTTTTCGGGCCGCTTCCGTCAAGGTCGTCCCCAAACATATGTTTGGCACTCGCTTCAAGGCCAATAACCAAACTTCCAAAAAGCCTGGTTTTTACACCCAATGTCATCGGAATGGCCAATGATCCGTGTGAAGAATCAGATTTTGGGCGTCCGCCAACAAAAAATAATCCGTCATAATGGGCATAACTCAATCCAGTGTACACATATGGCGTAAACTGCGGCTTCGAATCGTGCAGGTCAAAACTGAAAAAATCAAATTCCAAACCCGCAGACAATTCTTTTATGTTGTTCTCAAAATCGTAATTGCGTTCTTTTCGCGAAGGCATATCCGATTGTTTGTCTCTCGAAGTGATTTTTGCCTGTGTATATGAAAATCTCCAGGAATGCCTCGGACTTCTGTTCCATTTGTATAAAATTCCGTAAGCAAATTCGTTCGGATTCACGTAATCGGTCGGACCTATTTCTCCTATATAATTACTGCCTCCCAAAAATACCCCGATTTCGTGAATCTGAGCCTGAACCGAAGCAGTTCCAAAAATTAAAAAAAATAAAATAACGAATCTATTCATTGTTTTGAAAATAGCGTGCAAATATAATAATTATGCGTACCAATTGGTTATCAAATTGGGATTTATAATAGAATATGCAGATTAATACTGACTCTTCCTTGTAAAAAGGATAGTTAGGAAACGATGATTAGCGGGGTTGTAGTATAAATGGCTTCTGAAATAACGCTAATTTCTTTTGTCTTCACCCCAAAGTAATTTTTTGCGCAGCGTTTTCAGGAAAGTCTCATCGGTGATTTCGAGCATATTGATCTTAAAAGGGGTTTTTTTGATGGTCAAAACCGATTCGTTTTTAATCGAGGCAATTCTTGAATCCAAAGAAACCAAATATTGTTCTTCGCGTCCCGATACTTTCAAACGGATTTCTGTTTCGTCCGGAATGACCAATGGACGCGCTGTTAAATTGTGCGGTGCGATAGGCGTAACCACCAAGCTTTTGACGTCCGGCGTTAAAATCGGGCCGCCGCAACTCATCGAATATCCGGTCGAACCCGTTGGTGTCGCAATGATCAGTCCGTCTGCCCAATAAGAATTCAAAAATTCGTCGTTCAAATACGTATCAATCGTAATCATCGAAGTGGTGTCTTTGCGGCTCACCGTAATTTCATTCATCGCAAAATTAATTTCCGGCAAATCCTGATTTTCGGGGGTGCAGCTCAGGCTGAGTAAGGTGCGTGGTGAAATTGTATATTTTTTATCGAGTACGAATTGTAAAAATTCCTCAATATTGTCTTTTTGTACCGATGCTAAAAAACCTAGTCTTCCGGCATTGATGCCCAAAATCGGGATTCCGGAATCGCGAACCAGAGTCGCCGCGCGTAAAATTGTCCCATCGCCGCCAATGCTCAGCATCAAATCAAAATCGGATGTTAATTCTTTATGTGAAGTAAAGGTTTTGTATTCTTTTTTGACGAGTTGTTTTTCGTACAGCATTTTCAAAAACTCCGCTTCAATAACCATTTCAACATTATTCTGATTGAAAAAAACAAAAATGTCACGGATGATTGGTTCCGTGCTGTTTTGATAATACTGTCCGTAAATGGCTACTTTCATGATTTAGTTGAAAGTCAAAAGTCTGAAAGTCGAAAGAGAAACGTCTTTAGAGACTTTTGACTTTCGACTTTCCAACTTTCGACTATATGTTTAAATATTTATCCAGATAATCCGAACGTTCTTTCAACGCATTAATATAATTGTCTTCCTGATGCTCCGAAATGATTTCGTAATTGTATCTTCTGAAAGTTTGAATGATTTCATTCATCGCGCCCAGGCTGATCTTAACTGTAATTTCAACGGTACTCGCATCCGCATCCGAAATGAAAAAACCTAAAATCTTTCCATTGTTGCTTTCTACAATCTGTGCAATCTGGCTCATCGAATAATCCAAAAGCCCTTTTTTAATCACAATAATACCGCCCTGTTCTTTTAAGAACGGCGTTTCATGGAAGAATTTAATGATGTCCTCAATTTCGTAATAACCCACATATTTATTGTTTTCATCCAAAACCGGAACTAGATTCGTATGGTTTTTCGCAAAAACTTCCAAAACATCAAGCCAGATCATCGAGTTTCGCGCATAAAAACCCTCAAGGGTAAAACGGTAATCGGCAATAGATTTGTCGCTGTCAAAAGTTTCAATATCTTCACCGGCAATGCTGCCCAGGTAAATGCCTTCTTCCAAAACCGGGAAATGTGTAAAATTCAGTTCATGGAAAAAATCCTGAACCGACGCGATGTTCTCGCTGCTGTCCAGTGCTTTATAATCGTTGGTGATATAATCTTTAATTTCTGTCATAATCAATGTGCATAGCGATGCAAAATAATCAAAAATATGCAATAAGCGCTACTATAAGTTCGTATTTTTGTACCGCAAGGTTTGATTTGTTACCAAAAATTCCATTATGACAAAACTCAGCGTAAATATCAATAAGTTAGCGACACTGCGAAATGCGCGTGGCGGAAATGTGCCCGACATTCTAAAAGCAGCAACAGACATTCAAAAATTCGGCGCCCACGGCATCACGATCCATCCGCGGCCAGATGAGCGCCACATCCGTTACCAGGACGCACGCGATCTTAAAAAGGTCGTTTATACCGAATACAACATCGAAGGCAATCCCGAAAAAAGTTTCATCGACCTGGTTTTGGAAGTGAAACCAACCCAAGTCACATTGGTTCCCGATGCGATTGATGCGATTACGTCAAATGCCGGCTGGGATACTAAAAAACACCAGTCGTTTTTAAAAGAAGTCATTGCCGAATTCCAACGCAACAACATCCGTACATCAATTTTCGTCGATCCGGTCATCGAAATGATCGAAGGCGCCAAAGAAACCGGTACCGAACGCATCGAATTGTATACCGAAAGTTTCGCACACCAATACAGCCTCGGCAATGAAAACGGTATTTTGCCTTTTGTCGAATCAGCCCAGCGCGCCGTCGCACTCGAACTTGGTGTCAATGCCGGCCACGATTTAAGCCTCGACAACATCCAGTTTTTCAAACAAAATATTCCCGGATTATTGGAAGTTTCCATCGGCCACGCGCTCATCGCCGAAGCCATTTATCTCGGCCTCGACAATGTCGTAAATATGTACATTCATAAATTGAAATAGGATTTGGGCGTGCCCCTGCGGGTCGCGCTTTCCGCTTTATCTCTTGCTGCGCTGCGAGGATACCGCCTCAATCGCTCACGCGGAAGACCGCTTCGCTTAAAGAAGAAAGATCGCTTCGCTGCAAGAAATAAGAGCCAAGAAAAAAAGAAAAATCTGCGTTTATCCGCGTAAATCTGCGTTTCATCTCGCAATCCATCCCAAAGTTTCGGGAATTAAATCAAAAATCAAAAATCCAAATGTTATACTCAAAAATAGAAGGCGAAGGCAAACCATTCCTGATCTTACACGGTTATCTTGGCATGTCAGACAACTGGAAAACCCTCGGGACGCAATTCGCCGCTGAAGGTTTTCAACTCCACATGCTCGACCTTAGAAACCACGGAAGAAGTTTTCATTCAGAAGAATTCACTTATGAAGCCATGGTTCAGGATGTTTTAGACTACTGTAATGAAAACAATCTTGAAACCATCGATTTACTCGGCCATTCGATGGGCGGAAAAGTCGCGATGCTTTTAGCAACGGCCTATCCTGAAAAAGTAGACAAGTTAATTGTCGCTGACATCGGGCCAAAATATTATGCACCGCACCATCAGGATATTATGGCTGCATTGAATGCTGTCGATTTTTCTAAAAAGCCCAGCCGGAATGAAGTAGATGAAATTGTCCAGAAGTACATTCCGGATTTCGGAACACGGCAGTTTTTATTAAAAAGTTTGTATTGGATCGAGCCCGGCCAACTCGGTTTTCGCTTCAATTTAGATGTGTTCAACAGGAAAATCGAAAACATCGGAAATGCGCTTCCCGAAAATGCCGTTTTCGAAAAACCGACGTTGTTTTTGCGTGGCGGCAATTCCAATTATTTAAAAGATGACGATTTGGTTTTAATTAAAAAACATTTTCCGATGGCGGAAATGAAAACCATTCCAAATGCCGGACATTGGCTGCATGCCGAAAATCCGGCAGCTTTTTATTTAGAGACGATCGCATTTTTAAAATAGAAATTTCCCTTGTAAAGGGTTTTATTTTTTTATAATTTTTGTTGTCATAATACTGCCCGAAACGTCAGTAATCCCAGCTGAATAAATACCGCTTTCCAGATTTTCCAGATCCAGTAAAACAACAGTCGTAGGGGTAAAATTCCGATCCAGAACATTCTTGCCGCTGGTATCAAACAACTTTACCCCAATGATATCGACACCGTGAATGGTAATGTTGTTATTGGCTGGATTTGGAGTGGCACTTATTCGATTTTTTCGAAAAGATTCGGTTTTCAGTTCGGCGCCAGCAAACTTGAAAAGGCTATAATTAGAATTTAATCCATCCTCTGAGGCATAAAATCCGATACAATATCCAATATTATTATTGATGATAGCTGCATGTAGCGGCACTACCGGGTTTTCATCAAAAATCGCAACATCCGTCCAGTCAGTGCCATTATTTGTTGTAAATGATGCACCGTTATTTCCAGTAATTAAGCCTGTGCCACCATTTAGATACGTCCCATTGGTTTCCGGAATATTCCAGACCGATCCGTTTCTGTAATCACCGGTAATATCAGTACGAAGCTGCCAAGTTTCTCCGCCATCAGTTGTATAATGAAATTCCCATTGATTTGAAATTAAAATGCCTTCAAGATCATTTTTAAAAGCAATATCTAAGGTGTTCAAACCTCCAAAATCCTGAATGGGTGTTTGTAAAACCTGCCAGGTTAAACCGTGGTCGCTAGATTTGAAAAGACGTCCGAGGTTCGTAGCGAACCAAAAATTGTTTTCTGAAAATTCATATTTCGAAATAATGCCATACTCATTTTGTAACGCTGGTGGAATATTTTCAGCCGAAATTCTATTCCAGTTTGTACCGCCATCTTCTGTAAGGTAAATTTCAAAATAGCCGTTTTCAGGATCGCCAACAGTAATGCCTTTCTGTGGATTCCAGAAATGGGCAAAGTCGGGAAATGATTGTTGCGGATTGTTAAACAAAGCAGTCGTTTGCTTGCTCCAGTTCAATCCTGAATCATACGTTACCCAAACACCACCAGTTATTTCTGTAGAAAGCGGATAAACAGTGACGTAAGCTGTTGTTGCGGAAACGGCAAAAACGGAGCTTATCCTTAGGTCTGGATTTCCGAGATTGATGTTGCCTTGCGACCAAACCGTTCCACGATCAGCGGAAAGCGCCCATTTGTAAATGCCGCTGCTTTCATTGCCAGGTTCGTTGCCTATCGTCCATACTATTTCACTGCCTGCTGCCGAAACCAGCATGGGACGGCAATTGTTGTTGTTCGGAAAAGGATGCAATTGGGTCCAAAATCCTTGTGCCAAAACGATGGGCGAAAGAAGCAGGGTTAGAAAAAATAGTATTTTTTTCATACGTTACTTTTTTAATCTTTGATGATTTTGATTGTTTTGGATCCGTTGTCATTGCTGACTTTGGCAAAATAAATTCCTGTTCTGAATGCCGACAAATCAACTTCTGCTTGGTCCGTTGCGGCAAAGGATTGATGGTAAATTGCCTTTCCGGTGACATCGTGAACGGCGATCGATGTAATTGCCGATCCGCTGATTCTGAATGTGTCTTTAGTAGGATTCGGCGCAGCATTAAATGAGGTTTCTAGTAAACTTTTGTTTTTAAGCAGTCGGTTAAAGGTGTCGGTGAGGCGGTAAAATCCATGCCCGTTCGAGCTTCCATATTCGTAGCCAACAGCATAGCCAATTGTTGGACTCAGGAATTTGGTTGCCATAGGTTTAAAATTCTGGTTTTCAGTCATGGCAGTCCATGAATTTCCATCGTCTGTGCTGTAGCCTGAACCCCAGGAGTTCCAAACTTCGTCATTAAATTCGCCGGTGTTGTAATAAGTGCCGGCTGTTTGTGGAACATATCTCATGGTGTAGTCCGATAGTCTTCCTGTTGTGCTGAATGGAATCCATGTGATTCCGCCATCTGTAGTGCGGTATAATGTTGAATCATTATATTGACCGGCTGTAACTAACAGTCCTTCATTGGCATCCTTAAAAGAGAAATAAGGGGTGTGAAAATCACCATAGTCATAAAATGAGTTGTCGGGTGTTTGGCTTACTGTCCAGGTCAGCCCTTGATCATAAGAACTAAAAAGCCGGTATTTGTTGGTCATAAACCGTAATATTCCCGCGGTTGCGTCAAAGTGATTCGTCCAGGGAAATTCGTCTGCTAGCGGTGGTGGGATGTTTGTAGGAGGTGTGCGGGTCCAAGTGGCAGCAGCGTCGGCAGTAGTGTAAATTTCGAAATAATTGTCTACAAGATCACCATAAACAATACCATGATTGTTGTCAAAAAAATGAATTCCATTTAAATGCGAATAGGCATCTGAAAACAATTCGGGATGAATTTGCGTCCAGGTATCTCCTGCATCGTGTGTGACAAGTATTTTGTTACTGGAGTTGCTGGTATAGGGAGAAATACCCACATAAGCAGTTTGGTCTGATATGGCGCAGATGCCGACAACGAATTGGCTACTTCGAGCGGGATAAACAACATCGTCAGGAAGGAAGCCACTCGTCCAGGTTAGCCCACCGTCAGTAGAACGTCCCCAACGCGGAACACTCCAACTTCCGAAACCCGGATCATCGGTTCCGGTAACCCATACCGTAGATTCATCGGCAATGGAAATGTTTTTCGCGTAATAGGAACCCCTTCCAAAAGGAGTCGCTTCCGTCCAGAAATCCTGAGCACTTACGACTAAAGAAAAAAGTAATGTTAAAACGAGTAATATTTTTTTCATACGCTATATTAAGATTTAATTTTTAATAATTTTGACGGTTTCAGTTGTATTGGAGCCATCAGAAACTTTCGCTATATAAATTCCTTTTTGTAATTGGGAAAGCTTTAGTGTCACGGCATCTGAGATAGAGTAATTCTCACTCAGCACTTTTTTTCCGCTGATGTCAAAAACATTGACGGATTTAATGTTTTTTCCTTCGATGCGTACAAAATCAGTTGCGGGATTTGGAACAACGGAAAGTTTAGTTGTTAAAAGTTGATCGTTGGTGCTAAGAAACCTGCGAAAAGTATCTTCGCCAAGTCTAAAGAAAAATAACCCGTTTGGACCTGTAAAATGATAATAGCCAAAGCAAAATCCGACGGTGTTACTTTTAAATTCAGCAGTAGTCACATTCAGTGGGCGAAGGTCGGTTTCGTTTAAGTCAATCCATGAAAGACCGTTATCTGTCGTGTAGCTTGCGCCCAGTATTCCCATTAGCAACTCTTCTCCCCAGGAAAAATAGGCGTTCGGTGTTTCAGGAATGAAGGCGATATTTCCATTTCTGGCGTTGCCGGTAGGAGTATTTTCAATATTCCATGTATTTCCTGCGTCAGTACTTTTGTGTTGATTCCAATTGCCATCAATTAACAATCCTTCGTTTTGATTTTTGAAGGCAAAACGCCCTTTTGAAGTGGAGCTGTCAAAATCGGGTAGCGGGCTTTGGATGACATGCCAATTTTCACCAAGATCATCCGACTTAAAAATCCGGCCTTTATTAGTGCCAAACCAAATAGAATTGTATCTAATTTCATAAAGGGAAGTATAACCCGTTTCTCCATCTAAAGGAACAGCAATGTTGGCTGAAGGAACCCGTACCCAGTTTTCTCCGGCATTTTGTGTTCTGTAAATTTCCAAATAGCCCTGATTTGGATCTCCAATAGCAATCCCATCAGTGGCATTCCACAAATGAACAAAATTTGCAAAAGATTCGGCGCCGTTAAAACAATTGGGTTGCCTTGTCCAAGTCGCGCCCGCGTCTGATGTCATCCAAATGCCTCCGGATATGCTAGGGATAGTTGTATTAGCAGACGCATAGGCTACTGTTTCTGAAACGGCATGTAAGGCACTCACTTGCAAATCAGTATTTCCAAGGGTGAAGTTTCCCTGTGTCCAGGTTGTGCCGCCGTCGGTAGTTCTAAGCCATTGTTGGGCAGTGGTTCCGGGACTCCATCCGTTGTAGCCATAGATCCAGACCACATTGGCGTCTACAATAGAAATCTGCTTAGGAGCGAATACTTGTTCAGGGAAATAAGAAACTTCTGTCCAGAAATCCTGGGCACTTCCCACTAAAGAACAAAGTAAGATTAAAGAGGGTAAAATTTTCTTCATAAGCCTGTTTTTTAATCGGTTAAAAATCAAATGTAATAATTTTACAGTTAAAATTTTCAATTGATTCTAAACACTGCCGCAATTTTCTTTTTCATACTGCAATCATTTTATTAACTTTGGATTAATCCAAAAAAACAACATTATGAATCTCATCATCAGAATTTTAGTTACCGCGCTTTTAGTTTTAGTGATTGCACATTTTATGCCGGGCGTAACTGTCGCGAGTTTCACTACTTCGGTAATCGTAGCAATCGTTCTCGGATTGCTCAATATTTTCATCAAACCGATTTTAGTTTTATTTACCTTGCCGGTGACAATTTTTACTTTCGGATTGTTCCTGCTCGTAATCAATGCACTGATTATTTTATTATGTACAGAAATCGTCGGCGGGTTTGAAGTGGCGAGTTTCTGGACGGCGTTGCTTTTCAGTGTCATACTATCCATTTTACAGTCGATTACCTTCTCGCTGACAGGCGGCGCAGACTAATTGGCGTTAAGCCGATTCTCAAAAGTTATAACTTTGTTAATCGCTGTGATACAAAGCGGTAAAAACTTGGTTGGGTTGTAAAAATGTTATAATTTTGCAACCCAATTTTAGTATGTAAACAAATGAATATTACGAGAAATAATGTAGACGCTTTGAATGCAGTCGTAACTGTAGAAGTTTCTAAAGCGGATTATGCGCCGCAAGTGGATAAAGTTTTAAAAAACTACCTAAAAACAGCTTCGATTCCGGGATTCAGAAAAGGCGCTGTGCCAATGAGCCTAATCCAGAAACAATACGGGAAAACCGTGCTTTTGGAAGAAGTCAACAAAGTATTACAGGAAAATTTGAATAAATATTTACAGCAGGAAAAACTTGATATTCTTGGGAATCCGCTGCCAAAAATCGCTGAAGATTTCAACTGGGAATCCGAAGATTACAAATTTGAATTCGAGTTGGGTTTAACACCAGCTTTCGAAGTCGATTTGGGAACGGTAAAAGGTTTGACCCATTACAACATCGTTGCCGATGATAAAATGCTTGACGAACAAGTCACCAGAATCAGAAAGCAATACGGTAAAATGATTGCTAAGGATACGGTGGAAGCCGATGACGACATCCGCGGAACATTCATCAACGAGGAGAAAGACATAGACAGCCCGGCACAAATCACACTTGATATTTTTAAAGACAAAAAAACAGCAGACAAATTCATTGGTAAAAAAGCCGGAGATGTTGTGACTGTAAATACCAAAGGTTTGTTCGAAGACGATCATCAATTGATGGATTACCTAAAAGTAGGCCATGATGATGTTCACGGTTTGGCTATTGATGTCGATTTCAAAATCGAAGAGGTAACGACGAGCGAATTGGCCGAATTGAACCAGGAATTTTTCGACAAATTATTCGGCGAAGGCAATGTTTCGTCTGTTGAAGAAATCAAAGCAAAAATCAAAGAAGACGCAGAGAAGCAATTTGCAACTCAGGCCGATCAGAAATTCTTGAATGACGTAACAGAATCGTTACTTACAAACACAAAATTCGATCTTCCATCAACATTCCTTAAAAAATGGATCCAGTCTGCCGGAAAAGAACCGTTGACTCCGGAACAAGCCGAAGAAGAATTCAACAAATCTGAAAACGGATTGCGTTACCAATTGATCGAAGGAAAAGTGATGCAGCAAAACAACCTGCAAATCACTTTCGAAGATTTGAAATCATATACTGCTGAAGTCATCAAAAAACAAATGGCACAATTCGGGCAAACGAATCCAACGGATGCTGATGTTGACGGCATCGTAGCACGCGTGCTTTCAAACCAGGAAGAAGTGAAAAGATTGTCGGATCAGGTGATGAGCGAAAAAATGCTGAACCTGTTCAAAGAAAAAGTGTCTGCAAAGACCAAAGAAGTTACGTATCAGGACTTTATCAAAGAAAGTTACGGAGAATAATTTCTTCAAATAATTAGTATATTTGAGCGTCAGAATTCCTTTCTGGCGCTCTACTTATTTAACAACCACTATTTTTATTACCATGAACTACGGAAAAGAATTTAAAAAATTTGCCACAAAACATCAGGGTGTAAATGCCATGTACTACGACAAAATCGTAGGCGCGATGACGCCAACCGGAATGACGCCATATATTATCGAAGAAAGACAACTCAACGTATCACAGCTTGACGTTTTCTCTCGTTTGATGATGGACAGGATCATTTTCCTCGGAACCGGAATCGATGACCAGATTGCAAACATCGTACAAGCACAATTGTTGTTTTTAGAAAGTGCCGATGCGGCTAAAGACATCCAGATTTACATCAATTCACCAGGCGGAAGCGTATATGCCGGCCTCGGGATTTACGATACGATGCAATACATCAAACCAGACGTAGCCACGATCTGTACCGGAATGGCCGCTTCTATGGGCGCGGTGTTATTGTGTGCCGGCGCTGCCGGAAAACGTTCGGCTTTGCCACATTCAAGAGTGATGATCCACCAGCCATCGGGCGGCGCACAAGGTGTTGCGACCGATATGGAGATCAACTTGCGCGAAATGCTGAAATTAAAAGAAGAATTATACAAGATCATTTCGGACCATTCCGGACAATCTTTCGACCGCGTCCACAAAGACAGCGAGCGCGATTACTGGATGATTGCTGATGAAGCGAAGGAATACGGAATGATTGATGAAGTGCTGAGAAGAAGTTAAATGAGTCTAAAGTCATAAAGTCAAAAGTCGAAAGTCGCCCAGAAAGCAGACTTTTGACTTTCGACTTTCAAACTTTCGACTGGAAATAAAAATTATGGCTAAAGAAGTCCTAGATTGCTCGTTTTGCGGTCGTAAAAAACCCGAGACCAATCTGTTAATCGCCGGAATCAATGCACACATTTGTGACCGCTGCATTGAGCAGGCGCATGGCATTGTGCTTGAAGAATTAAAAACAAGTGGCAATTCCAAACTCGCGGCAGACCTCGTTTTGAAAAAACCGAAAGAAATCCGTGCGTTTCTTGACCAGTATGTTATTGGTCAGGACCAAACCAAAAAAGTAATGTCGGTTGCGGTGTACAACCACTACAAACGTTTGATGCAACAGCAATTGAACGATGAGGTGGAAATTGAAAAAAGCAACATCATCATGGTGGGGCAAACCGGAACCGGGAAAACATTGGTCGCAAAAACCATTGCGAAAATGCTCGACGTTCCACTCGCCATCGTTGATGCCACGGTTTTAACCGAAGCCGGTTATGTAGGTGAAGATGTCGAAAGTATTTTAACACGTTTGTTACAAGCTGCGGATTATGACGTAGCCAAAGCCGAACGCGGTATCGTTTTCATTGACGAAATTGACAAAATCGCCCGCAAAAGCGACAATCCGTCAATCACGAGAGATGTTTCCGGAGAAGGCGTACAACAGGCTTTGCTGAAATTGCTAGAAGGTACGGTTGTAAATGTACCGCCAAAGGGAGGTAGGAAACATCCGGACCAGAAATTCGTCGAAGTCAATACGCAAAACATTTTGTTTATAGCAGGTGGTGCGTTTGACGGAATTGACAAAATCATTTCAAAACGGTTGAACCGTCAGGCAGTGGGTTACAGTACTTCTAAAAACGCGGACAACATCGATAAAGACAATTTGCTGCAATACATTATTCCGAAAGACATTAAAGATTTCGGATTGATTCCGGAAATTATTGGCCGTTTGCCGGTATTGACGCACATGGATCCGTTGGACCGCGAAACCTTAAGAGCGATTTTGACACAGCCGAAAAATGCATTGATCAAACAATACCAAAAGCTGTTTTTAATGGATGATGTAGAGTTTACCATTACCGACGAAGCCCTGGATTTTATTGTTGATAAAGCATTGGAATACAAACTCGGCGCGCGCGGACTGCGTTCTTTATGCGAAGCAATCTTAACCGATGCGATGTATGATTTGCCAAGTTCTGACGAAAAAGTGTTATTGATCGACAGGGATTATGCGCACCATACGTTAACTAAAAATTTATTGAAGCGCCTTGAAATTGCTTCTTAACAAATAAGTTTTTGAACCATTAAGAGCATTAAGTCAGAACGCAATATTCTTAATGTGCTTAATGGCCTAAATGGTTTTTAATTATTAAATGTAAAACTGTTTAAAACTCAAAAGTCCCGCAACAATTCGCTGCGGGACTTTTTTTGTGTCTTTTTCTTCTTTGTTTTCAAGTTTCCGAACAAATGAGTTTTTTTGACCATTAAGAGCATTGAGGACATTAAGCGTAAACGAATATTCTTAATGCTCTTAATGTGCTTAATGGTTAATTCTTTAAAACCTAAACAGTACATTTTAATAAAAACTCAAAAGTCCCGCAACAATCGCTGCGGGACTTTTTTTGTGGCATTTCTTCTTCATTATTTCAACATTCCGCCGCCTTGGTTTACCTTCTCGGTATTGATATTCGTGTTTTCTTTTTCGAGTTTCAGGTTTCCGAAATTGTATGTCAAAGAGATACGAAAAGTGCGCGTATCCGGTTTTTGATAAAAATTCGTCGTCAGGTTTTTGCCCGCGATCAAGGCATTCACTTCATTCGCATTAAACACATCAAAACAATGCAAACCGATCTTTAAATTCTTGTTCATAAAATCGCGGTTGAATGAAATGTCAAACTGTTGTATCGGTTTTTGTATCTGGTAAATTTCCCAGGTTCCTTTTGGTAAAATAAAATAGGACATCGTATTGGTGATTTCCCAAGGCAAAATGATCTGCGATTGAAAACTGAAGTTCGTAATCGCTTTATTCGGTAAATCGATGGCAAGTCCTTTATAATCAGACTTTACATAATTCACATTCACAAAAATATAATTCATTTTGTCCATCGTATTCAAACGTTTCTGAAATTCTTCTTTGCTTTTGAAAAAATAATCCAGCGGAATCGGAAACGATGCAAACGCACTCAGAATAGTGGTGCGGTCAAATTGCTGAGTGGTCGAATTGCTGACAAAATTTCCGTCGTCAGCATTAAAAACAAAGCGCGTGTGGTCTTTCAGAACCGAATAATTCACACCCACACTTACATATTGAAACGCCGAAACCTTAAATTCATAATTGTCAAAATACGTCGGTTTCAGCAACGGATTTCCCTGCGACGTGTTGTACGTGTCAAACGCGCTATTGTTATTCGGATCAAGTATGTAATAATCCGGCTGCGCGATTTTCTTGGAATAGGAGGTGCTTAAGTTAATATCTTTTGTCGCTTCGTACAAAATACTCGCATTTGGGAAAAAATTCGTGTTTTTATATTCGATTTTGCCCAAAACCGTACTCGAAGTCCGATCGACATTAAAATCCTCAAAACGCAATCCGGCAGTAAAATTGAATTTTTTGTATTTCTTGCGTGCTTCAGCGTAAAATGCGAGGTTGGTTTCGGTATAATCAAAGTCAATAACCGACGGCGCACCACTATTAATTATATATTTACCCAAATCGCCCACTTCAATCGTATTGTATTTTCCACCGGTATTGATCGAAAAATCCCACTTTTGAAACGGAATGGCAAAGTCATATTTGAGGTAATAATTCTTCAGGTTAAAATCGACATTGCCGTTGTTAAACGTGTTTTGCGTCGCAATCGGCATCCTTAAATCTGTAGAAGTCGAAGCCGTGATCGGATTTCTGTCGAATAAATTCAGGTATCCAATAACATCAAACGTCCTGCCTAAAGTATCGAGTTTGGTTTTGTATTGCAAACTGATTTCGTTCTGGCTGTTTTTTGTCTTAGTAATACCGTTGTTCCTGAAATTGATCGTATCGGCAACAGCTGAAGAATTAAAAGTTCCGCGGTCGTTGCCGATATTTAAATTGTAATTGAATAATAAATTTGATTTTTCAGACAGTTTGTAATTCGTTCCAACACGGAAATAAAAATTCCGGTTCGTATTTAAAGTAAAATTTTCCTGACGCAAATGGCGTACCGGATTGAAAAAAGTAAAAGCCTGGTCATTGATCCCTTTCTGGTCTGAATCGATATAATTGTAGCCGGTCATGGTTTGCCAGCTTAATCTTTTTTCTTTTCCGTTGAGTAAAATCTGCGGACTCGGTTTCTGGTATTTGTTGAAATTGTAATTCACATTAAAACTCGCATTGACCCCTTTCATCCGCTTGGTACTCGTGACAATATTAATGACGGAACCGCTCGAATTCGCATCAAAAGAAGCACCCGGATTGTAAATCAACTCAACTTTCTCAATTGCATTGGCCGGAAGGCTCGACAGGTAATTCTGCAAATCATTGCCGCTCAAAGTACTTGGCGCACCATCAATGTAAATCGCAACGCCTTTACCATTTAAGGATAAACTACCGGTTGGGGAAGTAATGACACCGGGCAATTTTTTTACGGCATCTAAGCTGCTGCCGCTGTTCAGCATCGCATTGTCTTTGACGGAAATGGTTGTTTTGTCTGAATCGACTTTTAAAAATTCCTTCTTGTTTCCAAAAACGGTGACTTCGTTTAAAGCGTTGTTTTTTTCTTGAAGGACAACCGGTTCCAATGTAATTTTAGATGTAACATCGCTGATTTCAAACGGGATTCTCGAATCTTCATAACCCAAAATGGAAATAGTCAGTTGGTATTTTCCGGGATCCGGAATTTTTGACAATGAAAAAAGGCAGCCTTTGCTTTGAAAGGTTTCAACCGGCAGCCATTGATCATTTGCTGCTTTTTCGAGAACGATGGTTCTTTCGGTAAAATCTTTTTCGCAGGGAAGGTTTAAAATGGAATTTTTTAATTCTAAAACGGGCGGCTTTTCCTGTGCAAACAGGCCAAAAGACACGAGCATAGCCAGTGTCAGGAATAGTGATTTCATTTGATTGATTTTTTTCCGCTGCGCTCCAAACAAATCGGGCACGTTGGGTGATTGATGATTTCCATAAGACAACATCCATCACACAATGTTACAGTTTTGTAGTAAAAAAGTTTCATTTGCAAAAATTTCATTTGAAACTTTTGCAAATGAAACTTTTGTGCTTTAAATAAATGTTTTAAAGCACGGTTTTCGAAAAGGCAGCTGCCCAGAATGTTATAAGCTGCCCTAAGGCTTGGAATTACTTTTTTTAAATTATTTTTTTTCAAGGAATTCTGTGACAATTTTATTTTCGATTTTTATTTTGTCACAGATCTGTGACAATTTTTTTTTTGAAATTTTTTTTGTCACAGATTTGTGGCACTTTTTTTCAAATGAAAAAAGTGCCACAAATCCGACACAGATAAATCCGCTTCAAACCACATGTTGAAAACACTTTTTTCCGGAGAAAGCAATTCTGTGGAACGATAAGGTTAAAAAAGAATTTTAAGACACAGAAACCTGCAGGCTTTTTAACTGTTCCAGATAATCGCGTTGGTTTGACAGGCGTGGAATTTTATGCTGGCCGCCCAGTTTGTTGCGTTCTTTAAGCCAATCGTAGAATAAATTGGGCCGTGCGACATTGATTTTGAGTTGGTTCAATGTCATGTTATTGTAGCGTTTTGCTTCGTAATCGGAGTTTAAGGATTGTAAGGTTTCGTCGAGGACTTTTTGAAACAATTTGATGTCTTCGGGGTTTTTCTTAAACTCAATCATCCATTCGTGTGCGCCTTTTTCTTTGCCTTTCATGAAAATAGGAGCTACCGTATAATCAACGACTTCGGTGTGCATGATCTGGCAGGTTTTGGCAATTGCCATATCGGTATTTTCAACCATCAGTTCCTCGCCAAATACATTGATGTGGTGTTTTGTGCGTCCCGTAACACGGATTCTGTACGGATTCAATGATGTAAACCGGACGGTGTCGCCAATCATATAACGCCACAAACCGCTGTTGGTTGTAATGACGATGGCGTAATTTTTGTTCAATTCGACATCGGCTAACCGGATGGCTCTTTGATGATCGGTGCCAAAAGTATCCATCGGTATGAACTCATAAAAAATGCCGTAATCGAGCATCAGCAACAAATCATTCGAATCATTCAAATCCTGGATCGCAAAAAATCCCTCCGAAGCATTGTAAATTTCGTAATATTTAAAATCCCGGCTCGGCACAATTTTCTGGTATTGTTCGCGGTACGGTTCAAAACTGACGCCGCCATGAAAATACACTTCCAAATTCGGCCAGATTTCAAGCAGGTTCGTTTTTCCTGTTTTCTCCAACACTTTGTTCAGCAATACCATCATCCATGACGGAACGCCGGCAAAACTGGTTACATTTTCATTGATCGTTTCGCTGATAATGGCTTCGAGTTTCTTTTCCCATTCGCTCATCAACGAAATTTTATTGCTGGGTGTGCTGCTGAATTCGGCCCAGATCGGCATGTTTTCAATTAAAATTGCTGACAAATCTCCAAAATACGTATTGTTGTCTTCATAAATCTGCGAGCTTCCGCCAAGGCGAAGGCTTTTGCCCAAAAACAATTCCGAATCTTCATTATTGTTCAAATACAAGCACAACAAATCCTTGCTGCCTTTGTAATGGCAATCTTCCAAAGCCTGCGAACTTACCGGGATGAATTTGCTTTTGGCGTTAGTTGTTCCGCTCGATTTGGCAAACCATTTCACCGGCGTGTGCCAAAGTATGTTTTGCTCACCTTTGCGTGTGCGTTCAATCAATGGTTCGAGGTCTTCATAGGTTGAAATCGGAACGCGATCAGCGAAAGCCTGGTAAGATCTGGTCGAAAAAAAATCATATTTGATGCCTACAAAAGTATGTTCCGATGAACGAATTAAATTCATCAGCAATTCTTCCTGAACTTCATGCGGATACTTTAAAAACAGCTCGATCTGGTGGATGCGCTGTTTTAAAAACCACGAAGCAATAGAATTGATAATCGGAAATGGCATGTTCGTTGGCGTTTTTGATTTAGATTAGGTTTGCAGTTTGGAATGCAAATACTAACTTTACGGACTTATCAAAAGTAACAAAAAATAGGACAAATCCTAACTCCTGATTCCTAAAATCTCATGGTATACGAAGGCACACTCGCAAAAATGGAAACCGAATTCGGCAATCCGATACAGTATTATCTGGTGTTTGAGAGCAGTTTTCTCAACGTCAACCAATTACTAAATAAGGATGTTGAAATCAGTTTCAGGGGTTACCAATGTTTGAATTGCTCTAAAAAGAAAAAAATTTTCCGCCAGGGATTTTGTTACGATTGTTTTTATAGCAGTCCGGCCGTTGGCGACTGGATTATGCGCCCCGAACTCAGCACCGCACATCTTGGCATTGCCGACCGCGACCTCGATTATGAAACGCGTGTGCAATTGCAGCCGCATGTGGTTTATCTGGCGTTGTCAAGCGATGTAAAAGTGGGCGTGACCCGAAAAACACAAGTGCCGACACGTTGGATCGATCAGGGCGCATGCGAAGCGGTTTCAATAGTAGAAGTGCCCAATCGCTACCTTGCCGGAATCGCCGAAGTCGCGCTCAAAAATCATTTTGTTGACAAAACCAACTGGCGCAAAATGCTGCAAAATGAAATACTCGACATGGATTTGTTAACGGAAAAAACAAGGATTTATGATTTTCTTCCGGAAGAAGTCAAACCGTATTTTAATGAAAATCTCGATGAACATTTGATCCTGAATTACCCGGTTTTGCAACATCCGAAAAAAGTACACGGACTCAATCTTGACAAAACGCCAAACTACAAAGGCAAACTCATCGGAATCAAAGGGCAATATTTGATTTTTGAGGACGGAACGGTTTTTAACGTCCGCAGTTTTGAAGGTTATGTTGTTGCAATTAACGTATAAAAAAATCCGGTAACGTTATAGCTACCGGATTTTTTGTAAGTTCTCAATTCTAACTATTTCTTCTTTCCGAAAATTCCATTCAGGACATCTTTTGCTTTATTGATGTTTTCTTCATTTTTCTTCGTTTTGGTTGTGTCTTTCGACTTCGTATTGTTCAGAATATTCCCCAAAGCAGAAGTACCTTGATTCACCAATTTGTCTTTTTGCTGTTTGACCAATTGCGTGGTTAAATTTGTTATCGCCTGTTTCATATCGGTTGATACTTTTGGGTTTTTAAAATTTCCTGAAAGCACGGCATTTACGGGAATATTTTCGAGTTTCGCACTTTCTGCAGGCGTCAGTTTTGCAATCAGTTTATTGGCATCCGTTCCTAAATATTTCGCCGGAACATCAAATTTGATGTTGTAATTCATCGTCTGGTCAAAACCGTGCTGGCCGCCAACATTCACTTTAATATCCTGGTATTTGATGTCAAACGGTTTCACGTTGACTTTTCCGTCTTTGAAAGTCAATGCCGCTTTTAAATCATTTAAATTGAATTTGGAAAGATCGATGAATTTTACGCTTTCATCCAGTTTATTCAACAACGGAGAATTTTTCTCATTGATCGTTGTCGAAAGCAACTGCCCGAGTAAATCACCCGAAATCGAATTCAAATCCGGTGTCATTTCAACGGCATCAAGTTTTCCTGACAATTTGATCGTCGAATTTAATTTCCCGTTGATTACTCCGGCAATCGGGGCGATTTTTTTCATCATTTCGAGTTGCGTAAATGTTTGCTGGATGTCAACGGTATTCAATGCCAGATTCATATTGAACACCGGCACTTTTTCTTTAGTCGATACATCGCCATTGACACCTATCGTTCCGCCGAAAATAGAGGTTTTGATGTTTTCTAATGTCGCTTTCTGGTCTTTGATGATCACTTTCCCGGAAACGTTTTTCAGAACAAGGTTGTCGTACAACACCGTATTGGCTTTCGCGTTCAGCGTACAATCTAAAAATGCCGGGATTTTTACGGCTTCTTTCGATTTGGTTTTGTCATTTGCAGGCGTATCTGCCGACATGAAATCGGAAACGGCAAACTGGTTTGATTCGAGGTTAAAATTTCCTTTCAAAACCTGGTCTTTAAACATGAATCCGTAGAAATTTTCGAGAACGCCGCTCGCTTTCAAATCGGTTTTTCCGGTCGTGGCGTTCAATTCCTGTAAGTTGATTCTGGTATTTGTGAATTGGACCGCAGCTTTGTTTACGTTAATCGTTTTCTTGTCGGCATCTACATATTTGAATCCGGTTAAAGTCATGTTCCCGGAATTTTGCATGTTTTGGTACTGATTCGTTTCTACCGATTTCATATCGAATTTCGTCTGGATATCGGCTATTAAAATTCCTGAAAGCGGCGTGTCCAGTTTGATCGGATAGGCTTTTGATAAATTTCCAAGATTCACAGTTCCTTTTAAAACGGCATCCACCAACGGATTCACAGAAACGTTTCTGATGTTTGCCTTAGCGTTAAAAACATCCTGGTCGATGCGGAAAGACAGTTTGTCCAAATTCACGTAAGTGTCGTTTAAAATCCCGGTTTCATTGATGATTTTCGTGTCAATCACAATATTCTGAACCGATTTTGGCAAGTCAGGATATTGAAAAGACGCGTTGTTTGATGCAATCGCCAAATTGAATTTCGGAACCGTAGTATCCGAAAGCAAGCCTTTTGCAAAACCTGCAATCGTAAAATCGCCTGTCGTTTTCACTTTTTCGAGGCTTCCGGCATAAGCCGACGGAACCAATCCAAGGAAATTCTGGAAACTCGATGTTGGCGTTTTAAACGTCAGGTCGTATTGTTGCCCGGCTTCTACCATTTGAATAAATCCGTTAAATTCCAACGGCAACTGGTTGATCAACGCTTTGTTTTCCTTGAATTCGTATTTGCTTTTTTCAAGATCGATCGCTAAAACCGCGTCTAAGGTCAACGCGATGCGGTTCATGTAATTGATTTTGTCCATGTCAAGCGACACTTTTGCTGTAGAATTGGTAACCAAATCGAGTTTGGATGCGGCAAAATCGCCTTTTCCGGTGTGGTTCAGGCTGTCGATGACCATTTTGATTTTAGAACGCTCGTCGAAGTATTTAAAACGCAGGTTTTCGATTTCGTATTCGTTGATTTTTAAAGATAACGGATCACTGGCGCTGTCGTCTTTTTTGTCTTTATTTTTGAGCGCAATGTCAAAATTACCGATGCCGTCTTTGTTGAAAAGGATATTGATGACACCATTTTTAGATGAAAAAGACTCAATCTTCATCGGTTCGTCTTTGCCTTTAAACAATTCTTTGATCGACATTTGTAAGTTGATTTCGCCCAATGAAACCAACGTATCGCCTTCAAACGGCGCTTTGTTGACAATCAGTAATTTTTGTACCGAAACATTCGCTTGCGGAAAACTTTTAAAAAGGCTCAGGTCGGCATCTGCAAACGACACTTTGGCGTCGACTTCTTTATTGATGGCTTCAGCTATCTTTGCTTTGATCGCATCCTGGAAGAAAAACGGAATCGCAAACAGGGAGATTACCAATAAAAGAATAACGATACCAACGATTTTTAATATTTTCTTGATCATAATGTATGGAGTTAGGTGCGGCAAATTTAACGACAAAGTGCGATAAATATTGGAATTTATCGCACTTTTATAATAATTTTAGGATGTTATTTTAACAAAAACAACTCAGTTGATGTTAATTTCAAACGGCATAAAAGCCTGGATTCCGGTTTTGTTTCCGGCATTTTTGACTTTCTCCCAGATTTTAAAATTCGCTTCGCCTATTTCTTCCCGGATCAGGCTTTCTTTTGATTTTAAAAACGGAACGCCGAGATTGCCCAAAAGGTCGCGCAGGTTTTTTTCATATTCCGGGTAATTTTGCGTGCGGTAGTTTTTGATTTTTGCGAGTTTAGCCGCATACACAATCGCATCGTCCATCCCGCCGATTTCATCGACCAATCCGATTTTCAGTGCTTCAGATCCCGACCAAACACGGCCTTGCCCGATAGAATCTACTGCGGCAAAATCCATTTTCCGGCCTTTAGCAACACGGCTTACAAAAGTGCTATAAACGCGTTCGACACTTTCCTGGGTAACGACGCGGAATTTTTCATCCAATGGTTTAAACGGACTATAATTTGCAGCATTTTGATGCGTACTGACTGTCTCAGAATTGATTCCGATTTTGTTTGACAGCTGCGAAAAGTTGGGCAAAATCCCAAAAACGCCAATCGAACCTGTGATCGTGTTGTTTTCAGCATAAATTTTATTCGCGTTGCAAGCAATGTAATAACCGCCCGAAGCCGCGAGATTGCCCATGGATACCACTACGGGTTTTACTTTTTTGGTGTTTTCAATTTCGCGCCAGATTAAATCTGAAGTCAGTGCATTACCGCCCGGTGAATCGATTCGAAGCACGATCGCTTTTACGTTTTCATCCTTTCGCGCTTCCTGTAAAGAACGGCGCATCGAACCTTCGCCAACCATATTGACATCGCCTTCGCCGCTACCAATTTCGCCTTGGGCGTAAACAATCGCAATCTTATTTTTAGTAGAAAAATCAGTAGAAGTTGTCGCAACAGTCTCAGCATAATCGAGGATTTTGATCGTATTGTAGTCTTCATCTTTACCCACTTTCAGTATTTTTCGAATGTCTTCGTGATAGACATCTTCGTACGCTATCTTGTCAACCAGGTTTTCGGATTTAGCCAATTCCGGCGTCCGCGCAAGCAAACCATCGGCAATTTCATTCAGTTTTTGAACCGGAATATTTCGGCTTTTTGAAATATCTTCAACCACATATTTCCATACCGAATTCAATAGAGCAGTAACCTGTTCGCGGTTGGCGTCGCTCATTTTATTATCTAAAAACGGTTCCACGGCACC